>Ga0153931_100107_pt1 | contig 33560 bp, 22 predicted proteins | sample TSNJ015MetaG_FD_104730 | JGI IMG/M metagenome (GOLD analysis project Ga0153931, IMG submission 104730) | Attine ant fungus gardens microbial communities from New Jersey, USA - TSNJ015 MetaG | ecosystem: Host-associated > Fungi > Mycelium > Unclassified | place: USA: New Jersey, Wharton State... | reverse complement strand
GGTGGTCCGCCCGCCACGTGTGTCGTGGAACAAGGAAGCGGCCTGACCACACCTTTCAGATCTGGCGCCAGGGTCATGCGGCAGAAATTCTTCGAAGCGGACATCGGCGTTTCCGGCGTCAACTTCGCCGTGGCCGAGACCGGCACCCTGCTGCTGGTGGAAAACGAAGGCAACGGGCGCATGACTACCACCGTGCCGCCGGTGCACATCGCCGTCACCGGCATCGAAAAGGTTGTGGAAAACCTGCGCGACGTGGTGCCGCTGCTATCACTGCTGACCCGCTCGGCGCTGGGCATTCCGATCACCACTTACGTCAACATGATCTCCGGCCCGCGCAAGGAACATGAACTCGACGGCCCACAGGAAGTGCACCTGGTCCTGCTCGACAACGGTCGCAGTCAGGCCTTTGCCGACAGCGAGCTGCGCCAGACCCTGAACTGCATCCGCTGCGGCGCATGCATGAACCATTGCCCGGTCTACACCCGCGTCGGTGGTCACACCTATGGCGAGGTTTACCCGGGACCGATCGGCAAAATCATCACTCCGCACATGGTCGGTCTGGCGAAAGTCCCGGATCATCCGAGCGCTTCGTCGCTGTGCGGAGCCTGCGGCGAAGTGTGCCCGGTAAAAATTCCGATCCCCGCTCTGCTGCGACGCCTACGCGAAGAGAACGTCAAAGCCCCGGACAGTCCGCATCAAGTGATGCGCGGCCAGGGCAGCAAGTATTCGCGCAAGGAACGCTTTATCTGGAACGCCTGGGCGAAACTCAACAGCTCGCCGACGCTGTATCGGTTGTTCGGGTTCTTCGCCACGCGCCTGCGCGCCCTGACCCCGAGCGATATCGGCCCATGGACGCAAAACCACAGCGCACCCAAACCCGCCGCCCGCTCACTGCATGACATGGCCCGCGAACATCTGGCCAAACAGGGAGACCGCTGATGAGCGCCAAGCAAAATATCCTCGCCAAGCTGCGGAAAAGTCTGACCGGCGCCACACCGATTGCCGACGACTTCGACGTCGATCTGGTGACGCAGCCTTACACCTACAGCGCCGAGCAACGTATCCCGCAACTGCGCAAACTGATGGAAGCGGTGCACACCGAGATCCATCTGACTACTGGCGCAGACTGGCCGGCGCTGCTCGCGCAATTGCTGCGGGACCGTCGGTTGCCAAGCCTGCTGATCGCACCGACTACACCCCATGGGCAGCGCATCACACAACACTGGGCGAACAATCCTGATCTGCCGACGCTGAAGTCCTACAACCGGCCGATGGAAGAATGGAAAGCCGAGCTGTTCAACGACACCCCTGCCAGCCTCACCGGCACCCTCGGCGCCATCGCCGCGACCGGTAGCCTGATCCTTTGGCCAACCCGTGAAGAACCGAGACTGATGAGCCTGGTGCCGCCGGTGCATTTCGCCCTGCTCAAGGCCAGCGAAATCCGCGACAACTTCTATCAAGTGCAACAGGAATTCGAGTGGGCCCAAGGCATGCCGACCAACGCGCTGCTGGTGTCCGGCCCGTCGAAAACTGCCGACATCGAACAAGTGCTGGCCTACGGCGCCCACGGCCCGAAAGACCTTGTGGTGCTGATCCTGGAGGACCAATGACGCTTCCGGTGAATTTCCTGCGCGATGCGCAGCAACTGATCCCAGCGGAGCGCCGCTTCGACGATCCGCTGTCGACCTTGGCCTTCGGCACCGACGCCAGTTTTTATCGGCTGATTCCCAAACTGGTGATCCGCGTCGAGTCCGAAGACGAAGTGGTGGCGCTGCTGAAACTGGCCCAGCGCGATCGAGTCCCAGTGACCTTTCGCGCCGCTGGCACCAGTTTGTCCGGGCAGGCGATCAGCGATTCTGTGCTGATTGTGCTGGGGGATAACTGGAACGCTCGCGAGATTCGCGGCCAAGGCATGCAGATTCGCCTGCAACCCGGGGTGATCGGCGCGCAGGCCAACGCGTGGCTGGCACCGTTCGGGCGCAAGATCGGCCCGGATCCGGCATCGATCAACGCCTGCAAAATCGGCGGCATCGTCGCCAACAACGCCAGCGGCATGTGCTGCGGCACCGCGCAAAACACCTATCACACACTGGCTGGGATTCGTCTGGTTCTTGCCGACGGCACGCGTCTCGATACCGAAGACGCCGCCAGTGTCGCCGCGTTTCGCGCCAGCCACGGCGATCTACTGGAGCGCCTGGCGACACTGGGCCGCGAGACCCGCGCCAATGCCGAACTGGCCGTGAGAATCCGCCACAAATACCGTCTGAAAAATACCACCGGACTGTCACTCAACGCCCTGGTCGATTTCGACGAGCCTGTGGATATCTTGAGCCACCTGCTGGTCGGCTCCGAAGGCACGCTCGGCTTCATCAGTGCGGTGACCTACGACACGGTGATCGACCACCCGAACAAGGCCTCGGCACTGATCGTGTTCCCGGATGTGGAAACCTGCTGCAACGCGGTCACCGTGCTGAAAAGCCAACCGGTGTCGGCGGTAGAACTGCTGGACCGGCGCAGTCTGCGTTCGGTGCAGGACAAACCGGGCATGCCGGATTTCGTACAACACCTGTCGAACAATGCCTGCGCGCTGCTGATCGAATCCCGCGCCGCCTCTTCCACTTTGCTGCAGGAACAACTGGCGCAGATCATGGCTTCGCTGTTCAGTTTCCCGGTGGAGAAACAGGTCGACTTCACTGAAAACCCGGCCGAGAACGCCAAACTCTGGGCCATCCGCAAGGACACCTTCCCCGCCGTCGGCGCGGTGCGCAAAACCGGCACCACGGTGATCATCGAAGACGTGACCTTCCCGGTCGAGCAACTGGCCATCGGCGTCAATCGCCTGATCGCGCTGTTCGACAAACATGCCTACGACGAAGCGATCCTTTTCGGACACGCACTGGAAGGCAATCTGCACTTCGTCTTCACCCAAGGCTTCAACAGTCCGGAAGAAGTCGCACGCTATCAGGCGTTCATGGACGACGTGGCGCAACTGGTGGCGGTGGAGTTCGGCGGTTCGCTGAAGGCCGAACACGGCACCGGGCGCAACATGGCGCCGTTCGTTGAGCTGGAATGGGGCAGCGACGCCTATCAGTTGATGTGGCAGCTCAAACGCCTGCTCGACCCCAACGGCATCCTCAACCCCGACGTGGTGCTCAGCGAAGATCCGCAGATTCACCTCAAACACCTGAAGCCGTTGCCAGCCGCAGACGAGATTGTCGACAAGTGCATCGAGTGCGGTTTCTGCGAACCGGTCTGCCCGTCAAAAGGCCTGACCCTCAGCCCGCGCCAGCGCATCGTGATCTGGCGTGATATTCAGGCGAAAAAACGCGCCGGCGTTGACACCACCGAGCTGGAGCAAGCCTACGAGTACCAAGGCATCGAGACCTGCGCGGCGACCGGTTTGTGCGCTCAGCGTTGCCCCGTAGGCATCAATACCGGCGAACTGGTGAAAAAACTCCGCGCCCGCAACGCCACGCATCAGAAAACCGCTGACTGGATCGAAGGAAATTTCGCCAAGACCCTGCAAGGCGCACGCTTCACCTTGCACGTCGCCAACGGCGCACGGTTGCTGCTCGGCGCACCGCGTCTGGCGAAACTTTCGGCGACCCTGACGCGTTTGTCCAAAGGCCAGGTGCCGTTGTGGACCAACGCGATGCCGCAACCGGAAAAAGCCATTCGCTTCAGCCCGAGCGTGTCGGACGAACGGCCGCGCGTGGTCTATCTGGCCGCCTGCGTTTCACGGGTGATGGGCCCGGCAGCCGGCGATAAGGAGCAGATGTCGCTGTACGACAAGACCCGTGGCCTGCTGGAAAAGGCCGGTTACCAAGTAGTCTTCCCGGACAATCAGGACAACCTCTGCTGCGGTCAGCCGTTTGCCTCCAAAGGCTACGCCGAACAGGCCGAACACAAACGCCAGGAACTGATCAGCGCCCTCCTCCATGCCAGTCGTGGCGGGCTAGATCCGATCTACTGCGACACCAGCCCGTGCACCTTGCGCCTGGTGCAGGACGTGGGAGATGTGCGCCTGGATCTGTACGACCCGGTGCGTTTCATCCGTACGCATCTTCTCGATCGTCTGGAGTTCACCCCGCAAGAAGCACCGATTGCGGTTCACGTGACCTGCAGCACACAACATCTGGGCGAAAGCCAGGCGTTGATCGATCTCGCGCGCAAATGCAGCAAGACCGTAGTGATCCCGGAAGGCATTCATTGTTGCGGGTTTGCCGGCGACAAGGGCTTCACCACACCGGAGCTGAACAGCCATTCGCTGCGCACCCTCAAGGACGCGGTGCAGCATTGCAGCGAAGGGATTTCCACCAGCCGCACCTGTGAGATCGGCCTGACGCAACACGGCGGCATCGACTATCACGGACTGGTCTATCTGGTGGATCGGGTAACTCGGGCCAAGGCCTGCTGAAGAAAAATAGAACCCTTGCGCGCGACCGTAGTCCACAGAACAGACCCCGAAAATCGGGGCTTTTCTTCCACTCGGTTGCCCGTCCTGACGGCCAGCGAAGTCTGGATCCCTCAGTTCAAGGAGATACACATGAAACGTTCTGTACTGTTAGGTCTGTTCGTTACTGCCTCGATGCTGGCCTCCACCTCGTTCGCCGCCGACAAGCCTGCCGACCTGTGCGATGCCAATATCCAGACCATCGACAATGCCAAAGGGCAGCTGTCTACGAATCCAGAACTGACTCAGCGCGCTGAAACCAGTGTTGCCAAAGCCAAAGCGCTCAAGGCCCAAGGTAAAATCGACGACTGCATTGCGGAAACCTCGCAAACCATCGTGGAACTGCGTAAATCCACCGGCACCAACAACTGATTCACGCCCCGGCCAACCTTCGGGTTGGCCTCGGGGGCCGTTTGGCGTACACTGCGCAGGCTTGTTGCCTCACCTGATGTACGAGGCAATGAGTTCGGGGCCGATTAGGATTCGACGCCGGTGACGAAACTTTAGGTGCATGCCGACTTGGTAACAGAAGTCGTAAATCCACTGTTGCAACTTCTTATAGTTGCCAATGACGACCAATACGGTGCTGCTCTCGCTGCTTAATTGCAGCTGACATGCACTCCTGGTGCCTCGGGCCCAGCAATCATCAGGGGATGTCTGTAAACCCGAAATGATTGTCATATAGAACAGAATCGCCGTGCAGTACGTTGTGGACGAAGCGGCTAAAACTTACACAACTCGCCCAAAGCACCCTGCCCGTCGGGTCGCTGAGGGTTAACTTAATAGACACGGCTACGCATGTAGTACCGACAGCGGAGCACTGGCGGACGGGGGTTCAAATCCCCCCGGCTCCACCAACTCAACAAAAAAAGACGTTCACGGACGTCTTTTTTTGTGTCTGGAATTCAGTGAAATCATGGACTTCGCCCCCATTCGCTTTTATAGAGAACTGGCTTAACACCAACTCACTGCACGTCTAATGAATAGTCGAGAGCAAGGGGCGGGCTGTCTATCCGATATCATGGCCGACTTGCTCAGCGAGCTTGCACTCCCACTTTGTTGACATTTTGCTTGACAAATGATTACCTGCTTAAAGACCCTCCCGGAGTTTTTCGTTAGGAGCCGTCCAGGTGCAAGGGGCCGGCACGATGAAGAATGCATTTCGTCGGCAACTGACTGGCAATCACAGCCCTTCGCCTGTAAATGCGCCGAGTGAATGTGCTAACCTCAAGCCCAAGTCCATTTCACCCTTATGGGTACTTTCGCCATGATCAGCGGCCACCAGCATTCAAATGACCTTAGCTTTGCGGAAATGATGAGCCTTAAAAGCAGCTCACGTGACCGCCAGGTTGATGCTGTCTATGCAGCTGACCCTCAGATGCTTGAAATGGCTGCTGCCCGTGCCAAAGCCGTACTTCGTGGCAACTCTTCTTCAATCGCTCGCCCACAACGCTTCTCTGCGCTCAGCAACTGATGCCCGAGGCGGTGAACGAAGACGCTCCGTTCACCCAGCTTGAACGTTCAGATCTCTTCGCTTTTCTGCTCGATCTAATTCAGCGCGTCTACCGACCCTCTGTTCTTTCTGCTGTTAACGATTACGGCCTTGTGATCGTTGGCGGGCAATCGCTTACGCTTTGGGCCCGCCAATACCTCATTGACGAAATGACAGGTGAGGATGTCGGATTCGTAACTAGCGATGACCTGGATTTTATCGGTAAGCCCAACTCTATTGATTATTGCGCCCGGGTGATGGGCGTCCCTTTTCGCAAGGCGAAGATGGACGACAACACGATAAATATTGCCGCTGCGTACATTGACTGGATTGATGACAAGGAGGTCATCGTTGATATCCTGGAAATGGACAGCGTCGGAGGTGCGCCAAAAAAAGAGATTTTCAAGTATTTATCCGTTCTGGATATAGAAGGTGTGCAGGTCGCCGTCATCGACCCCATCACATGCCTGAAGTCCCGTTTGTTTAATCTATTCGCTTACTGGCAGGATCGACCGCATCGGGAATCCGTACGGGTCAAGATTGCACTTCGCGCTTCGAACCATTACCTACGCGACTTGCTTGTCCATGACGGATATCGAGTCATATCAGAACATATACGTCGAATTAAGGCTTTGGCGATGACCCCGCTCGGCAAGCGCGTTTACGTCGAATATGGAATCGATGTGCTGGACGCCATCCCTTACGATCCGGCGCTGTTTCCAGATGCCTACCTGAAGCGGGAACGACCGAACATGCTTCGCCAAATTGGCGATATACGTCGGCGAAAGTTAGTTCAATACCAACGATTTGATTGCGGCCCTATTCACCCCAGCCATTTTCAGCCCGCTGCGCAGAACGATCCAAGATAAATGAATCGGGACGGCACGACACTCGCGAGGTTAAGACCTCGACTTATCTTACCTATAGCTTCGTTTATCAAAGTCTGATCTTCCCCACACCTGCATCAAACAAGGTACATTTGCGCCCAGCGAGCACGATCACCAGTGCCGGAATGGAGCGACCAGTCCGGTTTTGAAAGGGAATAGGGGTTATGGACAAAAAGTCGCTTTCCGAGCGAGACATCTGCAGCAAGTACATCGCCCCAGCCGTTCAGCAAGCTGGATGGGACATGCACAAGCAGGTGCGCGAGGAAGTCAGCTTTACCAAAGGCCGCATTACTGTCCGGGGCAAACTTCACAGCCGTGGAGAAGCACGCCGCGCAGATTTCATCCTCTACCACCAAGCCAACCTGCCTATCGCAGTGATCGAGGCAAAGGACAACAAGCACTCCGTTGGCTCCGGCATGCAGCAAGCCTTGGGCTATGCAGAAGCGCTGGACGTACCGTTCGTGTTCTCCAGCAATGGCGATGGCTTCCTGTTTCACGACCGCAGTGGCACAGGAGGCCAAGTAGAAACCGAACTTACCCTTGATCAATTCCCCAGCCCTGCAGAACTTTGGCACCGCTACTGCCAGTGGAAGGGGCTGGATACTACAGCCCAACACAAGATAGAAGCGCCCTACTACGACGACGGCTCTGGGCGCATGCCGCGCTATTACCAGATGAATGCCATCAACCGCACCGTCGAGGCTGTGGCGCGCGGCCAGGACCGAATCCTGCTGGTGATGGCCACGGGCACCGGCAAGACTTACACCGCCTTCCAAATCATCTGGCGGCTGTGGAAATCGAAACAGAAGAAACGCATCCTGTTTCTGGCAGACCGCAACATCCTCGTCGACCAGACCAAAAACAACGACTTCAAGCCCTTCGGCCAGGCGATGACCAAAATCGCCAAACGCCAGATCGATACCTCCTACGAGATCTACCTGTCGCTCTATCAGGCCGTCACCGGCACCGATGACGAGATGAACATCTACAAGCAGTTCTCCCGCGACTTCTTCGACCTGATCGTGATCGACGAATGCCACCGAGGCAGCGCCTCCGAGGATTCCGCCTGGCGTGAAATCCTTGACTACTTCTCCAGCGCCACCCATGTCGGCCTTACCGCCACACCAAAGGAAACCAAAGAGGTTTCCAGCATCACTTACTTCGGTGAACCGATTTACAGCTACACCTTGAAGCAAGGCATCGAAGACGGCTTTCTCGCCCCCTACAAAGTGGTGCGCATCGACTTCGATAAAGATCTGCAAGGCTGGCGGCCACCCAAAGGCATGCTCGATAAAAATGGCGAGCTGATCGAAGACCGCATCTACAACCTCAAGGATATGGACCGCACACTGGTTATCGAGGCGCGCACCCAACTGGTGGCCCAGAAAGTTACCGAACTCCTCAAGGCCACCGATCCGTTCCAGAAGACCATCGTCTTCTGCGACGACATCAATCACGCCGAGCGCATGCGCCAGGCCTTGGTCAACCTCAATCTCGAGCGCGTGGCTGAGAATCGCAAATACGTCATGCGTATCACCGGAGATGACCAGGAGGGCAAGGCCGAGCTGGATAACTTCATCAACCCGGAAGAGCGTTACCCGGTGATTGCCACCACCAGCAAGTTGATGACCACCGGCGTCGATGCTCAGACCTGCAAGCTGATCGTGCTCGACCAGCACATCAAATCGATGACCGAGTTCAAGCAAATCATCGGTCGCGGCACTCGCATCAACGAGGACTACGGCAAGTACTGGTTCACCATCATGGACTTCAAAAAAGCTACCGAGCTATTTGCCGACCCGGCCTTCGATGGTGATCCAGTGGTGATCTTCTCCCCCGACGCTAATGACTCGCCCGTGCCACCAGACGATCCGCTGGGAGATGAAGACGGCATCATCGCAGGCGGCGATAACAATGGTGATGGACTGGAGTTTACCGGCGAGGAGGATGGCAAAAAACGCATCAAGTACGTGATCGATACCGTCCCGATTTACGTCGTTGCCGAGCGCGTGCAGTACTACGGTCCGGATGGACGACTCATTACTGAATCGCTCCATGACTACACCCGCACCTGCGTACAAAAGCAGTTCACCTCGCTGGATGACTTCCTCCGGCGCTGGAGTGATGCCGAGCAAAAAAAAGTCATCATCGAGGAAATGGCCGTTCAGGGGGTGATGTGGGAAGCCTTGGCCGAAGAAGTGGAAAAAAAGCAGGGGAAACCGCTCGATCCGTTCGATCTGATCTGCCACGTCGCCTTCGATCAGCCTGCCCTATCACGCCGCGAGCGAGCCGAGCAGGTGAAAAAGCGCAACTATTTCGCCAAGTATTCCGGCGCTGCCCGCCAGGTGCTGGAGGCGTTGTTGGATAAATACGCCGATACCGGCATCGAGCATATCGAGGACATCAAAATCCTTCAGCTTGACCCTTTCAGCCAGTTCGGTGCGCCCATGGAATTGGTCAAAGCCTTCGGCGGCAAGGCTGGCTACAACCAGGCCATCCACGAACTGGAAGACGAGCTTTACGCCAGTTGACGGCCAACCACCGACGACCTGTCAAAGCAGCTGTCCACACTATCCTGTAGAATTTCGCCCCCCTTGCGGTATGCGTTGAGAGAACTTCATGTCCATTAGCTCCACCATCAAATCCATTCAAGACATCATGCGCAAAGACGTTGGCGTAGACGGCGACGCCCAGCGTATCGGCCAGCTAGTTTGGCTGCTGTTCCTGAAGATCTTCGATGACCGCGAGCTGGAGTGGGAGCTGATGGACGACACCTATCGCTCGCCCATTCCCGACAGTTGCCGCTGGCGTACCTGGGCTGCCGACCCGGAAGGCATGACCGGTGATGCGCTGAAGGACTTTATCGACAATAACCTGTTTCCCCAACTGCAGAACCTGCACGAGTACAGCAACACGCCGTCAGCCTTCGTAGTGCGCAGCGTGTTTGAAGACGCCTACAACTACATGAAGTCCGGGCAGTTGCTGCGTCAGGTGATCAACAAGATTCAGGAAGGGGTGGACTTCAACAAGGCTCAAGAGCGCCATGAGTTCGGCAATCTCTATGAGCAACTGCTGCGCGATCTGCAGAACGCCGGTAACGCTGGCGAGTTTTATACCCCTCGCCCGGTCACCGAATTTATGGTGCGCATGGTCGACCCCAAGCTGGACGAAAAGGTCATGGACCCAGCCTGCGGTACCGGTGGGTTTCTTACCTGCGCCATCGAACACAAGCGCAGCCGCTATGTAAATACCGCCGAGGACGAACGCATCCTGCAGGCCAGTATTTTCGGTGTTGAGAAAAAGCCGCTGCCACATCTGCTGGCCACCACCAACATGATCCTGCACGGCATCGAGGTGCCCAACCAGATCCGCCACGACAACACCCTGAGCAAACCGCTGATCAGCTGGGGGCCGAGCGAGCGCATGCACTGCATCGTCGCCAACCCGCCATTTGGCGGCATGGAAGAAGATGGCATCGAAACCAACTTCCCTGCTGCCTTCCGGACTCGCGAGACAGCGGACCTGTTTTTGGTGTTGATCATGCAGTTGCTGAAAGACGGTGGCCGCGCCGCCGTGGTTCTACCCGATGGTTTTCTGTTTGGCGAAGGCATCAAAAGTCGCATCAAGGAAAAACTGCTGACCGAGTGCAACCTGCACACCATCGTTCGCCTGCCCAACGGCGTATTCAATCCCTACACAGGTATCAAGACCAACCTGCTGTTTTTCACCAAGGGCATACCGACCAAACAGGTTTGGTTCTACGAGCACCAGTATCCAGCAGGAGTGAAGAACTACTCCAAGACCCGCCCCATGCGTATCGAAGAGTTCGCCGTGGAAGAAGCCTGGTGGGGCAGCGAAGCCGACGGCTTTGCTACACGGGTGGAGAACGAATTTACCTGGAAGGTAAGCGTCGAAGAACTGCAGGAGCGTAAGTGGAACCTAGACTGCAAGAACCCGCATATAGGTGAACAGACCAACCACAATCTTGAAGAACTGCTTCGCAACTACTCCAGTCTACAAGGTGAAATCGGCGACCTACGCAACCAGCTTAAAGCTGTGCTGGCCGAAGCTCTGGAGCGACAGGCATGACAGCATTGTTGACCGACAATCTGCCACTCCTGTCCGGTGCGCCCAATGGCATTAAGAAACTACGTGGGTTAATCCTAGAACTGGCAGTACGCGGCAAGTTGGTGCTGCAAGACCCGAATGATGAACCGGCCAGCGAGTTGCTTAAGCGTATAGCCGAGGAAAAGGCGCAGCTCGTGGCTGATGGCCAAATCAAGAAGCAGAAATCACTATCAGCGATGGCTGAAGAAAAGCAACTTTTTGAGTTGCCTGCAGGATGGGAATGGGCTAGTACAGCGACGCTGACCTTGCGAATCACTGATGGGACCCATCATACGCCCACGTATATAAGCTCGGGCATCCCATTCATTTCTGTGAAAGACATTAATGGGAAAACTATTTCTTTTGATAATTGCAAATACATTTCACAAGAAGAGCACATAGCAATAAATTCGCGCTGCAATCCTGAACAAGGAGATATTTTGCTGTGCCGAATTGGTACACTTGGACGACCAACTATTGTAGATACTGATATTCCTTTCAGCTTATTCGTAAGTGTTGGCCTCTTGAAACTGCCAAAGAAAACGAAATTTTCTCGGTATTTTCACTGTGTGCTATCAAGTCCCTTGATGTATCGCCAATACGATCAGATAAAGGCTGGAGGCAGCCATACAAACAAATTAAATCTAGGTGACATACCCCGCCTGTTTGTTCCAGTTCCGCCACTCAACGAGCAACACCGCATCGTCGCCAAAGTCGATGAGCTGATGGCCCTCTGCGACCGCCTAGAAGCCCAGCAGGCCGACGCTGAAAGCGCCCACGCCCAATTGGTACAAGCGCTGCTCGACAGCCTGAGCCAAGCCAGCGACGCCACCGACTTCGCCACTAACTGGCAACGCCTGGCCGAGCACTTTCACACCCTGTTCACCACTGAATCCAGCATTGACGCCCTCAAACAAACCCTTCTGCAACTTGCTGTGGCCGGAAAACTTGTGCCGCAAGATACCAACGAAGAGTCGGCCAAAGAGTTGCTTAAGCGCATAGCTGAGGAAAAGGAACAATTGATCGCGGAAGGAAAAATTCGTAAACCGAAGCAGCGCTCTGAGATCAATGATGAGGACAAGGCATTTATTTTGCCGAAAGGCTGGGAAGCTGTCAGATTTGGCCAAATAATCGATCTAATTTCTGGGCAACACCTAGGTCCTGATGAATACTTTGAAAACGGTAGGACTGGAGCAATTCCATATCTGACCGGACCGGCTGACTTTGGTGAAACGTATCCTAGGCCTACGCGCTTTACAACTGAGCGTCGTGCGACCTCAGCTAAAGGCGACATACTGCTTACAGTGAAAGGATCAGGTGTTGGAAAAACCAACTTTGTTGATCAGGACGAGATTGCAATAAGCCGTCAACTTATGGCTATTCGCCCTATCATTGTCGATCAACAGTTTGTTAGGAACATGCTCCTCTCTATGTCTGCGCACTTCCAAAGTAAATCTATCGGGATTGCAATACCAGGTATCTCGCGTGATGATGTTATCGATACGCTGGTAGGTCTACCACCCCTAGCCGAACAACACCGCATCGTCGCCAAAGTCGATCAACTTATGACCCTATGCGACCAACTCAAAAATCGCCTAGCCCAAGCCCGTCAATTAAACGAACAATTGGCCAGCACCCTGATAGAACGGGCTCTTTCTGAAGAAAAACAGCAGGCGCCCGTTACTATGGATAGGCAGGCAGCCCGCACCCTCCTAGCCGCAGAGGTCACTCACCAACTGCATAGCCAACGCACCTTCGGCCAGCGCAAGCTGCAGAAAGTCATTTACTTGGCCGAACACACGGCCAGGCTCACAGCTGTCCAAGGTGACTACCTGCGCGACGCCGCTGGCCCTCACGATCGCCAGTTGATGAATCAGATCGAAGGTGAATTGCAAAACCGGCAGTGGTACGAGCGCGTCGAACGCGAAACTGTTGGCCATGCTTACCGGCCGCTTTCCCAGGCTGGGCAGCATCGACTGGCATATAGCAGCGCTTGGTCAGACATTGAGCGCGCCACCATTCATCAGGTGATCGAACTAATGCGGGCCTGGAATACAGATCGTTGCGAAATGACTGTGACGCTCTATGCCGCCTGGAACGACTTTATTCTCGAAGGCCGCCCGATTTCCGATGAAGCCATCGTGGACGAAGTCATGCATAGCTGGAACGACACCAAACTACGCTTCAGCAAAAATGAATGGTTGGCGGTTTTGTCAGAGATGAAAAAGCACGAAATCCTCATACCCACGGGATTTGGCAAACGAACCACGGGCGGCATGCGCAACTTACTCGATAGAATTTAACCTACCTTCCGCTCACCGACACTCAGCGACACTCAGCGACACTCAGCGACACTCAGCGACACTCAGCGACAAGGCCCGACCAGTGCGGGCCTTGTCGTATCCGATATTAATATTCCAAGTGCCAGTCCTGATGAGCATAGAGGCTTGACCTCCCTCGGCCCACCTCAGGCACCCGTTTTACCAGAACAGCGCGATTACGTATCTCATACACAACGTTTCTCCGCGGGACTCGGCGATTAACCATGTGCTCACAGTGAGAATTCCAAGCAGCACTGGAGCTAGCCCTCATCAGAAGTGGCAAAATAGTGGCGCCAGCATTATTCTAGCGACGCTATCTGCGCCTGGCGCTGGACAGCCTGTAAATTTGGACGCCTCGAAAACACTTAAAAGGACTTATCCTCGTGAGCATTAGCGAAATAATACAAACGAAAGAAGTTGATATTTATATATCTCTTTTCTTTACCATTCTCGGACTTGTCCTGGGTTCCATAGTAGACATCCTGACAAAAGGCTCAGCTCTTACAGTCAACGGACAACAAGCTCCAATCATTAATCTGACTGTTAACAACGTAGTAAACCCTCCCAGCGCCTTGTCCTCTAAACCAGATCAAGACATGATGCCGGTGATCTGCACAGCCATGGCAATTACGGCACTTGTCTATATGTTCTATAGAGCCGAGATTCTCAACATACTGTCATGGATTACTATTTTCACCCTATCGCTCTGGGCAGGAGGGACTTTACACAGTCTCTACAAAGGCTACTTTAGCGGTGGATCCTGGATTGCTTCCTTACTATTTTCGATAGCATTTTGTGTTGCAGCGATACTCATGACCGGTGAAGCCTTTACGCCTACCCACGCGCCTGAAAACTTCATATACATACAGGAAATTATTAACAAATACGGCATCACCGGACTTAAACGTTACTTTAACCCAGAAGACTTCAACTGGCTTATCCTTCATTTATTTGGCGTACTTATTCTCTTTTATGCAAGCATTCGGATGATGCTTTCATCGACGTACTTTATCACCGCTGGGTTCGCCAATCCCGCGAGCGCCACCGAACCGTGGATTACTCAGAAAACCCGAAAATATGCAAACCAAAGAAAAAATATTATTTATATGCCGATACTATTGCTTCTTGCATACGCTCTGATATCTGGAGCCGTCTCTATATGGCTGACTCACGATATGCCGGGACAGTTTAATCAGCTGATTGATACCATTCTTCACGGTCGCTGATCCGAATTTACTCTTCAAGCAAAGCAAAAAGGCATTAGACGAGAATATCGCCTGTGCCTTTTTGAACATCGCAAACAAGCGTAAAACACTAGCGGACAGGCCCTGCAAAAAAATCATCCCCCTTCTACACTCACACCGCCCCCACCGCCACGACAAGCCCCCATGACCACCCTCCAAGACCGCATGAAGCAAGGCAAGGACGCCCGCAAACAATGCTCGCGCAGCGCCCACGCCACCACCGGCAAAATGAGCCGCGATCCGATCCCCCTGATCAAGGCTTCCAGTCAGGGCCGCGTCGCCTCACTGGTGGAGTTGCGTTACGGACGGATGCTGGTGTCGCCGTTCGCCTTCTTTCGCGGCAACGCATTGGTGCAGGCACACGATCTGTCGAGCACCGAGAACATGGGGCTGGTTGGGCCAATCTGCGGTGACGCGCATTTGATGAATTTCGGCGGTTTTGCCACGCCCGAGCGCAATCTGTTGTTCAGCGTCAACGATTTCGACGAGGCTCACCCAGGGCCGTGGGAGTGGGATCTGAAGCGTCTGGCGGCCAGTTTTGTGATCGCCACCCGTGATTTGCGCCATGGTGATTCGGTTCAGGAAGAGGTGTGCCGGCAGATGGTGGGCGCCTATCAGGCGACGATGCTTGAGTGCGCCGAGCAGAGTGCGCTGGAAACCTGGTACGACTCGATCAAGTACGAAGACTTGCTCGATCAGGCGCGCAAGAGTGCGCTGGAGCATGTACAGCGTGCCGTCGATAAAGCCGAACGGCGCACCCACGCCGAGTTGCTGCCGAAGATCAGCGAGCGCGACGCCAACGGGCGGCTGGTCATTCGCGACGACTTGCCGGAAATCTTTCACCTGCACAACAACACCACGCTGCTCGACGCCGATGATGACTGGCTGCGGCTGTCAGACTGGCGTCCGCTGTCCGAAGCGTTCATGCGCGATTATCGAACCACGCTGCAGGCCGACCGCCGGGAATTGCTCTCGCGGTTTCAGGTGCAGGATCTGGCGTTCAAAGTGGTCGGCGTGGGCAGTGTCGGCACCCGCTGTCTCGTGGCGCTGCTGACTGACGAACGGGAATCGCCGCTGTTCCTGCAATTCAAGGAAGCGCGGCGCTCGGTGCTGGCCGACTATGTGAAAGCCAAATGCCGGACGCGTCATGAAGGTCAGCGAGTGGTCGAGGGTCAGCGCCTGATGCAATCGGCCAGCGACCTGTTTCTTGGCTGGACCACCGGCCCTACCGGGCGGTTTTTCTATGTCCGGCAATTGCGCGACATGAAGATCTCCGCCGAGCTGGAAAACTTCGACGCCGAAACCTTCGCCGCCTATGCACGGGTCTGTGGTCGCGCGCTGGCACGGGCGCACGCCAAAGCCTCAGGCAATGCGGCGCTGATCAGTGGTTACATCGGCAAGGGCGATGCCTTGGCTGACGCCCTGTTCAAATACGCCCGCAGTTACACCGCGCAGAACGAACGCGACTTCGAACGCTTTCAGCAGGCCTGCCGCAAGGGCCGGCTGACGGCGCGTTCGGAAGCGGATTTCGCCGCGGATCATCTGCCCTGAAGCGTTGCAGAGCCGCCGCCACCGAGATGAATTTTTCTTCACTGCTCCGGTGCGATCAACACGGTACAGTCCGCTCGCTCATTCAAGAAACTACGGTTCGCCCGCGCTCTCCCGCGGGCTTTTTTTTGTCTGGCGTTTGCTGCCGAAGCGATACACCCAAGTGTCCTGCACGCCGTGCTGCTGCGATTGCCGCGCCTGTGGGTGAACCCTGATCAGCGCAAACCCCGCCGCTGCAGCCAGACGCTGACTGCGGGTGTTGGCCGACGATGTGGTCAGGTAAAAGGTGAACTCCGGCAGGCGCCTGACCAATTGCTGGAGCACTTCACGCATGTAGCCCTTGCCGGCAAACGCGCTGCTGGCCCAATAACCGACGACATAACGCTTGCGCCGGCGCGGCACGAGGCCGATGCAGCCAACGACGGCTTGTCCGTCTTCAGTCACGATGAATAAGCGCCGCTCACCAGTCTCGCTGGCGAAGTCATCCCGCGCTTGCAGCATGGACGACAGCGCCCGCTCCTCACTGGTGTGTTCAACCGCCCACTCGAGAAAAAGCGCATGCTCGCGGTAACTGGCGTTCAGCGCCTCCCGCACCGGAGCGACCAGCGCTGGGTCCGGCGCCCGAACACACAGTGCCAACCCATTTACCGTCAATGCAAATTCCATTGCTTGTTCCTCCAATCCCGGAAATGCCGCAGTCGATAACCCTGTGCACTCAACCAAAGAAATTTACAGGACGCCAGCGCGGTTTGTTTTTTTCCATCCCGTGATCAATCCTGTCCCTCGACCCTGCCAACCGGAGCCGCCGATGTCACTGCTGAGCCTGCCCTGCCAACGCCTGACGCTTGCCATCCTCGCCCCGCAACAGGCCGAGCTGGAAAGTGACTTCTATGCACGCAACCAACGCCACCTCGCCCCTTGGTCGCCGATTCGCACCACCGAATACTTTTCCAGCGAACAGATTCGCCGACGCCTTGAAGTCCAGGCCAGTGCTTTCGAGGCCGGGCTGGCGATGCATTTCGCCCTGTTGACGCCGGATGGCCAGCAGATGATCGGCGCGTGCAATTTCAGCGGGATCATTCGCGGGGCGTTTCAGGCCTGTTATCTGGGTTATCACATCGACCACGCGCATCAGGGCCAGGGCTTGATGCAGGAGGGTCTGGAGGCCGGCATCGGCTACATGTTCGACACGCAGAACCTGCATCGGATCATGGCCAACTACATGCCCGGTAACGAGCGCAGTGCGCGACTGCTGGAGCGCCTGGGTTTCGAGCGCGAGGGTTACGCCAAGGCTTATCTGAATATCGCCGGACGCTGGCAGGACCATGTGCTGACGGCGCTGGTCAATCCGTTGTTCGAAACGCCGGATCAGCGCTGGTCGCGCCAATTAGCGTGAGTTTCACAATTTGTTAAGCATTGGCGAAGTATGCTCAAGGCTCCTGCCCTTTCCGGTTGCCTGAAATCCATGCCGCGTGCCGCCACCTCACTGTTTCTACTCGCCGCCCTGCTGTTTTTTTTCGCTTTGGGTAACCACCAGTTGCAAGGCTCCACCGAGGCCCGGGTCGCCGGGATCGCCATGGAGATGCATCTGGACGATGACTGGGTGACGCCGCGCCTGTTCGGCGAACCGTTTCTGGAAAAACCACCGCTGAGCCTGTGGCTGGATGCCGGCGCCATGCGCGTGTTCGGTGTTTCGCCGTGGGCGGTGCGGCTGGCGTCGGCGGTGGCCGGGTTGCTCAGCGTGATGCTGCTGTACGGCATGTTGCGCCGTTTCGGGCGCCCGAAAGCCGTCGCGTGGACGGCGGGGATTCTGCTGGCGACCATGGCCAGTTACTGGAGTAACGTGCGTGGGGTCGGCGAAGATGCGCTGCTGGCGCTCGGCGTGACCACGGCGCTGCTGGCGTTCTTTCAGGCACAACGCGCACCGAGCACTAGTAACTCGCTGCTGTTTATCGTCGGGATCGCTATCGCTACTTTGAGCAAGGGCGTGCTCGGCCTGGCGATGCCTGGGGTAGTGATTTTCGCCTACCTGCTGGCTGATAACCTCATCGACAAACGCTTGAAGATCGGCGCCTGGCTGCGTCCCGGCCTGCTCACGGCCGTGGGGCTGATTCCGTTGCTGATCTGGCTCGCCGTGCTCTATCAGCGCGGTGGTTCGCACGCCGTCGCTGAAGTGCTGCTGACCAACAGCGTCGGACGCTTCAGCGGCTCGTTCGTCGAGGCCGGGCATTACGAGCCGTTCTATTACTATTTGGCCAAACTGCCGGAAGCGTTCCTGCCGTGGAACATTCTGGTGTACCTGGGCCTGTGGCATTTCCGCAAGGAACTGAAGGCCAACCGTTACCTGCTGTTTTTCAGCCTGTGGATCGTTGCGCAGTTCATCATGCTGACCCTGGCCTCGAGCAAGCGCACGGTGTACCTGATGTCGATGACCCCCGCGGCTGCGGTGATCGCCGCGGAGTACGCGTGCGTGTTGTTCGAGCGCTTGCAGGCGCGCGAAACCACCGACCGCTTCATCGGAAAAGTCGCCCGTCATCGTCAGGCGATTGCCGCAGGACTGCTTACGGTGGTGATCGCCAGCTACCTCGGCGCGGCCCAGTGGGCACTGCCCAACGCCGACAAGGAGTTGTCGTTCCTGCCGTTGACCGAACATATTCAGAGCCTGCAGGCCAACGGTCATCAGGTCGCGCTGTTCCAAGCCAATGAACGGGTCGGCGGCGCCAGCGTGTTCTACACCCAAAGCGTGCTCAAGGGGCTGGACACCGACGCGCAACTGCATGATTTCCTCAGCGCGTCAACTTCGAACGTCGCGGTGATCTCGGCAGACCGCGAACCCGCCGCACCACTCAAAGTGCTCAAGACCATGATGGTCGGGCGTCAGGCGTACTACTTCGTCGGCTACTGACGCCCCTCGCGCCAGACAATAAAAAACCCGCCGGACTGGCGGGTTTTGTTTGGGCTGACGCTTTGCGCACCTTAGTTCATCGGGTGGTCACTGAGTGCCAGTCGGAGGCCTCGATAAAGCCAAGCATGCGCGGGGCGGCCTTGTTCGCGGCGGAAACGAACAGCGAAGAGCCATAGCCAGGGTCAGACACCGGTACATCCAGATCCTTTTCCAGCTCCGCCATGCATTCACTGTGGGTCACCAGAATCAGATTGCGTCCCGGGATCTTGTGCGCCAGCGCTTCCTGCAAGATGCGCCCCTTGCAACTGATCAGCCAGTCTTCGCTGGCCGCGCGGTTGAACATGTAACCGGCGGTCTGCACGGTGCGCAGCATCGGGCTGTTATAGATATCGACGCGGTTCAGGCCCAGATGCTCGAACTGTGCGCCGACACCGACGGCGACACTGCGCGAGCGGTCGGTGATGCCATCATCGCCGCTCAGGCACGGCGCCGGGGAGTGATCGCAGCGCTCGACGTGACGCACCAGCACGATCATGTCGCCCTTGGCCCACCCGGCCGCCAGCGCGCGGGCGCCGGACACGTTGCCATGCGCCAGGTCCGGCACCGCCGCCGGGGCAAGCAGCCACAGGGTCAGCGGAATCACCAGCAGCGACGCGGCGAGCACCACCCAGGTATTGCGATAACGGGCCAGTCCGCTCAGGGAGATCGAGCGGTTGACGCCGAACAGACTCAGTCTCAATTCCACATCGGGCCGCCTCGTCGGCATGCATCACAGTCAATTCGATGCGGCAAGGGTAAAGAGGCGTGCGTAAGTGGCCGGTGAAACGTATGTGAAAAAAGTCTTGAAGTGCCCTTGTTACAAATTCCGTAGGACAAAATCCTTTCAGCTCTCGTGTTTGCGGCCGATACAAACCTGCTAACACCCTTGCTGGCTCAAAAAAACAACAATCTTCCAGCCTGACCGACGATCAAGTAGCTCTACGTTCCTGGAGGAATTGTGATGAATAGCTGGTTCGGCAACATCAGCGTGAACATGAAATTGGGTCTGGGCTTCGGCCTGGTCCTGGCCCTGACCTGCGTCCTCGCCCTGACTGGATGGACCAGCCTCGGCGGCCTGATTGACCGCAGCAACTGGATGAGCGACATCACCCAGCTCAATGCGGGTCTGACCAAGCTGCGCGTGGTGCGCCTGCAATACATGCTGACCAACGGCGACGAAACCGCCGCGCAGAATGTACAAACCACCCTCGAAAGCTTCGCCGCGCAACAACAGGCGCTGATCAACAAGTTCAAGAGCCCGGAAAACGTCAAGCTGCTCAAGGAACAGGCCGCGACCATCGCCGAATACCAGACCTCGCTGAACAAGATGCGTAACGCCTACCGCACCGGCAACAGTGCCCGTGACGTGATGGGCACCAACGCTGACACCGCTTATAACCTGATCGAGTCGATCAGCAACCGCGTTCAGCAGTTGCCCCTGAGCGACGAGCGCTTCGCGCAGTTCCAGGCCATCACCGAAGCCAAGGAAGCGTTCATCCTCGCGCGCTATGAAGTGCGCGGCTACACGGCCACCACCAATGCCGAAACCGAGCAGAAAGCCGTCGCCCAACTGAACGTGGCCATCGACAGCCTCAAGCAGTTGAACACGCACTTCTCGGGTACCCAGCAAGACACGCTCCGTCAGTTGGAAACCGCCCTGACCAATTACCGCAGCGCGTTGCAGGCGTACAAGAACGCCAACAGCGAAGCGGTGCAGGCGCGTAAAGAGATGACCGATCAGGGCACCGCGATCGTCAACACCAGCGAGCAGCTGTACCAGATCCAGCTCGACCGTCGCGACATCGAAAGCGCCCAGGCTCGTACTTTCCAGTTGATCAGCACCCTGCTGGCGCTGCTGGTCGGTGTGATTGCCGCAGTGATCATCACCCGTCAGATCACCCGTCCGCTGCAAGAAACCCTGGCCGTGGTAGAGCGCATTGCCAGCGGCGACCTGACTCAGAACGTCACCGTCACCCGCCGCGACGAACTCGGCGTTCTGCAACAAGGCATCGCGCGCATGGGCGTGACCCTGCGCGACCTGATCAGCGGCATCCGCGACGGCGTCACTCAGATCGCCAGCGCCGCCGAAGAACTCTCGGCCGTGACCGAGCAGACCAGCGCCGGTGTGAACAGCCAGAAGGTCGAGACCGACCAGGTGGCCACCGCCATGCACGAGATGACCGCCACCGTGCAGGAAGTCGCGCGCAACGCCGAAGAAGCCTCGCAAGCCGCTGCCGCCGCTGACGGCGAAGCCCGTGAAGGCGACAAAGTGGTGAATGAAGCCATCGCGCAGATCGAACGTCTGGCCAGCGAAGTGGTGCGCTCCACCGAAGCCATGAGCGTGCTGCAACAGGAAAGCGACAAGATCGGCAGCGTCATGGACGTGATCAAGGCCGTAGCCGAACAGACCAACCTGCTGGCGCTCAACGCCGCAATCGAAGCGGCGCGTGCCGGTGAGGCCGGCCGTGGGTTTGCCGTGGTCGCCGACGAAGTCCGTGGCCTCGCCCAGCGTACGCAGAAATCCACCGAAGAAATCGAAGGCCTGGTCGCCGGTCTGCAGAACGGCACCCAGCAAGTCGCTGCCGTGATGAACAACAGCCGCGCCCTGACCGACAGCAGCGTGGCCCTGACCCGCAAGGCTGGCGACTCCCTGGAAAACATCACCCGCACGGTGTCGAACATCCAGTCGATGAACCAGCAGATCGCCGCCGCCGCCGAACAGCAAAGCGCCGTGGCCGAAGAAATCAGCCGCAGCATCATCAACGTGCGCGACGTATCGGAACAGACCGCCGCGGCCAGCGATGAAACCGCAGCGTCCAGCGTTGAACTGGCACGCCTGGGTGGTCAGTTGCAGCAGATGGTCAGCCACTTCCGCGTCTGATTTTCAGTCAGCACCAAAGGGTAAATCCAATCGCGGGCAAGCCCGCTCCCACAGGAAACGAGTCGAACACGGAATATGTGAACGACCGAAAAACCTGTGGGAGCGGGCTTGCCCGCGATTGGGTCAGATTTACTGCCACTGAAAATTGGCGATGCCGAGAAAATACTGGCTTCAGCGTGAAGGCACATCCAATTCAACGTCACCGACATTATTAAATCGTCTATGAATTCGAGTCCCCAAGCCAGCGGCAGATTGATTCTGCTCGAGCGCTTTCTGCAACATCACACGCGCGTGCTCTTCAATCGAACGATTATTAATATCTGCCGCTAACTGCAGTTCTTCATAGAGCTGAAGGTCAAGATTGCTGATAGTCAAACTCGCCACAATGTACTCCAGCGATACAGCCATCGAAGCAGCGAGACTACCACTCGGTTTACGAATCTTCGTTTTCAGGTTGTAACGCCATTTGATCGAGCCTTTGTAGGAGCTGCCGCAGGCTGCGATCTTTTGATCTTGTTTTTAAAATCAAAGTCAGAAGATCGCAGCCTTCGGCAGCTCCTACAGGGATTGCGTTCGATCATCAGTCCGGTGACCCTTAGCGCGTCCCGCGCTGGCGCAACGCCGACGGCATGAAATACGCGTCTTCCGGCACCGGTTGCGAGAAGTCCACGGTGGAGGCTTCTTCGTTGTCGAGGTTCTGCACGTAGTAACGCCGGGCCTGCAGGTCGTGGAACACGTCCAGTGCGCTCCAGGTGGTCGGCAGGTCGTAGAAGTTTTTCAGGTAGGCCATCGACACCCGCCACAACTCCCCTCGCCCATCGTATTGATCAACCAGCGCCGCGCCCCAGCTGTCCTCGTCGAGAAACAGCACGCGCTTGGAATAGATATGCCGCGCGCCCGGCTTGAGGTTGCCTTCGACCACCCACACACGGTGCAGCTCATAGCGGGTGAATTGCGGGTTGAGGTGGCACGGGGTCAGCAGTTGTGCGTACTTCACGTCGGGGCTGCCGACCTTGTAGTTGTTGTAGGGAATGTAGATTTCCTGCTTGCCCTTGAGCTTCCAGTCGTAGCGATCCGGCGAGCCGTTGAACAGGTCGGTATCGTCCGCCGTGCGCAGGCCATCGGACGAGGCGATCGGCGTGTCATATGCCAGGTTCGGCGCGCGGCGCACGCGGCGTTGGCCGGCGTCGTAGACCCAGGCCTGGCGCGGGTCCTTGAGCTGATCGAGCATCTCGTGCACCAACGCCGCACCACCGGCCAGGCGCGCCGGACTTTTCACGAAAGCGAGGTAGTAGAACAGGATGTTTTTCAGGTCGGCGTACTGCCCGCCCGGACGGTAGAAGTTGAACAGTGCTTCCTGCTGCGAGGTGACGAGGGCAAAGCTGCCGTTGCGCTGCACCGGGGCTTCGGACGCGCGACGTACCACGTAGATTCCGCGATAACGGGTGATGTGGTTCCACAGCACTTCGATGCCGTCCTTGGGCACCGGGAACGGTACACCACCGTAGGCATCGGCGAATCCGCTGCCGCCCTCCAGCAGCTTGGCTGAGGTCGCATTCTTCAGGGTGTTGTCATACAGCCACTGCGGCGCCGAACCGGAACGACGCGACGGATAGACCGGCATCTGGAACGTGTCGGGGTAGCTGTTGAACAGCGCAATCTGACCGGGGCTGAGGTGGGCCTTGTACTGGTCGAGATTGGCCTTGGTAATGGTGAACAACGGCTTGTCCGCCGCATACGGATCCGGGTGATGTTGGCCCGGTTTGTAGCCGGCGGGCGCCTGGGTGATGCCGCCGGTCCAGGCCGGAATGGTGCCGGCGGCGTTGCCGGCGCGCTCGGCGCCCATGGGCGTGAGGGTGGTTTTCAGTTGTTCGGCTTGTTGCGGGGTAATGGCGGCCAGCGTGCTGCCGGTGACAAGGCCGAGAACGAGTGCCAGCGAGATCTTGGTCAGTCTTGAAGTGTAGAACATGATCTTCTCCGAAGTACAAAAACCTGTGGGAGCGAGCTTGCTCGCGAAAGCGGTTTGTCAGGCGACATCTGTGTTGAATATGCCGGCCTCTTCGCGAGCAAGCTCGCTCCCACAGGGGATGAGCTGCCGCAAAAATTGTGTTTGGTACTCACAAGAAATACTTGAGGTTGAACCCGACGTTGTCGCGGTCGCGAATCCCGTTGTTCTGTCCGCCGCCCCAGAAGTTGGTGTATTGCACCTCGGCTTCGAGCTTGTTCTGGTAGTTGGCCTTGATCCCCAGGGTGTAGGCCTTGCGCCCGTCGATGGTGTTGCCGGCCTGATAGCTGTTGCCCTTGAAGTCGTCCTTGTAGACGACGTAAGGCGAGACGTTGACCCCGGCGTACACGTCGTTCCAGGTGCCGTTGAACATCACCGTGTAGCTGTAGGAATTGCGGTTGACCTGATCGTCACGATCACCGCCGGACACATAAGAGGTGTTGCCGGTACCGGCGTAATAGCGCGTGCTGCCGTCGTAGGCGGTGTATTGCAGACTGCTGCCGCGCAGGTGCTCGGAAGCCAGTTCGAAGATGCCGAACATCGAGTCGAACGACAGCGTCGGGCCGAAGTTGTAGATGCTGCCCAATGAGGTGTTGAACGCCTCCACGCGTTCGGCGTTATTGATCTCGCTGTCGAGGGTGACCATCTGCCCGCCGACGTTGATCGCCTTGCCGGTCACCGCTACGGCGGCACCGTTGGCCAGGTCGCCGATCAAGTCGTTAGTCGCGGCGATGCCGATTGGCAGGTTCGGCCGGTAGGCAATCTCACCGAACACCGAGGCCTGGCCCAAAGTGGTGTTGAAGCTGAAACCGTACATGCGGATGTCTTCGGCATAGCGCCGATGCGCCTGAATATTGCCCATCACGTCGGCTGTCGCCAGACCATTCGCCAGCGCCCCGGCCTGACTGCCAGCGACGCTGGAGAGCATGTTGGTCAGGGCATTCATGTCGATGCCTTTGTAGCCACCGAGGTCAGCGGCAATGGTCGGTTCCTTGGCGTGGTAATTGACCAGGTACAGGCCGAACTCGGTGCTGTTGAGTTCCTCGGCGATGTAGCGGAAGGCGAAGCCGAACTGGCCGTCGTTGCGCGCGTTGTAGTCCTTGCCGATCGACGCCACTTTCAGGGTGTTGCCGTAGGCCGGGGTCACACCGTTGGCGTACAGGCCGGTGCTTTTCAGCGCCGGGCCGAGCAACGGGTTGTTGCCCAGTGCGCTGTATAGCCCGATGACGTTGCCGAAGCCCGGCACCGGGGTGTCGAGCGCCGTGCCGCTGAAGTTGTTGTAACCGGTGTTGCCGCCATCAGCGAAGAGGTCGGTCTGCGAGTAGAAAGTCCCGACCGGATCGATGCGGGTCTCCTTCCAGTTGGTCTGGTAGAAGCTCTCCAGGGTCAGCGAATCGCTGAGGCCAATGTTGAAGCTCACGGCCTCCACCGGCATCAGCACTTCCTTGACCTCGGCCCCCGGCAAACGGTATTTCGCCGCGTCCACCGGGTTGGTGGTGTTGATCCCGCCGCGATAGAAAATCCCCTCGCCCCAGTTGAACACCTGACGACCGACCCGCGCGGTGACCGGCATCTGCGCCACGTCCCAGTTGCCGTAGACATAGGCGTCGAGCATCTCGATCCGGCTGCCGGCGATGTCGCGGGTCTGGCTGGTGAAACGGTCGTCCTGCGGGTAGCTCTGGCTCGGCTGCGACGGGTTGTTGTTGCGGTAGTAATCGTTGCGCTTGTCCATCAACTGGGTGTCGTAGAACGCCGTGCCGCGCAGGAACATCCCGTAGTTCTGGTAGTTGGCCTCCAGCTCCGAAGTGATCTTGTACACCTCGGAAACCAGCCCGGTGTCGAAGTTGCGATTGCCGTCGTTGGTGTTGACGTCATCGTTATTCTTGTCGCGGCCCTGCACCCGCCACAAACGCCCATAGGACAGGGTCGTGTCGATCGAGCCGGTGACTTGATTGTCCAGCACGCTGAACTCGGCAGCCTGCACCGCGTCCACCGCGCAGAGTTGCAGCAGCCCTGCCAGGCCGACACCGGGCAGTGCCACGCCGGTGAGGCGCAATCGAGTGTTGATCATGGGTTCCTCCTTCCTTGTTCTTATTGTTTTTTTGCGTGGCCGCGATGGCTACGGTGCCAGTCCCGCACGGACATAAATCCGGCTGTGCGCGCCGAAATGTCCGAGCAGTTTGAACAGCTGCTGATTGAGTGCCGGATGCTCGAATGTCTCGCGCTGCACCTGATTGCCGCTGCTGAAATCACTGGTCAGCGGGGCCGTCTCCAGCCACTGGCCGATGGCTTCATCGAATGCCGCCGAGTCCTCTACCGACTCGGCGCTGACCACTTCGCGCAAGTAGTCCACCGAGTACGGCGGATACTGTTGGTCTTGAGCGACATCGGCGTAGGCAGCGAGCATCGGATGCGCCTGACCGCCACGCAGCACGCGGCGCAGCCAGGTCGATTGATATTTCTCGACTTCCATATGGCGGGTGGCGACGCGCTCGATCGAGGCTTTTTTATCATCGGCAAAACCGGCCAGCGCCTTGCCTTCCAGCAGCAACAGACTCGGCAGCTCGACCCCGGGCAATGGCTTGGCGTGATACGGCTGGGTCAGGTCCTGCACGTGGTGCACGCCCCATCCGAGAAAGCGGTATCCCCAGTAAGAATGGCCACTGGCAAACGCCAAACGCGCCAGGCCCAGATACTGATAGGCGCGCCAGTCCGGCCAACTGCGCTGAAGAAATCCGGCAGCGGCATACACCACCGGGCTTTCATGGAAGAAGCCCATGTGGAACGGCGCCTGCGAGCTGTACTGAAAACGCGCATCGCCGAACGGCTGCGGGCCGAAGCCATACAGCGCGCCGACCTCGCCGGGGTTATCGCTGAACAGGTTGATGTCGTGACCGTAATCCGGCTCGTCGGCGGCGCTTGCCAATACCGCCAGCGCCGCGACTTTCTCGCCGTCCGCCACGCGAATGAAACGCTGACGATTCCATGGCGAAAGCGTCTGCTCGACCATCACCTGATCGGCGCTGAGATGTTCGCGCTCGGGGATGTCTTGACCCGGCAGCGGCTGAATGACCATCGCCAGATGAATGCGCGGATTGAGCCGCAACGCCGTGAGAAAATCGTGGAGCAGATTGTCGCTCGGTACGGCGGGCAGTTTCAGATTGTCGGGGCGTGGCGGGTACTGGGTGAAGTGTTCACGGGCGAAGTTTTCCTGTTGCTCCAGCAGCGCGACCACGGCCGGATATTGCTCGACAAGAAAACGCTCCAGCGGCTCGACCTCGACCGGCGGCGCATCGCGCAGCGCCGGCAGTTCCTGCAACGCCAGATAGCTGCCCACCGTGTGGTTCGACCAGCCCCACGCCGTCGGGGCCATTGCACAAAGCAGCAACAGGAGAAATGTCAGCTTCATTGCTTTTAATTCTTATTGGAGGTGCCGTGGGGGTTGAGCCTAACAACCGCCCTCGGCGCTGACACTGTCCGATCTCACCAGAAAAAGTCTCCGATAGCGCCACATAAGAGGTTCCGATTCCACCGCATAACCTTGTGGGAGCGAGCTTGCTCGCGAAAGCGGTGGGTCAGACAAGACAATAGTGACTGACACTCCGCATTCGCGAGCAAGCTCGCTCCCACAGGGGACGGTGGTGGTCAGCTAAGCGGGGTAACCGGTAATTTTGCGGATGCTCTGGTACAACGGTTTGAGCTGGCGGTACATGCGCAGGTACACCTCTTTGTACAAACGCTCATAGACCTGCTGCGCCTCGGGCTGCGGTGTGAACACCGCGCCCACCCGCGTCATCGCGGCGATTGCCGTGGGGAAATCCGCATACAAGCCCAACCCCACCGCACAACAGATCGCCGCGCCCAGCCCGGACGCTTCGTATACATGCGGACGCTCCGCCGGCAGACCAAAAATATTCGCCGTCAGCTGCATCGCCGCATCACTCTGCGAACCGCCACCCGCCACTCGCAGGCGCTTGATCGACACCTTCGAGCGCTTCTCGATGTTCTCCAGGCCTTGGCGCAGCGCATACGCCAGCCCTTCCAGAATCGCCCGGTAAATGTGCGCGCGGGTGTGCACGTCGCCGAAGCCGATCATCGCGCCTTTGGCTTCGACTCCAGGCTCACGAATCCCCGGCGACCAGTACGGTTGCAGCATCAGCCCCATCGATCCCGGCGGCACCGCATTCACCAACGCATCGAACAGTTGCTCAGGTTCAATGCCCTGCTCTTGCGCCTGCTGCATCTCGCGCAGGCCGAACTCGTTCTTGAACCAGCTGACCATCCAGTAACCGCGATAAATCATCACCTCGCAGTTGTACTGATCCGGCACCGCCGAGGGGTACGGCGGGATCAGCGGGACGATTTCCAGATAGCGCGAGCGAGTGCTGGTGATCGTCGCGGTGGTGCCGTAGGACAGGCACACCGTGCTCGTATCGACCACGCCGGAGCCGACCACTTCGCAGGCCTTGTCGGCGCCCGCGGCAATCAGCGGCAGCCCCTCGGGAATCCCCGTGTGACGGCTGGCTTCAGCGCTGATGTAGCCAAGGGTTTCGCCGGGTTTATGCAAGGTCGGCAATTGCTCCGGACGCACCGCCAGCGCCTGCCATTTCCAGTCGCTGGGTGCGGCCCATTTCAGGCGTTTGAAGTCGAACGGCAAATAGCCGACGCAACAACCCACCGAGTCGACAAAGCGCCCACACAAACGATGGGTGAGAAACCCCGAGAGCAGCAAAAACTTGTCGGTCGCCGCCCAGATTTCCGGTTGATGTCGGGCGATCCAGTTGGCCTCGGCCTGAGCGCGAAAATAATCCACGGTGGCCTGCGCGCCGACCAGTTTGAACAACCAACCCCACGGTCCCTTGATCCCGCCCTCGACTTCGCTCTGGCGCTGATCGAGCCACAGAATGGCCGGGCGCAGCGGCTTGCCCTGAGCATCGACGTTGATCACCGTGCCGCGCTGGGTGGTCAGTGAAACGCCGGCAATCTGCGAGCGATCAATCCCGGTTTGCGCCCACACCTGCTGACAGGCCTCGCCGAGTTTCGCCCAATAATATTCCGGGTCCTGTTCGGCCCAGCCCGGTTGCGTCGAGTAATACGCCTGCAACTCGACCTTGCCTTTACCGAGCAAATTGCCCTGCAAATCGAAGAGCAATGCGCGCACGCTCTGGGTGCCGTTGTCGATCGCCAGCAAGTAACGCGTGTTCGGGTGGTTATCCATGGCGCTCTCTTCAAGGGGCCTCAAGGCGTGGCATCCGGCAGACCGTGATGGCGTTGCCACAACGCCCGGTAACGTTGCAGCTCTTGCTGCCAGTGTGCATCGTCCCAGCCCAGACGTGGCTGGCAGCGTTGGCGGATGGCAGCGAAATGCTCTTCGCCACCGCGCGCCAGCAACAGGCCCAGTCGGGTGCGGCGCAGCAACAGATCATCGAGGTGCAGGACCATTTCCGCCTCGCAGGCAAAGGCCAGCTCTGCCCACAAGGTGTCGGTGTTGCCGACCGTTTCGTGGCCCAACTCGGTGATCAGCTGCGCCAATCGCGGCAGGTCACGACCGTGGCGTCCGGCCAGACGTCGCCACTGTTGCGGGGTGAGTCCGGGAATGGTCAGCGGCGGGACGGCTGTGAACACCGGCGCGCCGTCATCTTCGAAATCGCGGCCAAGCATGTCGGCGCAGGCCTTGAGCACTTCGATGGCTTGCGGGCGAAACGTCGTCAGCTTGCCGCCGGCCAGGGTGACGCAACCCGGCTCCTGCCACAGCACATGTTCACGGGTTTCATTCGACGGCTTGCCTTGCTGCTCAGCCGCCGCGCTGCCGACCACCGGACGCACGCCGGACCAGGTCGACAGCACATCGCTCGCCGTCACTTCGGCACCTGGAAATTGTTGCGTGCAGGCCGCCAGCAGATAGTCGAGTTCTTCGGCGCTGATGCTCGCGCTCTGATCCAGATTCTCGCGATGATCGAGGTCGGTGGTGCCGACCACCGTCGCCCCTTCCCACGGAAAAACGAACACCGGCCGACGGTCGCGCGCATGCAGAAACGTCAACGCCTGCGCCACTGGCAAGCGCCAGCCCGGCAGCAGCAGATGGCTGCCGCGCAATGGCCGCAACTGTCGCGGAGCCTCGGGCAAACGCAGGCGCTCAGCCCACGCCCCGGTCGCCACCGCCAGCACGCCGCAACGCAATTGCAGCGATCCACCCGCTTCGCAGTCCTCGATCTGCACCCCACACACCCGACCGTTTTCGCGCAGCAAATGTTCGACGCGCACCCCGTTGAGCACCACTGCGCCATCGGCCCGCGCTTCGCTCAATACGCGCATCACCAGCCGTGCGTCATCGGTCAGCGCATCGACAAAACAGGTACCGCCGAGCAGGTGATTTTCCTTCACCCCCGGCGCCAGAAAACGCAGTTGCTGCGCATCATGAAAACGATGGCTGCGGCGTCCCGCCAACGCGTCGTACACCGACAACAAGCCACCGAACACACGCGGCCCGGGAAAGCCGCCGCGATAGTGCGGCATCATGAAACTCATCGGCTCCACCAGCCCCGGCGCTTCGTCGAGCAGACGCTGGCGCTCGCGCACCGAATCGCGGGTCAGGCGCCACTGGCCCTTGGCGATGTAACGCAAACCGCCGTGGACCATTTTCGACGATCGGCTGGAGGTGCCCCAGGCAAAATCCCGTTGCTCCAGCAGCAGACAACGCCAGCCCCGCCGCGCCGCCTCGCGCAGGATGCCGGCACCGCTGATGCCGCCGCCGATGACGATCAGATCCCAGGTTTCGTCGGCCAATGTCGGCAAAGTTTGCTGGCGCCACGCAGCGTTCCAGTCCGGGTGCATGACCGTCACTCCTGCAACAGCGTGCCGGGGTTGAGGCGCCCGGCCGGATCGAAGTGCCTGCTCAGCGCCTGCAAGGTGTCCATCGCCAGTGCGCCTTTCTCGCGCGGCAGATACGGCGCGTGATCCTTGCCGACCCCGTGCTGGTGGCTGATGGTGCCGTGGTTGTCGACGATGGTCTGGCTGGCCGCGTGCTTGAGTGCCTGCCAGCGCGCCAGCGTCGCCGGATAATCCGCCGCCGGACGAAACACGTAGGTGGTGTAGATGCTCGAGCCTTCGCCGTAAACGTGGGACAGATGGGTGAACACATGCACCCGCTCGCCCTGCGCCGCCAGCGCGTCGCGCAGGCTGTTTTCGATCAGGTTGAGCAGATTGTCGACGTTGCTCCAGTCGGTGGCGGTTTCCAGGGTGTCGACCACGTAACCGGCGTTCCACAGGTTCTCGCGCAGGTAGGGGAAACGGAAGCGGTTCTGCGCCCATTTCTTGCCGAGCAAGGTACCGGTGAACACACCGCCGAAGGCTTTCAGATGCTGCCGCGCCTGGCTCAGCGACAGCGCGTTCTGCCGACGGTTGCCGGTCACGCCGAAGGTCAGCAGGCACTTGCCCGCACCGGCACCGCGCAGGTTCAGGTACTTCTCCAGCCAGGCGATCTGCTGCGGATGACCGGCCAGCGCCAGTTGGGTTTCGGTCTCCACCGCATTCGACAGGCGCAGCATCGACAACGGCACTCGCGCCTGGGCCAATTGGCGGATCGCTTGCAGCGCCTTGCTCCAGCTGGGCAGGAAAACGCCGTAGAAACGCTCATCGGTGGGCAGCGGACTGACCCGCACTTTGACCTCGGAAATGATCCCGAAACGGCCCTCGCAACCGAGCACCACTTCGCGCAGATCAGGTCCCGCCGCCGAGGCTGGAAAGGTCGGAATTTCCAGTGGCCCGGCAAAGGTTTCCAGGGTGCCGCCGGCGAACAATTGCTCGATACGCCCATAGCGCAACGACTGCTGACCGCTGGAGCGACTGGCGACCCAACCGCCCAGCGTCGACAACTCCCACGACTGCGGGAAATGCCCCAGCGTGTAGCCGCGAGCGCGCAGCTGACTTTCCACCTGCGGGCCGCTGGCACCGGGGCCGAACGTCGCCAATTGGCTGGCCTCGTCGAGATCGATCAGGCGATTCATCCGCGCCAGCGACACGGTCACCACCGGCCGCGCCGAATCCGGCGGATTGATGTGCCCGGCCACCGAGGTGCCGCCGCCATAGGGAATCAGGCACAGGTCCTGCTCATGGGCGAGGGCCAGCAACTGGCGGATCTGTTCGGCAGTTTCGGGAAACGCCACCGCATCCGGATAGTTGCCCAGCGCACCTTCGCGCAACGCCAGCCAATCGGGCAGGCTCTGGCCCCGGGCGTGCAGCAGACGGTCATGGGCGTCGACGCTGTACAAGGTGTGCGCCGCCAATCGCGAGAGCGGCACCCGCGCCAATGCCGACTCCAGCGTGGCATCGGGCAACGCGCGCCCGGCCCCCAGCCGTTCATGGAGAAAATTCGCGCCCTGGGCCGGCAGTTCGACCACCGTTGTTGCCTCTCCCCAGCCGTTCCAGCGTCGCATGCGTGTGTCCTTCTTATGCAGTCTGATCAGTGATGTGGCAGGCCTCCATACTAGTCAGCGGCCCAAAAGTGTCACGGTCGCATCCGGCCAGTTCGAGTAGCCAATTGAGTCAAACGTCGCGCAAGTGCCAGCCATTTACTTTAGTCGGGGTTTCAAATTACCTTTCAGGCATTCATTCGCTCACGCAGGCCTTGATCAAGGAATTCGGATCATGCAATCGCTCGGCTTCACCTCGGTTCCGCCGCTGCTCAAATACGTGCGCCATGCCGAGCAACTGGGCATGGCCATTGAGCCGGCGTTGGCGGCAGCCGGATTGCAGGCGCAGCAACTGAGCGACAACAGCCTGCGCCTGCCGGGCGAAACCCATGAGCGCCTGCTCGATTATTTCTGCGAGCACTCGGGCGATCCGCTGTTTGGTCTCAACGCGGCAAACTTCGTCCTGCCCAATTCCTGGAGCGTGCTCGGTTACATCACCATGAACTGCGCGACTCTGGGCGATGCCATGAGCCGGATCATGCCGTTCGAAAAACTGGTGGGCGACATGGGCGTCAGCCGCGCCGAAGTGCAGGACGGTCATGTACACCTGATCTGGACTTGCCGCTACGAGCGTCCGCGGATTCGCCGGCATCTGGTGGAAAACGTTCTCGGCTCCTGGCTGCAATATGCACGCTGGATTGCCGACACGCAGATGTCGCCCGCCGCCGTGTGGCTGGAACACCCATGCCCGCCAGACGCTACCCAGGCGCAGTACGAAGCGTTTTTCGATTGCCCGGTGCTGTTCGAGCAGGCCTATTCGGCGCTGATCGTGCCACTGGCGTATCTGCAATTACCGCTGCGTCAGGCCGATGCGCAATTGCTGCGTACGCTGGAAGAACACGCGATGGGCTTGATGGCGACGCTGGAGGATGCATCGCTGGAGCAGCGGGTCAAAAGCATCCTGCGCCAGTTGCTCAAGGAAGGCTTGCCGCGCAAGGAACAGGTGGCCGAGCATCTCGCGGTGTCGGTGCGCACGTTGCAACGCCAGTTGCATCAGGCGGGGACGTCGTATCAGCAGATTCTTGACGATTTGCGTCAGGAGCTGGCGGAGCATTACTTGCTCAACAGCACCTTGCCGATTCAAGACATCGCGCAGTATCTGGGGTTTACCGAGCCGAGGTCGTTTCATCGCACGTTCAAGAGCCGGCGCGGGATGCCGCCGGGGGAGTTTCGGCAGATGCATCGGGGGTGACGGGACTGGCCTCTT
>Ga0153931_100106_pt1 | contig 33598 bp, 31 predicted proteins | sample TSNJ015MetaG_FD_104730 | JGI IMG/M metagenome (GOLD analysis project Ga0153931, IMG submission 104730) | Attine ant fungus gardens microbial communities from New Jersey, USA - TSNJ015 MetaG | ecosystem: Host-associated > Fungi > Mycelium > Unclassified | place: USA: New Jersey, Wharton State... | reverse complement strand
TATCTATCGCCTGACCCAAGACCTGCCTGTCGATTCCTGGGCGCTGGAAACTGCACTGGCCACCAAACTGGCGCGTACATGTGCAAGCCAGGAGTTGACCACCTACGGTTTCGTCGCGCCATTTGGCAAAGGCGCAGATGCTCCACTGGTGCACGTCAGCGGTGACTTCCTGCTGATCGCTGCGCGTAAAGAAGAACGCATTCTGCCGGGCAGCGTCGTGCGCGACGCGGTCAAGGAAAAGGTCGAAGAGATCGAAGCCGAGCAGATGCGCAAGGTCTATAAGAAGGAACGCGATCAGATCAAGGATGAAATCATCCAGGCGTTCCTGCCGCGCGCCTTTATCCGTCGCTCGTCGACCTTCGCCGCCATCGCGCCGAAACAGGGCCTGATACTGGTCAACTCGGCCAGCCCGAAACGCGCCGAAGACCTGCTCTCCACCATGCGTGAAGTGCTCGGCACCCTGCCCGTCCGTCCGCTGACCGTGAAAACCGCGCCGACCGCCGTGATGACCGAGTGGGTCACCACCCAGCAAGCGGCCCCGGACTTCTTCGTTCTGGACGAGTGCGAGCTGCGCGACACCCACGAAGACGGCGGCATCGTGCGTTGCAAGCGTCAGGACCTGACCAGCGAAGAAATCCAGTTGCACCTGAGCACCGGTAAAGTCGTGACTCAGTTGTCGCTGGCCTGGCAGGACAAGTTGTCGTTCATGCTCGATGACAAGATGACCGTCAAACGCCTGAAGTTCGAAGACCTGCTGCAGGATCAGGCGGAACAGGACGGTGGCGACGAGGCCCTGGGCCAACTGGACGCCAGCTTCACCCTGATGATGCTGACCTTCGGCGACTTCCTGCCGGCGCTGGTGGAAGCGTTGGGCGGTGAAGAGACGCCGCAGGGGATCTAAACCCCTTGTGAAATCCCAATGTGGGAGCGGGCTTGCTCGCGAAAGCGGTGTGTCATTCAACATTGACTTGGCTGACCCGCCGCTTTCGCGAGCAAGCCCGCTCCCACAATTGGCTTTGTGGTGTAACTAATAACAAGGAACAGGCCATGCGCGCACTGGCTGCACTGAGTCGCTTTGTCGGCAATACCTTCGCTTACTGGGTTCTGATTTTCGCGGTGATCGCGTTCCTGCAACCGGCGTGGTTCCTCGGCCTCAAAGGCGCAATCGTGCCGCTGCTGGGGCTGGTGATGTTCGGCATGGGCCTGACCCTCAAACTCGATGACTTCGCCGCCGTCGCCCGCCATCCGTGGCGCGTGGCTTTGGGCGTGGTCGCACATTTCGTGATCATGCCCGGTGTGGCGTGGTTGCTCTGCCAGATCTTCCATCTGCCACCGGAAATCGCCGTCGGGGTGATTCTGGTCGGCTGCTGCCCAAGTGGCACGTCTTCGAACGTGATGACCTGGCTGGCCCGAGGTGATCTGGCACTGTCGGTGGCGATTGCCGCTGTTACTACCCTCCTCGCGCCGCTGCTGACCCCGGCGCTGATTTGGCTGCTGGCTTCGGCATGGTTGCCGGTGTCGTTCATGGAATTGTTCTGGTCGATCCTGCAAGTGGTGCTGCTGCCGATCGTGCTCGGCGTGGTCGCGCAACGTTTGCTCGGCGATAGAGTGCGGCACGCGGTGGAGGTGTTGCCACTGGTGTCGGTGGTCAGCATCGTCATCATCGTCACCGCCGTGGTGGCCGCCAGTCAGGCGAAGATTGCCGAATCCGGGCTGCTGATCATGGCGGTGGTGATGCTGCATAACAGCTTCGGCTACTTGCTGGGCTACTTCACCGGGCGCCTGTTCAAGTTGCCACTGGCGCAGCGCAAGTCGCTGGCGCTGGAAGTCGGCATGCAGAATTCGGGGTTGGGCGCGGCATTGGCCAGTGCGCACTTCTCGCCGCTGGCGGCGGTGCCGAGCGCGTTGTTCAGCGTCTGGCACAATATTTCCGGGGCGCTGCTCTCGACGTACTTCCGGCGCATGAGCGAGAAGGAAGACCGTGAGGCGCTGGCGCAGCAGCCGACCGACTGACCGGGAAGCTTGATCCCCGGATTAATGCTCGGCAGACTGTTGCGCTACGCGGGGACGACCCTGCGGCTCGATCGAGTTATCAATCTGGGGACGGCCCCGTCAATCGATGGAGGTCTCTCATGTCCTGGATCATTCTGTTTTTCGCCGGCCTGTTCGAAGTCGGCTGGGCCGTCGGCCTGAAATACACCGACGGTTTCACCCGCCCGCTCCCCACCGTACTGACCGTCGCAGCGATGGCAATCAGCCTCGGCCTGTTGGGCCTGGCGATGAAGGAATTACCACTGGGTACGGCTTATGCGATATGGACCGGGGTCGGTGCCGTAGGCACGGTGATTGCCGGGATCATTCTGTTTGGCGAGTCGATGGCGTTGATTCGCCTGGCCAGCGTGGCGTTGATCATCACCGGTTTGATCGGCCTCAAGGTCAGCGCTTAGGCCACTGCCGCTTTCGCGAGCAAGCCCGCTCCCACAGGGATCTCCGGTGAACACAAATCTTGTGTAAATCCAGAAAACCTGTGGGAGCTGGCTTGCCAGCGATGGAGCCAATTCAGGCAACAACTATCTGACAGTCCCGCGCAACGCCCCCACCAACCCCTGCAATTTCGCCGGCTGCGCCGCCTCCACCGCCACCGCCGAACCCGCCACCAACGTCACCCGCGACCACAACCGCTTGAACAAGCCCTTGTTCGGATCGCGACTGAAGAAACTCCCCCACAATCCCTGCAGCGCCAGCGGAATTACCGGCACCGGGGTTTCTTCGAGAATCCGCGTCAGCCCGCCCTTGAACTCGTTGATCTCGCCATCGGTGGTCAACTTGCCTTCCGGGAAGATGCACACCAGCTCACCGTCCTTCAGATACTCGGCAATCCGGGTGAAGGCTTTTTCGTAGATCTGGATGTCTTCGTTGCGTCCGGCAATCGGAATCGTCCCCGCCGTGCGGAAGATAAAGTTCAGCACCGGCAGGTTGTAGATTTTGTAGTACATGACAAAGCGAATCGGCCGACGCACCGCGCCGCCAATCAGCAGCGCATCGACGAACGACACGTGGTTGCACACCAGCAATGCCGCGCCCTCGTCCGGAATCGCTTCGAGGTTACGGTGTTCGACGCGGTACATGGAATGGCTGAGCAGCCAGATCATGAAACGCATGCTGAACTCGGGGACGATCTTGAAGATGTAGGCGTTGACGCCGATGTTCAGCAGCGATACCACCAAAAACAGCTGTGGAATCGACAGCTTGACCACGCTCAGCAACACGATCGAAACGATCGCCGACACCACCATAAACAGCGCGTTGAGAATGTTGTTGGCCGCGATCACCCGCGCCCGTTCGTTCTCGGCAGTACGCGACTGGATCAGCGCGTACAGCGGCACGATATAGAAGCCGCCAAAAATACCGAGGCCGAGAATGTCGACCAGCACCGCCCAGGTATGCGCAAAGCCCAGGACTTGGGTCCAGCTATGGCCGGTGACGCTCTCCGGGATTCCACCGGAATGCCACCACAGCAGCAGGCCAAACACGGTCAGACCGAACGAACCGAACGGCACCAGACCGATCTCGACCTTGCGCCCGGAAAGCTTCTCGCAGAGCATCGAACCCAGCGCAATCCCCACCGAGAACACCGTGAGAATCAGCGTTACCACGGTTTCGTCGCCGTGCATCCACTCCTTGGCGTAGGCCGGGATCTGCGTCAGATAAATCGCCCCGACAAACCAGAACCACGAGTTGCCGACAATCGAGCGCGACACCGCGGGCGTCTGGCCCAGACCGAGTTTCAGCGTGGCCCAGGACTGGCTGAAGATGTTCCAGTTCAGGCGCATTTCCGGCGAAGCCGCCGCAGCGCGCGGAATGCTGCGACTGGCGAGATACCCGAGCACCGCAATGCCGACAATCGCGGTCGACACCAGTGGCGCGTAATGCGTCGAAGACATGATGACCCCGGCGCCGATGGTCCCGGCAAGGATCGCCAGGAACGTGCCCATCTCCACCAGTCCGTTGCCGCCGACCAGTTCATCCTCGCGCAACGCTTGCGGCAAAATCGAATACTTCACTGGCCCGAACAGCGCCGAATGCGTGCCCATGGCAAACAGCGCCACCAGCATCAGCGACAGGTGATCGAAGAGAAAACCGATCGATCCTACGGCCATGATCGCGATTTCCGCGAGTTTGATCAGACGGATCAGCGCGTCCTTGGCGAATTTTTCCCCGAACTGCCCGGCCAGCGCCGAGAACAGAAAGAACGGCAGGATAAACAGCAGCGCACACAGGTTGACCCAGATCGAACGGTCACCTTCGATGGTCAGCCGATACAGAATGGCGAGGATCAGCGACTGCTTGAACACGTTGTCGTTGAACGCGCCCAGCGACTGCGTGATGAAAAACGGCAGAAAGCGCCGGGTGCGAAGCAGGTTGAACTGTGAGGGGTGACTCATCTTCCGTGTTTCCCTGAGGTCGGTAGAGAATGGCCTGGATCTGCTTATTGGAATCTCGATCGGCGATCCAGGCCACACATTACCTAAACTTTTCAGGTTATTTCTTCAACCCTGCAATACAAGGTGAGACAAACAGCTCGCCGCGCCACGCGCCTTGCACGGTGCGTTTACCGACGATCAGCCACATCACTGCCAGCAGGCTCACCAGCACACAGCCCATCACGCTGAAAAAACCGAGGTTCAGCGTGCTGGCGAGCTTGAGGGTCGCCAGCGAATACACGCCCAGCGGGAAGGTGAAACCCCACCAGCCGAGGTTGAACGGGATGCCGTCGCGCAGGTAACGCGCGGTGATCAGCAGCGCCATCAACATCCACCACAAGCCGAACCCCCACAGGGTGATGCCGGCGACCAGCCCCAGGCCCGCAGCGATTTCACCGATGCCCGGCAGGCCGTTGGCGGCGAAGATCGCCGGTGCATCAGCGCCCAGCAGCAACATGCCCAACGCGCCAGTGCCGATCGGACCGAGGGCCAGCCAGCTCGAGGCGGCCATGTTTTCGTGGGGCAGTTTGTGCAGCGCCATGCGCAGCAACAGGATGGTCAGAATGCTGAACGCCACGGGTAGGGAAAATGCCCAGAGCACGTAGCTTGTCGTCAGCACCACCAGTTGCGCGTGGGCATCGGCCAGGTGCGGCGCGAGCAAGCCGCCGCTGGCCGCCGCCACTTCCGCCGCCACCACCGGCAACAGCCAGACCGCCGTCATCTGGTCGATGCTGTGTTCCTGGCGGGTAAACATCATGTAGGGGATCAACACACCGCAGGCCAGCGACATCGCCACGTCGAGCCACCACAGCACTTCGGCAAGATGAATCACGCCTTCGCCCCAGCGTGGCAGGCCGAACAGCAGAAAGCCGTTGATAATCGTAGCCAGGCCCATGGGGATGGTGCCGAAGAACATCGAAACGGTGGAATGGCCGAAGATCCGCCGCGCTTCATCGAAGAAGAGTACCCAGCGCGCGGCATAGGCGAAGGTAAACAGGGTGAACAACAGAATGTTGAACAGCCACAAACCTTCGGCCACCGCGTGCAACCCGGGGATCGCCACCGGCAGTTGCGCCAGGGCCAGGGCCAGCACGCCGGTGCCCATGGTCGCGGCGAACCAGTTCGGGGTGAATTGACGGATCACTTCACGCGGATGCTGAAGCTGGCTGAACGGCTTAATGCCGGGTTTGGCTATGTTGGGGCAAGTCATCATGAACTCCTGTCCTCAGGTGAGGTTGAGCCCATGGTAGAACCGAATCGAATATCTATATAACGGGTAATTTCTCTATCTGTTATCTACTTTACAGATAAGCGTCTAGACACTGCCTTCGCTTTCAATCACCAGAATCCGCGCCGCTCCCTGTGGATGCGCCACGTGCTCGGTGCCGACCGAGGCGTAGAAGATATCCCCGACCTCAAGCAGCACCTGCTTTTCTTCGCCCTGTTCGCGATAGCGCATCTGCACCTGACCATCGAGCACCACGAACACTTCTTCACCCTCGTTGACGTGCCATTTGTACGGCTGATCGGTCCAGTGCAGACGCGTGGTGATGCCGTTCATGTTGGCGATGTCCAGCGCACCCCAGGCACGCTCGGCGGTGAACGACTTGCTGCGGATAATCTTCATCGGTCGATCCATGCAAAGAAGGGCCGCCCAAGGCTAACTGAAACCGCCACACTTATGGAGCGCTGCAAACCTTGGTCGCTTGCGCACGCAAGCTGAGCAGGAGCGCGGCGACGGCCAGCACGATCAATGCGGCGACGTAACCGTCGGTGGTCGCGAGCAAGCCGTAGGTGCGGGTCAAGTGCCCGGCGAGCAGTGCCGGCAAGCAAAACGCCAGATAACTCAGCGCGTAATACGCCGACATCAGCCCCGCTCGCTCATGCGGCAAAGCCAGCGGCACCAGGCTGCGCACCGCCCCGAGAAACCCCGAACCAAAGCCACAACCGGCGACCAGCGTGCCGAGGAAAAACAGCCCCAGACTGGCGCTGTGCACGCCGAGCAGAATCAGCAGCACCCCGATCGGCAGCAGACTGGCGCCCAGTTGCAGGGCGCGGGTCGCAGGCCGATTGCGCAGCGTGAAAATCATCAGCGCGCCCGTCACCGTCAGCGCCGAGACGGTCGCACCGCCGATCAGGTTGGAAGTCGAACCGGTGGCGGTGCGCACCAGCGACGGCGCCAGCGAGGCAAAAAAGCCGCCGAGGGCCCAGGTTGCGGTGTTCAGCGGCAGCACACGCCACAAGGTCGAACGCGCCTGAACCGGCACATGCAGGGTCGGCCGCAGTGACGCCCAGGCCCCGGCTTGCGGGGTGACGCTTTCCGGCAGACGCCAGACATACACTGCCTGCAACACAAACAGTGCCAGCAGCAACCAGTAAGTCAGTTGCAACGGCGCCGGAGCGAACTCGGCCAGCAAGCCACAGCCCATGCTGCCCAGCGCCATGCCGAGCAATGGTGCGACGCTGTTGATCAACGGCCCCTGCTGGCGGTCGGTGTCGAGCAGCGTTGCGCTCAGAACAGCGGTGGCCATGCCGGTGGCAAAACCTTGCAGCACGCGGGCGCTGATCAGCCAGGCGACGCTGTCGGCGTGGATGAACAGCAGCATCGCCAGGGCATTGAGCAGCACCGCGGTGAAGATCACCGGTTTGCGCCCCAGATGATCGGACAACGAACCGACCGTCAGCAGCGCCGCCAGCAGGCTTAAGGCATACACGCCGAAAATCAGGGTCAGCACTGCTGCCGAGAAGTGCAGTTGATCCTGATACAGGTGATACAGCGGCGTCGGCGCCGTGGAGGCGGCGAGAAAACTCAACAAGGTGATCGCCAGAAAAATCAGGCTGCCACGGTTGGAAGCAAGGCTGGTCATGGGCACACTCCGCAAAAGCTAATTTTTTGCTTTTGCGGAGTGTGCTCTTGGCTTTGGCTTAAAGCAAATTCTTTGTGTTAAGGTCTGGCGCATGGCTATTAAAGAAGGTTTACGCCCCGGAGGCCGCAGTGCCCGGGTGCAAGAGTCGATTCATTCGGCAGTCCGCGCGCTTCTGCAAGAACAGGAGCGCAGCACCGTGACCGTCCCGCAAATCGCTGCGCGGGCCGGGGTCACGCCCTCGACGATCTATCGGCGCTGGGGCGATCTGACGGCGTTGCTGGCGGACGTCGCCCTCGCCCGCATGCGCCCCGACAGCGAACCGGCCGTGACCGGTGACCTGCGCGGTGATATCCGCGCCTGGGCCGAGCAGTATCTGGACGAAATGAGTTCGGAGCCGGGGCGCAACATGATGCGCGACGTGCAGGCCAGCGCCACGCCGGGGTATTGCGTGACGATCATTGGCGCGCAGTTGCAGACCATCATCGAGCGTCACCCCGACGAGCCGGCGCCGAGTGTCGATCGGTTGATCAATCTGGTGGTGGCGCCGGTGGTGTTCCGGATTCTGTTTGCGGCGGCGGCGCTGGAGGTGGATGAACTGCATCGGTTGATCGATATGGCGTTGAAACAGGACTGACGCCTTCGCGAGCAGGCTCACTCCTACAATTGGAATGCGTTCCACCTGTAGGAGTGAGCCTGCTCGCGAAGAGGCCCGACCAGTCACCTCAGAACCACCCGGTTTCAAACCTGCGACACCCCGCCACGCCACGACCTTGGTCGACACTGACTAACCGCCGCACTCATGCGAGACTGTCCGCCCGGGCAGGACTGCCGGGGAGTCTTCTGTCGGGAGTGTTGCATGTCGTTGTCCACCGGGCTGATCGCCGCCGTCGCCCTCGCCTATATGGCCATCATGTTCGCCATCGCCTTCTACGGCGACCGTCGCAGCGCGCCATTGCCGCCGCGGATGCGCGCGTGGGTGTACAGCCTGTCGCTGGCGGTTTATTGCACCAGTTGGACGTTCTTCGGCGCGGTCGGTCAGGCGGCCGAACAGCTGTGGTCATTCCTGCCGATCTACCTCGGGCCGATCCTGCTGTTGCTGGGCGCACCGTGGGTTCTGCAGAAAATGGTGATGATCAGCAAGCAGGAGAACATCACCTCGATTGCCGACTTCATCGCCGCGCGCTACGGCAAATCGCAATCGCTGGCGGTGGTGGTAGCGCTGATCTGTCTGGTCGGCGTCCTGCCTTATATCGCCCTGCAACTCAAAGGCATCGTCCTTGGTGTGAACCTGCTGATCGGCGCCGGTGCCGACGCCATGGGCACCCGCGCCCAGGACACCGCACTGATCGTCTCGCTGGTGCTGGCGCTGTTCACCATCGTCTTCGGTACGCGCAACCTCGACGCCACCGAGCACCACCGGGGCATGGTGCTGGCGATTGCGTTTGAATCGCTGGTCAAGCTGTTCGCCTTTCTCGCCGTCGGCGCGTTCGTGACCTACGGGCTGTACGACGGTTTTGACGACCTGTTCAATCAGGCGATGCTCGCACCGCGCCTCGAGGAGTACTGGAAGGAAACGATTAACTGGCCGTCGATGGTGGTGCAAACCGGGGTGGCGATGATGGCGATCATCTGCCTGCCGCGGCAGTTTCACGTCACGGTGGTGGAGAACATCGACCCGCAGGACCTGCGTCTGGCCAAGTGGGTGTTCCCGGCCTATCTGGCGCTGGCCGCGCTGTTCGTGGTGCCGATCGCCCTCGCCGGGCAGATGATGCTGCCGAGTCACGTGCTTCCGGATTCGTTCGTGATCAGCCTGCCGCTGGCTCAGGCCCATCCGGCCCTGGCGTTGCTGGCGTTCATCGGCGGTGCGTCGGCGGCCACCGGCATGGTGATCGTAGCCAGCGTGGCGCTGTCGACCATGGTCTCCAACGACATGCTGTTGCCGTGGCTACTGCGGCGTAATAACGCCGAGCGCCCGTTCGAAGTGTTCCGCCAGTGGATGCTCTCGGTACGCCGGGTGAGCATCGTGTTGATTCTGCTGCTGGCCTACGTCAGCTACCGCTTGCTCGGCTCCACCGCGAGCCTGGCGACCATCGGCCAGATCGCCTTCGCCGCTGTCACCCAACTGGCCCCGGCGATGCTCGGCGCGCTGTACTGGAAACAGGCCAACCGCCGTGGGGTGTTCGCCGGTCTGGCCGCCGGTACGTTCCTCTGGTTTTACACATTGATCCTGCCGATTGCCGCCCACAGCCTCGGCTGGTCGCTGAGCACTTTTCCCGGTCTGGCGTGGCTGCACAGCAACCCGCTGAACCTGCCGATCACCCCGCTGACGCAAGGCGTGGTGCTGTCGCTGGCGGGCAACTTCACCTTGTTCGCCTGGGTCTCGGTGCTGTCGCGCACGCGGGTTTCGGAGCACTGGCAGGCCGGGCGCTTCATTGGCCAGGAAATCAGCGCGCGGCCGAGTGCGCGTTCGATGCTGGCGGTGCAGATCGATGATTTGCTGCAACTGGCGGCGCGCTTTGTCGGCGAAGAACGTGCGCGGCAGAGCTTCATTCGTTTTGCCTACCGCCAGGGCAAAGGCTTCAATCCGAACCAGAACGCCGATGGCGAATGGATCGCCCACACCGAACGCTTGCTGGCCGGCGTGCTCGGTGCTTCTTCGACGCGCGCCGTAGTAAAAGCCGCCATCGAAGGTCGGGAAATGCAGCTGGAGGACGTCGTCCGAATCGCTGACGAAGCCTCGGAAGTCCTGCAGTTCAACCGCGCCTTGCTGCAAGGCGCGATCGAGAACATCACCCAAGGCATCAGCGTGGTCGACCAGTCGCTGAAACTGGTGGCCTGGAACCGCCGCTATCTGGAGCTGTTCAACTACCCGGACGGCTTGATCAGCGTCGGCCGGCCGATTGCCGACATCATTCGCTACAACGCCGAACGTGGCTTGTGCGGCCCCGGCGAGGCGGAAGTCCACGTCGCCCGACGCCTGCACTGGATGCGTCAGGGCCGCGCGCACACGTCCGAACGCCTGTTCCCCAATGGCCGGGTGATCGAGCTGATCGGCAACCCGATGCCCGGCGGCGGCTTCGTCATGAGTTTCACCGACATCACCGCGTTCCGCGAAGCCGAGCAGGCGCTGACCGAGGCCAACGAAGGTCTGGAGCAACGGGTCAGCGAGCGCACGCAGGAGTTGTCACAGCTCAACGTCGCGCTGACCGAAGCCAAGGGCCATGCCGAGGCGGCGAACCAGTCGAAAACCCGCTTCCTCGCCGCCGTCAGTCATGACCTGATGCAGCCGCTAAACGCCGCGCGCCTGTTCTCTGCCGCCCTCTCCCATCAGGACGAGGGCTTGAGCAGCGAGGCGCAGAAACTGGTGCAACACCTCGACAGTTCGCTGCGCTCGGCAGAAGACCTGATCAGCGACCTGCTGGATATTTCCCGCCTGGAAAACGGCAAGATCAACCCCGATCGCAAGCCGTTCGCGCTCAATGAGCTGTTCGATACGCTCGGCGCCGAATTCAAGGCGCTGGCCCAGGAACAAGGTCTGACTTTCCGCGTGCGAGGCAGCCAGTTGCGCATCGACAGCGACATCAAATTGCTGCGGCGGATTCTGCAGAACTTCCTGACCAACGCTTTCCGCTACGCCAAAGGGCCAGTGTTGTTAGGCGTGCGCCGACGTGGCGGCGAACTGTGTCTGGAAGTGTGGGATCGCGGGCCGGGGATTCCGGAAGACAAACAACAAGTGATTTTCGAGGAGTTCAAACGCCTCGACAGCCATCAGACCCGCGCCGAAAAAGGTCTTGGGCTGGGCCTGGCGATTGCCGACGGTTTATGTCGCGTGCTCGGCCACACCCTGCGCGTACGCTCGTGGCCGGGGCGCGGTAGTGTGTTCAGTGTCAGTGTGCCGCTGGCCCGGGCGCAATCTCTGCCGCAGAACACCGCGGTGGAGTTGAACGGCAAGTTGCTCAGCGGCGCGCAAGTGCTGTGCATCGACAACGAAGACAGCATTCTGATTGGCATGAACAGCCTGCTGACCCGCTGGGGCTGTCAGGTGTGGACGGCGCGCAATCGCGAGGAATGCGCGGCGTTGCTGAACGAGGGTGTGCGACCGCAACTGGCACTGGTCGACTATCACCTCGATCACGGCGATACCGGGACCGAGCTGATGGCGTGGCTACGCACCACGTTGGGCGAACCGGTACCGGGCGTGGTGATCAGCGCTGATGGCCGACCGGAGACGGTGGCGCAGGTGCATGCGGCGGGACTGGATTATCTGGCCAAACCGGTGAAACCGGCGGCGTTGCGGGCGTTGTTGAGTCGGTATGTGCCGTTGTAACAATCCCCCCCTGTGGCGAGGGAGCTTGCTCCCGCTCGACTGCGCAGCAGTCGCGAAACGGTGAATCAGGCCAATCGGGGATTCACACTCAAGGGGTGCTTCGCCCCCCAGCGGGAGCAAGCTCCCTCGCCACAGAATCGAGTTTATTCCGGGAGTTCGACCAGCCCATCGACATCGGTCATCGCCCGCTCCAGCAGATCCGCCGGCAAACTCTTGCTGGCCCGCGCACCGAGCAATTTGAGCTGCTCACTGCGGCTGACCAGGTTGCCGCGCCCTTCCGTGAGTTTGTTGCGCGCCGAGCTGTAAGCCTTGTCCAGCTGTTGCAGGCGATTGCCGACTTCGTCCAGATCCTGAATGAACAGCACGAATTTGTCGTACAGCCAACCGGCTCGCTCGGCGATTTCCCGCGCGTTCTGGCTCTGCCGCTCCTGCTTCCACAGGCTGTCGATCACCCGCAGCGTCGCCAACAACGTGGTCGGGCTGACGATCACGATGTTGCGGTCGAAGGCCTCCTGGAACAGCGTCGGCTCAGCTTGCAAGGCGGCGGAAAATGCCGCTTCGATCGGCACGAACAGCAAGACGAAATCGAGGCTGTGCAGACCTTCCAGGCGCTTGTAATCCTTACCTGCGAGGCCTTTGACATGGCTGCGCAGCGACAGCACGTGCTGCTTGATCGCGATCTGGCCGAGGGTGTCGTCTTCAGCGGCGACGTACTGCTGATACGCCGTGAGGCTGACCTTAGAGTCGACCACCACCTGCTTGTCGCCCGGCAGGTAAATGATCACGTCCGGCTGGAAGCGCTCGCCATCCGGCCCCTTGAGGTTGACCTGGGTCTGGTACTCACGGCCCTTCTCCAGACCCGCGTGTTCGAGTACCCGCTCAAGAATCAGCTCACCCCAGTTGCCCTGGGTCTTCTGGCCTTTGAGGGCGCGGGTCAGGTTGGTCGCTTCGTCACTCAGACGCAGGTTCAATTGCTGCAGACGCTCCAGCTCCTTGGCCAGCGAGAAGCGCTCGCGAGCCTCGGCCTGATAGCTCTCTTCCACGCGTTTTTCGAAGGACTGGATGCGCTCTTTCAGCGGATCGAGCAACTGGCCGAGGCGCTGCTGACTGGTCTCGGCAAAGCGCTGTTCACGCTCATCGAAGATCTTCCCGGCGAGTTCGGCGAACTGCGCGCGCAGCTCATCGCGCGAGCCTTGCAGGTCGTTGAGGCGTTGCTGATGGCTTTCCTGTTGCTCGCGCAATTCGGCGTTGAGCGACGCGGCCTGCGCGTCGAGGCGACGCAATTCGGCTTCTTTGTTGGCGCGCTCGATGTTCCAGGCGTGCGAAGCGTCACGGGCGTCATCACGCTCGATCTGCAGCAGCTCGACTTCGCGGCGCAGTGCAGCCAGTTCAGCCTGCTTGGCGGCATTGGCCTGGCCGAGGTCGACGATTTCATCGCGGCTTGCCTCAAGCTGGGCGTTGAGCCCGTCCTGCGCCAGTTGCGCCATGGTCAGACGTTCTTCGAGCAAGGCGACCTCGGCTTGCCGGTCGCTGGCCCGCCGTTGCAGTTGCCAGGCCAGCGCCAGCAGTGGCAGTCCCGCGCCCGCCAGACCCAGCAACACGCTGGTCAAGTCCATAGCCATAGCCACTCCTGCCGATCCGATAAAGCCTGAAGGTTAACCAAGGCGTGGGACGTTGGACAGCTCAGTCTTCGAGCAGACCGAGTTCCTGTTGTGCACGACGGTCACCGGCGCGGGCGGCCTGACGCAACAGATCCTGACCGATGCGCCGATCCCGGGCATTGCCGCACTCGCGGCACATCAACTGACCGAGACGACTTTGCGCCGCAACCACGCCTTCGCGTGCCGGTTGCTTGAGCAGACGCCCCGCCAGATGCTTGGCATTGCGGCTATCGCCCAGACGCGGGCTGTCGAGCAGCCATTCGGCCACACGCACGGAAAATCGCTTGGGAGAGGTAACACGAGGGTGTTCGGAGGTAACAGAGCCTGATACTGAGCGAAACTTCATAAAACACTGTGGGACAGATCGGAGGGCGCGCCACTCTACTCTCTTTTTCGTACAGGTAAAGTCAAAAAAAACCCGGCACGCCCGTGCTAGAGCAAGCGCTAGGGACAATCCACAGAAGCTGTGGATAACTCAGTGGACAACCGCTCCCGAACTCGCGCAAAGCCTTGTGGAATGGGGCCCGCAGTCAAACTGACGATTTTTTCACCAACAAAAAAAGACGATATTTTTCATTGACTTAAACTTTTGATGCAGGCAGCTATCGGGGTCAGGATTGATATGACAGTGAGGTTACGGTCTGCGCAACTAATGTGCACAAGTACCTGTTACCCGGTTATATCGATGCGCTTTTTCGGGTCGTTTTGCTTGTCGGGCTGGGGATAAGCGGGTTGGTGATGGGGATGGCTGCACGCTTTTGTGGCGACCGGCGGTTGATCAGGGTGATCCCTTCGCGAGCAGGCTCGCTCCCACACTGGATGGTGTTTCCCATGTGGGAGCGAGCCTGCTCGCGAAGAAGCGGGACACCACCTCAATGCTTGGCGACTCACGAAATCTTTTTTACGACGGGGTTTGCATTGCCCAGGACGTTCCGTTACTATCCGCGGCGTTAGTACCAAGCTGAAAGTCAATTCCGGTCGAACACATCCCCACGGTCAACCTTCTTCCAAGAAGCCCTTCACCGAAAAAAGCGGGAACGACCCCTCGATGGTTTCCAGGTAAATCTTGCGCCGACACTGCCTTTGAATGAATGCAAAGGGTGTTGCGAAGACCACTTACTCTGACCGAACCAGCCTGCAAATTGATCAGGATCTTCACCCCGGGCCCAGAACCTTTGCCCTTGATGTGTTGCCTGTCCTCCTAAGTACCTACCTGCCAGCCCAAGCGCGCCAACTTAATAGCGCTTCAAACTGGCTGCTTTGTTCCAGTCGGGTTCTTTGTTCGACCAACGGTGGTCGACATTACTGGAACGTTTTAACGTTGCACGGTTCTTATCCGTGTCATTTGTAGGAACACCTAATAACTATGTCTACTCAAATCCATACTCAGGATGCCATTCGCACCCTAACCAACGCTTTTGCCCCAATGAACTGCCTGATCATGGCCGCTCGCAAAGGCTGCTTCAGCTTCACCGTGGTCAATGAACACGGGATCGCTCGCCACAGCGAGCGTCTGTACCCCGATCAATACTCCAGCGCCGAACCGCTGCAGGCCGTGATCGATCGTACACGTCAGGCCCTGATTGCCTGAGAGCCGAAAAGGCTGCAAAAGCAAAAGCCCCGCACAAAATGCGGGGCTTTTTATTGCCCGATGTTTCGCTTTTAGCCCTCCGCGCCTAAGCACCATCGGATATAACGCTTTTGGCTCGCGGCTGGAAATATTTTAAAAACAGGCCTTTACGTCGCGAATATGACACTACACTTCAACTCAAGCGGCTTGATCCGCTTTCGGCGAGCCTGATTCGATCCACCGCTGCCAAGGCCCCTTCAGGTATCGCCGCCCAATTACAAGAATCGAGGGCATTATGGGTATCGCTGCCAGCGAACTGTGCCGCTATGTGATCCGTCCCACACTGATCTATCTGGGACGCCACTGCGCAACCGCCGAATCCCTGCTACTGGGGATCGCCGCCAGCCAATCCGCCCTCGGCTCCGCCCTGCATGACCGCCGTGGCCACGGCCTCTACAGGATTGCCGAGCACCGCCATCAGGCTCTCTGGGACCATTACCTGGCACTCGATCCGGAACGCGCAAGCCTGGTTCGCGGCCTCGCCAGCCAACATGCTTTTTTGAGCGGCCCGCACCTCGAACTGACCGTCAACCTGCGTTACGCCACCGCCATTGCCTGGCTGCTGGTCGAAGAACAAAACACTCAGCTCCCCGATGCCGATGACCTGCTGGGCATGGCGCGAATCTGGCGCCAGACCTTCCAGCCCCAAGGCCGCCTGCGCGACTTTACTTACGCCTGGCACACCTGTGTTTCACCTGTGAATCAGGTCGCATGTTGACCCTGCAGTTTCCAAAGATCGGCCAACGGGTCTGGATTCTGGTCGGATTGTCCTACAAAACCGCTCTAACTCAGGCTATACGGACTATAGCGCTGGGACGAAAATGTTGGTAATTTTCGCCCCGGTGATCACCAGGAGTTCTAATAATGAAAAAAGTCATGCTCAAAACCACCCTTAGCCTCGCCGTTACCATGGCATCCACCCAGATCTTCGCAGCTGGCTTTGCCATCAACGAACACAGCATCAGCGGGATGGGCACTGGTTACGCTGGGCGATCTTCTTCTGCCGACGACGCAAGCACTGTTTATGGCAACCCTGCCGGCATGTCGCGCCTCACACGCGAACAAGTCACCGGCGGTGTGGCATTCCTCGATGCCAAAACCGATATCAGCGACGCCAGCTCCAGCCCTAACGGCGGCAGCAACAAAGGCGACATGGTGCCCTTCACCTCCGTACCTATGGGCTTCTACGTCAAACCGATCGACGAGCATTGGGCATTCGGCCTCGGCGTGTACGTGCCGTTCGGCCTGATTACCGACTATGAAAAAGGCTTTGCCGGCCGCTACTTCGGCAGCAAGTCCGAAGTCCAGGTCATCACCTTCCAGCCGACTGTCAGCTATAAGTTCAACGACGTGGTCTCGGTAGGTTTCGGTCCGACCATCAACCGCATCGACGGCACGCTGGAATCCAACCTGTCGATTACCCAGGCTGCGCCGGACGGCAAGGTCAAGATCAAGGGTGACGACACCGCGCTGGGCTACAACATCGGCGTACTGGTACAGGCCACCGACACCACTCGCCTGGGTCTGACCTACCACTCGAAAGTCGACTACAAGCTCGAAGGCAACACCAAGGTCAACTACGGCGCACTGGCTGCAGTCGGTCTGGGTGCCAGCCAGAAGTACGACGCTTCGCTGAAGATCACCACACCTGAATCCGTGGACTTCTCGGTTACTCAAGCGATCAACGACCGCTGGAACGTCTACGCCGGTTCCACCTGGACGCGCTGGAGCCAGCTGAAGAAGATCACCGTTGAAAACTCCGGCGTGCAGCCGCTGCTGGCCGGTCAGTTCGGCGAGATCACCGAAGAACAGAACTGGCACGACTCCTGGGCCTACGCCGTGGGTACTTCGTACCAGCTGAACAAGGAATGGGTACTGCGTACCGGTCTGACCTTCGACCAATCGCCGACCAACAACGTCGACCGTTCGCCACGTATCCCTACTGGCGACCGGACCATTTTCAGCATCGGTGCCGGCTGGAGCCCGACCGAAGACCTGACCATCGACGTCGCTTACTCGTACCTGAAGGAAGAGGCGGTCAATATCCGCAACCAGAACGATCGTGGCCAGACCTACGACGCCAAGTATGAAAACTCGGCAAACGGTTTCGGTGTCGGCGCGACCTATCGCTTCTGATGCTGCACGGCGAGGCTAACCCCTCGCCCATTGAAAAGCCCCGCTCTCTTTGCAGAAAGCGGGGCTTTTTTGTGCCTGTTCCGACACCACAAAAAGCGTGTGTTATCAGTTGTGAGGTTTTGAGGCAATGGCCTTTTCAACTGCCGCAATAAACTCCGGATCATCGGGTTTGGTCAGGCTGGAGAAATTCGCGATCACCTTGCCCTGACGATCAATCACGTACTTGTAGAAATTCCACTTCGGCGCGCTGCTCTGCTCGGCCAGCACCTTGAACAGATGAGTAGCGTCGTCGCCACGGACTTTCTGCGGTTCGGTCATGGTGAAGGTCACGCCGTAATTGGCGTAGCAGACCTTGGCGGTTTCGGCGCTGTCCTTGGACTCCTGCTTGAAGTCGTTGGACGGGACGCCGAGCATTTCCAGGCCTTGCGCCTTGTAGTGCTGATTGAGCGCTTCGAGGCCCTCGAACTGCGGGGCGAAGCCACAGAAACTGGCGGTATTGACCACCACCAGCGGTTTTCCGGCGTAACGCTGGCACAGATCGACTGATTCCTTGGCGCGCAACTTGGGCAACGAACCTTGCAGCGCCTCCGGACAATCAGCGGCCTGGGCCAGTCCGGTCAACGCCATCAACAACGCGGGTACAGCACACCAGCGCATGAACATGTCGGGCATCCTTGATGCGGTTATCAGAGATCGACGTTACTCGCCCTCCAAGCCTACAAGCAAGCACCCATGCCCAACTGCATCAACGCCAACCCGCCCTGATGCCAGCCCCACCACACCAGCGCCAGCAACAGCGCGCCGAGTGCGATGAAGGCGATTCGCGGCCAGGAACGCTTCATACGGCGCCGACAGCCGGTTGCAGACGCGCCACCGGACGCTCGCGCACTGGCCAGTTCAGCGCAGCCGCCAGCAGGCTCAAGAGAATCGCCACTTGCCAGATCAAGTCATAACTCCCGGTACGGTCATACACCACCCCACCCAGCCAGCCGCCGAGGAACGAGCCGAGCTGATGGAACAAGAACACGATACCGCCGAGCATGGACAGGTTACGCACGCCAAACAAAGTCGCCACCGTACCGTTGGTCAATGGCACCGTCGACAGCCACAGGAAGCCCATGGCCATGCCGAACAGGTACGCCGAGGTCGTCGTCACCGGCAGCCACAGAAACAGTACGATCACCACCGCCCGTAACAGGTACAACGCCGTCAGCAGACGCGGCTTGGACATGCGCCCGCCGAGCCAGCCGGCAGTGTAAGTGCCGAAGATATTGAACAGTCCGATCAGCGCCAGCACCGTAGTGCCAACCGTGGCGGGCAGATGCTGATCAACCAGATAGGCCGGCAAATGCACGCCAATGAACACCACCTGAAAACCGCAGACGAAAAAGCCGAACGCCAACAACCAGAAACCCGAGTGCGAGCAGGCCTCACGTAACGCTTCGGACAGGGTTTGCTCGTGGCCCAGCACCGGCAACGGCTTGTCCTTGAGCATGCTCACCAGCGGCACGATCAGCGCCACCAGCAGGCCAAGCACCAGCAGCGCCGCCGACCAGCCGAGCCAGCCGATCAAACCCAGCGTGCCCGGCAACATCGCAAACTGGCCGAACGAACCGGCAGCACTGGCGATGCCCATGCCCATGCTGCGTTTTTCCGGCGGCACGGCACGCCCAACCACACCGAGAATCACCGAGAACGAGGTGCCAGACAGGCCGATACCGATCAACAGACCGGCACTCAGCGACAGGGTCAGCGCTGAATCGGACAAGCCCATGCACACCAGGCCCGCGGCATACAGCACGCCGCCGACCAACACCACTTTCGCCGCACCGAAACGGTCAGCCAGCGCCCCCGTGAACGGCTGCGCCAGGCCCCAGATCAGGTTCTGCAGGGCGATGGCGAAGGCGAACACTTCGCGCCCCCAGCCGAACTGCGCACTCATCGGCGACAGGAACAGACCGAAGCCGTGCCGCACGCCCAACGACAACGCCAGAATCAGCGCACTTCCCAGCAACACCCAACCGCACGTACGCCACATCGATGTCATTGTTATTCTCCGTTCGCGGGTATATACCCGCTTAAAACCGGAAAAACCGGCCTTCAGGCCAGTTCGTCCAACAGTCGCAGCAAGGTTTCACGCTTCTCGGCGCCCAGCCGATCGATCAATCGCTGTTGCGCCGCTTCCCAGGCCGGCAGGGCCGCCGCAAGGCGCTGCGCACCAGTTTCGGTAAGCCGGACGATGCGATTACGCATGTCCTCGCCCTCGGCCAGCGCCACCAGCCCTTCACCTTCGAGCACCCGCAGATTGCGCCCCAGGGTGCTGCGATCCAGGCCCATGGCTTCGGCCAGTTCCGAGATGCTCGGTTGATCCAGACGCTGCAGGTTGCACAGCAAAGAATACTGAGCAACGTTGATCCCGAAGCCGTCGAGAGCGCCGTCGTAATGCCTGCTGACGCCACGAGCGGCGCGACGCAGGTTGGTGCACAAACACTGAGAAGGAAGCATGATGCGTGTATATACCCGCGACTGTGTTAAATCAAGTTACACATGAGTTTATCAATAAGCTTTGTGGCGTCTGACACACCGTCTTCGCGAGCAAGCCCGCTCCCACAGGGGAATGCATTGCAAATGTGGGAGCGGGCTTGCTCGCGAAGAGGCCGGTACTGTCATAGAAATATCTCAGACCAACACCACTCCAACCAACACCGCCATTTCCAGCAATTCCAGCAACGCCCCCGCCGTATCGCCCGTAGTCCCGCCCAACCGCCGCATCATCACCTGCCGCAGCCAGACAAACCCAACGAACGCGACAACCAGCGCAACAATCGCTGTCACTCCGGCAATCAGCAAGCAGGCCAGCGCACTCGCCCCTAGCACCCACCAACCGGCCCGGCGCGGCACATGATCAGCCAACGCCTGCCCCAACCCACCCGCTCGCACATACGGCGTGGTCAGAAACAGCCCCAGCAACGCCGCACGTCCCAGCAACGGGACGATGATCAACATCAGCGCATGCCCTTGCTCGATCAGCGCCAGCAACGCGCAGAACTTCAGCAGCAACACCAACACCAGCGTCACCACCGCAATCGGTCCGCTGCGCGGATCTTTCATGATCGTCAGCGTGCGCTCGCGATCACCGAAGCCACCGAGCCAGGCATCGGCGCTGTCAGCCAGACCATCGAGGTGCAGCGCCCCGCTGAGCAGCACCCACACCGTCAGCAACAGCGCCGCATGCAGCAGCAACGGCGCGCCAGCCAATGCCAGATTCAACAACCAGAGGATCACCCCGAACAGCAGCCCCACCAGCGGATAAAACAGCAGCGAACGCCCGAGCTGTTCCGGCTGCGGCATCCCCGGCAGACGAACTGGCAAACTGCTGAGAAATTGCAGGGCGATCCACAATGGCAGCATCTCAGTGACCTTCCTTCAGCGCGCCATCGGCTTCGACGCTCAGCGCGAACAGCGCAGCATGCGCGACTTCGACATTGAGCAACTGCTCTCGCGGCAAACCACGCGCCTGCGCCAGCAGCAGGCGCATCACGCCGCCATGACTGATCAACAACACGCGCTCGCCGGCATAGGCCTGATGCAAACGCGCCACCGCGCCGAGCACGCGAGCCGCAAAATCACTGACCGGTTCGCCCTGCGGCGGCGTGAACGAATACGGATCGGCCCAGAACAGCCCCAGCGCCTCGGCATCAGTTTCCATCAACGCCGCTGCGCTCTGCCCTTCCCAGGCACCGAAATGCAATTCCTGCAGATCCTTGTCCAAATGAACCGGCAGATTCAGTTGCTCGCCCAGCTCGACAGCAAACCGCGCACAACGCTGCAGCGGCGAACTGACCAGCCGATCCCACGGCCCACCCGCCACCACGGCGGCACGCATCTGCGCCCAGCCTTTTTCAGTCAGCGCATCATCGAGGCTGCCGCGCAAACCGCCGCCCAGTTCAGTCTCACCGTGGCGCAGCAGGTCCAGACGCAACGTCATGCCGGACGATCCGCCACCGCGGCTTCGGCGAACGTCGCCATTTGCCCGTGCAGGTCGCAGGCCAGACGCAACAGCGGCACGGCCAACGCCGCCCCACTGCCCTCGCCCAGACGCAAGCCAAGCTCCAGCAGCGGTTCAGCGTTGAGGTTTTCCAGCACGTGGCGATGGCCCGTCTCGGCGCCACGGTGGCCGAACAGCAGCCACTCGCGGCAGGCCGGATTCAGCCGCACCGCCACCAGCGCAGCGACCGTGCAGATAAAGCCGTCGACCAGCACCGCGACGCCTTCCTGCGCACAGGCCAGATACGCGCCGACCAGTGCGGCGATTTCAAAACCGCCGAGGTTGAACAGGGTTTGCAGCGCATCGCCACGTTGCGCCGCGTGCAACGCCAGTGCGCGCTCGATCACTTGCGCTTTATGGCTGACGCCTTCGGCATTCAACCCGGTACCGGGACCGGTCAGGTGCACCACCGGACAGTCGAGCAAAGCACAGGCCAGCGCACTGGCGGCGGTGGTGTTGCCGATGCCCATTTCGCCGCCGATGAACAACTGAGCGCCAGCGGCTTTGGCCCGCAGCACGCTGTCACGACCGGCCTGCAACGCGAGTTCGCCCTGCGCCCGGGTCATCGCCGCGCCCTTGGCGAAATTCGCTGTGCCCGGGCCGATATTCAGATGCAGTACGCCCGGCAGATTCAGTGACGGCGTCACGGTACCCAGATCGACCACTTCCAGACGCGCATCCAGCTGCCGCGCCAGCACGCTGATTGCCGCACCGCCGCTGACGAAGTTGAGCAACATCTGCCCGGTGACTTCCTGCGGGAACGCGGAAACGCCTTCCGCGACCACCCCGTGATCACCGGCAAAAATCGCGATCCACACCTGCTCAATCGTCGGCTTGATCTGCCCCTGCAATCCGGCCAGTTGCACCGCCACGGTTTCGAGGCGACCGAGGGAGCCGGCCGGTTTGGTCAGTTGCTGTTGGCGCGCCGCCGCGTGTTCAACGATCTCGGCATTCACGGATTGGCACGGGTTCAACCACCACGCTTGGGTCATAACGCAGGTCCTTTCAGGGTCAGGGGCAGGCCGGCGACGGTCAGGACGACTCGCTGACAACGCTCGGCCAGAGCTTGATGCAGCCAACCGGCTTCATCGACGTAGCGGCGAGTCAATTCGCCCAGCGGCACGACACCCATTCCGGTCTCGTTGCTGACAAAAATGATTTCTCCCGGCAATGACGCCAGGCAGTCCAGCAGAGCTTCGCGCTCGGCAGCGAGACGCGCGGCGTCATCGAGCATCAGCAGATTGGTCAGCCACAGGGTCAGGCAATCCACCAGCAGGCAACGCTCGGCACTGGCGTTTTCGCGCAGGACGCGGGCCAGTTGCAGCGGTTCTTCGATCAGCGCCCATTCGGCCGGACGCCGGGCGCGGTGATGGGCGACGCGTTCATTCATCTCGCCGTCCAGCGGCTGGCTGGTGGCGATGTAAGTGACCGCCAGATGGCTGGCGCTGGCGAGTTTTTCCGCCAGGCGACTTTTGCCGGAGCGGGCGCCGCCGAGGATCAATTGGAGCATGGTTCATTCCTTCAAATTGGCGGTGTACCGACTTCAGTCATCGCGAGCAGGCTCACTCCTACAGTGAATTGTTCGCGATCTCCTGTAGGAGTGAGCCTGCTCGCGATGAATCCACCTCAAATCCCACAGAGCTGACGCAGCAGCCCGGTATCCAGATGCTGCTCCACCAGATCCGCCAGCCGCTCGATATCGCGCTCGCGCAAGCCGTGGTAATCCACTTCCTGCACATCGCTCAACCCGGCCCAGCGCAGCATCGCGGCACTGGCTTGCGGTGATTCGAACAAGCCGTGCAGATAAGTACCGAACACCTGCCCGTCCAGACTCTGCGCACCGTCACAACGGCCGTCATCCAGATGCACCGCCGCGTTCTCCAGCGCCGGCCCCACCGTCACGCCCGCATGAATTTCATAGCCACTGACCTCGGCGTTTTCCAGCGCCAGACGTCCGCGTACATTGCGCAATTGCTTCTCGGCTTCCAGCGTGGTTTCGAACGCCAGCAAACCCAGACCGACACTGGATCCCGGCGCGCCTTCCAGGCCCAGCGGATCGTGTACTTGCTCGCCAAGCATTTGCAGACCACCACAAATCCCCAGCAACTTGCCGCCATAACGCAGGTGCCGATTGATTGCCGCGTCCCAGCCATTGGCACGCAGATACGCGAGATCGCTGCGCACGCTTTTCGAGCCGGGCAGGATGATCAAGTCGGCAGCCGGAATCGCCTGCCCCGGGCCGACGAATTGCAGATCGACCTGCGGATGCAAACGCAGCGGATCAAAGTCCGTGTGATTGCTGATGCGCGGCAGCACCGGCACCACCACTTTCAGCACTTGTTCGGCCTTGTCGGTCTGGCGCTGGTCGATGCCGTCCTCGGCTTCCAGGTGCAGATCCATCACGTACGGCAGCACGCCGACCACCGGTTTGCCGGTGCGCTGTTCCAGCCAGTCGAGGCCTGGTTGCAGCAAGGCGATGTCACCGCGAAAACGGTTGATGATGAAGCCCTTGACCCGCGCCTGCTCGCTCGGCGACAGCAGTTCAAGCGTGCCGACCAGATGAGCGAAAACGCCGCCGCGATTGATGTCGGCGATCAGCAGCACCGGGCAATCCACCGCTTCGGCAAAGCCCATGTTGGCGATGTCACCGGCACGCAGATTGATCTCGGCCGGCGAGCCAGCGCCTTCGACCATCACCAGCGGATACGCCGCGCTGAGTCGCTGGTGCGACGCGAGCACCGCTTGCATGGCGATGGCTTTGTAGTCGTGATACGCCACCGCGTTCATGCTGGTGACCGCGCGGCCATGGATGATCACCTGCGCGCCGGTGTCGCTGTTGGGCTTGAGCAGCACCGGATTCATGTCGGTGTGCGGTTCGAGGTGCGCCGCTTGCGCCTGCACCGCTTGCGCCCGGCCGATCTCGCCGCCGTCGGCGGTCACTGCGCTGTTGAGCGCCATGTTCTGCGGCTTGAACGGCACCACCGCCACACCCTGTCGGGTGGCCCAGCGGCACAGCGCCGTCACCAGCGTGCTTTTACCGGCGTCGGAAGTGGTGCCTTGCACCATCAGGGTGGTCATTTCGATTCCTTGGCAAAGGCTTGCAGCGCGTTTTCGAGACGCGCTTCTTCAGCGGCGTTGGCGGGCAGACCGAAACGCAGACTGCTGTTGTGAACGAAGATGCGCAGGAGGATGCCACGCCGGGCCATGAATTCGTGCAGCGCCGCCGCGTGCTCGGTGATCAGCCACTGAAACAACGCGCAACCGCCGTGGGGTTTGAAGCCGTAGCGCTCCAGCAGCAGCGCCAGACGTTCACTGGCATCATCGCTGCGAATGCGTTGCCGGGTCTGCGCTTCGGTGTCTTGCAGACAGGCCTGACCGAGCACCCGTGTCGGCCCGCTGACCGCCCAGGGGCCGACCTGTTCGGCGAGCAATCTGAGCAATTTGCGCTCGGCCAGCACAAAGCCCAGACGCACTCCGGCCAGACCGAAAAACTTGCCGAACGAGCGCAGCACAATCAAACCGATCTGGTGGGTATGCGGCGCCAGACTCAGCTGCGGCGTGTTGTCCATGAACGCTTCATCGACCACCAGCCAGCCGCCACGCTGAGCCAGCCGCGCGTGCCAATCGAGCAGCCGCGCCGGGGTCAGGCTCAGGCCTGTCGGGTTGTTCGGATTGACCACCACCAGCACGTCGAGGCTGTCGAGAAAGAATTCGACTTCCTGCTCCAGCACTTCGCGCACGATGTAACCGCTGCGGCGCCAGGCTTCGGCGTGCTCGGCATAACACGGCGACAACACGCCGACCTTGCCGGCGCGGCGCAAACGCGGCAGCAACTGGATCGCCATTTGCGAACCGGCCACCGGCAGCACCTGCGAGGCGCCGTAGTAATCGCACGCGGCCTGCTCCAGCCCGTCATCGGTTTCCGGCAAGCGTGCCCAGGCGCGCAACGGAATCTCCGGCACCGCAAATGGCCACGGCGCGAGGCCGCTGGACAGGTCGAGCCAGTCAGCCTCGGCAATCCCGTAATCGAGTGCAGCCTTGCGCAGCCGGCCACCGTGCTCAAGCATAGAATTCAGCCCCCACGCAGAGAATCAGCAGCCATAACCATACCCCGCGCTGGACCAATTGCCAGCCGCGATCAATCGAATCGGCATCGGCTGGCGGACCTTCACCCAGTTGTGGACGCTCATGCAGTTCGCCGTGATAGATCGCCGGCCCGCCCAATTCGACACCCAATGCACCGGCGCCAGCCGCCATCACCGGACCGGCGTTAGGGCTGTCCCATTGCGGCCCCTGAGTGCGCCAGCATTTCCAGGCAAGCCGGGTGTTGCCCAGCAGCGCGTAGGTCAGTGCCACCAGCCGTGCCGGAATGTAGTTGAGCACGTCGTCGATTTTTGCCGCGCACCAGCCGAAGCGCTCGAAGCGTTCGTTGCGATAGCCCCACATCGCGTCGAGGGTATTGCTCAGGCGATAGAGGACCACGCCCGGCGCGCCGGCCACGACAAACCAGAACAGCGCGGCGAACACCGCGTCACTGCCGTTTTCCAGCACCGACTCAGTCGCGGCGCGAGCGACGGCGGTGCTGTCCAGTTCGCTGGTCTGGCGACTGACCAGATAGCCGACGCGTTTGCGTGCCTCTTGCAGATCATCAGCGCGCAAGGCGGCGGCTACCGGCGCGACATGCTCACCGAGGCTGCGCATGCCGAGGGCGCAATACAGCGCCAGAATCTCGACGATCCAGCCCACGTACGGTGCCCAGGAAAACGCGGTGGCGAGCAAGGTCAGCGGCAACACGGCGATCACCCACGCGGTGACCCCGTGACTGCGCCAGCCACGCCCGCCCGCATTGAAACGGCGCTCGATGCGCCCGGCAAAATTGCCGAACGCCACCAGCGGATGCCAGCGTTTCGGTTCACCCAGCAGCGCATCCAGCGCGACCGCGGCGACACTCAACAACGCCACACTCATTGACTCACTCCCCAATAATTTTCGTACAGCAACTCATTGAGCGGGCGCGCCTGCGCCCACCCTTCGAGTACCAGCATCGGCGCCGGATAGAATTCTTTGACCGGGCCCAGGCACAACACTGCCAGCGGCTTGGCCCCGGCCGGCAACTGCAGCAGATCGGCCAGTGCCTGCGGTTCGAACAGTGAAACCCAGCCCATGCCCAGTCCTTCGGCACGGGACGCCAGCCACAAGTTCTGGATCGCGCAGGACAGCGAAGCCATGTCCATTTCCGGCAGCGTACGACGGCCGAAAATGTGTTTTTCGCGATCGTCCATCAATGCCGCGACCAGGACTTCGGCGCAGTCGTTGATGCCCTCGACCTTGAGCTTCATGAACTCGTCGCTGCGCTCGCCGAGGGCTTCGGCGGTGCGGATGCGCTCTTCTTCGACGAGGTGCTGAATCTGCCCGCGCAAGGCGCGATCGCTGATGCGGATGAAACGCCACGGCTGCATCAGGCCGACGCTGGGCGCCTGATGCGCGGCTTCGAGCAGGCGGCGCAACAGCTCTGGCTCGACCGTGCCGCCAGTGAAGTGGCGCATGTCGCGGCGTTCGGCGATGGCTTTATAGATCGCTGTGCGCTCGGCCTCGGAATATGCGTTGTCGGTCATGGCCTCTTCGCGAGCAAGCTCGCTCCCACATTGGACGGGGTGCTTGCTCAAGAAACGCGATCCCCTGTGGGAGCGGGCTTGCTCGCGAAAGCGGTCTTGAGATCTGGCGCAAACAACGCGGCAATCGCCGTCGGATTCGACGGAAAGTAGAAATGCACGTACGACGCCGTCATCCGCCCCTCCCGATAAACCGCCTCGGCCCCACGCCCGCCATTCGGGCTCAGGCCTCGGGCAATCGGCGTCAGCTCGGTGCTGGTCAGGGAATGGTGATAGGTGTGACCGCGCAACGAACCTTCCGGCAAATCCACCGCTTGCAGTGCCAGTGCCGCCAGACGTTTTTGCATCACCGCCTCACCGCGCAGCAGCCCCACCAGTTCGGCGCGGGTGCCGTCAACGTCGGTCAACGCGTCGAGCAGATAGAGCATGCCGCCACATTCGGCGAGCAGCGGTTTGCCAGCGGCGTGGTGCGCACGGATCGCGTCGAGCATCGAGGTGTTTTGCGCCAGCGCGACATGGTGCAACTCCGGGTAACCACCGGGCAGATACAGACTGTCGGCCGCAGGCAATTGGGTATCGCGGATCGGCGAGAAGAAGCTCAACTCAGCGCCCATCGCCCGTAGCAGATCGAGACTGGCGCCATAGGTGAAGGCAAAAGCCTCATCGCGAGCGACAGCAATGCGCACGCCGTCGAGCAGCGGTTCAGCAGGGATCACTTCGGGCGCGGCGAATGCCACGGCCGGTGGCAGCGCTACCTCGCAACTGCTGGCCAGGGCTTCGGCGGCGGCGTCGAGGCGCAGGTCGAGGTCATTCAGTTCACTGGCCTGCACCAGACCGAGATGGCGGCTCGGCAACTCGATCCCGGTTTCCCGGGACAATGCGCCGTACCAGCACAAACCTTCGGTGAGGCTGCCTTCGAGCAATTGCGCATGACGCAAAGTGCCGACACGGTTGGCCAGCACGCCAGCGAACGGCAGATCCGGCTGATAACGCGCCAGCCCCAGCGCCAACGCGCCGAAGGTCTGGGCCATGGCGGTACCGTCGATCACGCCGAGTACCGGCACACCGAAATGCCGCGCCAGATCAGCGCTGGACGGCGTGCCGTCGAACAGGCCCATCACGCCTTCGATCAGGATCAGATCGGCTTCGGCGGCGGCTTCCCACAACAGGCGGCGGCTTTCCTGCTCGCCGACCATCCACATGTCCAGTTGATACACCGGCGCACCACTGGCGCGCTCGAGAATCATCGGGTCGAGAAAGTCCGGGCCGCACTTGAACACGCGCACCTTGCGCCCCTGATTGCGATGCAAGCGAGCGAGCGCGGCGGTGACGGTGGTCTTGCCCTGACCGGAGGCCGGCGCGGCAATCAGTACCGCCGGGCAGTGACGTGGTTGATTCAAAGTTCGACGCCTTTCTGCGCTTTGATGCCGGCCTGGAAGGCGTGTTTGAGCATGCCCATTTCGGTGACGGTATCGCCCATCTCGATCATTTCCGGCTTGGCCGCGCGACCGGTGACGATCACGTGTTGCATCGGCGGACGCGCCTGCAAGTCACTGAGCACCTGATCCAGATCGAGGTAGCCGTGCTTGAGCGCGATGTTCAGTTCGTCCAGCACCACCAGGCCAATCGACGGATCGCGCAGCAGCTCGCGGGAAACAGCCCACGCAGCTTCGGCTGCGGCGATGTCACGTTGGCGATCCTGAGTTTCCCAGGTGAAGCCCTCGCCCATCACGTGAAAGCGCACTTGCTCGGGGAAACGGCGGAAGAACAGTTCTTCGCCCGTGCTGTTGCGACCTTTGATGAACTGCACCACGCCGCACTGCATGCCATGGCCCATGGCGCGGGCGAGCATGCCGAACGCCGAGCTGCTTTTGCCTTTGCCATTGCCGGTCAACACCAGCACCAGGCCGCATTCGTCAGGCGAATTGGCGATGCGTTCGTCGATCACGGCTTTTTTGCGCTGCATACGCGCCAGATGGCGTTCGTCGCGCTCGGGGGAATCGGTCATGGGGGAGCTCTCCGTTGAGGCTGGATAACGGCGGGCAGGCACAAGAATAGACGGCAAAAAGCCTGGCATCGCCCACCGTGATGCCGCTGGATGGATCAGGCCGGTCTCCGGGCTCATGAGCGGCGAATCGCCTGACTGCGCGCCTTCCCGCGTCTGTCGACACAGTGGCTCAATGCACAGTTTTCACTCATTTACCGTTGCGGGGGCAGCGCCGGGATCGTGATCGTTCTTCGCCTGAAGACAACCCTCACCGGCTTCCCTGTTTCACTCTGTCGACACAGGTCACAGAGCACCTGAAACAAGCCGCGAAGGTTAGAGGGTTGGGGGTGGAGCGTCAATTAAAGAGGGGGCCGTCGGGCGAATAACTGCCGCCGATCAATTATCTGACGCCAATCTTGTGCCACACTGAGACAAGTGATATCAAAGAGCCATGCTTTTGGTTGAAAAAGCACATCACAACAATAAGGATGATGACGATGCAAGGCATGATCATCAGCAACCCGCGCCTGGAATTCCTGCGCCCGATGCTTGAACGCTGGTTTGACTGTATCGACCGCTACAACGCTGTACGCGGCGACAACGACACCCCTTACTGGCATGACGAGAAAGCCAATCTCGGACTGCTCTCCGCGGCGGCATGGATGGCCGAGCTGGTAACCCTTTGCGATACCGTCACGCGCAAACAGAACGAGGACGGCGAACGCAACGCCCGCGCCGACCTGTTCATCGCCGGGGCCGAAGACCGCGCCTATCTTCAGGCGACCCAGCGCTGGCCACGAGTCAACAACCTCAACCTGACCCAGGCCCTGCTGGAGATCACCAGCGACGCCAAACGCATCAGTTTTGCCAGCGACCTCAAGCTCGGCTGCCTGTTCGTCGCCCCGCAGAAGGCCCAGCACAGCGCCAGCCCCGAAGAGTTGCAGGACATGGTCGACGACCTGCAAAAGGAACACTGCTGCGCAGTAGCCTGGTATTTCCCCTACGCCTACCGCAAATTGCGCAGCGAAGCGGGCAACTATCACCCGGGCATCGCCGTGCTGTTCAAAGAGGCCCGCGGTTGAGCGGTTGAACCATCGGGTGCGCACACTCCTCTATGATTAGGCATGCATTCATAGGGAAGATCAGTAATGCGCAAAACCCAACTCGCTCTCGTCATCGCCCTCGCCGGAGGGCTCGCCGCCTGTGGTGAATCCTCCAGCCTGCAAGTTTCCGACGGCACCGGCCCGTCACCGAAACTGCCTGAACCAAACAAAACTTTGATCCCGACGGTGAACATCGCCCCGGCGGTCGGCTGGCCCGCCGGCGGTAAACCGATCGCCGCAGCCGGCACGCAAGTCGCTGCATTCGCCGAAGGCCTCGACCATCCGCGCTGGCTCTACGTGCTGCCCAACGGTGACGTGCTGGTGGCGGAAACCAACGCTCCGCCCAAGCCTGACGACAGCAGCGGCATTCGTGGCTGGGTGATGAAGAAAGTCATGGGCAAGGCCGGCGCTGGTGTGCCGAGCCCGAACCGCATCACCTTGCTGCGCGACGCCGACCACGATGGCGTGGCCGAAACGCGCACGGTGTTTCTGCAAAACCTCAATTCGCCGTTTGGCATGACCCTGGTCGGCAATGATCTGTACGTCGCTGACACCGATCGCCTGCTGCGTTTCCACTACGAACCCGGCGCGACCGAGATCAAGACGCAGCCGATCAAGGTCACCGACCTGCCGGGCGGCACGCTGAACCATCACTGGACCAAGAACGTCATCGCCAGCAAGGACGGCAGCAAGCTGTACGTCACCGTCGGCTCGAACAGCAACGTCGGCGAGAATGGTCTGGATAAAGAAGAAGGTCGCGCAGCGATTTGGGAAGTCGATCGTGCCACCGGCAACCACCGGATTTTCGCCTCGGGCATCCGCAACCCCAACGGTCTTGCCTGGGAACCCACCACGGGTGCGCTGTGGACAGCAGTGAACGAGCGTGACGAAATCGGCAGCGACCTGGTGCCGGATTACATCACCTCGGTCAAGGACGGCGGCTTTTACGGCTGGCCATTCAGCTATTACGGTCAACACGTAGATGTGCGAGTAAAACCGCAGAATCCGGATCTGGTGGCCAAAGCCATCGCTCCGGACTACGCCGTAGGCCCGCACACCGCCTCGCTGGGCCTGACGTTCGCCGATGGCAACAGCCTGCCGGCGCAATTCAAGGACGGCGCCTTCATCGGCCAGCACGGCTCGTGGAACCGCAAACCGCACAGTGGCTACAAAGTGATTTTCGTACCGTTCGCCGCCGGCAAGCCGAACGGACAACCGATCGATGTGCTGACCGGGTTCCTCGACAAGGATGAGAACGCCTTGGGCCGCCCGGTGGGGGTGGTGATCGACCAGCAAGGTGGTTTGCTGGTGGCGGATGATGTGGGGAACAAGGTTTGGCGGGTGTCGTCCGCTAAATAAATCAGGGCCCGACACATAACAAATGTGGGAGCGGGCTTGCTCGCGAAAGCGTCAGGTCATTCAACATCATGGATGAATGACACACCGCATTCGCGAGCAAGCCCGCTCCCACATTTAGATTTTCAGCGTTTACGGGTTATGCGCCAGATGCTCCGGCTGCAACACCCGCTTGGCACTCAGATACGCCTTCTGCCAGTACGCCTTTGACAGGCTGTCCAGCTTCACCGTGCCGCCCGTCGCCGGCGCATGCACGAAACGCCCTTCCCCGACGTAGATCCCCGCATGACTGACCTGCGAGCCGCCATTGGTGGCGAAGAAGATCAAGTCGCCGGTCTGCAACCCTTCTTTGCCGACATTCGGCGCCTGCATCACGATCATCTCGCGGGTAGAGCGCGGCAACGAGATACCGGCGGCATCGCGGTAGACGAAACCGATCAGGCCACTGCAATCAAACCCGGAGTCTGGTGTGTTGCCGCCCCAGCGATAAGGCGTGCCAACCAGGCCCAGCGCACGAAACAGCACGTCTTCAGCAGCAGGCGAAAAAGCTTGGGAAGGCCCGAACACCACCGGGGCGCGTACGACGGGCGCAGGCGGCGGAGTGCGGCTGGCGCAGGCGCTGAGCAGCGCTGCGAAGAAGATCACTGTGAGGCGGGCCGACATCGTCATAAGCAGAACATCCTGATCTGGCTGCGGCTTTCTCTGCCGAATGGACAGAAACAAAACCGCCTGCGGAGCACGCAGGCGGTTTGCCATCAATATAGATACAGGATTCTAGCGGCTACGCGGCAAACTTCAAGTAAGACTTTAACTTCACCTTGTAAAGTCTAGGTCTACTCCCTTGCCGGGCACCGTTTTTGTCGCCACGGACGTGGCGACAACGGGGGAATTACTTGCGAGCGGTGACCACGGTCGGTGCCATCGCTAGGGCGCGCTTGGCTTCGATAAAGGTCTTGCTCCAGTAGCTGTCACCCAGGCTGTCGATGCGAACACCGCCGCTGCGACGGCTGCTGGAATGGATGAACTGGTTGTCACCCAGGTAGATCCCGGCGTGACTCACACGACCGCGACGACCATTGGTGGCGAAGAACAGCAAATCGCCCGGCTCAAGGTTGCTGCGCGAGACCAGTGGGGCATCCACGTTGATCATTTCGCGAGTGGAGCGCGGCAGATTCATGCCGGCTTCTTCGCGGAACAGGTAACCGATGAAACCGCTGCAATCGAAACCGGCTTCAGAGGTACCGCCGAAACGGTAACGGGTACCGATCAGGGACATGCCGCGTTCGAGGATGCTGTCGGCCAGAACCGGAAGCTCGTATGGCTTCTTGTTGAAGTCCGAGAGTTCTTTTTCGGTGTCCAGCTCTTCCTGGTAAATAACGGAAGACTGAGCCGTGGCGGAATTTTTAACCTGTTGAGGCTGCTCTTGAACTGGAGAATGAGCAGCGCAACCGAACAACAGGGTGACGAGTGCGAGAGGCACGAGGGGTGCGAAGCGATTTAGCATGGGCACGACCGTGGCTGAAGTTGTAAAGAAGCCGAGACTATGCCCGCTATCGGCCTCATTTGCAAATTCAATCGATCTTTTTGTGACTTCCCGGTTTCTCGTTTACATCTAAGCGCTTAAGCCCATTTCAATCGATACGCGGTCTGCACACGGTGTGGAAAAGCGGATTTTCTGGCGCCTTAAATATGCCGAAACGTGCTCCAGCCCGCGTATTTCAAGGGCTGGCTACCAGCCGAGGGTTTCTTTCAGGAACGGAATCGTCAGCTTGCGTTGCGCCTGCAACGAGGCCTGATCCAGCTGTTCGAGCAGGTCGAACAATGCACTCATGCTGCGGGTGCCGCGGGTCAGAATAAAGTGTCCGACTTCATCAGTCAGGTGCAGACCGCGACGCGAAGCGCGCAATTGCAGGGCACGCAATTTGTCTTCATCGGAAAGCGGGCGCATCTGGAAGATCAGCGCCAGGGTCAGGCGCGATTTGAGGTCGGCCAGTTTCACCGGCAACTCGCGTGGCGAGGTTGAAGCAGCAATCAGCAAGCGCCGACCGCTGTCACGCAGACGGTTGAACAGATGAAACATCGCCTCTTCCCAGTCTGCCTTGCCGGCAATCACCTGCAAGTCATCCAGGCAGACCAGTTCGTACTGCTCAAGGTTGTCGAGGATTTCGATACCACGATCCATCAGCTCGGCCAGTGGCAGATACACCGCTGGCTCACCCATCTGCTCGAAACGCAGGCAAGCCGCCTGCAACAGATGCGTACGCCCTACCCCATGCTTGCCCCACAGGTAGATCAGGCTTTCGGTCCAGCCGGCGTCGGCTTCGCATAGGCGCTCGACATAGCCGAGTGCAGCGGCATTGGCGCCTGGGTAGTAGTTGATGAAGGTG
>Ga0153931_100105_pt1 | contig 33873 bp, 22 predicted proteins | sample TSNJ015MetaG_FD_104730 | JGI IMG/M metagenome (GOLD analysis project Ga0153931, IMG submission 104730) | Attine ant fungus gardens microbial communities from New Jersey, USA - TSNJ015 MetaG | ecosystem: Host-associated > Fungi > Mycelium > Unclassified | place: USA: New Jersey, Wharton State... | reverse complement strand
GCTTCGCAGTCCAGCGGGAGCAAGCTCCCTCGCCACAATGAAACGCAATCGGCAAAGTTTCATCGCACTGTCATCCCCGCGCAGCCAAACCGTCATCCCCCACGCCTATCGTGAAACTCCCGTACTCGCCTTGGGAGACTCGAAATGGCTCAGCCCTACGAAGAACGCAACAGCGCCGCGAAAACCCGTCGTCAACAGGAAGACCAGCGCCGCATGGAATTCCGTCGCGCCATCGAAGATCGCTTCGAACTCCGTCAGCTTCAGAGCGAAATCAACGATTTTCCCGAGGACATCGAACTCAACTACTGGCAGGCAGCACCGGCAGCTTCCCGTCGAAGCGCTCAACCAGCGCGCTGATCTGCACCCGTTCGCTGCGGATAAACGCCAAGAAGGCGTGCGCCACCGGTGACAGCCGTTTGGCCTTGGCTTGCACCAGGCACCAGCTGCGAAACAGCGGCAACTCTTCGACCGGCAGCTCCACCAGGCCGCCGGTTGCCAGCTCCAGGTTCAGGGCGTGGCGCGTCAACAGCGCCAGGCCCAGACCCGCCACCACGCATTCGCGCTGGGCTTCGGCCGAGGCCACTTCCTGAGTCTGGGTGAAGTGCACGCGTTTCTCTTTGAAGTATTCCTCGCAGGCCAGTCGTGTGCCCGAACCCGGTTCGCGGATCAGCAACGTGTAAGGCTCGAGATCCTGCAAACGCAGCGGCCCCATGTGCGCCAACGGATGGTCCGGGCGCGCCACGGCGACGATCGGGTTGTTGAGAAACGGCAGAAATTCCAGGCCCATGTCCTGCGGCACCATCGACATGATCACCAGGTCGTCGCGGTTGTCCGAAAGACGACGAATCACCTGGCCGCGGTTGACCACGGTCAGTTGCAGGTTCACTTCCGGGTGCTGGCGCTTGAAGGCGGCGAACAGGTGCGGCACGAAGTATTTGGCGCTGGATTCCACTGCCAGTTTCAGCTGGCCCTGCAGCGAGCCCTGCATGTCCGACAGCTGCATATCGAGGTTTTCCAGGCGCCCGAAGATGTCCCTGCTGGCACGCTGCAGGGCCTCGGCAGCCTCGGTCATGTAGAGTTTTTTGCCGACATAATCGAATAATGGCTGGCCGATCAGCTCTTCAAGCTGACGAATCTGTAGGCTGACGGCCGGTTGTGTGAGAGACATTTCATCGGCGGCGCGGCTGTAGGAACGTAAATCACACACTTCGTTGAAGATCTGCAATTGGCGTAATGTCATACGCATCAAGGACTTACGCATTTTTTATAGGCTCTGACGGCAGGCTGGTGGTTTAACTATAAGTCTTTGCTTATGCCTGACCCAATTTTTATTCATTTTTGTTAATCCCTTGCGAGGGCTAGTGTGGGGTCGCGACCAGATTGAAACATTTGGTCACGCGTCGACCTGGGTCTAGCAGGTCGTGGTGCCACCGGCTCAAGGGAATTTCCAAGTGATAAAAAAGATCCTGATCGCCAACCGTGGTGAGATTGCCGTACGAATCGTGCGGGCCTGCGCCGAGATGGGCATTCGCTCGGTAGCGATTTTTTCCGACGCCGACCGCCATGCCTTGCATGTGAAGCGTGCGGACGAAGCCCACAGCATCGGTGCCGAGCCACTGGCCGGTTACCTCAACCCGCGCAAGCTGGTGAATCTGGCGGTGGAAACCGGTTGCGATGCATTGCACCCCGGTTACGGCTTCCTCTCGGAAAACGCAGAGCTGGCAGACATCTGCGCCGAACGCGGAATCAAATTCATCGGCCCGTCGGCAGAAGTCATTCGCCGCATGGGCGACAAGACCGAAGCCCGCCGCAGCATGATCAAGGCCGGCGTGCCGGTCACCCCGGGCACTGAAGGCAACGTGTCAGGTATCGAAGAAGCGCTGACCGAGGGTGACCGCATCGGTTACCCGGTGATGCTCAAGGCCACCTCCGGTGGTGGCGGGCGCGGCATTCGTCGCTGCAACAGCCGCGAAGAACTCGAACAGAACTTCCCTCGGGTGATTTCCGAAGCGACCAAGGCGTTCGGTTCGGCGGAAGTGTTCCTGGAAAAATGCATCGTCAATCCCAAGCACATCGAAGCGCAGATCCTCGGCGACAGCTTCGGCAACGTGGTGCACCTGTTCGAGCGTGACTGCTCGATCCAGCGCCGCAACCAGAAGCTGATCGAGATCGCCCCGAGCCCGCAACTGACCCCGGAACAGCGCGCCTACATCGGCGACCTGTCGGTGCGCGCAGCCAAGGCCGTAGGTTACGAGAACGCCGGCACCGTGGAGTTCCTGCTCGCCGAAGGCGAGGTGTACTTCATGGAGATGAACACCCGGGTGCAGGTGGAGCACACCATCACCGAAGAAATCACCGGGATCGACATCGTTCGTGAGCAGATCCGTATCGCCTCCGGCCTGCCGCTGTCGGTTAAGCAAGAAGACATCCAGCACCGTGGTTTCGCGTTGCAGTTCCGCATCAACGCTGAGGATCCGAAAAACAACTTCCTGCCGAGCTTCGGCAAGATCACCCGCTACTACGCCCCCGGCGGCCCCGGCGTGCGTACCGACACGGCGATTTACACCGGGTACACCATTCCGCCGTTCTACGATTCGATGTGCCTGAAACTGGTGGTCTGGGCGTTGACCTGGGAAGAGGCGATGGACCGGGGCCTGCGCGCCCTCGACGACATGCGTCTGCAAGGCGTGAAAACCACCGCCGCGTACTACCAGGAAATCCTGCGCAATCCGGAATTCCGTAGCGGCCAGTTCAATACCAGCTTCGTTGAAAGCCACCCGGAACTGACCAACTACTCGATCAAGCGCAACCCGAAGAGCTGGCCCTGGCCATCGCCGCCGCCATCGCCGCCCACGCAGGCCTGTGAGGAATACAACAATGACCAAGAAAATTTTCGTAACCGACACCATCCTGCGCGACGCCCACCAATCGCTGCTCGCCACCCGCATGCGCACCGAAGACATGCTGCCGATCTGCGACAAGCTCGATAAGGTCGGCTACTGGTCGCTGGAATGCTGGGGCGGCGCGACGTTCGATGCCTGCGTACGTTTCCTCAAAGAAGATCCGTGGGAACGCCTGCGCCAACTGCGCGCCGCGCTGCCTAACACTCGTCTGCAAATGCTCCTGCGCGGGCAGAACCTGCTGGGCTACCGCCACTACAGCGATGACGTGGTCAAAGCCTTTGTTGCCAAGGCCGCGGTCAACGGCATCGATGTGTTCCGCATCTTCGACGCGATGAACGACGTGCGTAACCTGCGCGTAGCCATCGAAGCGGTGAAGGCTGCGGGCAAACACGCCCAGGGCACCATCGCCTACACCACCAGCCCGGTGCACACCATCGACGCGTTTGTGGCGCAAGCCAAGCAGATGGAAGCCATGGGCTGCGACTCGGTGGCGATCAAAGACATGGCTGGTTTGCTGACCCCATACGCCACCGGTGAACTGGTCCGCGCGTTGAAAGCCGAGCAGTCGCTGCCGGTGTTCATCCATTCGCACGACACGGCGGGTCTGGCGGCGATGTGCCAATTGAAAGCCATTGAAAACGGCGCCGACCACATCGACACCGCGATCTCCAGCTTCGCCTCGGGTACGAGCCATCCGGGCACCGAGTCGATGGTCGCAGCGCTTAAAGGCACCGAATACGACACTGGTCTGAACCTGGAACTGCTGCAGGAGATCGGTCTGTACTTCTACGCCGTGCGCAAGAAGTACCACCAGTTCGAAAGCGAGTTCACTGCGGTCGATACCCGCGTGCAAGTCAACCAGGTGCCGGGCGGGATGATCTCCAACCTCGCCAACCAGTTGAAAGAGCAGGGCGCGCTGAACCGCATGGGCGAAGTCCTGGCGGAAATCCCGCGGGTGCGTGAAGACCTTGGTTTCCCGCCACTGGTGACCCCGACTTCGCAGATCGTCGGCACCCAGGCGTTCTTCAACGTGCTGGCCGGCGAGCGCTACAAGACCATCACCAACGAAGTGAAGCTGTACCTGCAAGGCGGCTACGGCAAGGCGCCGGGCGTGGTCAACGAGAAGTTGCGCCGTCAGGCCATCGGCAGCGAAGAGGTGATCGACGTACGTCCGGCCGATCTGCTCAAGCCGGAAATGACCAAGCTGCGTGCCGACATCGGCGCACTGGCCAAGTCCGAAGAAGACGTGCTGACTTTCGCCATGTTCCCGGACATCGGGCGCAAGTTCCTCGAAGAGCGTGCCGCCGGCACCCTGACCCCGGAAGTGCTGTTGCCGATTCCTGAAGCCGGCGGTGTGGCGAAGGCTGGCGGCGAAGGCGTACCGACCGAGTTTGTCATCGACGTCCACGGCGAAACCTACCGCGTCGACATCACCGGGGTTGGCGTGAAGGCCGAAGGCAAGCGTCACTTCTACCTGTCCATCGACGGCATGCCGGAAGAAGTGGTGTTCGAACCGCTCAACGAGTTCGTCAGCGGTGGCAGCAGCAAGCGTAAACAGGCGTCTGCGCCGGGCCACGTCAGCACCACCATGCCGGGCAACATCGTCGATGTGCTGGTCAAGGAGGGTGACACCGTCAAGGCTGGTCAGGCGGTGCTGATCACCGAAGCGATGAAGATGGAAACCGAAGTCCAGGCGGCGATTGCCGGCAAGGTCACGGCCATTCACGTTGCCAAGGGCGACCGAGTGAATCCTGGCGAAATCCTGATCGAGATCGAAGGCTGAGATAACTGCCGCGATCAAACGCTTTAAACCTCGGGGGGGCATGTGCTCCCCTTTTTTTTGCCTGCAATTTACCGTCCTCTGTAGGAGCTGCCGCAGGCTGCGATCTTTTGATCTTCAAGAGCAAAGTCAAAAGATCGCAGCCTGCGGCAGCTCCTACACAAGCGCGTTGTGTCAGAACGCCATTCGCCACTGGCCTGTCACGCCGTAACTGCGACTGTCGTTGCCGGCCTCGCCAGTGAGGCCAATGCCCAAGGTGTTGCGGGCGGACAGAGTCAGATCCACACCCGCATCCAGCGTAAAGCTGTTGCGATCCATCTCGGCTCCGGTGACTTCAAAGCTTTTGCCACCCCTGACCAGTTGCTGGCGCGTTTCGTTGTCGAGCTCACCGTAGGTGTGTTTTACGCTCGCGCTCAGGCGCGGCGTCAGCTGCATGCCATTGGACAGGTGGCTGGTGTTCGCCATGCGCAGGCCGAGGGTGCTGCTCGGATTCGCCCGTGTTTGCCCGTGAACCTTGAGTGCCGCATCGCCACCTTTCTCGGTGTAGCCGTCACGCTGGTAGCGTTGATAACCCACACTGGCGAACGGTTCGATGCTGACGTTGCCGCGACCGAGGTTGTAGCCGACTTCGGCAAAGACCTGCTGGGTACTGGCGTCATAGCTGCTCTTGAGCCGATCACTGAAACCATTGAAGTCGACGCGACGTTTGCCGTTGCCGTCATGATGGCCGTAAGAGGCACCCAGGCGCAGGGCGAACGGGCCGTCCTGCCGCAGCGCGTAGGCGCCGAGGTGCCAACTGTCGAGATCGCCGTCGAAGTGTCGGGCGTCGAAGCGGGTCTGCGCTTTTGCGCCCATCAGGCCGACATGCCATTGCTCGTCGAGTCGCCAGTCGGCACCCAATATCAGACCTTGGGTGGAATGCTTCAGGACACTGTCGACGTCACGATCGACCTTGCCGCCGTGCCCCAGCGCTTGCAGCCAGACCCGCCCGTTGCCTTCGCCGCCAGCCGCCAGACGCGGCGCATTCCCCGATCCCTGCGCTGCATTACGGTTGTCCAGTTGATGCATCGCCGAGAGCATGCTGGCGCTGACCGGATTGACGCTGCTCAGTGTGGCTTTGGCGAGATTGGCGTTGCTGCCGGCGGCGAGTTGGTCGAGGGCGATGACGGTGGCGGTCTGATCGGCGGTCTGCAGGGCCTCGACCGCCGCATTGTCCGGGGCAGCTATTTGCCGGGCGGGCTCAGGTGCCGGGGCTGGCAGAGTCTCTGGCTTTTTCGCCTGAACCGGATCGGGCGAGGAGGCTGGTTTTTGAATGCTTTTTTTGATCGCACTGCCGTTTTCTGTCGGGACGATTTTCTTCGGCGGAGCCTCACCCGGCGGATGGCCTGGCGCCACAGGCGTCTGCGCTCGGTCGGCATTTTTTTCTGGAAGCGGATCGCTCTTTGCTGCCGTTTCCCCAGCGTCCATCGGCTTCGGCGTAACGGGCTTTTCCGTCTTCTTGCGCGGCTTCTTGGGCTTCACCTCTGCGTTGACCTGAGGTTCCGTTTGCTCGGCCAGTGAAAACTCTACGCACCCGACAGCCAATGCAACGGCCAGGACCAGATGTTGAAGCTTGTAGGTGTGAATGGGCATGCAGTTGGTCTCTCGAAGAATGAGACCAAACTCTAAAAGTCGATGCCGGTGCGCCGATGCCGGGCGATTCCGAGCAGAGTGCAGGTTTTGCGGGCTGGTTGTGTAGCCGGGTCACTGGCAAGTTTCGAATCTGCCTCGTTTACCCGACTGTCCAGACGCCTTTGCCTACAACACCTGCTGAAGTATCGATTGGCGAAATCTCAGAAACTCATCTGCCACTGCCCGATCAACCCATGGTTGCGACTGTTGTTGCCGATCTCGCCGCTGTAGCCGATACCCAGCGAGTGCCGGGCGGAAATCCCCAGATCCAGTCCGGCTTCGAGCACCAGACTGTCGCGATCCATCGAACTGCCATCGACATTGAATGCGCTGCCGCCGACCACGAATGCCTGACGCGTCGAGCTGCTGACATCGCCGTAGGTGTGTTTCCAGCCAGCGGCCATGCGCGGGGTCAGGCTCATGCCGTTGTCGAGGCTGCTCAGGTGCGCCAGGCGCAGGCCGAAGGTGCTGCTGAAGTTGTCCTGGGTCTGGCTGTCGACGTCCAGTGCGGCGGCGCCACCCTTTTCCTGGTAACGGTCGCGGTGGTAGCGCTGGTAGCCGAGGCTGGCGAACGGTTCGGCGCTGAGGCGGCCGCTGCCCATGGCGTAGCCGAGTTCGGCGAAGGCTTGCTGGCTGTCGGCGTCGTAATCGCCTTTGGGCCGATCACTGAAACCATTGAACGCCACCGTGCGTTTGCTTTCGCCCTGATGGCCACTGTAGGCGGCGCCGAGGCGCAGGGAGTACGGGCCGCTCTGACGCAGTGCGTAGACGCCGGCGTGCCAGCTCTCGACGTTGCCATCGACGCCGGTCGCGTCCAGATCGGTCTTCGAATAACCGCCGAGTACGCCGAGGCGCCACTGCGGATTCAGTGCCCAGTCGGCACCCAGTACGCTGCCCTTGGTGCGTTGCTCCAGGCCGCTGTTGCCGTGCTCGCCGTCGAGCTTGCCGTAGCCGCCGATGGCTTGCAGCCACAGGCGTCCGCGCGCGTTCGGGTCATTCAGATTGCGCGCTTCCGACGGCACGCCGTTGGCCGCCAGCACCGGGGTGTCGCGTTGATTGAGGCCAACCATCAACCCCGGGCTGCCGCCCATTTGTTGCATAGCCGAAAGCATGCTGTTGCCCACCTGACTGCTGGCGCCGAGCGTAGCGCTGGTCAGGTTGGCGTTGCTGGCGCCGGCCAGTTGCTCGATCGCCGCGCCGGCCGTGCTTTGGGTGGTGTTGAGCAAGGCGTTGTACAGCGCGTTGTTCTTGCCCATCGTGGCCAGGCTGTTGGCCGCGTTGCTGCCGTTGCCGGTCGCCGCGAACTGATTGAAGGCCACGTCATTGCGGGTGTAGGTCAGGTCGACTTGTGTCGGCGTATAGGCCAGCGTCGGCGTGAGGAACGCGTAGTGGCTGGTGACGTTGCCGAAGGTGCCGTTGACGTTGGCGGCTTGCAGCACGGTGTAATGGCTCTGCCACGGATAAGTGCCGCTGCCGGGGTTCACCGCCAGGGTCGCACCATTGAGGCTGGCGGTGCCGCCGACCTGAACCGGGGCGCTGCTGCCATCGGCGTTGACGCCGTAGACGAGGGTCGAGCCGCTGCCCATATTCAAGTCATGGACGATGGTTGCGCGACCCAGGCCGGTGTCGGTACGCAGCGTGCCGTTGACGTTGAGATTGCCCACCGAGCCGCCACCGGCATACACACCGCCGGCGTCTACGGTCAGGCTGCCGGCAATGCCGCCCTGATTGATCAGGGTCGCGCCATTGCGCACCGCGCCGCCATCGCTGAAATCGCCGCTGCCGGTGAGTGTCCACGCACCTTGCCGGACCTCCAGCCATTCGAAATTGCGGCTGGCGCCGAAGCTGCCGCCCGCCGCATCGTCCATCACCACCCGGTCGTACCCGCTGCCGCCATCGACCACGCCGACGAAGCGACTGCCGTTACGCAGGGTCAGGCTGTCGTTGCCGCCACCGAGGTCGAGTGCCAGGCCGTTGCTGCCGCTGATGGTGCCGCCGTTGATCACGTTGTCGGCGAATTCGCCGACGAACTTCACGCCGAAGCCGTCGAGGCCTTGAATGGTGCCGTAGTTTTCCAGAGTAGTGGCTGCCAGCCCCGAACCACCGCTGCCGTCGTCCACCAGAATCGCGCTGTTGGCGCCGCTGATCAGTGCGTTGCTCGCGTTGAGAATGTAGCCGCCGCCGAGGGCGATGCCTTCGCTGCCGTTGGCGAATCCGCCCTTGTCCACGCCACCCGCACCGACGCCCTGAATGGTGCCGTAGTTTTCGATGTGGGCGATCTTGTCGATGTCCACGCCATCACCGTCACCGTTCGCCTGCAAGCCTGAGTAAGCACCGGTGATGGTGCCGTGGTTGATCACCGTACCATCGCCGTCGGAACCGAATCCGGAACCATTGCGGCCGGTGATCTGCCCATAGTTGACCAGCGTCGCACCGAGGTCGGTGGTGATGCCATGGCGGCCGCCGGAAATCACCCCGTAGTTGGTCACGCTGACACCGCTGGCCGAGTCGATGTCGATGCCATCGAACTTCTCATCGGCGTTGTGCGAGTCGCCGGTGGAGATCTCGCCGTAGTTGGTAATCGTCGCGTTGGCGCCGGTCTTCATGCCGTCGCTGGCATCGCCACGAATCAGTCCGCCAGCGCGGTTGATGAGGGTGGTTTTGACGCCGTCGCTGCGCAGCGCATCGAGGTCCAGGCCTTGACCGCTGGTCGAGCGAATCACGCCGCTGTTGTCGATCAACAGACTGCCACTGACGAAGTTGCTGTCGATACGCAAAGCGTCATTGGCACCGAGAATCTGCCCGCCGCTGCGGTTGTAGATCTGGTAACTGCGCGCCTGGGTCAGGTCACCACTGCTGTCGATGGCCCGGCCACCGCTGGAAACGATTTTCCCGGCGTTATCGATCACCACACCGGCGCCGCTGGTGCCGTCCTTCAGGCTTACCGCCTTGCCGCTATTGGTGATGCTGCCCGGTGCCGAGATCGTCAGCGTGTCACTGCCGCCAAGGGTTTGCGCGGCAGTAGTGGCAGTGTCGATCTGCACGGTCTTGCCGTGGGCGGTGCCGGCGGTGATCAGCAGAACGGCAGCGAGGGACAAGCGCTGAGGCGGGAAGGGCATGGGTGGAAGGCCTTTTTGTTATAAGCGGGCCGTCCTGTATAGCGAGGGGTTTTTACAGAATGATGTATTGAGCGAAATCTGCATTATTTTGCGTATTGGCTGCCTGAGAGACGATTAATCTGCATTTTGTTGCAGATTTTATCCCTCTGCTGGCTAATGAAAATGCACTATATTGCATCTGTTATCAAAGCTAGCCATGTAGAAATGCATTTAAATGCAGGTGAAAAAGGCATGTACCAGCTGACATTGCAAATACATACGGCCGGGGAATGGCACGACGCCATGGTGCTGAGCTTCGATAATCCCGAAAAGGGCTTCGAAAGTCGCTGCAGTTTTGGTTATGAAGCGGCATACCTTGTCGAAAATATTGACGCCATAGGGTCTCCGTTTTCGAAGGCAGTGAGTGCGCTGTACCCCTTGGACTGGGAAGGTCGGCGCTCCAGCACGCCAGCCTTTGTGCACGACATTGCTCCTGCAGGAGCGGCCAAGAGGTTTTTGCTTGCGCGACTGGGGCAAGAAAAACCGGCCGATATCAATGCCGATCTATATCTGCTTGGCCGTAGCACTCCCGCTCCTATCGGCAATATGCGGATCAAAGAGTCGGCCGCGGCTGTCGATGAGCGTAAGCCGATCGGATTCAAGCGTGAGGATGTCATTCATCGCGACAACCGTTTTCTTGAATACGCCTACGAGCTGGGCGCAGCGATTGGCGGCGCTACGGGCGCTGGTGGCGAAGCACCGAAGTTGTTGTTGGCCGAGAACAAGGCCGGTCTTCTGTACCCCGATGCCGTATTGGGCGACGAAGAAGTCAGACAGCATTGGTTTGTGAAGTTTTCCAGAAACCGGGGAGGTCTGACTGATCAGGACATCCTGCGAAGCGAATTTCATTACTACAGGGCGCTTCAGAAACTGGGTATCGAAACGATCGCGGTCGAGGGCCTGGCGCTGGAAGAGTCGAACAAGCCAAGTTTGTGGATGCAGCGCTTCGATCGCAGAGTGGATGACGGATGCGTGTCGCGTCTTGCCGTCGAGTCGATCTATTCCCTGGCCCAAGTGACAATACCGGGAAGCGCGATGAATCATATGGAGGTTATCCGCATGCTGGCCGGGCTCTGGCGTAAAGCGGGGCAGGCAAGTCAGGTACCTGATCTTGTGGCGGATTATTTGCGTAGGGACTTGATCAACAAGATCCTCGGTAACTCGGATAACCATGGTCGAAACACCGCAATAATTCGCCAGGAAAGTGCGTTTCGTCTGGCGCCGATCTATGACTTGGCCCCCATGGTCATGGATGACGAGGGTGTGACCCGCACAACCAAATGGCCAAAAGATCTGGAGAGGGCGGGAGAGGTCGATTGGCGGGGAGTGTGCCGCGCATTGGCTGATATCGCCGATCCCAAAGACCCTTTGGCAGGCTTGACTGACGCATCAGATCCTTTCGAGCGCTTGCGTGAAGATGCCCAGCGTCTGGCGGCGCTCCCCGACCTATTGACGGCGAGTGGTTTGCCCGACAGAACGATGAACCACCCGGGAATCCATCTGAAAAATCTGGAGCAACGCTTGAAAGAGTGGGATCTGAAATGAGCATGACGGTAGCCGAGCGCACGGTGCTCATCGAAAACATTCAAGAGGCACTGGCCCAAGGGACACTGGAGATCGGTGAAGCGGTTCGCCGTCTACGCCTGGAAGTGACTGGTTTGCATCAAACCCAGTTTGCCAGGATGTGCAAAATATCGGTTCGCACGCTGGTGCATATCGAGCATGGCGAGGGCAATCAGACATTGAAATCGTTGAATGCGGTGTTCCGTCCGTTTGGACTGAAAATGGGTGTGGTGCGGATACGACGAGAGACCAATTAAACCCGACGCTGCCGCAAGGTGCTGATTGCCCTAGCTACGCCGCACATAAGCCTTGCCGTAATGCCGCTCCATTCGCGCCTGAATCAACTCCAGCCCAATCGACATCAGCCAGTAAATGATCGCCGCCGTGGTCAGCATCTCGATGTAGCGGTAGCTCGAGCGGCCGTAGGACTGCGCCAGAAACATCACTTCCCAGACGCCCATCACCGAGATCAGTGACGAGTCCTTGAGCATCGAGATGAACTGGTTGGTGGTCGGCGGGATGATCGTGCGCATCGCCTGGGGCAGGGTGATGCGCCAGAAGATCACGCTCTCGCGCATGCCCAGCGCCAGCGAAGCTTCGCGTTGGCCGTAGGGCACGCCGAGGATGCCGGCGCGGAAAATCTCGCTGAGGTAGGCGCCATAGTTGAGTGACAGGGCAATGATCCCCGCCACCACCGCGCCGGGTACGACGCCCAGTTGCGGCAGGCCGAGGTAGATCAGCAGGATCTGGATCAGCAGCGGCGTGCCGCGAAAGAACGAGGTGTAGAAACTGGCGATACCGAACGCCACGGCGCTTTTCGACAGGCGCGCGAGGGCGGTGACGAAGCCCAGCAAGGACGAGGCGACGATGGCGCACGCGCAGAGAAACAGGGTCAGTGCCGCACCCTGCAGAAAGCCGTTGGGCGCCAGGTGCACGCCGAGCAGATTCGGCAGCTTGTCGAGGATGATCGAGAGCTTCAAATCGAAGCTCAGGAAAAACCCGGCGAACAGGCTGAACATCGCCGCCCATGTCAGGTACAGGCGCGTGCGGAAACCGAACAGCCGTTGCAGGCGCGATTCAGCCACCGGTTGTGGCGGCTGTGGAGGTGTCGGGAAGGCAGTCATTGGCTGATGTCGGCGCCGATCCATTTCTGCGACAGCTTGCTCAGCGTGCCGTCCTGCTTGAGTTGCGCAAACACCTCGCGCACTTTGGCGTCCCACTGGGCGTCACCCTTTTCGATGGCCACCGAGTTCGGCTCCGAGTACAGCGGCGTGCCGGCCAGTTTGAAGCGCTGGTCCTGATTCAGGCGCGGCTGCGCGGTCACCAGGTTGGTGAGGATGGCGTCCAGGCGCACACCGGCGCCCAGGCCCAGGTCCTGGAAGGCAACGTTGTCGGTATCGTACGGAGCGATCTGCACATCTTCGAACGGGTATTCCAGGTGCGTGTCTTCGGCGCCTTCGATGACCAGATTCTTGTTCAGATAACTTTCGTAGCTGCTGGCGCTGGTCAGGCCGACTTTCTTGCCGCTCAGGTCCTTGGCGCCGTGGATGCGATCGTCCTTGGCGTTGACCACGATCACGGCAGGCGAGGCGTAGTACTCGACCGGGAAATCGAACACTTCGGCGCGGGCCTTGCTCGGGGTCATGGAGCAGATGCAGATGTCATAGCGCCCGCTCCAGCGGCCGGCCGCAATGACGTCCCAGGACGGCGTTTCGAGGCGCAGCTTGACCCCCAGCTTGTCCGCGACGGCTTTGGCGACGTCCACGTCGAAGCCGTCGAGCTGGTTTTGCTCATTGAGAAACGAGAAGGGTGGGTAGCTTTCCATCAGCACGCCGACCAGTTCTTTTTTCTGTTCGACGCGATCGAGTGTGGCGCCGCCGAAGGCTTGAGTGGACGCGGCCAGAATCGTCAGGCCCAGGGCCAGTAGCGGTTGAAATTTCACAGTCGACACCTGAAAAAAAGGGGTTGTTATTAACCGGATGGTGCGTATTAAATAGTTATAAGAACTACTCTGGTAGTGAGTAATTTTCATAAGCATATGAGTGAAAAGCATATGGGCACAGCAAGCACGGTAATTCTCGATGGCGGCATGGGCCGTGAGTTGCAACGCGCCGGGGCGCCGTTTCGGCAGCCCGAGTGGTCAGCGCTGGCCCTGATCGAAGCGCCGCAAGCGGTCGAAGCGGTGCACGCCGCCTACATCGCCAGCGGCGCCAATGTGATCACCAGCAACAGTTATGCAATCGTGCCGTTTCATATTGGCGAGGCGCGGTTTGCTGCTGAAGGTCAGGCACTCGCGGCGTTGGCCGGAGAGCTGGCGCAGCGTGCGGTGCAGGCGTCGGGCAAAGCGGTGCGGGTGGCCGGTTCGTTGCCGCCGCTGTTCGGTTCCTATCGCCCGGACCTTTTCGAAGCTGCGCGGGTGAACGAGTTGCTGGCGCCACTGGTGACCGGCCTGGCGCCGCATGTCGACCTGTGGCTGGCGGAGACCCAGAGCTCGATCATCGAGGCGCGCTCCATCCGCGCCGGTCTGCCTCAGGACGGCAAGCCGTCCTGGCTGTCGTTTACTTTGAAGGATGAAGACACCGATGAGGTGCCGCGCCTGCGTTCCGGTGAACCGGTGGCCGAAGCAGCGGCGGTGGCCGCGGAATTGGGCGTGGAGACGCTGCTGTTCAACTGCAGCCAGCCGGAGGTGATCGGCGCGGCGATTGACGCGGCGCGCGCCACCTTCGAACGCCTGGGCGTGCAGATTCACATCGGCGCGTATGCCAATGCGTTTCCGCCGCAACCGAAAGAGGCGACCGCCAACGACGGCCTCGACCCGTTGCGCGACGATCTGGATCCGCCGGGGTATCTGCACTGGGCGCAGGATTGGCAGCAGCGTGGTGCCAGCCATTTGGGCGGCTGCTGCGGGATCGGCCCGGAACACATCGCGGTGCTGGCGCAGAAACTGGGGTAAACAACAGCTCAAAAGATCGCAGCCTGCGGCAGCTCCTACATGGGATTGACGTTCACCCTGTAGGAGCTGCCGCAGGCTGCGATCTTTTGCTTTGACGATTTAACTACGGCACTCGACCAAACCTTTCACCTGCCCGCTCGGCGTCTGGTTGGCATCGCTCAACCACTGCTCGAACCCTGCCGCAATCGCCGGCCACTCCGAATCCACAATCGAATACCACGCGGTATCGCGGTTCTGTCCCTTGACCACCATGTGCTGGCGGAACACGCCTTCGAAGCTGAAACCCAGGCGTTCGGCGGCGTATTTGGAGCGGGCGTTGCCGTTGTTGCACTTCCATTCCAGGCGCCGGTAGCCCTGTTCGAAGGCGTATTTGGCCAGCAGGTAAACCGCTTCGGTGCTCTTCGGCGAACGTTGCATCGGCGCGCCGAAGGTCACGTGGCCGATCTCGATGCGACCCTGCGCCGGGACGATCGACATCAGGCTGAGGATGCCCTGCACCTGACCTGTGACGCGGTCGATGACGCTGAAGAAATACGGATCGCTGCTGGCCGCATGATTGTTCAGCCAGTCATTGAAAACGCTGCGCTGCGGGAACGGCCCATAGGGCAAATAATCCCAGAGCTTCGGGTCGGCGCCGGGGCCTTCGAGGGCATTGAACAACTCGTCGCCGTGGCGCGCCGGGTCGAGGCGTTCCAGGCGGATGAACCGGCCTTCGAGCAAGGTGGCGGTGGGGGCGGGGACGCCTTTCCAGTCGGCAAGTGCAGTGGTCATGTACGCGGCTCCTTAAATGGCTTTGCGAAACTGGATGAATCCGGGGCGTTCGGCGATGCGCTCGTAGAGCTGGATCGCGGTGGCATTGGTTTCGTGAGTCAGCCAATGCACCTTGCAGCAACCGTCGGCCTTGGCGGTGGCGTAAACGTGTTCGATCAGCAAGCGACCGACGCCGGTGCCACGGGTCTCTGGCGCCACCAGCAGGTCCTGCAGGTAGCAGGAGTTTTCGATGCTCCAGTTCGAGCGGTGGTAGATGAAATGCACCATGCCCACTGCCTTGCCATCGGCCCAGGCGAGGGCGGCGTGGGTCGGTTCGCTCGGGTCGAGGAAACGCTGCCAGGTGCTGTGGCTGACGGCGTCCGGCAATTCGCTGTTGTAGAAGCGCAGGTAGGCTTGCCACAGCGGCAACCAGGCGGCGTGATCACCGGCAGTCACCGGGCGGATGTCGATCTGACTCATGCTGATTTCCTTAACGCATCAAGTGGGCGAGGGTCTGGTCATTGATGTCGGGGCTGGCAGCCAGGCCTTCGCGCACGCCGGCAATGTCTTCGGCGCTGCGGTTCTGGCTGAGCTTGCGTTTGCCTTCGAGGCGGTCGATGGGAATGGCGAAACCGACGATGGCCTTGAGCATGCCGTCGATATAGTCGGCCGGCGCATCGTCGACCTTCCACGGTTGCGCGCGGCCGGCTTCATGGCGATCAGTCAGCGTGCTGACGATGTCGAGCAGGCGCCCGCCGTCGCTGAAGGTTTCGGCGTGACCGTAGGCGTGCACCGCGACGTAGTTCCAGGTCGGCACGACTTTGCCGTGCTCGGCCTTGCTCGGGTAAAACCCTGGGCTGACGTAGGCGTCGGGGCCAGCGAATATCAGCATCGCTTCAGCGCCGTCGCGCAGGTCTTTCCACTGCGGATTGGCTTTGGCCAGGTGCCCGTACAGCGTGCCGTTCGGGCCTTGTTCGCGGTGCAGCAGTGCCGGCACGTGGCTGGCTTGCAGGCCGTTTTCACCGTGGCTCACCAGAATCGCGAGACGGCTGGCGAGGATCAGTTCGTGCAGTTGCGACAGTTCGTCGATGGCAAAGGCGCGGGGCGTGTACATGGAGAGATTTTCCTTGGCGAATGCCTGCATCCTAGGCAGGCTATTGGTCTGTTGTAAGAGCCATTGATGACCAATTTCATAGGTCCATTGTCATGCCCGAATCGCCCACGCTGTCCATGCCGTTCAATCCGGCCGGTATTGAGCTCGACCGCCGTCAGGGTTTGAGCCGCCAGCTCTATCAGGCGCTGCGTCTGCGCGTGCTGGACGGGCGTCTGGCCAGTGGCACGCGGCTGCCGGCCAGCCGTGATCTGGCGACGGCGTTGGCGATTTCCCGCAACAGCGTGGTGCGCGCCTACGATCAGTTGTATGCCGAAGGCTTCATCGAAGGCCGGGTCGGGGACGGCACGTATGTCGCTCAATTGCCGCAAAGCGCATTGCCCACGAAAAAACTATCCACAAAAGTATCCACAGGGTTTTCAACAGGCTTACCCACAGCCTTATCCACAAATTGGCTGGATTTACCTGTGATTCCATCCAGTAAAGTTATCCACAGCGGTGCTGCGCAGCGCCTGGAAAACAACCATTTATCGTTACCGCCAAGTGGCCCGCCGAAGGCTTTTCGGGTCGGTGTGCCGGCCTTCGATCTGTTCCCGTTCGAGGTCTGGGCCAAGCTCAACGCGGCTTTCTGGCGCAAACCCGATCTGCAGCAACTGTGTTACGGCGATCCGGCCGGGGATCAGCGTCTGCGCGGATTGATCGCCGCGTATTTGCGCAGTTCGCGCGGCATGCAATGCACCGCTGAGCAAATAGTGATCACCAGTGGCGCGCAGCAGGGCATCAGCCTTTGTGCACAGCTGCTGGTGGAGCCGGGCGATGCGGTGGGCATCGAGAATCCCGGCTACCGCGCAGCCGGCCATGCCTTTGCGGTAGCCGGGGGCCGGTTGCACGGTGTGCCTGTGGATCAGGACGGCATTGATTGCACAGCACTGGCGCAAATTGCCGACTGCCGGCTGGCCTATGTCACACCCTCCCACCAGTACCCGACCGGTGTGGTCATGAGCCTCGCCCGGCGGCTTGAACTGCTGGCCTGGGCCGAGCGCAGCCAGGGCTGGATCATCGAGGACGATTACGACGGCGAGTACCGTTACAGCGGCGCACCGCTGGCTCCGTTGGCGGCACTGGATCGTCAGGGCCGGGTGCTCTACGTCGGCACCTTCGGCAAAGTCGCCTTTCCGGCGCTGCGTCTGGGCTATCTGGTGTTGCCGCAGGGACTGGTGCAGGCCTTCGCCCGACGCCGCGCGGTGGACGTGCGGCATTCAGAAGTCAGCACCCAGGCGGTGATGGCCGAATTCATGGCCGCCGGACATTTTCAACGGCATATCCGCCGGATGCGGCGCGCCGCCCTGAGTCGGCGCAACTGCCTGCTGGCGCACTGGCCGGAGTCCATCGAAGGCGTTGGCGGGCTGCCTGCGGTGGCCGCCGGTTTGCACCTGACGGTCGCCGTGGACAGGATTGCCCGTGAGCGTGAGCTGATTGCCCAGGCCGAGAGCGTCGGTGTCGAGGTCAACGGCCTGAGCAGCTACTGGTTGCCTGACTCGCGCACCCCGATGGATCGGCGCGCGGGTCTGGTGCTGGGTTTCGCCGCCGTGCCGGAGGCCGATATTCAAGCGGCTCTGGCACGGCTGCGCAGGGTCTGGTGCGCCTGATCGCGTCGACGCTTTTCAGCCAGCGGCCGGCTCCTGCTGGCGGGGGTGGATAAACAGGTCCCTGATGGTCGGGCTGACGATCCGCCGCAGCGCGTTATCCACGGCATCGAAGCGCTCCAGCTCCAGCCGGGTTTTAGCCGGCAGTTCCTGCAGATAGCCATCGGCGATTTTCAGGTGTGCGGCGGTGAAGCGGTCGCTCGGATCGGTCAGCGAGTTGTAGTGGAAATGGGCGACCCACAAGGGTTTGTTCTGGCGACGCTGGTCGAGAATCTGATACTCCTGAAAGTAGTCCTTGCGCTTTTTGGTGCGGATCCGCCCGTGGTCGTTTTTGACGATCTGTACCAGACCGTGTTGATGCAGCCATTGCAGATAACTCTCCCGAGGTCTGCGCCCGGTGAGCATGCTGCCGTAGACGCTGATACCTTCGCGACGCAGGCGCGCCGCCGCCTCGCGCAGTTCTGTAGGGAGACTGCCCACCGGCAGTTCGGCGCGCCGCCGGGCGAGTATCGCGTCGATATCTGCCGCCCGCTGATCGAGGCGGGTGGCCTGCTGGTCGAATAGATCCTGCATGTCGGCGGGAATGCGCGACGGGCGCTGGGCATCGGTGCGCCAGCGCCGGATCAGCGGCTCAAGTTCCTGGAGCATCTGCATGGCACTGCCGACCATTTGCTCATCGCTGAGGTTTGGGGTCGTAGCCGGTTGTTTGTGAATGGTCCTGATCAGCGGCAGTTCTTCCTGTGCATGCGCCGTGGAGGTTGCGCTGGACGCGGGCCTGGGGGTTTCGATGACCCGCGGCCGGGACTTGTTGACCTTGCCCGTCGCGCGGGAAGTGGAGGGCGTGGGTTCGGCTCTGGCGTTGACGGTCGCCGGCAACTCTTGCGGTTCCGGCAGGAGCTTGAGCAAGTGCTCGCGCGCGATCTGGTGAAAATCGCTGACCAGATACTGAATGCGCTGGAAGCGAACCGGCTCCAGCTGTGCGGACGAGCTTGCAAATACATCCTCCAGGCGGCGCTCTGCATCGGCGAGCCGGTCGACCACGCTGCTCAATTTCTCGACGTTCGGCGTGAGCTGGTGACGCCGCTCGACCAGTTGATGGCCGGCGTCCGCCGCGCTCTCGAAAATCGGTCCGATCAGCTCCCGTAAAGGCTCCAGCACGCTGTCCGGCGCCTCCAGCATCGACAGCTCGATGGACATGCCGATCTCATTGGCGTGCAGGTCGCGGCGGCTGAACGAAGGCATCAGCCGCTTGAGATCAGCGGCCACCTTGCGCGTGGCTGAGGTGTGCTTTTGCAAGGTGTTCAGCGAGCTGTACAGATGCTCGAGACGCTCGACCATTTCGTCGCTGACGGCGATGGCTTTGCTCGCGGCTTGCATCTGCACTGACCGCGAACGGGTCTGTGCCGGCTCCAGCGGGCTGATTTGCGGCGCGACAATGTGCGCGTATTCGCGCAATTTCATGCGCATCCAGCCGCTGAGGAAGCGGTGCTGTTCGACGGTCATGCGCATGAGTTCAGCTTGATAAACACCTCCGGTGCCGCCCGCCTCGCGCCACTTTTCCAGCTCTGCCAGGGCCTGACGGTAGCCTGTGGACAAATCGTCGGCCTTGGCGATGTAGGTGCTGATCGCCTCTTCAGACAACGGCGTGTTCTGGTCGCCAGTGTCCAGGGGCAACAGGGCCTCGTCCAGACCGGCCTTGCGGGGGGCCTCCTGTGCGAAGAAACGACGCAGTGCCGCCCAGGCTTCGTCCTTGCGCGCCTCCCGTTCCCGGACAAAGGCGTCGATACGCCGCGTGGGGCCACCGCCACGCAGGCGCAGGCGCAAATCCCAGTGCCAGCGCAGGCTCTTGGGGTCGAGCCGGATGCACAGGCCGGGGCGCGCCGGATGCTCCGGGTCGAGGATCTGCACCGGCTCGTCCGCCTCGGCGCGGACCTGGAACCAGCGTTCGCCGACCTGGGCGTACAGCTTTCCGGCGAACTCGTAGAGATGACGGGCGTTGGCCTGAGCGTTGGCGGCAAGGGCCGGCCTCGGCACTTTCAAGCGCTCGATCGTCAGCAGGAACGAGGGCTGCGTGTTGCGCGTGAGCGGGGTGGATACCAGCAGCGACGGCTGTGGCGCGGGATCGACGGACGTCAGTTCCACGGGGTCGTGAACGACGCGGGGTGGTGCCTCGTGGGGTATCGCGATCGCCGGCAATCGGTCGGAGCGCAGGCGGTATCCCGCAGTATTTTCGCTGCGCGGGCCGGAGGGCTGGATACGTCGAATCGCCACCTTCTGCACCAGCAGAATGCTCAGTGTCAGCAGCACGTCGCCGATCGACGACCATTCAACCGAGGTTGCGCCTTGTTCATGGGCATCCAGCGCCTGCTGGATCTGGCTGATGGTTTGCCAGACCCAGACCGCCGCGCCCGCCGGGCCGCTGAGGAAGTTGGCGGCAACGCCGAACAGCGCCCAGCCGCTGTCCACCAGCAGGGCCCAGCGGCGCTCGGCGTTGGAGGTCGACTGGCGATCGGCAAGGTCGGCCATCGCCTGACTGTTACTGGCAAACAGCGTGGCGAAAATATCGCCGCTCAGGGGAGTGTTGGCCAAGTCGACGGCGGCGGTCAGGTCGAGGTGAATGAACGGCTCGAAGGCCAGTTCGGTCACGGTCCATGGCGAGGGCAGGCCGCTGGAAAACACGTACTGAGCGTACTCGAAGCTCAGTGCCCGGGTCGGCAGCCAGGCGAGTATCGAGTCCTGCAGTTCGCCGGGCTGGTAAAACGCGTACAGCAGGTTCTGCGCGGAGGGGAACTGGCGCAGCGGTTGCTCGAGCAGCGGTCGATACAGCAGACATGGACCGCTGCTGCCGTCCCGTGGGCCGATGATGTACATGTTCGCCACGGTGTCGGACGTTTGGCTCAGACGAAAGCGCGGGACGAACGCCAGCGGACGGATCTGCACCGGCCACTGCGCGACGGGCGTCTGCGCGGTGATCGAATCGAGCAACTGGCGAACCAGACGATAACCCTGCTCGTCGACATCGCCCTGATGCTTGAGTTTGCACTCCAGCGCCAGGATCGACAGCAGCCATGGCAACTGGCGGCAGTAGCGGGTCTTGTGGCGCCGGGCTTGAACCGGGTCATCAATCAGGGTGCGCTTGATCAACTGCGGGTAGTGTTCACCGATGTTCACCTCACCGGCGATGCGTTGCAGCAGTTTGACGGTCAGCCAGGCTGGCGCGGACGTGCCGTCGGCGTAGTCGATAGTGGTGAGGTAGGCAGGCGTGTTGCGCAGGGCAAATTCGCCGAGGCTCAACTCGCGGATGCTGTGCGGATCGGGCAGAACGAATCCGCCGGCCTCGAAGCTGTCAGTGAGGGTGATCCGCAGGTCATCCAGGCGCAGCAGTGAAGCCTGTTCAGGAGGCTGCTCGGCGAGGATGGCGGCGCGCATCTTCTGCTCGGCATAGTCGAGGATCAGCGGGACTTCCCGGACATCGAACGCGTCGCTGTCGGGGCCGCCCCGCAAGTTGCCCAAGGCGCTCAGGTCAGTGCTGTAGCGCTGGATATCTTCAAGCGATGCGTTCTTGAGCCATTCGGGGATGGCCTGCTCCAGTTGTTCGAAGCGTGCGTTGTCCTGCGATTCCATCACCTCGCCATAGGGCTGGCGTGCGCCGAACCGGGCCAGCGGCGAACGGCTGGCGGGATCCAGAGACTCGATCGCGTCGAGCTGGCAACCCACCAGCGCCTGGACCATGGCATCGAAAATATTGCCGTCGGGTTCATACAACCGCCACTTCAGACCCCGGCCGCTCAAATCCATGTCGAGGCGTTCAGGCAGCGTGGCGGCCAGTTGCGCCAGTGAACTGAACGATTCGTAGCCATCTTCGATGGTGTACAGCGCGATCAGCTCTCGATCGCCGGCTGTTGCGGTCAGTACCAGCGCACCGGCGAGCATCAGGTGCCGGGTGCGGCTGCTCTCCGCCAGGTCGAAGACCAGATCGAGGTCAACCAGACGCGCGCGTATGTTGGTCAAACCGCCACTGGCCGTCGCGCGCAGCGTCTTCTCCGGCTGTTGTGCGACGTGCCGGGCGAGGCTGCACTCATCGACCGTCCAGCCGTTGGCGGTGCGTACGTTCAGGGCATTTCTCAGGTTGTCGGACAGCTGTTGCCAGCGCGGCTGGCGGTCAACGGTTTCATTCCAGTAGTGCAACTGGCTTTTGGCAAAACCGAGGAACAGTGCCGGGGCCGTTTCGTTGAGGATTGTGGTGATCGCGTCCATGCCGACCGGCAGGTGCACCGGCTCGGCGTCGTTCGGGGACAGGGTGAGGAAATGCTCGCCTTCGATGTAATTGGCGCTGTCCTGGGTGAACGCCTGCCGCGCCAGCGCATGGGTCAGCGATTCGAAGTGGCTGCTGTGGCTCACCAGACGTTCTCCCTGCGCCTGCCAGAGCGGGGTGATCAGCATGGCTTTGTCCGGGTCGATCGGCAGTTGCGGAATATGCTGCTTCAGGCTGATGCGCAACAGGTGTGCGGCGGCGTCGTGGAGGATCGGACCGCCGCTGGTCTGCTCGATCAGGCGACTTTTGTTCTGCAGTTGGGGGACAACGTTGGTTCGGGTTGTGTCACTCATGGAATCTGCACCGGTAGGAGGGTGGATGGCGCGGCACCTGCCGCATGCAACCGACAGTAGCGAGGCCTCCACCGGCCCGGGTGGTAGATATGTATAGGGTGCATCCAGACCCGCGCGGTGTGCGCGGGCCTGGATGCCGGTCAGGCGAAGAACACCGCAGCGGCTTGCGTATGGCTGATGCTGCTGCGGTGAATCGCGATCAGCTCCTGGTTGCTGCGGTTGTCGCGTTCGACGTAAGCGCCGCCCAGGAGCCGTTGCTCAACGGTTTTCAGGTGCGCGGCGGTGAAGGCGGTCAGCGGGTCCGTCGGGGCAGCGTAGTGAAAGTGCGCGTACCACAGGACTCGGCCGCTCGGTCGGTCGAGAATCGAGTATTCCAGCAGGTAATCCTTGCGCGGCCCTTTGAGGCGCCGGCGCTCGGTGGTTTTGCCGATGCTCACTTCGCCCTTGCCGAGCAGCCACTCGACGCGCGCGGCCGTGGGCGGTTGTTGTTTGGTCAGGCTGATTCGGGCGCTGCGCCCCGTGGCATATAGTGCCTTGGCCTCGATATCGAGTTGCTGGCGCAGCGCCGAAGCGGAGACCGTGCGGCTCTCGGTGTGGTTGCCGGCGACCAGTGCCTGATCGACTTTTTCCATGGCCTCGTGCAATCGCGTGGCGTGCAGATAGTAGGTTTCCTCGATCTCCGTCGGATTGCGTTGCGCCCGATCAATGTGCGCCTGGGTACGCCGGCGAAACACCGGCAAGCCGTCGATCAGGGCTTGTCCGTCCTGCAGGCTTTTCGCCAGATCGGGGCTTGGGCGAGGCGACGTACCTGGCCTGGCCGGTACCCGTTCGACCCAGTTGCCCGGGGTCTTCTCGTGGAACGTGGCGATCACGCGGCCGGTCAGCGGCGCGCGCACGTCGACCAGATCGCTGTCCTTGCCGTCGGCACTGCGCCGAGGCTGGCCGACCAGCGTGCCCTTGTAACGGGTCTTGATGATTTTGCGCGCCGGGGGTGTCGGCGATTTCGAGGGGCCGGCCACCGGTTCCACCAGGCGTTGTTCGCGCAGCAGGTTGGACAGCTGCTGCACGGCGTCCTGCTGGAATCCGCCCACGCGTTTTTTGATGTCCTCCAGCCGTTCGGTCATCAGCTCCTGCGGATACTCGGTGACGAGATCGGTGAAGCGCTGTTCGATGACGTCGAACTGTTCCACCAGATTGTTCATCGCGTCGATGCGTTCGCCGAGCTGTTCCAGGCTCTCTTCAGCGCTCAGGTCCAGCGCGCTCTGAATATTCAGCGAGGCATCTTCGATCAGGCTTTCCAGATCGACACGGGCTTGTGCGCGAAACTCACCCGGCTCGGCCGTCAGGCACAGCTCTTGCCCCAGCGTGATCTGCAGCAGCTTCAGGTCGTCGAGGGAAAATTGCGGCAGCCGAGGCTTGTACTGCCGGATGGTATCCACCCCCTCTTTGCCCAGCAGGCTCAGTTCGGCGAAGCGCTCGTGGGCGAACTCGATTTTATCGATGATGCCTTTGGTCAGTTCGGCCATTTTCTCGAAGGGATCGCTGCGATCGCTGGCCGCGTTGTCAGCGGTTTCATCGAGCAATCCAAGGGTGACTTCCATGCTCTGGCGAAAGGCCGGGTAGGTTTCTTCGATCCATGACTGCATCAGAAACAGTTGCAGGGAGATGCGGTCGACCATCGCGGTACGGTAGTTGGGCACCGCTTCAAGAATGTTCAGCTCTTTGAGGCCGTCGATGTGCACGCTGTAGGCCTGCATCTGGCTCTCGAGGGTATCGAGAAACTGCTGGCGCGCGGCTTCGGCTGTCTGCGGCGTGGACTCGAGCATGGCGCGGCGCACCGTGACAAGTTGGCTGCGCTGGTTTTCCAGGCTTGCTTCGAAGTCGCGGATGGCCTGTTTTTTCTGGCGTAAATTTTCCGCGTTCGCCTCCTGCAGCTGCTTGCGCCGGCTCTTCAGGCCGCCGGCGCGCAGGCGCAGGCGCAGGTCGATGAACCATTCACCGCGGGCATTGCCGATCAGCAGGGGGCCGCTGCGGGGCGATTGCTGACGGCTGTCGATGATCTGCACGTCATCGTTGTCGTTGAGTGCGACCTCGAACCAGCGGCTGCCGACCTCGGCGTACCATTTTTGTCCGGCACTGCGCAGATGGCGATGCGCGCCCTCGCTGGCGGGAGCGGACAGGGCTTCGGGCCGGCTGACTTTCAGGCTGTCGAGGAAGGTGCCGAGGTCCGCGGGTGCAGGGTGCAAGGCCCCGAGAATGTGCAATGACAGTTGATGGTCGTCCGGCAGTTGCGCACCGCCGATGTCCGGCAGGCGGGAGACGCGGATCAGCGGGCGGGTGGTGGGGCTGCTGATCGGGCGAGTCTGTTCATGGGGGCTTTCCACAGCCTTGTGCGGTACCGGTTTGCGGGTGGCGGCGCGATGGGCCAGAACCATGCCCAGCGACAGCAGCAGGTCGGTCAGCGCTGTCCAGTCCAGCGTCTGCTGTTGGTCCTCGGTGTCGGCGAGGCTTTGCAGGTCATCGAGGATTTGCCACACCCATGCAGCAGTGCCGACGCCGCGTCCCAGAAATGGCAGCGCCGCATTGAACAGCGCCCAGCCGCCCTGCTTGAGGCTGGCCCAACGCGCCTCGGCATTCGAGGTGCTGCTGCGGTCGGCCTGGGTCACCAGTGCCTCGGCGTTGCGCTGGAACAGGGTCGCCAGCAGGTCGCCTTCAAGCACGCGGGTGCCCAGGGTCACATTGGCATCCGGGTCGGGCGCCGCCGTCGGGTCGATCAACAGCTGCGGGATCGTCCATACCGAGGGCAACGCCCCGGGGAACACATACTGTGAATAGTTGAAGCGCACGCGGTCCGGCAACCAGGCCAGCACCGACTGGCGCAACGTTCGCGAATGCTTGATGGCGTACAGCAGGTTGGCGGTTGACGGGTACTGCAACAGCGGTGCTTCGAGCAGCGGGCGATACAGCAGGCACGGGCCGGAGTCCGTCGCGCGCGGACCGATCACGAACATGTTGAGCACTTCGTCGCTGTTGCCGCCCATGACGAAGGCGAGCGGGCGAATTACGATGTCCTGGCCGTCGACCTGGCGGTCCGCCGGCTCGGCGGCCAGCGCGGCGGCCACATAGCGATAACCCAGCTCATCCACACCGGCTTCGCCGCGGATCTTGTGTTGCAACGCCAGCAGCGGCAGTTCGATCGGCAGCTGACGGCTATAGAGCTGGCGCAGGCGGGCAGCCTGGGTCGCGTCTGTGATCAGCCGGTTTTGCAGAAACTGGGGGTAGGCCTTGCCGATGTTCACCTTGCTCACCAGGGTTGTCAGATACACCGGGGTCATCCAGGACGGAACTGCGGTGACGCCATCGCGGTAGCGCACGCTGAAATTTCCCAGCGGCAAGCCCGACAGATTCTGCAACGCCAGTTCAACCAGGGACAGGGTCAGGGTCTGTTCATGCTCTGGTGCCACGAACGTGCCCCAGACCACGACACTGGTGTCGGTGAGTTCCACATCCTGCAATGCGAACTTCTTGTCCGGTGCCAAATGGATGGCGTCGTTCAACTTTTCCAGGGTGAATGCCTGAATGCCCGGCACCTCGGTCTGGAAGGTCTTTCCGGCGTTCTGTTGCTGCACGGCGACCAGATCCAGCAGATGCCGGCTGTAGCGAGCCTGATCGGCGGGCGCAGCGCTGGCCAGCCATGCCGGCAACGATTGCTCGACGCGGACGATGGCGGGCGAAGGGTGGGGGGCGACGCTGTCGTCATCGCGACGGGAGCGCGATATCCCGCGCCCGGTACGCTGGAAGAAGTCGATGTCACCAATCGCCTGGGCTTCCAGCGCAATCAGCGCGCAGGCCTGGTGAGCGAAAAAATTGCCCTGGGGTTCGAACAGTCGCCACTTCACGTGGATGTCGCCAACGCCGCCTGCCACGGGCCAGTGCAGTGATTGTTGCAGCTCGGCGAAGCTGTCGAAACGCTGGAAACCTCGGGGTAGCGAATGGCTGATGATCAGGGTGCGCGGGCCGACGGTTCCGACCAGCACGACCGTGTCGAGAATGTTGAGGTGGCGGCGGGTGGATGCTTCATCCAGGTCCAGATCAATCAGGCAGGCGCGGGTCTGATAGGGATCAGCGGGGGCGCGCAGGCGTTTGTCCGGTTGATTGAACACGGCACGCGCCATGGCACGCTGATCGGCGTCCCAGCCGTTGTCGTCGCTGACGTTCCACAGCTGCTGCAACAACTGCGAGAGCTGATGCCAGCGCGGCACGGAGGGGCTGACGATATCGTTCCAGTACTCGATCTGTTGCTCCTCATAGGCCTTGAACAATAGCGGGGCGAGTTCGTTGAGCAGAGCGCCGATGGCCTCGATCTTCACGGGCAACTGGATACCCGATTCCTGGGTCAGAAAGTGTTCGCCGCCGATGAAGGTGACCGCTGTGCCCGACAGGCTCAGGCGGACCAGCGCATCGGTCAGCGATTCGATCTGGTAAGGCCCGACCTCGATCCCGTCGTCATCGACCAGCCAGGTCGGGGTGGCAATCAGCGCCAGCGCCGGGTCGATAGTCACCGGCGGATCCATCCCGGCGAGAGCGGGGCGCAGGGCCCCTGAGGCGACTTCGGTGAGCGAGGGGCCGCTGACCAATTGTGTAAGTACATCGACAGCGCTGGGGGCGGTGCTTTCGGGCATGACCAAATCCTTGTCTGACGTTGGCGGCCTGCGGTGTGCAGTGCCGGACAAGGGCGAAGGTAGGGCGCTGGTCAGGACGTCGGGTGGTACATAGATATCGCCAGCAAAAAAAGACCCGCAACGGTGCGGGTCTCGGGTTTAGCGGCGGCTCAGGTGCCGGACTTGATCTTGGTCCAGGCCCGGGTGCGTGCCCGCTCGGCATCCCGCGGCAGCGGTTGCAGGGTGTAGAGCGTGCCCATTGCCGCATCGGTCGGGTACAGATTGGGGTTGTTACGGATCGCCGGATCGACCCGTTGCGTGGCGTCCTTGTTCGGGTTCGGGTAACCGACAAAGTCGCTGACTGGCGCAATCACCGCCGGTTGCAGCAGGTAGTTGATGAAGGTGTAGGCGTCCTCCGGGTTCTTCGCGCCCTTGGGAATGGCGAGCATGTCGAACTAGATCGGTGCGCCTTCCTTGGGCAGGCGCATGTCGACCACGACACCGTTCTTCGCTTCCTTGGCGCGGTTGGCCGCCTGCGAGAAACTGCCGGAGTAACCGACCGCGACGCAGATGTCACCGTTGGCGATATCGGCCATGTATTTGGAGGAGTGGAAGTAGGTGATGTACGGCCGGATCTTCATCAGCAGCGCTTCAGCTTTCGCATAGTCCGCCGGGTTTTTGCTGTTGGGGTCCAGACCCAGGTGCTGCAGCGCCAGCGGCAGGATCTCCGACGGCGAGTCGAGCAGGGCGACGCCGCACTGCTTGAGCTTGCTGATGTTGTCTTCGTTGAAGATCAGGTCCCAGCTGTCCACCGGCGCATTGTCGCCAAGCGCGGCCTTGACCTTGGCCGGGTTGAAGCCGATCAGGATCGTGCCGTACATGTACGGCACGGCGAACTGGTTGCCCGGGTCGTTGGCCTCGATCAGCTTCATCAGTTTCGGATCGAGGTGATTCCAGTTCGGCAGCTTGCTGCGATCCAGCGGCTGAAATACGCCGGCCTCAATCTGCTTGGCGAGGAACACGTTGGACGGCACCACTACGTCATAGCCGGAGTTGCCGGTCAGCAGCTTGGCTTCCAGTGCTTCGTTGGTGTCGAAGATGTCGTAGACCAGTTTGGTCTGGGTGTTCTGTGCCTTGAAGTCTTCCAGCGCCTTGGGCGTGATGTAGTCGAACCAGTTGTAGACGCGCAGGGTGCGTTCTTCGGCGTGGGCGCCGACGCTGAGCAGCGCCGCGCACAGGGCTGGCGCAATGCAGTGCTTGAGTCGGCTCATTGTGCAAAACCTTCCAGCACATTTACTGCGTTGATGCCGATTTCTTCCACCGCGTAGCCACCTTCCATGACGAACAGCGTCGGTTTGCCGAGGGCGGCGATGCGCTTGCCCATGGCCAGGTAATCCGGGCTGTCGAGTTTGAACTGCGAGATCGGATCGTCCTTGAACGTGTCGACGCCCAGCGACACGACAATGATGTCGGCGCCGTAGCTGTCGATCTCGTTGCAGGCCTGTTCCAGCGCCGCGCTCCAGGTGTCCCAGCCGGAACCGGCCGGCAGCGGATAGTTGAAGTTGAAGCCTTCACCGGCACCTTCACCGCGTTCATCTTCGTAGCCGAGGAAGAACGGAAACTCGGCTTCCGGGTGGCCGTGGATCGAGGTGAACAGCACGTCGCTGCGCTCGTAGAAAATCGACTGAGTGCCGTTGCCGTGGTGATAGTCGACGTCGAGGATCGCGACTTTCCTGTGGCCGGCATCGAGAAATGCCTGGGCGGCGATGGCGGCATTGTTGAGGTAGCAATAACCGCCCATCAAGTCGCCGGCGGCGTGGTGTCCCGGTGGCCGGCACAGGGCGAAGGCGCTGTGCGCGCCGCTCTGGATTTCGGCCTGGGCGGTGAGCGCGACTTGTGCTGCGCTGTAGGCTGCTTGCCAGGTGCCGGCGGTGATTGGCGCGCCGCCGTCGAAGCTGTAGTAACCGAGCTGGCCGTGCAGGCTGGTCGGTTTGATCTGCCGCAGGGTGCGCGCTGGCCAGGTGTAGGGCAGCAGGTCGCCGTCAGTGTTGAATTCGGTCCAGCGCGCCCATGCGCCTTTGAAGAAGTCGAGGTAGTCGCGGCTGTGGATGCGTGCGATCGGCTCCAGGCCAAAATCCTTCGGCGCTTCCACCGGGCCGAGATTCTGATTCTTGACCCGTTGCAGCACGTGGTCGGCGCGCGACGGCATTTCGAAGCACGGCTTGAGCTGGCCGTCGATGAGTTCGCAGCGGCCGTGGTGCAGGTGGTGATCGTCCGAGTAGATCGTCAGCATTTGTTGTTCTCCGCAGGGGGCTGATTCGGTTGCCCCCAGTGTTGCGGCGCGCGGCGAATCGGAGAACGGCAGGAAAGGCCAAAAGGGGATCGATATGGCCAAAAACTCTGACCGCAATTCGCCCCTCTTTTCAGTACAGCCTTGCTTCGATTCAGGCATGAAATGCATCCCGGTGGGAGCGGGCTTGCTCGCGAATACGGTAGGTCAGATAAATTGATCGCGACTGACACTGCGCATTCGCGAGCAAGCCCGCTCCCACATTGGAACATCAATGAGGGCGAAACTGACTCGGCGCAACACCGCTCCAGCGCACGAACGCATGGCGGAAACTCGCGGTCTCGCTGAAACCCAGGGTCTCGGCGATGCGGTAGATCGGCAACTGATCCTCACACAGCATCTGCTTGGCCCGCTCGAAGCGCAGTTCGTCGAGCAGTTCCTGATAACTGCTGCCCATGTCCTTCAAATGGCGGCGCAAGGTGCGCGGCGAACATTTCATCTGCTGGGCCAGTCCCTCAAGCCCCGGTGCTGCATTGAGCTGGGCGCTGAGCAACTGGCGGATCCGCCCGAGCCACGCTTGCCGTCCGGTGAACTCGATGTTCTGTTTGCGGCAGCGTTCGGCCATGGCCTGGTGGGTGATGCTGTCGGCCAGCGGCAACGGTTGATCGAGCCAGCGCCGGTCGAAGGCGAAGGCGTTGTCCTTGGCGGCGAAATGCAGTGGGCTGTTGAAGTGCTCGGCATAGCTGTCGCGATAATCCGGCGCGGCATGTTCAAAACGTGTCGCCCGCAACGGCAGCGGATGTCCGAGCAAGTCGTCGCAGATGACCTTCAACGACACCAGGCAGAATTCCGCGTTGAACACCGCCATCGACGGACTCTCGCGGTAATCGGCGGCGACGAACCAGACCTGCTCGCCATCGTCTTCCAGGCTCAGTTCGAAAAGTGTTCCCAGCAGCGCCGGATAGCGAATCGCCAGGCGCAAAGCGTCACCTAAGGTGGCACTGGTGAGCAGCGCGTAACCGAGGATGCCGTAGCAGGAAACGTGCATCCGCCGCCCCAGTTCCAGGCCAATGTCATGCTTGAGCGCGACGGCGTTGGCGCAGACCTGCATCTCCTGATTGGTGGTAATGCGCGTGTCGGCACGGGCCAGATCTGCCGTGCTGATGCCGCTGCCGGCCAACAGCGCGTCGCTCGACAAGCCTTCAGCCTTGAAGGTGTTGAGCACCAGCGAGACGGCGTTGAGCGTGGTGAGGTGGGAGTGCAGCATAAGATCTTCCAGCCTGGGGGATGCTGGAAACGGCAGCAAGTTATATGCCGCACGCGGATCAAACTGTACGAGGGCTGTTGTGGCGAGGGAGCTTGCTCCCGCTGGGGCGCGCAGCGGCCCCAAAACACTGCGACGGCTGCGCAGTCGAGCGGGAGCAAGCTCCCTCGCCACAGGGGCTCACTCCTGCAAGGTATTGCGTTGCGTCAGATCAGTTCGCCACACAGGTCGAGTTCGATCAGGCGCCGCACTTCGGCCGATTCCAGGCCTGCACCCAGCAGTGCCTGCAATTTGCCGAACGCCGCTTCGCGGGTCATGCCGCCACCGGACAGCACGCCAACGCCGCGCAAACGGCTGCCGGCTTCATACACATCCAGCTCGACCCCGCCTTCATGGCACTGCGTGACCGCGACCACCACCACACCGTTGTCCCGCGCGCGGCCGAGGCTGGCGAGGAATTCTGGATTGTCGCTCGGCCCGGTACCGCTGCCGTAGCACTCCAACACCAGACCTTTGATACCGCTGGCGAGCAGGCCATCAACCACCTCGGCGCCGATGCCGGGGAACAGTGGCAGCACAGCAACCTTGGCCAGTTGTTTCGGCTGGTTGTAGTTCAGTGCGGCCGGAATCGACGGCGCTTTCACCCCGCCGCCCTGACGCTCCAGGCGCTTGAACGGATGACGACCGAAGCTGCGCACTTTCGCGCAGCGGGTCGGCGCCAGCAGCTCGCCATGGAAGTACAGGTGCACGCCCGGCGCCAGACCCTGGCCCAGAGCAACCAGCGCGCCACCGAGGTTTTCCCAGGCATCGCTGTCGGTGACGCCGGCCGGCAGCATCGAGCCGGTGAAACAAACGCGGGCATGCAGGCCGAGCAACTGGAAACTCATCGCCGCAGCGCTGTAGGCCAGCGTGTCGGTGCCGTGCAGGATCAGCACGCTGTCGCAGCCTTGCACGTCCACCGCATCGACCACTGCTTCACGCAGTTGCTGCCAATAGGCCGGGGTCATGTTGGCGCTGTCGATCAGCGGCGCCATTTCCCGGAAGCGCCACTGCGGCACCACCAGCTCAGGCTGGCTGTGCAGGTAGTCGCGCATGCGGGCTTCGAAACCGGACGCCGGGGCCAGACCGTTGGCGCTGGCCTGCATGCCGATGGTGCCACCGGTGTAGAGCACCATGACGTGTTGGGCGGCGGGGAAGGTATTGGCAATCATCTGAGGGTCTCCACAAGAGATGACATTGTAGGAGTGAGCCTGCTCGCGATAGCGGTTCATCATTCAACATGAATGTTGGCTGAAAGACAGCTATCGCGAGCAGGCTCACTCCTACAGGTATTGCATCACAATAACTGACGGGCGCAGGGGATGCGCCCGTCATTCACCCGTCAGCGTTGCGCTGCAGGGACGCCTTGCGGCTCGGCTGCGGTCTTGCCGGCGGCTGGCGCCTCGGCCGGCCAGGCCTTCAGGTCCAGGTCCAGATCGGCAAATTTGCTGGAGTCGAACACGGGCTGCTTGATGCCGGCGCGGCGCTGCTCGTCGTAGTCGCGCATCACGCGCATGCCGACCTTGAACAGCATGGCCAGGGCCATCAGGTTGACGAAGGCCAGGCAGGTCATGGTGATGTCAGCGAAGGCGAATACGGTCGAGAGGTCTTGCATCGAACCCCATACCACCAGCGCCAGGACCAGACCGCGGAACACCATCAGCAAGGCGCGGTTGCGGCTGAGGAACTGCAGGCTGTTTTCGCCCAGGTAGTAGTTGTAGAGGATGCAGGTGAAGACGAACAGCGACAGCGCGACGCTGACGAAGATGCGGCCCCAGTCACCGACCACGGCGGCCAGCGAGTTCTGGGTCAGGACGATGCCGTCACCTTCGAAGCCCGGAGTGTAGAAGCCCGACAACAGGATCAGCAGCGCGGTGCAGGTGCAGATCACGAAAGTGTCGAGGAACACGCTGAAGGCCTGAACCACGCCCTGAGCGCCCGGGTGTTTCACCGAGGCCACGGCGGCGACGTTCGGCGCACTGCCCAGGCCTGCTTCGTTGGCGAACACGCCACGCTTCACGCCCATGACGATGGCGCTGCCGAGCAGGCCGCCGAAGGCCGGGTCGAGACCGAAGGCGCTCTTGAAGATGGTTTCCAGCATGGCTGGCACGTGTTCGATCTGGGTGCCGATCACGTACAGGGTCACGCCGATGTAGGCCAGGGTCTTGACCGGTACCAGCAGGTCGGACACCGCGGCGATGCGCTTGATGCCGCCGATGAAGGTGATGGCCAGCAGCACCGCCAGGACGATCCCGGTGTGGCGTGGGTCGAAGGCAAAGGCGTTCTGCAGCGAGTGGGTCACGGTGTAGGACTGCAGGCCGATGAAGGCGAAGCCGTAGGTGACCAGCAGCAGGATCGAGAACACCACCGCCATGCCTTTGAGTTTCAGGCCGTGCTGGATGTAGTAGGCCGGGCCACCACGGTACAGACCGTCGCCATCGGCGCGCTTGTAGACCTGAGCCAGGGTGCATTCGAAGAAGCTGCTGGACATGCCGACCAGTGCGGTCACCCACATCCAGAACACTGCACCTGGCCCGCCGAGGGTTACGGCGATGCCGACACCGGCGATGTTGCCTGCACCGACACGGCCGGCAAGGCTGAGCATCAGGGCCTGGAACGAGCTGAGTTGTCCGCCGCTGCTTTTGAGGCTGTCGCGGAACACCGCGAACATGTGGAAGAAGTGCCGCAATTGAACGAAACGCGAGCGAATCGTGAAGTAGCTACCGAGCCCGACAATGAGCACGATCAGTACTTTCCCTGAGAGGAAGTCGTTGATGACTTCGAGCATGGATTTTTCCTCGCTGTTTTTTGTGTAAGCAAATACTGGACGGTGGAAACATCGTGTTACACCGGTGTGCACGCGGCACGACAGGTGAGGCGATGGTTTCGTCCCGGATCCATTTCGCGGGTTTGTTATTAGTTCGGGTTTCGCATGGGTTATGGCCTCGTTACCGACGACCGCTCACGCGAAGAGGGGCGGCACTATACCGATCAGTGCGGCGCCCGTCTGCACGCTCGTGGTGCAAGCGACGAAACGAAGCGTTGAAACACCCGGCGTTACCGGCGCCGGGCTTGTGCGGGAATTGCTCTTTTGTGGGAGCGGGCTTGCTCGCGGATGCGGTGTGTCAGGTTCATTCTGGTCGACTGACACGACGCCTTCGCGAGCAAGCCCGCTCCCACATGAAGCAGTCCCCAGACATACGGGTCTCAGGGTCGGAAAGTTAAAAAAAAGGGCTTGGGGACTGATCCCCAAGCCCTCAAAAGGTGAGAGGTGTCTAGTCCCTCGACCTGGTGAGCGGTGCTACAAGTAACGCGTCGGCTCAGGCTTTGAGCGGAACCAGACGCGGGGCAATCATGTTTTCCGGGCGCAGGATGTCGGCGAGCATCGCTTCGTCGAGCAGGCCTTCTTCGCGCACCAGTTCCAGCACGCCGCGGCCGCTTTCAAGGGCGATACGGGCGATGCGGGTGGCGTTTTT
>Ga0153931_100104_pt1 | contig 34206 bp, 23 predicted proteins | sample TSNJ015MetaG_FD_104730 | JGI IMG/M metagenome (GOLD analysis project Ga0153931, IMG submission 104730) | Attine ant fungus gardens microbial communities from New Jersey, USA - TSNJ015 MetaG | ecosystem: Host-associated > Fungi > Mycelium > Unclassified | place: USA: New Jersey, Wharton State... | reverse complement strand
TCGGTAAAGGTGGCGCGACCATCCGTGCGATCTGCGAAGAAACCAAGGCTTCGATCGACATCGAAGACGACGGTTCGATCAAGATCTTCGGCGAAACCAAGGATGCCGCAGAAGCTGCTCGTCAGCGCGTTCTGAGCATCACTGCAGAAGCTGAAATCGGCAAGATCTACGTCGGCAAGGTTGAGCGCATCGTCGACTTCGGCGCATTCGTCAACATCCTGCCGGGCAAGGACGGTCTGGTGCACATCTCGATGCTGAGCGACGCTCGCGTAGAGAAAGTCACCGACATCCTGAAAGAAGGCCAGGAAGTGGAAGTGCTGGTTCTGGACGTGGACAACCGCGGCCGTATCAAGCTGTCCATCAAAGACGTGGCAGCAGCCAAGGCTTCGGGCGTTTAATCACCCCATAGCTTTAGCGCAATAAAAATGCCCCGCCGTGAAAACGGCGGGGCATTTTTTTGTCTGCCACAAATGATAATCAGCAGAGACACCGCTCAAATTTGCCGCAATCCGAGACCGGTGCTAGGTTTAGCCCACCGCCCGTGTAGCTCAGCCGGTAGAGCAGCGCACTCGTAACGCGAAGGTCGCAGGTTCGATTCCTGTCTCGGGCACCATCCCCTCAGTCCCCCGGTTTATGTCTTCCAGGTCAAAGTTTTTGTGGGAGAGATGTAAAGAGCCGTGTAATTCGTCATGCAAACGTCCTATATTCGATGCCTGCATGAGCATCGCCCAGCAGTTTTCAGATGATCCCGAATGGTTCCGAAGGCCGGACAATCCGCGTCAGAGAGATCCTTGATGATCCAGATCCATCCTCCATTCTTACGATCAGCGAGAACGCCATGACCGAATTAACTCAAGAGCAACGTCACGAACAAGCGCTGGAAAAATACATTCTGGACGTGCCGGATCTGAAAGAAGAGATCAAGGACCTGAGTCCTGATGATCAGAAAGACCAGATCCAGTGGGCATTCGAAGACGAAGCCGAAGCTCAGGGTTTGCAGCCGTGGGAGTTGACGCTCAAGTACACCAGCACCCCTGAAGAGTTCGAGGCCAAGCGTCTGGAGCTGCACAAGGAGGCGGCCGAAGTGTTGGGCGTCGAGTGGGACGAGTACTGCGAGATGAACAATCTGGTGGTCTGAAACAAAAACGCCAGCCTCAACCAGGCTGGCGTTTTTTATTGCGCGACGGCCTCAGAGGCTCAGACGCATCGACAGGTCCACTGCCTTCACGTCCTTGGTCATCGCCCCGATCGAGATGTAATCCACGCCGGTTTCGGCGATCGGCAGCAGCGTGCTTTCGTTGATGCCGCCGCTGGCTTCCAGTTTGGCCTTGCCGCCGTTCAGGCGTACGGCTTCGCGCATGTCGTCCAGGCTCAACTCGTCGAGCATGATGATATCGGCGCCGGCTGCCAGCGCTTCCTTCAGTTCCTCCAGGCTCTCCACTTCGACCTCCACCGGTTTGCCCGGCGCGATCTTGTGCGCGGCGGCAATGGCCTGCGCGATGCCGCCGCTGGCGGCGATGTGGTTTTCCTTGATCAGGAACGCGTCGTAGAGGCCGATGCGGTGGTTGTGGCAACCGCCGCAGGTTACGGCGTATTTCTGCGCCAGACGCAGGCCTGGCAGGGTCTTGCGAGTATCCAGCAGCTTGACCTGGGTCTGCGCCACGAAGTCCGCCAGGTACTGCGCACGCGTGGCCACGCCGGACAGCAGTTGCAGGAAGTTCAGCGCACTGCGCTCACCCGTCAGCAACGAACGGGCCGGGCCTTCCAGATGAAACAGCGGCTGATTGGGTTTGACCCGTTCGCCGTCCCGCACTTGCCAGTGCACCGCGACCCGCGGATCGAGCTGGCGAAACACCGTATCGACCCACGCCGTACCGCAGATAACTGCTTCGTCGCGAGTGATGATGGTGGCTTTGGCCAGACGTTCGGCCGGGATCAGTTGCGCGGTGATGTCGCCGCTGCCGACATCTTCGAGCAACGCACGGCGCACGTTGGCTTCGATTTCGGCGGTCAAATCGGCGAGACGTAGATTCGGCATAACGGGCTCCACAGACTAAGTGCGCCGATTATAGGGGCATGGCGAGAGCCAACCCAAGGCGAGAACTCGCGTGCCTGACTGCATCTGGTCGATTTTCTTTGAGCAAAGCCCGATTTTCGTGGTCACTGAAAGGTGTTGCAGGCATAGGGGAAACCCTGACGGCTATAGCGCCGAGGACAAGTTTTGCAAGATAATCCGCCTTGCATTTGACGTCATAGCTTTGACGTGCAACTCGCTCCCACCGGGCATTGCGTTTTGACTGACCAGTGGAATCACCGTTTCAGGAGGCTTGGATGCGCAACGACGGGAATGTAGTGCCTTTGCACAAGGCTGCTACCGATCAGGCGAATCATTCGCCGCTCGCCCGCCTGCCTGTGATTCTGCTTCAGGTCCGCGACAAGGCGGCCCAGCAACTGCGCCATGGTTTGCAGGAGTTGTTCGATAACGCCGACGACACCCTGTTCGAGATGGCCGACCGGGCGCGCAACGATGTCGAACAGAACATCTTTTTCGAAGCCATGCGCGACCTGCGCCTCAAGCGCAAAAACATCGAGCGCGGTTTTCTCGAGCAATTCTTCGAAGCCTTTGTCGCGCTGATTCAATACGACGCCGCACCACCCACATTGCCCGGCACGCTGATGTTCGAGGATTCGGCTCCGCGTACCGATGACATGGAGCGCAGTGTGGCGGTCGAGACCATGGTCGGCCGCGTGCTCAAGCGTGACGGCTTTGCCCTCGATCAACTGACCGCGCGGCTTAACGCGTTGCTGGGCAAGGATTTCGACAACCAGCACAACCCGCTCGGCCCGGCGATGCTCTGCGAGTTTTTCCTGCAGGCCGGACGTAACCTGGGCGTGGAGATCAAGGTCAAACTGATCCTGCTCAAACTGTTCGAACGCTACGTGCTGGCCGATACCGAGCAGTTGTACGCCGAAGCCAATCAATTGCTGATTGCCACCGGCGTCTTGCCTGAGTTGAAGCCAGCACCGGCGCGGCGCGCAATCGAGCGCGCGACGGCCAGTATCAACAATGAAGAAGGTGCCGAACCCGAGCCCGCTGACGAAGGCGTGCAGGAAGTCTTTGCGGCGTTGCAGGAGTTGCTCTTGCATGTGCGCGGCAGCGTCGCGCCGACCCTTGAGCCGAGTGCTGCCGCGCAACCGATTACCACCCGCGATCTGCTGCGCCTGCTTTCGCACTTGCAGCAATACGTCCCGGCGCTGGCGGCGCAAGACGATTTCGATCTGCGCAATCAGCTTGAACAGTTGCTGACGCGGGTCAGCGTCAGGAGCGGTAAATCGCGCATCGTCGACGGCGCCGATGAAGACGTGATCAACCTGATCGCCATGGTCTTCGAATGCATCCTTGAAGACCGTAACCTGCCGGATTCGCTCAAGGCGCTGATCGCGCGTTTGCAGATCCCGATGCTCAAGGTGGCGGTACTCGACAAAAGTTTCTTCAGCCGCAGCAGTCATCCGGCGCGGCGCCTGCTCAACGAAATCGCCGATGCCGCCATGGGGTGGGGCGACTGCAATGGCGAGGCCCGCGACAGCCTGTATCTGCGTATCGAACAAGTGGTGCAGCGCCTGCTGAGTGACTTCGTCGACGATCCGGCGATTTTCTCCGAGTTGCTCGCCGACTTCCTCGCCTTCACCAGCGATGAGCGGCGGCGCAGCGAGTTGCTGGAGCAGCGTTTGCGCGATGCCGAAGAGGGCCGGGCGAAAACCGAACTGGCGCGGCAACGGGTCGAGCAGGCGTTGAACCTGGCGCTGCTGGGTAAAGTCCTGCCGCCGTCGGTGGTGACGTTTGTGCGTGATGCCTGGAGCAAGGTGCTGCTGCTGACCTGTCTCAAGCATGGCGATCACTCGGCTGAGTGGCAGGCCGATGTGCAGACCATGGAGCAATTGATCTGGAGCGTGCAGCGTCACGACGAAGCGGACGCCGGTCTGCAATTGTTGGCGCTGGTGCCCGGTTTGCTCAAATCACTGCGTGATGGCCTGAGCAGCTCGGCATTTGATCCGTTCGCCACCAGCGAATTTTTCAGCGAACTGGAAGCGCTGCATGTGCGGGTGCTTGAACCTGCAACCGAGCAGCCGCCGGCGGATGCGCCGGCGCTGGTTGAAGTGTCGCAGCACATTACCCTGCGCAGCGCCGATGAGGGCGCGGTCGGCCTGAACGCCAGCGGCCTTGCGCATGACGACCCCGGGCTGCGTCAGGTGGAGCAACTGCGCCTGGGCAACTGGGTCGCGTTCCAGGAAGACGACGAGCACAGCCTGCGCTGCAAGCTGGCAGCGATCATCGAAGCCACCGGCAAATACGTGTTTGTCGACCGTACCGGGATGAAAGTGCTGGAGCGCAGTCGCGTCGATCTGGCCCTTGAGTTTCGCCGTGGCGCGGTGCGGGCGCTGGATGACACCTTGCTGTTCGATCGGGCGCTGGAATCGGTGCTCGGCAATCTGCGGCGACTCAATCGCGGCAAGTGATCGCGCGCCGGGGGCCGATCACGGCATACTGGGCGCCAACACAGTCGGCGTTGAAGGAATCGGTATGCAGTTGGATCCCGCTAGCGGGTGGTGTCACGGGGTGCAGGTCTGCCCATCGCCCAACTTCAATGAACGCCCTGCGGGCGAAATTTCTCTGTTGGTCATTCACAACATCAGCCTGCCGCCAGCGCAGTTCGCCACCGGCAAGGTGCAGGAATTTTTCCAGAATCGTCTGGATGTCACCGAGCATCCCTATTTTGCAGGGATTGCTGAGCTGCGCGTCTCGGCGCATTTTCTGATTGAACGTGACGGCACCGTCACCCAGTTTGTCTCCTGTCTTGAACGGGCGTGGCATGCTGGTGTGTCGATGTTCGAAGGCCGCGAAACCTGTAACGATTTTTCCGTGGGCATCGAACTCGAAGGCACCGATGATCTGCCCTTTACCGATGCACAGTATCAGGCGTTGATCACGCTGACGCGTCAGCTGCAAACAGCATTTCCGGCTATCACCGGCGCCCGTATCTGCGGGCACAGCGACATCGCACCCGGGCGCAAGACCGATCCTGGCCCGGCATTCGACTGGGCGCGTTACCGCGCTGCCCTGGCACAAGAGGAAGGACAATGAGTTTTCTGGTGTTACTGCTGGCGGTCTGGATCGAGAAATTCTCGGCCCTGCGCCATCGGGTTCAACGCGATGGCGGATGGATCCGCGAACTGCACAAACTCGAAGCCAGTGAGCGCCTGGCCAAGCGGCCATGGCTGGTGCTGACAATTCTGGTGTTGCTGCCGGTGGCGCTGCTCGCCTTGTTGCTGGTGGTACTGGAACCCGTCGCTTACGGCTTGCTGGCGCTGCCGGTGCATTTGCTGGTGGTGATTTACGCGCTGGGGCGCGGTGATCTGCTCGGCGGCCTCGGGCCGTTTCGTGACGCCTGGCGTCGCGAAGACCTGCAAGCCGCCGCGCATGTGGCCAAGCGGGATCTGGATATTTGTGCCGACAGCGGTGAGCAATTGCTGGATCAGGTACAGGGCCATCTGTTGTGGCAGGCGTATCAAAGTTTCTTCGCGGTGATCTTCTGGTACTTCGTGCTCGGTCCGGTGGCGGCGCTGGCTTATCGATTGCTCGCATTGGCTGAAGAAAGCAGCCAGAACCCGGCGCTCGCCGAACGTGCCGGCCAGTTACGTCATGCCTTCGACTGGGTGCCGGTGCGCTTGCTCGCCGCCAGTTTTGCCCTGGTCGGCAACTTTGTTGCGGTCAGCCGGGTGATGTTGCACGAACTGCTGAACTGGAACATCAGCGCCGCGCAACTGATCAACAAGGTCGGGCTCGCAGCCGGCGAGATCCCGCCGCCGGTGGTCGGGCCGGAAGGCATCAACACTCTCGATTGCCTGTGGGAACTGCTGCTGCGCGCGGCGGTGTTGTGGTATGCCGGGTTTGCCTTGTGGACAGTGTTGATTCACTGAGCCCTCGGTAAAGTTAATTGTGGCGAGGGAGCTTGCTCCCGCTGGGTGGCGAAGCCGCCCTCGCTGTTCATCATAAACAACGCGTCCAAGCGATTTGCGTCTGCTGCGCAGCCGAGCGGGAGCAAGCTCCCTCGCCACAGGGTGAGCGATCTGCCCCAGATAGTCGTTAACCTTAAGTTACAAAACCTCCCCTCGATTTGAGCTATACAGAGACAGCGCCCGATAGTGGCTATCTGCTGTCGCCCCGCGCCTGCCAATAAAAACAAGAAAAGCCAAGGGAGACTTCCAGTGAAGAGCTTGCTCTATCCCGCCGTCTCGTTGATGAACCGTCTGAGCTTCGGCATGAAGTTCAGCCTGATCAGCGTGCTGTTCCTGGTGCCGATGCTGGTGACCAATTTCTATCTGGTGCGCGATTCCTTTCGCGAATTCCAGGGCACCCGGGTCGAATTGCAGAGCCTCGACCTGCTGGGCAGCAGCCTGACCCTGCGCCGGGATCTGGAAACCCTGAACAATCTGGTGCAGATCAACGTCACCCTCGGTCAGTCCGGCAAGGCCGACAATCTTGAGTCGCAGATCGGCAGCCTGGAGCAAACCGTGCTGGCGCGCCTGCAAGGTCTGCAGGCGATGACCGACGATCCTGAGCAGATCAAGGTGTTCGACGGCAAACGCGATGAAATGATCAGCGCGTTCAAGGCTCAACAGGCGGAAAGCTCCCTGCAAAGCAAAAGCGCAATGATTGGCAAGCTGCTCGGCAATGCGCAGATTTTCAGCCAGATCATCGCCAGTCAGGCCGGTCTGAGCCGCGACAACCAGAGCGACATCCGCCAGCTCAGCGAACTGCTCACCAACATCACCCCGGCCGTGACCCAGACGCTTGGCGAAGGCCGGGCCATCGGTTCGTATTCGCTGGGGCAGGGCTTTCTCAACAGTTCGTCGAGTGCCCGTTTCGACGAGTTGCTGGCGCAGATCGAAAAGCTCCAGGCCGAATACGCGCTGAAACTGGCCGATGCTCTCGACTCCAGCAAAGCCGCGCGCGCCAGCCTCAGCGCGCCGGCCGACAGCAGCAAAACCTCGCTCAAGCAGGCCAGCGAGCTGTTTGAAGCGAAAGTCGTGGTGGCCGAAACCCTTGATACGCCGTGGCTGACGTTTTATGACCAAGTCACCGGGCTGATGAACCAGACCTACCAGCTCAACGAAGCAACCCTGAAATTCCTCGATACGCAATTGCAGCAACGCCTGGCGCAAAATCGCACGCACATGGTGTTGCAGGCGGTGGCGCTGTCGGTGGTGTTCGTGCTGATTTTCTATCTCTATGGCGGGTTCTACGCCTCGACCCGCACCACCCTCAAGCGCCTGGGCGCGATGATGGACAAGGTCGCGGCCGGTGACATGACGGTCAATTTCAAGGCCAACAGCCGTGATGAACTGGGCGAGTTGGGTGAGGTGTTCAACGGCACCGTGAGGAAGATCCATGACCTGATCGAGCGGGTCGGGCACACCGTGGCAGAGGTCGAGCGTCAGGCCGGACAGGTGGAAAACGTCTCCGCACAAAGCAATCAGGCGGTGGCCGGGCAGCGCACGCAGATCGAGCAAGTGGCGACTGCGATGAATCAGATGTCGGCGACCTCGCTGGAAGTTGCACGCAGCGCGGCGGCAGCGGTGAGCAGCGCGCACAGCGTCAACGACGAAACCGTCAGCGGTCGCACACTGGTAGCGTCGCAGCAGGGCAGCATTGCCGCGCTGGCCAGCGAGATCGATCAATCGGTGCTGGTGATCAACCAGCTAGCCAGCGACAGCCAGTCGATCAGTCGCGTCCTGGAAGTAATCAAGAGCATCGCCGAACAGACCAATCTGCTGGCACTCAACGCCGCCATCGAAGCGGCCCGCGCCGGAGAGCAGGGCCGTGGCTTCGCGGTGGTTGCGGACGAAGTGCGAACGTTGGCCAAACGCACCCAGCAATCGACCGAAGAAATCGAGCAGATGATCAGCAAGCTGCATGGCGGCGTGGGCGCTGCGGTGAAGGCCATGGGCGTTAGCCATCAGATGGCCAATGGCACGGTCGGGCAGTCGGAAAAGGTCCAGCAGGCGCTGGAAAACATCCTCGGGGCGGTCGGCATGATCGTCGATCAGAACCAGCAGATCGCCGCCGCCGTGGAGCAACAGACTGCGGTGGCCCATGACATCGACCAGAACATCGTCGAGATCAATCGCGCCGGTGAGCGCACGGCCCAGGGGGCGCACCAGACCGAGGACGCCAGCCGGGCGTTGTCAGCGCAGGTGGTGGAACTGAAACAGCTGATCAGCGCGTTCCGCGTCTGATCGAGCGCGAATGCTGTAGGAGTGAGCCTGCTCGCGATAGCGGAGTGTCAGTCAACTCAATGGTTGGCTGTTACACCGCTATCGCGAGCAGGCTCACTCCTACAAGTGCGGTAATGTCAGAACATTTTGTAATGCTTTGATGCTTACGCTTGTAAGCCAATTCCTGTTTTCTTCCGGCGGCTGGCTTTTCGTGATTATTGAGCCAGTATCCCTGATCAGTTAGTTGCGCTGAGGAGGCCGCGAATGTCCGTTGTAACCCTGGGAGTTCAGGGCCGTTGTGCTCATTGCCAGACCACGCAGGTGCTCAAACCCTGGCAACTCAATGCCATCGCAATCAATGAACCGTTTACCTGCAATCACTGCCAGAAAACCCTGGAGTTGCGCTGTCCGGTGCAGATCAAACGCTTCAAATCTCTCGACTCTCTCGGATTGCTGCGCTTCAGCGCGTCAGTCACGGTGTGCACCGCGCTGCTGGTGGCGTTGGTCATGGAATGGATCGGCCTGCTCAACGTGACGGAACAGTTGAATGCATCACTGATCGTGCTTTTCGTGTACTTCGCGCTGCTGCGTTTTGTTCATCATCGCCAGCACATGACCCTGATCCTCGAGGCGGCCAAGGCCCACGGCGACTGATTACCAGCCGAACACTTCGCAGCTGTTGGCGGTGCTGGCGGCAGCCAGTCGTTCTGAACTGATATTCATCAACTCGGCGAGCGCCGCACAGATCGCCGGCAAGTGCGCGGGGGTATTGCGTACTCCGGGAAACATCGCCGGCGCCATGTCCGGGGAGTCGGTTTCCAGCACGATCGACTCCAGCGGCAGATCCGCCAGGACCCGATGCATGCGCAACGCCTGCGGCCAGGTCGGCGCGCCGCCCAGACCCAGTTTGAAACCGAGTTTGATGTATTCCCGCGCTTCTTCACGGCTGCCGGCGAAGGCGTGGATGATCCCGGCGCGTTTAAGCTTGAAGCGTTTGAGCGTGGCGATTACGGCTGCGTGGCTGCGGCGCACGTGGATCAGCGCCGGCAGTTCGAAGTCCGCTGCCAGTTGCAGCTGCGCCTCGAACAGCGTCTGCTGGCGTTCACGGTCGAGAGTTTCGATGAAGTAATCCAGACCGATCTCGCCCACCGCACACAGTTGTCGATGGCCGCGCAGCCGCGTCAGCCAGTCACCGAGCGTGGGTAAATCTTCGGGTTGATGCTGATCGAGATACACCGGATGCAGACCGAATGCCGCGTACAGGTCGGCATCGCTCTGCACCAGATCCCACACCCGTTGCCAATTGCCCTGATAAACCCCCAGCACCACCATCCGCCGCACCCCGAGGGCGCGGCTTTCGGCGAGCAACGCCGAGCGATCGGCGTCGAAGTCGGGGAAGTCGAGGTGGGTGTGGCTGTCGATCAGCTCCACGGCTCAGTCCCGGTGAATACGCTGCTTGAAGGTACGGGCGATGGCCTGCACGCCAGGCTTGTATTGCGATTGCTCGACGGCGGCCAGCGCCAGTTCCAGCGCCTTGTCGGCGATCAACTGGTGCTGCTGGGCCATGGCGTTGACCGGCAGCGGCAGGAAGTCCAGCAACTGCGTATCACCGAAGGTGCCCAGACGTAGCGGGCGGGATTTGAGCGGGAAGTCATGCAGCGCATCGAACACGCCCTGCAACAGCACGTAGGACGTGGTCACCAGCGCATCCGGCAAATGCCCCAGGCGTTGCAGGAGTTCTTCCATCAATTGCTTGCCGCATTCACGGCTGAAGGACTCGGCGTGCTCGATCAGCACTTCGCCTTTGAAGTCGACCAAGGCCTGCTTGAAGCCGGCCGCACGTTCCTGGCTGATGCTCAGCTCCGGACGCGCACCGAGCAGCACGATCTGTTTTGGTTGCGGATCGAGCAGGCTCTGGGTCAGGTGCAGGCTGGCTTCGCGGTCGTCACTTATCACCGAGCAGAAGTGCTCGGGTTCCATGACCCGGTCGATGGCGATGATCGGCAAGCCCTTGGCCTGCAACTGGCGATAGCTGTCGTCACCGGCCGGCAGGCAACTGGCGACGATCAGCGCATCGCAGCGGCGGGCGCGGAACAGTTGCAGCAACTGGCGCTCGCTGTCCGGCGCATCGTCGGAGCTGGCGATCAGCAACTGATAGCCACGCGCCCGCGCACCTTGCTCCAGCAGTTTGGCGATCCGCGCGTAACTGGGGTTTTCCAGATCCGGCAGAATAAAGCCCAACGTGCGCGTGTGCCGACTGCGCAGCCCGGCCGCCTGTGGGTTGGGGGTGAAGCCGTGCTCTTCGACGACCGCACGCACGCGCTCGACCGTGGCGCTGCTGATGCGTTGCTGTTCGGCCTTGCCGTTGATGACGTAGCTGGCGGTGGTCACGGACACTCCGGCCAACCGCGCGATATCACTGAGTTTCAACCCGGGATTTCCTTGTTTTTTCGAGCTTGCCGCAACATTTTCGCCAATCCTACCCGATTCGGGCAGACGACTATTGTCGCAGCGCATCCGACAAGTTGGACTTCAAGGATGAGACATTATCGAGTAACGTGCCGATCAATCTAGATTAAACGTTTCAGCAAGCGTATTTTCTACGTTTTAGACGCCTTTGGCCGGTTCTGCCGTGAAACCGCCAAAACTGCCGCTGAAAAGCAGGCTGACCAGCGCCTAAGCTGTGACCATTCAAAACAATATCCTGGCGCATCCATGTGCCAAAAAGGAGATCGCATGCTCGAGCTCACTATAGAGCAGATATCCATGGGCCAATCGGCTGTGGATAAACCCGCCGCCCTGCAATTGCTTGCCCATCATCTGGTGGCCGATGGCCTGGTCGCCGATGGCTACCTCGCTGGATTGCAGGCCCGGGAAGCCCAGGGCTCGACCTTTCTCGGCCAGGGTATCGCCATCCCCCACGGCACCCCGGAAACCCGCGATCAGGTATTCGCCACCGGCGTACGGCTGATGCAATTTCCCGAGGGCGTGGATTGGGGTGACGGCCAGATCGTTTACCTGGCGATCGGCATCGCCGCCAAATCCGACGAACATCTGCGCCTGCTGCAACTGCTGACCCGCGCCCTCGGCGAGACCGATCTGGGTCAGGCCCTGCGTCGCGCCAGCTCGCCGGAAGCGCTGCTGAAACTGCTGCAAGGCGCGCCACAGGAACTGGCGCTGGATGCGCAGATGATCGGCCTCGGCGTGTCGGCTGACGATTTCGAAGAACTGGTCTGGCGTGGCGCGCGTCTGCTGCGTCAGGCCGATTGTGTGAGCAACGGTTTTGCCGGTGTGTTGCAGCAAGTCGAAGCGCTGCCGCTGGGTGACGGCCTGTGGTGGCTGCACAGCGAGCAAACCGTGAAGCGTCCGGGCCTGGCCTTCGTCACCCCGGACAAACCGATGCGCTACCTCGGGCAGCCGCTCAGCGGTCTGTTCTGTCTGGCCAGTCTGGGTGAGGCGCATCAGGCGCTGCTCGAACGTCTGTGTGCGTTGCTGATCGAAGGACGCGGTCATGAATTGGGCCGCGCCACCAGCAGCCGCAAAGTCCTCGAAGTGCTCGGCGGCGAACTGCCCGCCGATTGGCCAAGCGCGCGTATCGCTCTGGCCAACGCCCACGGTTTGCATGCACGTCCGGCGAAGATTCTTGCGCAACTGGCGAAGAGTTTCGACGGTGAAATCCGCGTGCGCATCGTCGACAGCGCGGACAGCGCCGTGTCGGTAAAAAGCCTGAGCAAGCTGCTGAGTCTCGGCGCCCGTCGTGGACAGGTGCTGGAGTTGATCGCCGAACCGAGCATCGCCGCCGATGCCTTGCCGGCGCTGCTGGCCGCTATCGAAGAAGGCCTCGGTGAAGAAGTCGAACCGCTGCCGGCCGTGAGTCAGCAACGCGAAGTCATCGCCGATATCGCCGAAGTGCTGATCGCTCCAGCGTCCGGCGCGCAGTTGCAGGCGATCCCTGCCGCCCCGGGCATCGCCATCGGCCCGGCGCACATTCAGGTGCAGCAGGCTATCGATTACCCGTTGCGCGGCGAGTCCGCGGCCATCGAGCGCGAGCGTCTCAAGCAAGCGCTGAGCGATGTGCGCAGAGACATCCAGGGCCTGATCGAACGCAGCAAAGCCAAGGCCATCCGCGAGATTTTCATCACTCACCAGGAAATGCTCGACGACCCGGAACTGACCGACGAAGTCGACACCCGCCTCAAACAAGGCGAAAGCGCCGAAGCGGCGTGGATGGCGGTGATTGAAGCAGCGGCCAAACAACAGGAATCGCTGCAGGACGCGTTGCTCGCCGAGCGGGCGGCGGACCTGCGTGACATCGGGCGCCGGGTGCTGGCGCAACTTTGCGGTGTGCAGACGCCGAACGAGCCCGAGCAGCCGTACATTCTGGTGATGGACGAAGTCGGCCCATCCGACGTGGCGCGGCTCGATCCGGCCCGAGTTGCAGGGATTCTCACCGCGCGCGGCGGCGCCACCGCGCACAGTGCAATCGTCGCCCGTGCTCTCGGAATTCCGGCGCTGGTCGGTGCGGGCGCAGCGGTGCTGCTGCTGGCACCGGGCACACCGTTGCTGCTTGATGGCCAGCGCGGTCGCCTGCACGTCGACGCCGATGCCGCGACCCTGCAACGCGCCGCCGAAGAACGCGATACCCGCGAACAACGTCTCAAGGCTGCCGCCGAACAACGCCATCAACCGGCGCACACCACTGACGGCCACGCCGTGGAAGTGTTCGCCAACATCGGTGAAAGCGCCGGGGTCACCGCTGCGGTCGAGCAGGGCGCCGAAGGTATTGGTCTGCTGCGCACCGAACTGATTTTCATGGCCCACCCGCAGGCGCCGGACGAAGCCACTCAGGAAGCGGAATACCGTCGCGTTCTCGACGGCCTCGCCGGGCGGCCATTGGTGGTGCGCACCCTTGATGTCGGCGGCGACAAACCGCTGCCGTATTGGCCGATCGCCAAGGAAGAAAACCCGTTCCTCGGCGTGCGTGGCATTCGCCTGACGTTGCAGCGTCCGCAAGTCATGGAAGCGCAATTGCGCGCCTTGCTGCGTTCGGCGGACAACCGGCCGTTGCGGATCATGTTCCCGATGGTCGGCAGCGTTGAAGAGTGGCGCCAAGCCCGCGACATGACCGAGCGCCTGCGCCTGGAAATCCCGGTCGCTGACTTGCAACTGGGGATCATGATTGAAGTACCGTCCGCCGCATTGCTGGCGCCGGTGCTGGCGAAGGAAGTCGACTTCTTCAGTGTCGGCACCAACGACCTGACGCAATACACCCTGGCCATCGACCGGGGTCACCCGACGCTTTCAGCTCAGGCCGATGGATTGCACCCAGCGGTGCTGCAGTTGATCGACATCACCGTGCGCGCCGCGCATGCCCATGGCAAATGGGTCGGCGTGTGCGGCGAACTGGCGGCGGATCCGCTGGCGGTGCCGGTGCTGGTCGGCCTCGGCGTCGATGAACTGAGCGTGTCCGGGCGCAGCATCGCCGAGGTCAAGGCGCGCATCCGCGAACTCAGCCTGACCCAGGCACAAACCCTTGCTCAACAAGCCCTCACCGTGGGCAGCGCGAACGAAGTGCGTGCATTAGTGGAGGCCCTGTAATGGCCAAGATTCTCACCCTGACCCTTAACCCGGCGCTGGACCTCACGGTCGAGTTGTCACGCCTGGAGGCCGGTCAGGTCAACCGCAGCGACGAGATGCACACCCACGCCGCCGGCAAAGGCGTGAACGTCGCTCAGGTCCTCGCAGACCTCGGGCATCAACTGACGGTCAGCGGCTTTCTCGGCGAAGACAATCTGCAAGCCTTCGAGACTTTGTTCGCCAAGCGCGGATTTGTCGATGCGTTCATCCGCGTGCCGGGGGAGACGCGCAGCAACATCAAGGTCGCCGAGCACGACGGGCGCATCACCGACATCAACGGCCCGGGGCCGGTGGTCGACGCGGCGGCGCAGCAGGCGTTGCTCGAGCGTCTGCTGCAGATCGCCCCGGGGCATGACGCGGTGGTGGTCGCTGGCAGTCTGCCGCGCGGCGTCAGCGCGCAGTGGTTGCGCGAACTGATCGAACGTCTGAACGGTCTCGGTCTGAAAGTCGCCCTCGACAGCAGCGGCGAAGCCTTGCGCGCGGCGATTGAAGCGCGCCCGTGGCTGATCAAGCCGAACACCGAAGAACTCGCCGATGCGCTCGATTGCGATGTGGTCTCGCACGCCGCCGAGGCACAGGCTGCGGCGTGCCTGCACGCCAAAGGTATCGAGCATGTGGTGATCTCCCACGGTGTCGACGGGGTGAACTGGTTCAGCGTCGGCTCGGCGCTGCATGCCACGCCGCCGAAGGTCACGGTCGCCAGTACGGTGGGTGCCGGTGACTCGTTGCTGGCCGGCATGCTGCACGGTCTGCTCAGTACCGAGACTCCTGAGCAAACCCTGCGCACGGCCACGGCGATTGCCGCGATGGCGGTGACGCAGATCGGTTTCGGCATCAACGATGCGGCGCACCTGGCGCAGCTCGAACAGGGCGTACGCGTGCGTCCCCTGACAGAACAATAAGAGGGTTTGTCATGAAACTAGCCATTGTCACGGCCTGCCCGAACGGCATGGTCACCAGTGTGCTGTGCGCCCGCCTGCTCGATGCGGCGGCCCAGCGTCAGGGCTGGAGCACCAGCGTTGAAGTGGTCGATGCGGCGCACCCGGAGCGCGAATTGTCGGCCGCCACCATTGCGGCGGCGGAGTGGGTGTTGCTGGTGGTCACCGGTGACATCGACATGCGCCGTTTCGTCGGCAAGCGCGTGTTCCGCATCGCTCCGGCGCAAGCCCTGCAAGATGTCGAAGCGGTGCTGCGTCGCGGTGCTGAAGAGGCCGAGGTTTACGTCGCCAGCGAAGCCGTCCCGGTTGCCGCTTCGCAACGTGCGCCACGCATCGTCGCCATCACCGCGTGCCCGACCGGCGTCGCCCACACCTTCATGGCTGCCGAAGCGTTGCAGCAAACGGCCAAGCGTCTGGGCTATGAATTGCACGTCGAAACCCAAGGCTCGGTCGGCGCGAAAACCCCGCTCAGCGCGACGGCGATTGCCGAGGCTGACGTGGTGTTGCTGGCGGCGGACATCGAAGTCGCCACCGAGCGTTTTGCCGGCAAGAAAATCTATCGCTGTGGCACCGGGATTGCTTTGAAGCAATCCGAAGCGACCCTGAAAAAAGCCCTCGCCGAAGCTCAGGTGGAGAGCGCCGCGAGTGACGGCAAGGCGCCGGCCAAACAAGAGAAAACCGGGGTCTACAAACACCTGCTGACGGGCGTGTCGTTCATGCTGCCGATGGTGGTGGCCGGTGGTCTGATGATCGCCTTGTCGTTCGTGTTCGGCATCACCGCGTTCAAGGAAGAGGGCACGCTGGCGGCGGCGCTGATGCAGATCGGCGGTGAGACCGCGTTCAAGCTGATGGTGCCGCTGCTCGCTGGTTACATCGCCTACTCGATCGCCGACCGCCCGGGCCTGGCGCCGGGGATGATTGGTGGCTTGCTCGCCAGTACGTTGGGGGCCGGGTTCATCGGCGGGATCGTCGCCGGTTTTATCGCCGGTTATGCGGCCAAGTTGATCAGTCGGTATGTGGCGTTGCCGCAGAGCCTCGAAGCGCTGAAACCGATTCTGATCATTCCGTTGTTCGCCAGCCTGTTCACCGGGCTGGTGATGATCTACGTGGTCGGCAAACCGGTCGCCGGCATGCTTGCGGCGCTGACGCATTTTCTCGACAGCATGGGCACCACCAACGCGATTTTGCTCGGGGTGTTGCTCGGCGGCATGATGTGCGTCGACCTCGGCGGACCGATCAACAAAGCCGCGTATGCGTTCTCGGTGGGGCTGCTGGCTTCGCAGAGTTATGCGCCGATGGCCGCGACCATGGCCGCCGGCATGGTGCCGCCAATCGGGCTGGGCATCGCCACCTTCATCGCCCGCCGCAAGTTCGCCCAGACCGAGCGCGAGGCCGGTAAAGCGGCGCTGGTGCTGGGGCTGTGCTTCATCTCCGAAGGGGCGATTCCGTTTGCCGCGAAAGACCCGCTGCGAGTGATTCCGGCAAGCATCGCCGGTGGTGCGTTGACTGGCGCGTTGTCGATGTACTTCGGCTGCAAACTGATGGCGCCGCACGGTGGCTTGTTTGTGCTGGCGATCCCGAATGCGATCAATCATGCGTTGCTGTATCTGCTGGCGATTGTCGCGGGGAGTTTGTTGACGGCGGTGGTTTACGCAACGGTCAAGCGTCCGGAAGCCGCGGAACTGGCGGTCGAACCCGTCAACGTCTGACACTGCAACACCCCTGTGGGAGCGGGCTTGCTCGCGAAGGCGTCATGTCAGTCGATATTTCTTTAACTGACACACCGCTTTCGCGAGCAAGCCCGCTCCTACAGGGGATGTGTTGTCATGCCGGATTCATCATCGCGTGCTTAAGTTTTCCTTTTTTCAGGGAGAACAGCATGAGCGATTTCAACCTCGGGCGCCGTCGGGTCATGCAAGTGGTCGGCGCCGGGCTGCTGATGCCCGGGCTGGCGCCGGCAGTGATCGCGTCGGTCAAGGATCGGCCGCAACTCACCGATGGCGTGCAGTCCGGCGACCTGCAGGGCGACCGCGCGATGATCTGGAGCCGCAGCGACCGCCCGGCGCGGATGGTGGTCGAGTGGGACACTCGCAGCCAGTTTCGCCACCCGCGCCGTGTAGTCTCGGCACTGGCCGATGCGCGCACCGACTTCACCGCCCGGGTCGAACTCACCGGGCTTCCCGCCGATCAGGCGATTTTCTATCGGGTGTATTTCAAGGACGCACAAACCGGCGTCGCCAGCGAGCCATGGCTCGGCCACCTGCGCAGCGCACCGACGGCGCGGCGCAATATCCGTTTTGTGTGGAGCGGCGACACCGTCGGCCAGGGTTTCGGCATCAACCCGGACATCGGCGGCATGCGCATCTACGAATCCATGCGTCTGCGCTTGCCGGACTTCTTTATCCACAGCGGCGACACCATCTACGCCGACGGCCCGGTGCCGGCGCAACTGACCACCGAAGGCGGGCGGATCTGGCGCAACCTCACCACCGAAGCCAAGAGCAAAGTCGCGCAGACCCTCGACGATTATCGCGGCAACTACCGCTACAACCTGATGGACGAAAACATCCGCCGCTTCAACGCCGAGGTCCCGCAGATCTGGCAGTGGGACGACCACGAAGTGGTCAACAACTGGTCGCCGGGCAAGCAACTCGACGAGCGTTACCAAGAGAAAGATATCCACACCCTGGTCGGCCGTGCGCGCAAGGCCTGGCTGGAATATTCGCCGATGCGTTTGCAGACGGCCGATGGCGGCGGACGGATCTATCGCAAGCTCAGCTACGGGCCGATGCTCGACGTGTTCGTACTCGACATGCGCAGTTATCGCGGGGCCAACGACGACAACCTCGGCGCGGCCAAGCCGTTCCTCGGGCGCGAACAACTGGACTGGCTCAAGCGCGGCTTGAAGCACTCCAAGGCGCAGTGGAAGGTGATCGCCGCCGACATGCCGATCGGCCTCGGTGTGCCCGACGGTGAAGTCAGCCCGGGCGTGGCGCGCTGGGAGGCGGTGGCCAACGGTGATCCCGGCCCGGCTCAGGGGCGTGAGCTGGAAGTCGCTGAGTTGCTGGGTTTCCTGCGCGCGCAACAGGTACGCAATTTCGTGTTTCTGACCGCGGACGTGCATTACTGCGCGGCGCATCACTATCACCCGGAGCGCGCGGCGTTTCAGGATTTCGAGCCGTTCTGGGAGTTTGTCGCCGGGCCGCTGAATGCCGGGAGCTTCGGGCCTAATCCGCTGGACAAGACCTTCGGCCCGGAAGTGGTGTTCCAGAAGGCTCCGCCGACGCAGAACGCTTCACCATTTGCCGGGTTTCAGTTCTTTGGCGAGGTGAATATCGAAGGGCAGAGCGGGGAGATGAGTGTGGTGTTGCGGGATTTGAATGGGGTGGCGGTTTTCGAGCAGAAATTGCAGCCAGTTTGAAGATCAAAAACAACCCTCACCCCGGCCCTCCCGAAATGTCGGACCGCTTGGAGGGTGAGGGTGTTTTTCGATTCGCGGCAATTCTTGTGATTTGCTCCAGTACATCATCCATCTGCTGCATTACTTCGAGATTACTGAATCGCACAACTTCAATGCCCTGACGTTCCAGGAAAAGCGTCCGACGTTGATCGTGGATCAAGCCCGCTATTTCATAGTGTTGACCCCCATCCAGCTCAATCGCCAGTTTCAGCTCTACGCAGTAAAAATCCAGGACATAGGGCGGACATGGAAACTGCCTGCGGAATTTCAGATTGGCGACTTGGCGTGAACGAAGTTTTTGCCAGAGTAATTGTTCGCAATCGGTTTGGCTGCTGCGTAACTGGCGGGCGAACTGAGCGAGAGTGAGGCGATTTTGCATGCTTCACGATCCTTGTGAAGTGGCTGGAAATCTCACTGTAGACGAGGACCCTCACCCCAGCCCTCTCCCGGAGGGAGAGGGAGCCTACGGAGTTGTATCGAGTTGTACATCGACCTGAAAGACCGAGTCGATTATGGATTCGGTGAATCACCTTCATAGCGGCGTAATTCGGCATCCCCAATCAGCCCCCCTCTTTTTCGGGGAGAGGGAGCCTACGGAGTTGTATCGAGTTGTACATCGACCTGAAAGACCGAGTCGATTATGGATTCGGTACATCACCTTCAGGTCGGCGTATTTATCCGGCATCCCCCAATCAGTTCCCTCTCCCTCCGGGAGAGGGTTAGGGTGAGGGGCTCTTTGGCTGAGTCAGTACACGTCGCGGCGGTAACGGCCCTGTTCGATCAGGCGTTCGACTTCGGCTGCCCCTAACACGTCGTTGAGCACTTGATCGACGCCGGAGGCCATACCCTGCAGGCTGCCGCAGATGTAGATCACCGCACCGTCAGCCAGCCACTTTTTCAGCTCGTCAGCGGATTCGCGCAGGCGATCCTGGACGTAAATCTTTTGCGCCTGATCCCGTGAAAACGCCAGGTCCAGGCGCGCCAGATCGCCATTGATCAGCCACTCTTCCAGCTCCGCCCGGCAGAGGAAATCATGCTCGCGATTGCGCTCGCCAAACAGCAGCCAGTGACGCTGCTGACCGTCGGCGATGCGTGCCTTGAGCAGGCTGCGCAACCCGGCGAGGCCGGTGCCGTTGCCCAGCAGAATCATCGGCACCGGTTCATTCGGCAGATGGAACCCGCTGTTGCGCCGCACGCGCAGGCTGATGCTGCCGCCCACGGGCGCATGTTCGGTCAGCCAGCCGGAGCCGATGCCGAGGCTGCCGTCGCTGTGTTGTTCCTGACGCACGATCAGTTCCAGCACGCCGTCGGCGGCAATCGAGGCGATCGAGTATTCGCGCATCGCCAGCGGCACCATCGCATCCACCAGCGCCTGCGCATGCAGGCCGACCAGATGCGCGCGATGTTCCGGCAACTGGCGGCTGGCGAGGGCGACTTCCAGCGGTTCTTCGAGGCCGTTGATCTTCACGGGTGTTTCGCCACGAATGCCGAGGCCGTCGAGGAAATGCTCGATCGCCCACGCACAGTTGCGCGGCAACACTTCCACCAGATCGCCGGCCAGCCAGCTGCTGGTGCTCGGCGCCTTCAGGCCTAACAGGTACACCGGCGAGCCGCTGCTGTCCGGGTTCATCAGTTCGCGGCGCAGCAGTGTCCAGTTGTCGTAGCTCGGCGCTTGCCAGGTGTCGACCGGTGCTTGTCCGGTTATCAGGCCGAGCTGGGTTTGCCAGTGGCGCAGGGCGTACGGATCGCCGTTGTCGACTTCGACCGGGGCGAACAGGGTCTTGCCGCCGTGCTCACCCAACCACTGATGCAGGCGTCGGGCGAAGCCGCAGAAGTGCGCGTACTGACGGTCGCCGAGTCCCAGCACCGCGTAGTTCAGGCCATCGATGTGCGCGGCGTTGCGCAGCACTTTGCGCTCGAAACCGCGCGCGCTGTCCGGTGCTTCGCCGTCGCCGAAGGTGCTGACCACGAACAGCGCGTGGTTCGATTCGCGCAGATCCTCTGCGCTGACATTCGCCAGCGGCTGCACCTTCACCGGCAACCCGGCGGCTTGCAGTTGCCCGGCGGTCTGCCAGGCCAGTTGTTCGGCAAAACCACTTTGGCTGGCAAAACCGATCAGCCATCCAGGGGCATTGCCGGTCGGTTGTTCAAGACCTTTGCGCGCGTCCTGGATCTGCTTTTTCTTGCGTCGGCGATCCAGATACAGCAGCCAGCCAGTGATGAAAAACAGCGGCATGCACACGGCGGCGAGGGTGATGATGATCCGTCCGACGAGGCCGAAATAGCTGCCGACGTGCAGCGCGTAAATGCTGGTCAACAGCTGCGCCTTGAAGCTCTTGTCGGCGTAGCGATCGACGCGTTTGACCACGCCGGTGGCCGGGTCGAGGGTGATCTGGTTCAACGCGCGATCATGCGGCGAGCTGTCGAGCAGATAGAACACGGTCGCCGGTTGTCCGGCCACTGGCGGCATACGGATGTTGTAGGCCGACAGGCCCGGGCCCGCAGCGCTGTAGATGCTGCTCCACATTGCCGCGTAATCGGCGGTCGGTGCCGGACCTTCCGGCGCCGGGCCGCGACCACCGCGCACGCGCTCGTTTTGCGGCGCGTCGGAAAGCAGTTTGGTCAGGCCCTTGTTGTACCACTCGTACGACCACGACAACCCGGTCAACGCCAGCAGCAGATACACCAGCAAACACCAGGTGCCCGCGACCGAGTGCAGGTCCCAGTTGAAGCTGCGGCCCTTTTTCTTCCAGTCGAGGGTCAGCCACACGCGCCAGCTGTTCCACTGTCGCGGCCAGCGCAGGTACAGCCCGGACAGGCAGAAGAACAACAGGATCAGGGTGCAGGCGCCGGTGATGTTGCGTCCGGTATCGCCCATGGCGAGGAAACGGTGCAATTGCAGCATCAGGCCGAAGAAGTCCTGGCCAACCGCGTCGCCCATGAACTCGCCGGTGTAGGGATCGAAGTAGCGCATCTCGCCACGACGTTCGCCTTTGGGCGGGGTGAAGTAGACGCGCGCGGCGTTGCCGCTGTCGGTCTCGACCCAGAGCATCGAGACTTTCTTGCCGGAAGTCGCTTCGATGTGTTCCACCAGGTCGACTGGAGGCAGGACGCCGGCGACTTGTTTTTCCACCTGCAACACCGACGGGTTCAGCGCCCGCAGGATTTCGTCCTGGAACGAATAGGCGGCACCGGTAATGCCCATCAGGGCCAGCACCAGCCCGGCAGTGATGCCGAAAAACCAGTGCAACTGGAACAGGGTTTTCTTCAGCACGTCGCTCGCCTTGTCCGTTCGAAAAATTGTCATCACGGCGCGCATTATGCCGTGGGTTGTCGAGAAGCGTTCTTCTTTACGCACAAAGGCCCCGTTCAATGGAATGAACGGGGCCATGATCTTGCGGCGCCTACCTTTGCAGGAGTGAGCCTGCTCGCGATAGCGGTGGATCAGTCAATCCATTCGCTGGCAGGCACGACCTCATCGCGAGCAGGGTCACTCCTGCAGGTTCTCCCACATTTACAGCGTTGGTCAGAAGTGGAAGTTGGTGCTCAGCAATGCCGTACGGCCCGCCGCCTGGTTGGCGAAGTGGGTCGAGAACGCTTTGTCGTAGTAGACCTCGTTGGTCAGGTTCTGCACGTTGAGTTGCAGGTCGACGTTCTTGCTCAGCTTGTAGGCAGCCATCGCGTCGTAACGTACGTAGGAATCGACCATCGTGGTGTTGGCCACGCTGCCGTATACGTCGTCGACGTAGAACGCGCCGCCACCGAGGGTCAGCTTCGGCGTGACCTGGTAAGTGGTCCACAGGCTGGCGCTGTTTTTCGGCGTGTTTGGCAACTCGTTACCATCGTTGGCCTTGCCCATCGGGCCGCCGTCGACTTGTTCGCTGTCCATGAACGCGTAGCCGGCGAACACTTGCCACTTGTCTGTGATCTTGCCGCTGGCCGACAGCTCGATACCTTGCACACGGGTCTTGCCGGCGTTTTCGTACGAGGTGGTGTCGACTTGCACACGAGCGTTTTCTTTCTCGGTGCGGAAGATGTCAGCCGTCAGCGACAGTCGATCGTTCAACAGATCCCACTTGGTGCCGATTTCGTAGTTCTTGGTGGTTTCCGGCTCCATGTCGCTCTTGAGCAGGTTGCCATTGCGATCCGGGGTGCCGCCCAGCGGGTTGCCTTCCATACCCTCGCCCAACGTGTTGCCAGGTGGCGTCGCAGACGTGGCATAGGACGCGTAGATGCTACCGTTCGGAGCTGGCTTGTAGACCACGCCGAACTGACCGGTCACGAACTCGCTGGTGTCATCACCCTTGGAGGTGGTGGTGCCGGCGTTGGTGTAGGTTTTGTAGTCGGTGTAGAAGTGGTCGTGACGCAGTCCCATGTTCACCAGCCACTGTTCGGACAACTCCAGAGTGTCAAACGCGTACAGCGCATAGGTGTTGGCCTTGGTGTCGGTGCCGGCGTAGTTGCGCGAGATCGCGCCGTTCCACGGATCGCCCGGATTCGGGTTCGACAGCGAGGTGCAGTTGTAACCGCTCGAGGCGCCGATCATCGACGGGGTGCAGTTGGTGCTGGCGTTGCCCGGGCTGCGCGGTGTGGTGTCGGTGTTGACGTTGTACGAGGACTTCTGGGCTTCTTCGTAGGTGTACTCGACACCGGTGGAGAAGCTGTTCTTGAAACCGGCGATGTAGAAATTGCCGAACAGATCAGTCTGGTTGGTGGTGGTTTCGGTATTGCTGACGCGCGTGTTGGCACGGCGCCACACGCTGCCGTTGTTGACGTTGCCCTTGCTGTCGTCCGGCTGGGTCAGGATGTAATCCTGCATGCTGGTGCCGTGGCGCAGGGTGTTCTTGATGGTCAGCGAATCGCTCAGATCATGTTCGATGGCGAAGGTCGCGGTGTCGGTACGGCCCTTGCGGAAGTCGCGATCGTCCAGGCCATAGAAGTTGCTGTGATCGCCACCGGCGTACGGTTTGTCCGGATTGGACTTGGTACGCGCCGCCGAGCCTGCAGCCGGAATGGTGTAGGGAATGCCCGAATCCGGGGTGTCGTTGCTTTCGAGGTGGTAGTAGTCGAGGTTGACGCGGGTGTCGGTGCCCAGGCCGAACGCCAGGGACGGGGCGATACCCCAGCGATCGTAATCGACGCTGTCGCGACCGGCGACGTTGCTCTCGTGGCTCATCAGGTTCAGACGGCCGGCAGCGGTGTCGCTGAACTGGTAGTTGCCATCCAGGGTGTAGCGCTGGGTCTGGTCGGAACCCCAGGTGAAGCCGCCGTCGAAGGAGTTGCCCAGGTGCGCTTTCTTGCTCACCAGGTTGATGCTGCCGCCAGCCGCGCCGCGACCGCCGATGGCGGAGTTCGGGCCCTTGCTGACTTCGATGTTTTCCACGGCGAAGATTTCGCGGCTCTGTGAACCGGTGTCGCGCACGCCGTCGAGATAGGTGTCGCCCTGAGCGTCGAAACCGCGAATGAACGGACGATCACCCTGCGGGTTGCCGCCTTCACCGGCACCGAAGGTGATGCCCGGTACGGTGCGCAGCGCGTCCTGCATGTTCAGCGCGCCGGTGTCCTTCAGCACTTGTTGCGGGATCACAGTGACCGAGCGCGGGGTGTCGACCAGCGGTGCGGTGTACTTGGGCGAGGAGGCTTTTTCGACCTGGTAGGACGTCGGGTCCTGCGCTTCACCGGTGATGGCGGTAGCGTCCAGAGCGATGGCATTGCCGGAGGCTTTGCTGTCGGTCTTTTCGGCGGCAAATACCATGTGCCCAGCGGAGCCGGCAGTAATGGCGACACCAATGGCCGACGCCAGCAGACGTGGTGAACTGACCGGCAATTGTGCGTGTTGACGTGACATTTTTATTCCCCTCCCCAAGGATTTGAGGCGGCGGAATATAGGGTAAACAGGTATTCGTATCAATTGCGAAATATTGTTATTCGCGACGAATTTACATTCTTTACAATTTGGCCTTACGGTTTTTGCCGATTCATTCGTCACACGGGTTTTACACGGTCAATAAGAATCAATACCATTGGCGCCCCTTTGCCATCAGGTACGTTCGTCATGTTGCTGCACATTCCCGGCCTGTTCGCCAAAGACGAAGTGCAGCGCATCCGCGAGGCGCTGGAGCAGGCTGACTGGGCCGATGGCAAGATCACCGCCGGTTATCAGTCGGCCAAGGCCAAGCACAATCTGCAACTGCCTGAAGGTCATCCACTGGCCAAGGAAATCGGTGCGGCGATGCTCGAACGGCTGTGGAAAAACCCACTGTTCATGTCTGCCGCGCTGCCGCACAAAGTATTTCCGCCGTTACTCAACTGCTACACGGCGGGCGGCAGTTTCGATTTTCACATCGACAACGCTGTACGCCAGCCCAAGGGCAGCATCGAACGGGTGCGCACCGATCTCTCGGCCACGCTGTTTTTCAGCGAGCCCGAGGACTACGACGGTGGCGAGCTGGAGATCCAGGACACCTTCGGCACCCAGCGGTTGAAACTGCCTGCCGGCGACATGGTGCTGTACCCCGGCACCAGCCTGCACAAGGTCAATGCCGTCACGCGCGGTACGCGTTATGCGTCGTTCTTCTGGACGCAAAGTCTGGTACGCGAAGACAGCCAGCGCGCCTTGCTGTTCGAGATGGACGGGGCGATCCAGCAGTTGACTCAAGACATGCCCGATCACCCGTCGCTGATCCGCCTCACCGGCACCTATCACAATCTGCTGCGGCGCTGGGTCGAGGTATGAGTTTTCAACTGCGGCGCGAGGAAGTGCTCGACGGTGCACAGCTCAGCGCCATGCTCGAAGAAAGTCCGGCCCGTGCCGCGCAGGCGATTCTGCTCGCGGCCGGTCAGGGCATTGTCGAAGCGCAGGCATTGCTCGGGCAGATCCTGCTCGACGGCCGTGGCATCGCTCAGGATCAACCGTTGGCGCTGCGCTGGTTTGCTATCGCTGCCGGCCAGGGGCATTTAATGGCGCGCAACATGCTCGGTCGCTGCCATGAACATGGCTGGGGCTGTGCAGTGGATGCTGCGGTTGCCGCGCAGCATTATCGAATGGCCGCGGATGCCGGCCTGGACTGGGCGATGTACAACCTGGCCAATCTGCTCGCGACCGGGCGTGGTGTGGCGGTGGATCATGCTCAGGCGCTGGCGCTGTATCAGCGCGCCGCCGAAGCCGGCCACGCCAAATCGATGAACCTGCTGGGACGTTATCTGGAAGAGGGCCTGGCCTGCCAGGCCGATCCGGCAGCAGCGCACGACTGGTATCGACGTTCGGCCGAGGGCGGGGATTTTCGTGGGCAGTTCAGTCATGCCGCGATCCTGGCGGAAGCAGGGCGCCTCGATGACGCATTGCAATGGCTTGAGAAAGCCCTGGTGATCGGCAACGTGAAATTCTTACAGGTCAGCAGCGAGTCGCTGCTGACCTCCGCGCATCCGCAGATGCGCGCCATGGGCGAGGCGTACCGTCAGCGTCTGGCGGTCCTCGCTGGCGGAGCGCCTGCCCTTCATCAGGCGTGAAAGGCAGGCGCGATCAATCAGCCACGCAACCAGCGTCCCTGCAGCGGATACAGATAATTGCGCAGGGCCTGACTGTGCTCGAGCACTCGCTCGCCGCGCAGCAGGATATTGTCGTTGGGCGAAGCAGTGACAGCACTGAGAAACGCTGACAGCGCTTCGGTCAATTTGCCGGTTTCGCTGACATAGGTTTGCCGGTGGGGCAGGACCTTCTGAGTGTCAGTCAGCTGACGGCTCTTGTCATCGTTGTCCCGCAGCTGTTTGGCCAGCGAGGCCACACGCTCCTCGCGCTGGTCGAGGCGCGTCTGCAGGATCTGTCGCGCTCTGAGCAGGTCCTTGTATTTGATCAACTCGTTGCCTTCGTCGAGAAACTTGGTGGCGACGAGCAGTCCAGCTTCCAACGCCAGGGCTTCGGGGCTTTTGGGCTTGCCGCTGAACATCGCCTTGAGTTGCTCGAACAGCGGTTTGATTCGGTCGATGACTGTCAGTTTTTCAAACTCCGCAATGGCCAGATTGAGAACCGCCTCATCGCCTTTCAATTGAGCCAGCGGGATTTTCTCGGCGGTGTATTCACGGTCCAGATCGACTTTGGCGGTGGCCAGTTCCTCGAGTCGGAAACGGTTGTTGCTGATGGCGATGCTCTGCACACCGAATACACCGTTGTGCAGTGACAAGTGCAGCGTGGTCATTTGATCGATACACAGCCTGATCAGTCCTGTAACAGCCTGCGAATAAAGCTTGCGTGCGTTTGCAGCCTGAGGGGTGGATTCAGCCTCGCCGAGGCTGGCCAGGGCCTGCAGGTTCTCGCTCAGTTCGTCTGTCTCCAGTGCAGAGATTGCCGTGGTGATGGCGTTGGCAGCCGCGAGATCCAGATCGCTGATGGCGGTATTCAAGCTGAGCAATTCATCGCTCAGGGCTTTGATGTACAGATTGGCGGAGCCGATGATCGCCTGGTAACGAATCGCCTCGCGGCTTTCGTTAAGGCGGCCAAGATCGGGCAGGGCGTAAGCAATGGTTGTCATGGGAAATTATTCTCGCTTGGATGGATGGCGTTAGTCGAAGGCGCTGATAAGCAGGTTCGAGTTGTTCTGAACGGTTTTCCAGTTCTTGAGAACAACATTGAAACTCGCGACAAAAGTTCTGAGGGTCAGGAATTCATGCATGCCCATTACGGTGTTTTGCGAGGCGTTGATGTACTGAGTAATTTCGCTCCACAGCTGCTCAAGTTGTGAGGTGCTATTGACGGCGCCCTCGACATAGATCGACATACTGCTCAAGCTCGACTGAAACTCCATGAGCGTGCCGGCAAGAATGTTTTTTTGCTTGACCTGCTCGGCCAGCAAGTCTCGTTGCTCGATCAGCGGACGCAAGTGGATTGCCTGCTCCAGATTGACGTGCCGATGCCAGGCGGGTCCGCCACCGGTGTAAACCACGATGGTGCCGAAGATGTAGTCGAAAAAATCAGCATTGGACTCTCTGGTCTTCTCGGCAATACGCTGCTCGGCAAGATCAATGGCGGCATTCAACTCGGTAAGCTGTCGATTGATTTGCGCATCGCCGGCCAGTTTCAGTTTTTCGCCAATTCTGACGGCGACCTTGTCGTTGAGCTCCGCCTTGAAGTATTTCAGGCGCTCATTGACGTCCCGGCTGCTGAGCTTTTTGTCCTCGATCGACCGTGCAATGAACGCCAGTGATTCCTGGATGGAACCGAATCGGTTCTTTTCTTCCCGACCGATTTCCAGCGGCGGCAGACTGTTTATCTCTTCTTCACTCAGCGAGTCGATAGTGCCAAGGAAGTTGATGTAGCCCGGCATGGTCACGATCGCGTCGATAATGTCCTGACCGAAACTTTCCAGGTCTTCCGAAAAGGTAGCGAGGCTACCGGCCACGCGCCTCATCGAATATTCGATATCTGTCCAGGAATTGGCATTGTTAATCATCGTGTGATTGAGTTCGACAATGTCGGTTAACTCCAGACCGATGATGCCGGTGCGGTTTGTTTTCAATTGCCTTTCGACATCTTCGATATCGCGCGGCAATGCCTTGGCGGCGGAAATGTAGTTTTTTATTTTTCGAATGTCATCTTTGGTGATGAGCGGTTTTGAGATGGGTTGCACTTTCAATTCCTTTGAAGTGTTATTTGAGTCCTTAGGTTAAATCCGGATTCGCTGTTGAGTACATGTATTGATTGTGACTTGTTGTTGGTTATGATTTGTCGTTTTTTGTAATTTTTTGCATGGGTGGCTGGTTGTCTGTTGCAAGACGATTTTTGTGTATTCAATTTTAATATTTGATTGGTTGCATGTGGTGCTTTTGTCGATCTAAGTTGAGGCATGGCGTTGATTTGATTGCGCTCCGGATGAGCGCGCCAACGCTGTAAGTGAATAATCAATATTAATATCCGAAGAAGACAAGGAGTCTCCGATGGAACAGAATTTAAATGACAAGATGGTTGAGGCCGCCGCAAAAGCCCCATTGCTTTTTGTGAACGCTTCGTTGGGTGAGGGCGAAGAATACAACCGGGACACCGGTCTCCATGTGACCAAAGAGCAAATAAACAATTTGAGGAGGTATGAGGCGCTAGGCTTGTCCCTGCCGATTCAATTGGACGACGTCATTGCCTATCTTAACTATGGCTCCGGTGATGACGGTGGTGTGGGACGCACTGCTCGGGATTTTTTGCGAACTTTTACCACGACCTATCAGCATGCGCGACGCTGGTCGCCTCTGCGCGAGAAAATAATGCTGACGGGAAATGATCTGAAGATATTTGCTGGCAGCATCATCGGAACGGGTGATGCCATTGTTGAAGTGTATAACGATCTCAAGGCTTCTAAATATCTGGAAGAGCATGATATTACTACTGTTGAACAATACCTGAAACTTCAACGGCAAATGCCAGGGCTACCAGATCTTGATCTTGCGCCTGGCGATATCGCCGATATTCGAAGTTATTTGAATGACTTGCTGTCAGCAATCAGGCTTTGTCATCAAAAAGCCGAACACGTACGCGGGGAACTGGATCGTTTCGGCACCGATATGCGAGAGTCTGTTCTGCCGGAAATCAAGCTGCGACTGGAGTTCGTTTCCAGGAATACGTACGCGTCCGATATCAAAGAGTTGCAAGGTCAAATGGATCAGCGTTCCGCTGAGATTGATGAGCTGAACAAACAATATGAAAAGTTGGTTCAAGACGCGATCAGAGATGCGGCGGGTCTTAACATTGGTGGACTGGTCATGGCTATCTATCAGGGTGTCAAAGCTGAAAAAATACGCCGTGAACGTAACGCGTTGAAGCAACTGCAGCAGGCCGATAATCAAAAAATGGCCAGCAAGAACCAGACGCTGAGTTCGCTGAATAAAGTTCGTGATGATCTGCAAAACCTTAGTTATGTTGCGATCGAGGCCGATGTAGCAACGCAAAACCTCATGCTGGTTTGGAACGCGCTCGGTGATTATGTCATTGCCTCTATTAATAAAGTCAATGAAATCGACGAGTCCGTGACGTTGCGCGCTTTCAAGAATCAGATAATTCAAATCATCGCTCCGTGGGAGCAAATACAATCCAAGGCCGATCAGTTGTTGGCGGTGTTTGCGGAAGCCGATAAAGAATACCAAAACAATAATGTCGCGATTCGGAGTAGAGCTGCAATGCAAAATTTTTCGATCAATGCTGCAGAACCAGCGTTCAATATGCAAAAACTGCGCGAACACAATGCGTCCGTGCAGCAACTGAACACTACTGCGCAAATGCTCTTTGAGCAATTCGATTACATGCCCGGCACTGTCGGGGCCATGAACGGTGTGGCACTGGCTTTGAACAAGGCAACTTTTGAATTGCGCGACAAGGCGCAGAGACTAAGCATCAGTCTGGTGCTGTCCGAGAGGAATTTAAAATCCTATCAGGAAGAATTGAGTTCACCCGAGGATGCGGAAGAGGTGCGCGAGGACATGGAGGTGGAGCTGAAAGATATTTTTGCTAAAGTCTCTGCGCAAACTCGAGACTTGAAAAATATCCACAACAGCATTGGCGCAGTCTATGACCGCAAGGCGTCGGCGGAGTGGATCGTCAAGCTGGAAGAAGAGCGTGTCAGTAACGAGGAACTCAAGACCCAATCCGAAGAGAAAATTGCAGCCTTCACTGCTGAGATAAAGTCTATTTCCGATGCAATTGATCTGATCACCAAGGCGGGTATCGAAAAAATTGGCCAGGAAGCCCAGTTATCGCTTGAAAATCTGAAGGCGTTGGGTCTGGCGCCTCCGCAAGTTCAAATCGCCATGTTAGCTATTGATACCCTGAAAAAATTGATTTCTGGTATTGGTGAGGCGATTTCTTATCTCAACATGCTGGCTGCGTACCGTCGACTCAGCGACAAAGCAGCTGAAATGCGCGCTCAGTTGCGAAAGCACCTCAACGATGGCACTCGGATTGTCGGGCGTATTGAACTGGTCACTACGCTGGACGAGCAGGACGACGAACGTTCGAAGTACGCCAATGAGTTTGCCAGCCTGATCAACTACTTTGATCTGCTCTCTACTGAATTTACCCAGGACACTTCGGTGCCGGTGGACGGCCGCGCAGACTCTGCAATTGCCCGGATTGCCGAAGCCGTTAACGTTCTGAAATCAATTTCCCAATAACAAGGAGGTGAGGAAGTGGGCGATCGCTCGCCCACTTCCTGCACAGGAAATATGAATTCAGTGAGTTATGAGTTTTCGGCGCCGCAGCGGGAGGTGCTGAATCGGTATATCCGTTGGCTGGGTCTGTTGATACCGACCTACGACAATACGCCAGTTGTATTTGAGGCGCGACGAAAAAGTGGCCATCAACGCGCAGAACTGTCCTGGGATACGCGCCTGAACCGCGTTAACTTTTATGAACAATATCTGCAAGGTAGCTGGGAGCGAATTAGAGACCTGCGGAGTTTGACCAGTCGGTATTTGAGTGACCTGGATACGTTTGGACGTGAATCTTTGGAAATAACACAGAGAACATCGAAACGCGCACCTGTCAGTCAGGTTGACGTAACAAGTTACAGTCTGTATCGCTCGACGGACTGGGGACGGTCTCCACCGACCAGCCCCAGAGGATTGGTTCACCAGTTGGGTAATTGTTTCTGGAGCTTGAGCGGAGTAATCAATCCGATTGAGGGCCAGATTGACATGCTGGGCGAGGCATCATTTGGATTGAACGCGGCATTTATCAAGATAATGGGTTGGCAGTCGTGTGCCTGTCATCTACAACCGACTGTCGCGCAAGAGTTGTTCAGGAATCCTGCCACAACGCCTCCCTGGGACATTGCTTACTCTTCTTCAGACCCCGCGATCAGGGCTGCCGAGTATCAGGCCGATATTGCTAAGCTCTTCAATGAGTTCGTACCGCTGAATATTCAGATGGGCGTGTTCCTCAGAAACGTATCTGAGCGTGCGAGAGGCTTGGGCACTGCCCTCACACAAACGGAAAATATGACCACCATGGGGCTGCTGAATTTCAAGATCGAATCGGCTCTGGAAGGCGCTGATGAGATTTTGCAGATGTTGACGCACTTCGAAAACTGGCTGAAAAAATAAAAAAGGCCCATTCAATGGGCCTTTTTTACTCGGAGGTGTCGATTACACGTAGAACGATTTCAGTGGCGGGAAGCCATTGAATTCGACGGCGCTGTAACTGGTGGTGTACGCACCGGTCGACAGCCAGTACAGACGATCACCGATGGCCAGGTTCAGCGGCAGGCCGTACTTGTAGTTCTCATACATGATGTCGGCGCTGTCGCAGGTTGGGCCGGCGATGACCACTTCTTCCATCTCGCCTTTCTTCTCGGTCCAGATCGGGAACTTGATCGCTTCATCCATGGTTTCGATCAGGCCGGAGAACTTGCCCACATCGGTATACACCCAGCGCTCGACGGCGGTGCGGGATTTACGCGCAACCAGTACCACTTCGCTGACCAGAATACCGGCGTTGGCAATCAGTGAACGGCCCGGTTCCAGAATGATTTCCGGCAGATCGTCACCGAAGTCTTCCTTGAGGAAGCGGATGATTTCTTCGGCGTAAGTTTCCAGGCTGTTGGTGCGGGTGATGTAGTTGGCCGGGAAGCCACCGCCCATGTTGATCAGCTTCAGATGAATGCCGTCTTCTTCTTTCAGGCGTTCGAAGATCACTTTGACCTTGGCGATCGCCGCGTCCCAGACACTGATGTCGCGCTGTTGCGAACCCACGTGGAACGAGATGCCGTACGGCACCAGGCCCAGGTCACGGGCGAGGATCAGCAGGTCCATGGCCATGTCGGTCTGGCAGCCGAACTTGCGCGACAGTGGCCAGTCAGCGGTGGTCGAGCCTTCGGTGAGGATACGCACATAGACTTTCGAACCCGGCGCAGCCTTGGCGATGTTGCGCAGGTCGGCTTCGGAGTCGGTGGCGTACAGGCGCACGCCCTTCTCGAAGAAGTAGCGGATGTCCTTGGATTTCTTGATGGTGTTGCCGTAGCTGATCTGGTCCGGGCTGACGCCACGGCTCAGCACTTTGTCCAGCTCATAGATGGAGGCGATGTCGAAGCTCGAGCCTTTCTCTTTGAGCAGGTCGATGATCTCGACGGCCGGGTTGGCCTTGACCGCGTAGTAGACCTTGGCGAATTCGAAACCGGCGCGCAGGTCATCGTAGGCCTGGCTGATCATCGCGGTGTCGATCACCACGAACGGGGTTTCCTGTTTGTCGGCGAACGCCTTCATTTTCTGAAAGGTTTCGCGCGCGAAATAGTCTTCGACCTGGATCGACATGCTGGAAGCTCCTACTGGCAAACGTTAGTAATCAATGGGTGCAAATGAACGCCCTCCGTATCCCCACTTTGGTTCGCCTACTTCCCAAGGCATGTCGCCGAAAGCAAAAAGGCCACGGGCGTAACTGCCCTTGGCCTTGCTGTCTCGTCGTCAGTACTTGAGCCGGATGGATCGTTTCCAGCATGGACGTTCGGCGCGAACTTTAGGGCGTGAGGGGCCTGAGATCAACTAAAAATGTCGCGTTTTTGCACGCTTCTGACGTACGTCGCGGATATCACTCTTTGTAGCCGACCGAGATGACGGACAGATGTTCCCCGAGAATTTTCATGTGTTAAAAATACCTGCACGTTCGCCGCTTTTGTCGGCTAAGTCGTGGGTAAGTGCGATAGGCGCAACATCGGCGACGTTGGCGGCGAGAGGAGGGTGTGAGGGGGATTTTAATAAAGGTGGCGGGTGGTTTAGCAATGTCAGAACACACCTCGGTGTTGATATTCTTTTCCAGTCTTTGAATACACAAAAAAACTGTGGCGAGGGAGCTTGCTCCCGCTGGACGGCGAAGCAGTCCCCGCTTTTTTTGAAAGAGGGGCCGCTGCGCGACCCAGCGGGAGCAAGCTCCCTCGCCACAGGTTCGGTGTGCGACCTTTTAATCGATCAGGCGACCACGGCCTCAGCCGGCGAGACGATATTGGTCTTCATCCCGCGCGAACGCCCCGAGCTCAGGTAAGCCGCAATCGACTCCTGCGTCACCTCTCCCAGGAACACCCGCTCGGCATCCATCACCGGCAGCCACGAACGGTTGAACTCGTACATGCGCGACAGCAGGATGCGCAGATGCTCGTCGTACGCCGCGGTGGCGTTGAACTCGCGCAGATACTGCGCGCAGGTGCCGGTCTGGCGGTGCAAGTCGCGACGACGGACGTAACCCAGCGCCTTGTTCTCGGCACAGGTGACCACCACGTAGCGGCGGTCATGCTCGTCCATCAATTCCAGCGCATCGGCCACCGGGGTTTCCGGACTGACCGATGGCGCGTTGTCGGCTGCGTCTTCAGCCTTCACCAGCAGCAGACGCTTGAGGGTGCTGTCCTGGCCAACGAAGTTGCTGACAAAGTCGTCCGCCGGGTGCGCGAGCAGGGTGTCCGGGTGATCGATCTGCAGCAGTTTGCCGGCGCGGAAAATCGCGATCTTGTCGCCGAGTTTGATTGCCTCATCGATGTCGTGGCTGACCATGATCACGGTCTTGTTCAGTGCCCGCTGCATCTCGAAAAACTCGTTCTGGATCATCTCGCGGTTGATCGGGTCGACCGCACCGAACGGCTCGTCCATCAGCAACAGCGGCGCATCGGCGGCCAATGCGCGGATCACACCGATGCGCTGTTGCTGGCCGCCGGACAGTTCACGCGGATAGCGGTGCAGATACTGTTTGGGTTCCAGTTTGATCATGCTCATCAGTTCGCGGGCGCGGTCGTGGCATTTCTGTTTGTCCCAGCCGAGCAGTTTCGGTACCACGACGATGTTCTCTTCGATGGTCATGTTGGGGAACAGGCCGATCTGCTGGATCACGTAGCCGATGTTGCGGCGCAGGGTCACTTCGTCGAGGTCGGTGGTGTCTTC
>Ga0153931_100103_pt1 | contig 34428 bp, 28 predicted proteins | sample TSNJ015MetaG_FD_104730 | JGI IMG/M metagenome (GOLD analysis project Ga0153931, IMG submission 104730) | Attine ant fungus gardens microbial communities from New Jersey, USA - TSNJ015 MetaG | ecosystem: Host-associated > Fungi > Mycelium > Unclassified | place: USA: New Jersey, Wharton State... | reverse complement strand
GCCTGCGTTCGGCCAGCGTGGTTTAACGGGGCGCCTGAGATCAAAATCAAAAGCAAAGCACGGCGGCCTAGTAGCCGACCTGAGTGGTAGAAGCCAAAGCAAAGCCGAGGCGGCCTGACAGCCGACCTGATCTTGAGAGCTGAAACCATTCAATGTGGGAGCTGGCTTGCCTGCGATGGCATCAACTGGTTGTGCCTGATACACCGAGATGCCTGCATCGCAGGCAAGCCAGCTCCCACAGAAAAGCAAAGCAGCACGGTGCTGACAGTTGAACTCGGTCAACTTGTGGGAGCGGGCTTGCTCGCGAATGCGGTGGTTCAGTCAGCTCATAGGTCACTGGCACAGCGCCTTCGCGAGCAAGCCCGCGCCCACAGTTGATGCTCGAGTGGTAGAAGCAAAAGCAAAACCGAGGCGGCCTGATAGCCGACCTGACCTTGAAGGCTGAACTCAACCAAAGGTGGGAGCTGGCTTGCCTGCGATGGCATCAACTGGCTGTGCCTGATAGACCGAGGTGCCTGCATCGCAGGCAAGCCAGCTCCCACAGAAAAGCAAAGCAGTGCGGTGCTGGCTGCTGAACGCAGTCAACTTGTGGGAGCGGGCTTGCTCGCGAATGCGGTGGTTCAGTCAGCTCATGGGTCACTGGCACACCGCCTTCGCGAGCAAGCCCGCTCCCACAGTTGATGCTCGAGTGGTAGAAGCAAAAGCAAAACCGAGGCGGCCTGATAGCCGACCTGACCTTGAAGGCTGAACTCAACTAAAGGTGGGAGCTGGCTTGCCTGCGATGGCATCAACTGGTTGTGCCTGATACACCGAGGTGCCTGCATCTCAGGCAAGCCAGCTCCCACAGAAAAGCAAAGCAGTGCGGTGCTGGCTGCTGAACGCAGTCAACTTGTGGGAGCGGGCTTGCTCGCTCCCACAGTTGATGCTCAGTACATCTGGTGATGAGGTGTTGCTCGGCTTCTGCCACGCACGCCGTGCTCTGCTTTTGATTTTGATCTCAAGCGCCTCGTCAAACCACGCCAGCCGCCATGACCGCAGCAATGTGTATACCTCCACATCCGCGTTTAAACATTCCTCACCTCTGGTTACAATTAGCGCCCTCTCCCACTCTCCCAAGGAACCGCCATGTCCGGGCTTGAATTGTTCGCCGCCGCCCTGGGGGTGATCGCTGTCTGGCTGACGGTCAAACAAAACCCCTGGTGCTGGCCCATCGGCCTGGTCATGGTGTTGCTCTACACCTGGGTGTTCTTCGACGTAAAGCTCTATTCCGACATGCTCCTGCAAGTGGTCTACGCCGCCCTGCAACTTTACGGCTGGTGGCAATGGACCCGCGCCGGCGAGGTCAAGCAAGGCCGTCAGGTCACGAGCCTCGGCGTGCCCGCGATCATGAGCAGCCTGGCCGTCGGCGCCGTCTTCAGCCTGCTGCTCGGCGCGGCCATGGCCCACTGGACCGACGCCGCCCAGCCGTGGCTCGACGCCGCCCTCACCGGCTTCAGCCTGGTGGCGCAAATGTGGATGGCGCAAAAACGCGTGCAATGCTGGCCACTGTGGATCGCCGTGGACGTGATCTTCGTCGGCCTGTTCCTCTACAAAGGCCTGTATCTCACCGCCGGGCTTTATGCCCTGTTCACCGCGATTGCCGTGCAAGGCTGGCGTGAATGGCGCAGCGACCCGGCGTTGCACGCATGAAAGTGGTAGTACTGGCAGGCCCCGAATCCAGCGGCAAAAGCTGGCTGGCGGCTGAACTGCATGCACACTTTGGCGGGCTGATGGTTGGCGAATACGTGCGGTATTTCATCGACCATCACCAACGCGACACCACCCTGGCGGATATTCCGGCGATCGCCCGCGGCCAACTGGCCTGGGAAGACGCTGCCCGCGCCGAACAGCCCAACCTGCTGGTGCTCGATACTCACCTGTTGACCAACAAACTGTGGAGCCAGACGCTGTTCGGCGACTACCCGGCCTGGCTGGACGACGAACTCCTGGCCCGGCATTACGACCTGCATCTGCTGCTGTCTCCCGAGGATGTGGAGTGGACCGCCGACGGCCAGCGCTGCCAACCGGAACTGGCTGATCGTCGGGCGTTTTTCCAGGGCAGCCTGGCGTGGATCGAACAGCACCAGCAGCCCGCCGTGGTGATTGGCGGCCATTGGCAAGCGCGGCGTGACAAGGCATTTGAAGCGGTGGCGCAACTGCTGGCGTAAGGCCCGATCCTGAGTACCGACCATCGGGTCAACGCAGTCCCTTTCCTTCGGCGCCAGTCAATCTTCTAAAGGAGATTGGCCTATGAACATGCGCATTGTTGCTCGCCTGATTAACTTGCCGGAAAACCGTGGCGTTCGCGTCACCGCGGCAAAGCATCCTGTCTTGCTGGTGCGTGTCGGCGACCGGGTGCGCGCCTTCCAGGCCGACTGCCCGCACGCCGGCGCTCCGCTGGAAGAAGGTGTGATCTGTAACGGGCGGATTATTTGCCCCTGGCACAAAGCGGCGTTTGCCGTGGACAGCGGCGCCGTCATCGAACCTCCAGCACTGGTCGGGCTCACGCAATACCCGGTACAAGTGCACGATGGCGTGGTCAGTGTTGGCGACGAGCCCATCGTCGCCGAAGCCGCGCCAGCGCGGGATGAACACCGCTGTTTTGCGGTCATCGGCGCTGGCGCGGCAGGCACTGCCGCCGTGGCGACGTTGCATCAGCAGGGCTTCAGCGGACGATTGCTGTGGATCGACCGCGAACAAGCTCCGGCCTACGACCGCACCGCCCTGAGTAAATTCGTGATCGCGGGCCAAATGACGCCCGAAGACACGCCGCCACTGCTGGATAAGCAGCCTATTGGCATTCACGGCGAAGTTCAGCGCCTGGACGCCCGCGCCAAACGCATCGAACTCGCCGACGGTCGTCACTTCGACTATGACGCGGCACTGGTCGCCACCGGAGGCGAAGCGCAACCACTGGACATCCCCGGCGCCGTATTGAGCCACGTGTTTGTGCTGCGCAGCCGCGAGGATGCAGCGCGAATCGATGAAGCAGCGCAGTCGGCAGCGTGCGCGGTGATTGTCGGCGACAGTTTTATTGGCCTGGAAGCCGCGTCCGCCTTGCGCCAACGGGGCCTGGTGGTGCAGGTGGTCAGCCGCCATGACATTCCTCTCGCTGCGCAATTGGGCAAGCGCATCGGTGCGGCCATTCGCCAATTGCACGAAGACAATGGCGTGATCTTTCACTGCAACACCGAGCCCGAACGCTTCGACGGTCACGGCGCGGTGAGTACCGTGCTGCTTAAAAACGGCAAGCGCCTGGCGGCAGACCTTGTCGTAATGGGCGTTGGCGTCACACCCGCCACAGGCTTTATCCAGGGCGTCGACAAAGCCGAGGATCAGTCGCTGAACGCAGACAGTCATTTACAGGTGGCGCCTGGGTTATGGGCGGCCGGCGACAACGTGACTTTTGCCTGGCGTCAGCAGCCGACACGCATCGAGCACTGGCGCGTGGCCCAGCAACTGGCCGTGCTGGCGGCGCGCAATATGCTTGGAGACACGCAGGTGTACGCCGACGTGCCCTTCTTCTGGACCTACCACTTCGGCAAAACCTTTGAAGTGCTCGGCCAACCGCAGCACTGGAACCGCCTGCACGTAGAAGGTGATGTGAATCGTCACGACTTCATTGCTTTGCTGTGCCGTGATGATCAAGTCGAAGCCGTGATTGCCTGCGAACATCAGCAAGCCATGGCGCGCCTGTCACAACGCATGCAGCACCCCTTGGGCAAAGCCGAGGCCTTGGCCATTATTCGCGCTGATTAGCGCTTTTTGCGGGTGCTCAGTTGAATCCATGTCGGTGCATGGTCGCTGGCGTGCGGCTCGTTGCGCACCCAGGCGTCCACGCCGGCGTCTTTGAGGTAAGGCTTGAGCGCGGGATTGAGCAGCAGGTGATCGATGCGCAGCCCGGAATTGGTCTGCCAGTGCTGACGGAAGTAATCCCAGAAGGTGTACACGCGCTCTTCGGGGTACAGATGGCGCAGCGAATCAGTCCAACCCTGCTCCAGCAGGCGCTGATAACACGCGCGGCTCTCGGGTTGCAGCAAAGCGTCCTTGAGCCAGGAGCGCGGGTTGTAGATGTCGAGGTCGGTGGGCACCACATTGAAATCCCCGGCCAGCAGCACCGGGTGTTCGCTGGCTTGCAGCGCCTGGGCGTAGTCGATGAGCCGTTCGAACCAGGCCAGTTTGTACTCAAATTTCGGCCCAGGCTGCGGGTTGCCATTGGGCAGATACAGGCAGCCGACCAACACGCCATGCACCGCGGCTTCCAGGTAACGGCTTTGCGTGTCGCTGTCATCGCCCGGCAATCCGCGCCGGCTCTCCAGCGGCTGGGCATCGCGCGCCAAAATGGCCACGCCGTTCCACGAGGCCTGGCCCAGGCAGATCGCACCGTAGCCGGCTGCTTCGAAGTCGGCATAGGGAAACAGGCTTTGCGGCGCCTTGAGCTCTTGCAGGCAGACAATATCGGGCTGCTCGCGCTCAAGCCATTGCAGCAGGTTGGGCAGACGGGCACGGATGCCGTTGATATTGAAGGTGGCGATTTTCAGCGCTTTCATCGGTCCGGTCCTTTCAGGGCTCTTGGGGTAGAACCTGAAAGCGGCGCGGATGTTCAATCCAAACCACGCTCCAGGTTGGCATTCACGCGCAGCAATAACGCCAGCAGGGTGGCCTCTTCCTCAGCGCTGAAGCCCTGCAGCGCCTGCGCCGTGCCCTGCACCATCACGGCGTAGGCCGCAGGCATGCGTTCACGCACCGCATCGGTGAGGGTGATCAGGCGGCTGCGTTTGTCTGCGGGGTCGACCATGCGCTGGATCATTCCATCACGCTCCATGCGCCCCAGCAGCTGCGCCATGCTCGACTGCTCGACACGGGCGATGCGCACCAATTCAGCCTGGGGCAGACCCTCGCTCTGCTTGAGCGCCACCAGCACCGGAATTTGCGCCACGGCAAACCCCAACGCGCGTAGCTGGCCCTCGTAAAGGCGGATAAAACCGCGGTTGGCGAGACCGATCTGTTGCATGGGATTGGGTGACGGGGTTTGAACATTCATGGGGTCGTTGACTTTCCATAGGAGCCTATGCATCAAATGTATAGGATCCTATAAACATCGCCAAGGGCCATTTCAATGAACTTTCCAACGCGTATTGCGATTGTCGGCGCCGGTCCTGGCGGATTGACCCTGGCGCAAATCCTCACACGTCATGGCGTTGCCGTCAGCGTGTTCGAGCGCGAACGCGGGCCGCTGGAACGCCCGCAAGGCGGGACGCTCGACCTGCATGTCGACTCCGGCCAACTGGCGCTGCAACGTGCCGGCCTGGAAGACGCCTTCAACCGGATCGCGCGCTACGAAGACCAAGGCTCACGGTTGATGGATCAACACGCTCGCCTGCTGTTCGAAGCCCCCAACCCTGATGCCGGAGACCGCCCGGAGGTCGACCGCACGGCCTTGCGCCAGATCCTGCTGGAGGCGCTGCCCGCAGGCTGTGTGAACTGGGGCGTCGGCATCAGCGCCATTCGCCCGGCCGAGCACGCGCGCTGGACGCTGCACCAGGGCGAGATCAGCCACGGCCCATTCGATCTGGTCGTCGGTGCCGATGGCGCCTGGTCCAAAATCCGGCCGCTGCTGTCGCCTTACGTGCCGCAGTACAGCGGGCTGACGTTTATCGAGTTCGGCATCGATGATGTCGACCGCCAACACCCGCACATCGCCAGGCTGGTCGGTCGCGGCAAACTGGAAGTCGAAGGCGGCGCCAAGGCGATCATCGTGCAACGCAATGCCAACGCGCACTTGCGCGGCTACGCGATCTTCCGCGTGCCCACCGACTGGGCCGCCGCGCCCCGCAGTGTGTCTGCGCTCAAAGCCCAGTTCGAAGGCTGGCACGCGGACATCCTGGCGTTATTTGAAGCGGCCAACGAAACCGTGCTGACGCGGCACATCTACGCCCTGCCCGTGGGCCATCGCTGGAACCACCGCCAGGGGTTGACGTTGATTGGGGATGCAGCGCACCTGATGTCGCCATTTGGTGGCGAAGGCGTCAATGCAGCGATGCTCGATGCGGCCGAACTGGCGCAGCATCTGCTCCAGACGCCTGACTGCTCGGCAGCAGTGCAGGCTTATGAAAACCACATGTTCGAGCGTGTGATGCCGGCCGCCAGAGACAGCGCCGAAGGCGCCGCCACCCAGTTATCCCATGACAGCCTGGCGCTGTCCCTGGCACACCTGCATCACCACCTCACGCCTCAGTAGCCCAGGGACAGGCCGGTATTGCGGCGCGGGTCGTTGGCCCCGTAGAAACGGTTGTTGCCCACCGGCTTGCCACCCAGGGACGGCGCGCCCACCAGGATTGCGGCCAGGTGGTTGGCATCCTGAGGCCCGGCAAACTTGTGGCCCCAGCTCTCGAGGATTTTCTGAGTGTCGGGGCTCACCGCGAAGGTCTCCAGGTTGGTGGTTTCAGGCATCCACTGCTGGTGGAAACGCGGCGCATCGACGGCTTCCTGGATGTTCATCTTGTAGTCGATGACATTCAGGATGGTCAGCAAGGTCGCGGTGATAATCCGGCTGCCCCCTGGCGTACCGACCACCATCACGGCCTTGCCGTCCTTGGTCACGATGGTCGGGCTCATCGACGACAGCGGCGCCTTGCCGGGTGCGATGGCGTTGGCTTCACCCTGGACCAGCCCGTACATATTCGGCACGCCGACCTTGACGGTGAAGTCATCCATTTCGTCGTTGAGGATCACGCCGGTCTTGCTCGCCATCACACCGGCACCGAACCAGTCGTTGAGGGTGTAGGTCACCGACACCGCGTTGCCCCACTTGTCGACGATGGAATAGTGCGTGGTGTTGTTGCCTTCATGCGGCGACACGCCCGGCTTGATCGCCTGGGAATCCCCGGCCTTCTGCGGTTCGATGGCCGCGCGCAGCTTGGCGGCGTAGTCCTTGTCCAGCAGGTGGGCGATCGGGTTCTTCACGAAGTCCGGGTCGCCGAGGTAGCTGTTACGGTCCACGTAGGCGTGGCGCATCGCTTCGATCTGGTAGTGCAGGCCTTGGGCCGAGTGATAGCCCAGGTCCGCCATCGGGTAGCCTTCGAGGATGTTCATGATCTGGCAGATCACCACGCCGCCCGAGCTCGGCGGCGGTGCCGAGACCACGTGGTAGCCACGGTAATCGCACTCGATGGGCGCCAGTTCGCGGGTCTTGTATTTGTCGAGGTCGGCCTGGGTGATGATGCCCTTGCCGGCCTGGCTGGAGTCCACCAGAGCCTTGGCGACCCAACCTTTATAGAAGCCGTCGGTGCCCTTGGCGGAGATTTCCTTGAGGGTCTTGGCCAGGTCTTTCTGCACCAGTTTCTGGCCGACCTGCATCGGTTGGCCGTTGTGCAGGAAGATCCCGCGCAGGTCTTTGTCTTTCTCGAACTCACCGGTGGCGGTGTGCAGCAGGTCGATATCGCCCTGCTCCAGTTCAAAGCCGTTTTCCGCCAGCTTGATCGCCGGGGCAATCACTTGGGCGCGCTTGAGCGTGCCGTACTTGCTCAGCGCGGTTTCCATGCCGGACACGGTGCCGGGCACGCCGACCGCCAGGTGGCCCTTGGCGCTGAGGCCTTCGATGACCTTGCCGTCTTTGTCCAGGTACATGTCGGCGGTGGCCGCCAGGGGGGCTTTTTCGCGGAAGTCGAGGAAAGTCTTGCGCCCATCCGCCAGTTGCACGGTCATGAAGCCGCCGCCACCGAGGTTACCCGCCGCCGGGTACACCACCGCCAGCGCATAGCCCACGGCCACGGCCGCATCGACTGCGTTGCCGCCGGCCTTGAGCACATCCACACCCACATGAGTGGCCAAATGCTGGGCGGTGACTACCATGCCGTTTTCACCGGCCACCGGGGCCTGGGAAGCGGCGTGCACACCGCTGACCGTCAGTACCAGAGCGGTGGCGATTAAGGTGCGGCTGAAGGGTTGGTATTTCATCCATGGCTACTCTAGTTATTGGGATGCACCAAAATAGCCCGACTCGGATCCAATCCCCAGCGTAGTGGCGTTTTTATTACAGAACTTGTCGGTCACAGAACGGCCGCGAAAAAGCCCATGCTATATTTCGCGCCCAGACTGGCTGCAAGGCGCGTTGAGATGGTGATCAAGAAGACCGGTATTCGGGCTCAACAGGCCGACCAGACACGCGCGCGCATCTTGCAGGCGGCGGTCAAGGTGTTCACCCGCGACGGTTACTCCGGCGGGCGCGTCGACACCATTTCCAAGGAGGCCGACTCCAACGACCGCATGCTTTATTACTATTTCGGCAGCAAGGAACACCTGTTCATCTGCGTGCTGGAACACATCTACGAGCAGTTCAACAAAGCCGAAAGCAAACTCAAGCTCAACCTGGAGGCGCCCGTGCAGGCGCTGCAGGACCTGGTTGCGTTTATCTGGAATTACTACGTCAAGCATCCGGAATTCGTGGCGATTCTGAGCATCGAGAACCTGCACCAAGGCAAACACGCTCAACAGTCCGGGGAGATGCGCCGATTGTCGGGCGAAGCGGTTGGGGTGTTGAAACCGATCATTGAGGCCGGCCAGGCCCAGGGTGTATTTCGCCAGGAGGTCGACCTCAAGCACGTGTACTTGATGATCGCTTCGCTGTGCTACTTCTATAACTCCAACCGCCATACCCTCAGTTCGTTTCTGGGTGAAGACCTGGCGGATAAGGGGCAGCAGCAGGATTGGCTGGGGTTTATCACTGATTTGGTGCTGAGGGGCGTCTCCCCTGACTCATTATAGAAACCGGCTTTAATCCCTGTGAGAGCTGGCTTGCCTGCGATGGCGATGTGTCAGGTAGTATTTTCGGTGCAGACACACCGCTGTCGCAGGCAAGCCAGCTCCCACATTTGACCTTCACCGGTTGTGGAATATCAGTGGGTGCCCGGGTTGGCCCGCAGGTGTGCGACCTTCTGCTCCACCCCCTTCCACTGCGCCGCATTCGGCGCAAATTGCCCGCGCAGGTACGCGACCAAGTCGGCAACCTGAGTGTTCGACAAACTGTCTTTGAACCCCGGCATATACCCCAGGTCCTTGGTCGCCGGGTTGCTGATGCCTTGCAAAATCACCTTGATCAAATTGTCCGGCTGATCACTGTGCACATTGGTGTTGGTCGCCAATGACGGGCTGACGCCAAACAGCTTTGGCCCCAAACCCTCGGCGTGGCAGGCCTTGCACGAGCCTTCAAATACACGCCGACCATTGGGATTGGGCACCGTCGCCGCCGCCACGGTTTGCGCCTCAACCGCCGCCTCGCCCTTGAGCGACGCCAGGTACACCGCCATCGCGCGAATATCGGTCTTGGGCAACTTCGCCAACTCAGTCACCACCGGCCCCATCGGCCCCGCCGCCACGCCATGGGCATCGGAATAGCCGGTGCTCAAATAGGTGAATAACTGGTCCTCAGTCCATGGCGTTGGCGCCTTGGACAAACCCGTCAACGCCGGCGCTTCCCACCCATCAACCATGCCACCGGCCAGGAAGGATTTACCGCCCTTCTGTGCCCCCATCAGGTTGCGCGGCGAATGGCACGCCGCGCAGTGCCCCAAACCATTGACCAGATAATTGCCGCGATTCCACTGCTCGCCGCGCTCCGGTTGCAGCGTGAGTTCACCGCGCCTCAGATTCAGCGCATTCCACCCCGCCATCAACGGCCGGATATTGAACGGGAAGCGCATGGCATTCGGCGTCGGCGCCTGGCTCACTGGCGCTTGCGACATCAAGTAGGCATACAGCGCCTGCATGTCCGCCTCATTGATATTGCGAAACGCCGTATAGGGAAACGCCGGGTACAAATTGCGCCCGTCACGGCCAATGCCCTCACGCATCGCCCGCTCGAACGCCGGGTACGACCAGGCACCGATGCCGGTGTTCACATCCGGGGTGATATTGCTGCTGTAAAGGGTGCCGAACGGCGTTTCCATCACCAACCCACCGGCATTGGTCGAGCCGCCCGCTGCCGTATGGCACACCGCGCAATCGCCCACCGCCGCCAGCAAACGCCCGCGCTCCAGGGTGGCCTTGGACCAGGTGCCTGCGCTGGGCGGGGCAATCGGTGCGATCGCGCTGTGAAACGGCCAGGCCGTGGCCATCACCGCGCCCAGCGTCGCAAACAGCGCGCCGAACCACCATTTTTTGCGTTTCTGTGGCGACGTGGCAGGCTCGCCGAGGGTGCCGGCATTCAGCGCTGCCAACACCCGCTCGGGCGTGATCGGCAACTCACGGAAACGAATGCCGGTGGCGTCATAGATCGCATTGGCAATCGCCGCCGCGCTGGGCACCGAGGCCGACTCACCGGCGCCCATCGGTGGCTGGTCCTGGCGCGGCATCATCAGTACGTCAATCTGCGGCACTTCAGGGAAGGTCAGGATCGGGTAACCGCCCCACTCCTTGCTGGCCACCGTCGATTCCTCAAAGGTCACCCGCTCCTTCAATACGCGGCTGGTGGACTGGATCACATTGCCGTGGATCTGATGCTGCACACCCGCCGGGTTGATCATCATCCCCGAGTCATGGCCGATCACCACCCGCGTCACCGAGACGTCGCCGGTGTGTTTGTCGATGGCCACATCCGCCACCCAGGCGGCCCACGCCGCGCCAAAACCAGGGAACTTACTGTGGATGTAGCGCGCGTAAGCAAAGCCACGGCCGCGCAACAAATGGTCTTCACTGGCGGTTTGCATGGGCGCAGTGCGCGGTGACCAGTTGGCGCGTTCGGCGGTGGATTTGACCAGGTCGATGGCGCGCTCGTCCTTGAGGTAGCGCAGGCGGTACTCCACCGGATCGACGCCGGCGGCAAATGCCAGCTCGTCGATATACGATTCGTGGGCAAAGGTATTGGGCAACGCCGACACACCGCGCATCCACGAGGCGCGCACGATGGGCGCCATGTCGTTGATAGTCACCCGCATGTTGTCGATGTCATACGGCGGGATCGAGGTGCGGTCGCCCATTTCGAACATCGCCGCCACGGGCTCAACGCGGCCGGTCAGCAACAGCGCCAGGGTCGGCGCGCCATTGGAGGGGTAGCTGGTTTCAAAATCGTACGCGGCAATGCTGCCGTCGGCGTTGAGGCCGCCGTCCACGTCCATCAACTGCGCCGTGCCCTTGGGCTCCCACAGGTGTTCCTGTTCGCGAGTCAGTTGCACGCGCACCGGCTTGCCCACCGCGCGCGACAACAGCAACGCATCGGCGCAGACGTCATCGGCGCAATTGCGCCCATAGCACCCGGCGGCTTCCATGCGAATCACGTCGATCAGCGCTTCATCACAGTCCAGCAACCAGGCCAGGTCGGCGCGCAGCAGATGCGGGTTCTGGCTGCCCGACCACACGCGACTGCCCGCGGCCTGATAGTCGGCCACGGCGCAGGACGGGCCGATTGAACCGTGCATTTGATAGGGCCACAGATAGCTGCGCGGCATCCGTTGGCTGGCGCCCGCCAGGGCTGCATCGACATCGCCCTGATCGAGCACCGTGCGGCGTACGCGCGGGTTGTCACGGATCGCCTGCTCGACATCGCTCATGTCCGGCAGGGCGTTATTCCAGGGCTTCCACTGCACCTGCAACTCATGGGCGGCCTTGATCGCCTGCTCTTCGCGCAACGCGACCACGCCCACAAAATCGCGGATCACCACCACGGCAACAATGCCGGGGATATGCGCGATGGACGCTTCATCCACACGCAGCAGGCTATTGCCGACAAAATCCCCGCAGTCCAGACCGGCATACGGCGGGCGCACGACGCGGCCGTGCAGCATGCCCGGCACGCGCATGTCGTGCACGTAGGTCAGCTCGCCCGTGGCCTTGCCGGGAATATCCACGCGCGCGGCGCCCTTGCCCACCAGGCGGTAATCCTCGATGGCTTTCAAGGGGGCGTCGCCGCTGATGCGCAACTGGTCATGCTGGCCGCTGACCAATTCACCGTAAGGGATGGCGCGCCCGTCTGCCGCCTGGATGACGCCCGCTTCGACCTTGAGGCTGGCGGTGCTCACGCCCCAGCGCCCCGCCGCCCGCGCCAGCAAAAAACGTCGTGCTTCGGCGGCCGCGTTGCGCAGCGGGATCGCCGAAATCTGCAAGGTCGCGCTGGCAATCGTCGCGCCCTGGTTCGGCGCGCGCTCGGTGTCGCCCAGCACCATGGTTACCTGGTCCATCGTCAGGTCCAGTTCTTCGGCGACGATCTGCGCCAGAGAGGTGCGAATGCCGGTGCCCAGGTCCACATGGCCGTTGAACGCATAGACCAGGCCGTCATCGTTGACCGCGATAAACAGCCCCAGCTCTTTGGGTTTCACAGTCGGCGTGCCGCCCTTGGCCACCGGGCCGGAAGGCGGCAGCACATCGTCGACGATCAACAAGACGCCCGTCTTGGCCAGCCACTGGTCACGGGAAAGTGGGATATCGGTCATGGTCGGCCATCCACGGTCAAGAGGTGAGCAGCACGCAATACGGCGCGCAGGATTTCGATATGGGTGCCGCAGCGGCAGAGGTTGCCCGAGAGTTCGTTGCGGATCTGGGCTTCGCTGGGGTTGGGATTACGGTCGAGCAAGGCTTTGGCCGTCATGATCATGCCGTTGAGGCAGTAGCCGCATTGCGCGGCTTGCTCGTCGATAAACGCCTGCTGCACCGGGTGCGGCGCCTGGCGAGTGCCGAGGCCTTCGAGGGTGACGATTTCACGCCCTGCCGCGCCCGCCAGCGGGAACACACATGAGCGTGCCGCGACACCGTCGATGATCACCGTGCAGGCACCGCACTCGCCCAGGCCGCAGCCGTACTTGGGGCCGTTGAGTGCCAGGTCATTGCGCAGCACCAGCAACAGCGGCGTGTCCGCCATGGCGCTGACTTCGCGGGTGCGGCCATTGACCTCTAGTGCAACCGTGATGGAGGGACTGATCATTCGCTTCGCCTGTGTCAGTTGGTGAAGTGGCTACTACACGAAACAGTCAAAAAAAAGCATCGCGGACCTGGGGTCTCGCGACACACTTGAATCGTGAAGTGGCTACTACATCAACACCGAGCAAAAACGATGCCAAGGGGTTGGGCTTACTCTGACGTACGCAGGTTTGTGATGGTTGTGGCGAGCGGGCTTGCCCCGCGTTGGGGCGCGAAGCGGCCCCTCGCTCAGGCAATGGGTTTATTCAGATAAGCCTCATGGCAGGGTTTGGGGCTGCTTCGCAGCCCAACGCGGGGCAAGCCCGCTCGCCACTACAAGCCTGGTCGCCACATCAAGCCCGCTCGCCATATCAAGCCTGGTCGCCACATCAAGCCGTTGGTCGTTACAAGCCGGCTGGCTACGGGGCGCCCACTATTGCTGCGGGTCGTCGATCATCTTGCGTAGCAGGAACAACACCGCCACGCGCTCGGCCGGGTTGAGGTTGCTCAGGGTCAGTTCGCTGATCTGCGCGGCGCGCGGCGCGGTTTGCGCGACGAGGTCGGCGCCTGCGGCAGACAAATCCACCACCACCTTGCGCTTGTCTTGCGGGTCCGGCTCCAGCGTGATCAGTTCCTTGGCCTTGAGCCGCTCGACAATGCCGCGAATGGTCGCCTGGTCAACGGCCGTGGCCTTGACCAGTTCGGTGAGAGAACTTGCTCCGTGATCGCGCAGGGCACACAGGGTAACGAACTGCACGGCGGTGAGCTGGGAGTCGCCGACATTCTGCTGAAAGATCGCCAGGTGGCGCTGGTAGGCCTTGCGCAGCAGGTGGCCAACTTGTTCAGAGAAAACGTAGGAATCAGGCACGGCGGGCTCGGTGGGTGATTGGCGATGGGGAGGCATGATGGCTGGCTTACCGGATCGACTCAAGTTTCTCATCGAGGAAACACGGTTAGAACGGTGGGAGCGGGCTTGCTCGCGAAGGCGGCGTATCAGTTAAAGATGCATTGACTGGCACGCCGCATTCGCGAGCAAGCCCGCTCCCACACAAGCCCGCTCCCACATTGGGATCTTCAGCGGGCCAGAGAGGCTGGCGGGGCGACTACGTCACCGGCGATAACCACCGCCTCGTCATCCAGGTACACATCGCAATGACGCAGCGGGATGTCCATGTGGCACGGCGTCTTGCGCGTGCCGCCCACTTCGGTATTCGGCCCGGTGGAGAACAGGAAATTGCCATAGAACGCCCGCGCGTCCATGCACATGCCGTCGTTCTTGTCATGCAAACCCATGGCGGTCCACTGCGCTTTTGGCTGCAAGCCCCAGCCGATATGGGAGATGCCGTACACCTCCGGATCATTGAAGTACTTCATGTAATCACGCAGATACTCGGCCTCGAAACCACCGTGGATCCTGGTGATAAAGCCCTTCTCGATTTCCAGCGTGATCTTCTCGCGGGTGTAGGTCTTGAATGGCAGGAGGATGTCGCCGACGTCCAGCACCAGCACGCCCTCGGCGGTTTCCTCGTTGGGCCAGGAGAACAGGAAGCCGCTGGGCCAGTGGTCCCAGCGCCCAGGCTCATCGGCAAAACCGTATTCGGTCACCGACGGGTACTGCCCCAAGGCGGCGCGAAAATCACTGCCGGCGCGGGATTTGACCTGAATCGAACGCGCCTTTTTCAGCAATTGCTCGGCCGCCAGCACACGCACCTTGTCCTCTTCGGTGGGCAGCATGCGCGCCAGCACTTCCGGCGGCTCCACGGCCAGCAGGATGCGCGTGCCGGTCTTGAGGATCTGCTCCTGTTCCGGCGAATGCAGCAGCATCATCGTGTCAACCACCAGGTCGGCGGCTTCCAGCGCACGCTGGGCGGCAATGTTGCCGGTGAGCGCGGTGTCGCCGCAGTAGGCGGTCATGTCATTGCCCATCGCACGCGGGTGATTGAACGACGGCAGCTCCACCGCATACACCTTGGCCCCCAGGCGCTGCGCCGCGTCCATTGCCGCGCGCACGGTGCGTGCGTCGGAGTAATGGCTCTTGAGCACGGCAACGCTCTGGGTCGGGTCGACCTTCGACAGCCTCAGCACGTGTTCAAACATCTGGGTCAGTTCGCAATCGCTTACCGGCATTTTCCTGTCTCCTGTGGGGCTGCACCAAGTTCAAGCACTGCGCTTCACTCTAGTGCACTTTTATAGCGTATACGCCAATTAATAACGATAAGACCTGAATTGCAGGCGGACTGCAAGCGGCTCGCCAATTCGTTACCAATCGACACATACTGAGCATTTACGGACTTTAACGCGTTACACAGGATAAATATGGCCAAAAAATAAATTTGCGAAAGTGGGCTTCCCATTTCAAAAAATGAGCGTATACACTTTAAAAACCTTGCAGACAGACGCTGCCGACAATCACAAAGAAAGAGGATTACGCCCCATGGGAAGCACTCAAAAAATCGCCATCGTCGGTGCCGGCCTGGGCGGTGCCGCCGCCGCCACCCTGTTGCAGCAAGCCGGTTTTGACGTAGATATCTACGAACAAGCGCCGGAGTTTTCCCGGTTGGGCGCGGGGATCCACATGGGCCCCAACATCATGAAAATCTTCCGCCGCATGGGCATCGAACAGCAGCTGGACCTGATGGGCTCGCACCCCGAGCATTGGTTCAGCCGTTGCGGCGAAACCGGCGACTACCTCTCGCGCATCCCGCTCACCGGCTACGGCGCCTCGTATGTCACCGTGCACCGCGGCGACCTGCATGCGCTGCAGATGTCCACCCTCAAGCCCGGCACCCTGCACTTCAACAAGCGTCTGGAAACCCTCGAAGAAACCGACACCCAGGTGCGCCTGACTTTCGCCGATGGCGAAGTGACTTATGCCGACATCGTGATCGGCGCCGACGGCATCAACTCGAAGATTCGTGAAGAACTGCTCGGCGTGGAAAAACCCCTGTACAGCGGCTGGGTCGCGCACCGCGCATTGATCCGAGGCGACCAGTTGGCCAAGTACGACCTCACGTTCGAAGACTGCATCAAATGGTGGACCGAAGACCGCCACATGATGGTGTATTACACCACCGGCAAACGCGACGAGTACTACTACGTGACTGGCGTGCCGCATGCCGAATGGGACTTCCAGGGCGCGTTCGTCGACAGCAGCCGCGAAGAGATGTTCGAGGCGTTCAAGGGCTACCACCCCACCGTGCAGGCCCTGATCGAGTCCACCGAAAGCGTGACCAAATGGCCGCTGCGCAATCGCAACCCGCTGCCACTGTGGAGCCGAGGTCGCCTGGTGCTGCTCGGTGACGCCTGCCACCCAATGAAGCCGCACATGGCCCAGGGCGCCGGCATGGCCATCGAAGACGCCGCCATGCTCACCCGCTGTCTGCAGGAAACCGGCATCAGCGATTACCGCACCGCGTTCCAGCTCTACGAAGCCAACCGCAAGGAACGCGCCTCCCGCGTGCAGGCAGTGTCCAACGCCAACACGTGGCTGCGCACCCAGGAAGACCCGGACTGGGTGTACGGCTATGACCTGTACGCGCAGCCACTGAAATCGGGGGTGGCCGCGTGAGCACCTTTCTCTATGGCGGCAATGTCCAGGCCAACGGCATTCGCCAGCACTACCTGCGCTACGGCGGCAACGGCCCGGCGCTGATTTTGATTCCGGGCATCACCAGCCCGGCGATTACCTGGGGGTTTGTGGCCGAACGCCTCGGCGCGCACTTCGATACGTACGTGCTGGATGTACGCGGGCGCGGCTTGTCGTCCACCGGAGCCGAGCTGGATTACAGCGCCGAGACCTGCAGCGATGACATCGGCGCATTCGCCGATGCACTGAAGCTGGACCGTTACCACCTGGTCGGCCACTCCATGGGCGCGCGCTTTGCCGTGCGCAGTGCGGTCAAGCATCCGCAAGGCGTGAACCGTGTGGTGCTGATCGACCCGCCAGTGTCCGGCCCCGGTCGTCGTGAATACCCGAGCAAATTGCCGTGGTACGTCGATTCGATCCGCCAATCCCTGGTTGGGATGGATGCACAGGCCATGCGCGCCTTCTGCGCCACCTGGACACCCGAGCAACTGCAACTGCGCGCCGAATGGCTGCACACCTGCTTTGAGCCCGCCATCGTGCGCGCCTTCAATGACTTTCATACGGTGGATTTCCACCAGGACCTGCCCCACCTCAAGGCCCCTGCCCTGTTGATGGTGGCCGGGCGCGGCGGCGTGATCCTCGATGAAGACATCGCCGAAATCCAGGACCTGCAACCGGCCATCCAGGTCGTGCGCGTGCCCAGCGCCGGGCACATGATTCCGTGGGATGACCTCGAGGGCTTCTTCGACGCTCTCGGCGACTTCCTCACCCACTAAGAACGGAGACCACCATGCAGAAGCTTTACCGCATCGGCCAGATCGTGCCGAGTTCCAACACCACCATGGAAACCGAGATCCCGGCGATGCTCAACGCGCGCCAGGCCATCCGCCCGGAGCGTTTTACTTTCCACTCCAGCCGCATGCGCATGAAGCAGGTGCGCAAGGAAGAACTGGCGGCAATGGACGGCGAGTCCGACCGCTGCGCCATTGAGCTGTCCGACGCCAAAGTGGATGTGCTGGGGTACGCCTGCCTGGTGGCAATCATGGCCATGGGCTTGGGTTATCACCGCAAATCCGAGCAGCGCCTGCGCCAGGCCACTGCCGATAACGACGCCAACGCCCCGGTGATCACCAGCGCCGGCGCACTGATCGAAGGCCTCAAGGTCATGGGTGCCAAACGTATCGCCATCGTCGCGCCGTACATGAAGCCGCTGACCGAACTGGTGGTGAATTACATCCGCGAAGAGGGCTTTGAGGTGGTGGACTGGCGGGCGCTGGAAATCCCCGACAACCTCCAGGTTGCGCGCCACGACCCGGCCAACCTGCCGGCCATCGTCGCGGGCATGAACCTGGAAGGCGTCGATGTGATCGTGCTCTCGGCCTGCGTGCAGATGCAGTCGTTGCCAGTGGTCGCCAAGGTCGAGGCGCAAACCGGCAAGCCGGTGCTCACTGCCGCCATCGCCACTACTTACGCGATGCTCAAGGCCCTGGATTTGGAGCCGATCGTGCCCGGTGCCGGCGCCCTGCTCTCCGGCGCGTACTGAACATGCTCGTGGCTGGCGGGCTTGCTGTGCCAAGCGGGCCTGTCGTGGCTGGAGGGCTTGTCGTGGCGAGCGGGCTTGCCCCGCGTTGGGGCGCGAAGCGGCCCCTCGTCCAGGCAATGGGTTTCGTCAGGCAAACCGCATGGCAGGTTTTGGGGCCGCTTCGCAGCCCAACGCGGGGCAAGCCCGCTCGCCACGACAGGCCCACTCGCCACAGTAAGCCCGCTTGGCACAGTAAACCCGCTAGCCACAGTTAACCCGCGCGCCACGACGCAGAGAATGAGGTGAAAAACCAATGAGCGAACAATCTGCCGACGCCAACTACCAAGGCGTCTGGGGCAATCGCATCGGCTTCGGCAAAAAGGCCGCGCTGCTGATGATCGACTTCATGCAGGGCTACACCACCGAAGGCGCGCCATTGTTCGCACCGGGCGTGGTCACGGCGGTGGCCGAAAGCGTCGAGTTGCTGGCCACTGCGCGCCAGCATGGGATTGCGGTGGTGCACACCCATATCCGCTACCATCGCGGCCATTTCGCCGATGGCGGCATCTGGGTCAAGAAAGCCCCGGTGATGAAAGACATGGTCGAGGGCAACCCACTGGCTGCGTTCTGCGCCGAGGTGCTGCCCCAGGACGATGAAGTGGTGATCACCAAGCAGTACGCCAGCGCGTTTTTCGGCAGCAGCCTGGCCCCGATGCTGCACGCTCAAGGCATCGACACCGTGGTACTGGCCGGCTGCTCCACCAGCGGCTGCATTCGCGCCACGGCGGTGGATGCGGTGCAACACGGGTTTCGCACCATCGTCGTGCGCGAATGCGTCGGCGACCGACACCCGGCGCCCCACGAAGCCAATCTGTTCGACATCGACAGCAAGTATGGCGACGTGGTGAGCAAGCAGGAGGCAATGAGCAAGTTCAGGGAGCAATAAGACGTTATTAAGAACTGCGCCATAGAGCGCGGTCTTGAAAAAACTGAGGTATGGACTTGGAATGCATTCATCTGTAGAAGCCGATCCCTGTGGGAGCCGGGCTTGCCCGCGATGCAGGCGCTGCGGTGCATCAGTTACACCGCGCCGATGCCATCGCAGGCAAGCCAGCTCCCACACAAGCTCGCTCGCCACAGGTGAATGCCAAACCAGGGAAATCTCAGTCTTCTGACACTGCCTTTGGAAGTCGCTTTTACAGCACTCCGAAGTGCTGGAACAAAAGCGGCTGTATAAAAACCATAAGTCACCGCCAGGAGACACCCCAATGCCCATTGCGAATGCAGCGCCCGCGACCACCGTCGCCGACCCCGTCACCACGCTCTACCACAAGATCACCTGGAAGCTGATTCCGTTTCTGTGTTTCTGCTACCTGGCCGCTTACCTGGACCGCATCAACATCGGCTTCGCCAAACTGCAGATGCTCGACCAGCTGCACTTCAGCGAAACCGCGTTCGGCCTTGGCGCCGGCTTGTTTTTCGTCGGCTACATCATCTTTGAAGTGCCCAGCAACCTGGTGTTGGAACGGGTTGGCGCGAAAATCTGGATCGCGCGCATCATGATCACCTGGGGCCTGCTCTCGGCCTGTACCATGCTGGTCACCTCCACCACGCAGTTCTACATCCTGCGCTTTCTGCTCGGCGCCGCCGAAGCCGGGTTTTTGCCGGGTGTGCTGTATTACCTGACCACCTGGTTCCCGACGCATCGGCGCGGACGCATCATCGCGCTGTTCATGATCGGGCTGCCGCTGTCCAGCGTGATCGGCGGCCCGTTGTCCGGCTGGGTCATGAGCCACTTCGACAACCTGGGCGGCCTGCGCGGCTGGCAGTGGCTGTTCCTGATCGAAGCAGTGCCCAGCGTTTTGCTCGGCGTGCTGACTTTCTGGGCGCTGCCCAATACTTTCCAGCAAGCCAAATGGCTGTCGGACGACGACAAGGCCCTGCTCGAAATCGAGCTGCGCAAGGACGAAGCCGATGCCACCGGCAGCAAGCACAGCTTCCGCGACGGCTTCTTCAACCTCAAAGTGTGGATGCTCGGCGGTATCGACTTCTCGATCCTGCTCAGCGCCTACGCCATGGGGTTCTGGATGCCGACGTTCATCCGCAACGCCGGGATTACCGACACGTTCCATATCGGCATGCTGACTGCATTACCCAGCGTGGCGGCCTTGCTCGGCATGCTGTTGATCGGCGCCAGCTCCGACAAACATCGCGAACGCCGCTGGCACATTATTGTGCCGTTCCTGGTCGGTGCGGCCGCCATGGCCACCAGCACATTCTTTACCCATAACGTGGTGGCCACGGTGGTGCTGTTCGCCATCGCCTCGGCCGCGATCATCGGCGCCGTGCCGGTATTTTTCAGCCTGCCGGCAACCTTTCTCAAGGGCACCGCAGCAGCCACCGGCTTTGCCCTCGCCTGCTCGGTGGCGAACATCGCCGGCCTGGTGAGCAACTCGCTGATGGGCGTGGCCATCGACGTCACCGGCAGCAGCGCGGGCGCCTTGTGGTTTTTCGCCGGCTGCCTGATCCTCAGCAGCTTCCTGGTCATCGCCCTGCCGGCGAAACTGGTGAACCGTTAACAACAACAATTTCTGCGGATGAATCACCATGCAAGGTTTGTTTAAAAGCTGTGCGCTGCTTGTTGCGGTCGGCCTGTGTGCCGGCACCGCGCACGCGGCGGAAAAAGTCATCTTCGACACCGACTTCAACGTGCTCAACGATGACGGCCAGGCCTTTATCATGCTCGCCCAGCTGCAGGCGCAAAAACGCATCGAGCTGCTGGGCATGACCCTGGTCAGCGGCAACGCCTGGGTCGACCAGGAACAGGTCGATGCCCTCAAGGCCGTGGAACGCATGGGCGTGGAAAAAGAGGTCGGCGTCTACTCCGGCGCCGCCTACCCGCTGCTGCATGACTACGCCACTTACGAGGCAGAGAAAGCGCTGTTTGGCGCGGGTTGGCCGGGCGCGTTCAAAAACCCGCGCCCTGCCTCGCCCTCGCTGTTGCTCGCGCCACCGGATGGCCTGGCGACGCACACCCAACTGCGCAGCGAGACCGCCGCGCAGTTCATTGTGCGAAGCGTGCGCGCCAATCCCCATCAAGTGACGATCCTCGCCGTCGGCCCCTTGACCAATATCGCCCTGGCGATTCGCTCGGCGCCGGACATCGTGCCGCTGATCAAGCGCATCGTGTACATGGGCGGTGCGTTCCAGATCCCGGGCAACACCACACCGGCGGCGGAATTCAACTGGTGGTTCGACCCGGAGGCGGCGAAGATCGTCCTGCGCTCACCCATTGAGCACGTGATTTTCCCGAATGACGTGTGCGAGAAAGTCACCTTCGACAAGTCGGTGTACCAGCGCGTGATTGCGCAAAAAGGCGCGATTGCCGACCTGTACAAGCACGAGTTCGGCCCGCTGTTCGACAAAGACCCCAGCTACCACAGCTTCACCTGGGACAGCTTGCCGGCGCTGTTCCTGGTCAGCCCGGACATCGTCACCGAGTCCCGCGATTTGTGGGTGGATGTGGACGCAACGTTCGGCGCCGACTACGGCCGTGCGCTGGGCTACCAGAAAGGTGCACCGGTTGGCACGCAGAAAGCCAAGGTGGTATTTGGCGTCGATCAGCAAAAGTTCTGGGATGGCTACGTCGGCCTGGTGACGCTGCCGACGCCGGTCAAGCACTGATAAAAGGGATCGCTCCCACCTTGCGTGGGAGCGATCTTCACTCAGCCTGCCAGGGCAAAGCCGCGCTGCAGATCCTCGATCAGCGCCGCCACGTCTTCCAAGCCGATATGCAAGCGCACCACCGGGTTCAAGGCCCGGTCGGTCGCGCTTTCACGGTCGCGCGTGTCTGCCACGGTGACCAGGCTTTCATAGCCGCCCCACGACGCGCCCAGGCCGAACAACTGCAAGCCATCGATAAAGCGCTCAAGGTAAGCCGCGTGCGCATTCGCCAGTTCTAACGACAGCAGACCATTGCTGCCGCTGAAATCCCGACGCCACAACGCATGCCCTGGATGCTCCGCCAACGCCGGATGGAACACGCGCCTGACCTGCGGTTGCGCCTGCAACCAATGGGCAATTTCGACGCCCTGGCGCTCGTGCACATCCAGGCGCGAAGCCAGGGTGCGCGCGCCACGCAGGATCAAGTAGGCATCGTCGGCGCTGACCGCATTGCCGAAGGTGTCGCTCATTTTGCCCAACGCCGGCCAGGCAGCAGCGGTCGTGCAGACGCTGCCCATCATCACGTCGCTGTGGCCGCCCAGGTATTTGGTCAGGGCCATGATCGAGATGTCCGCGCCCAGTGCCAGCGGTCGGTACAGGTAGCCCGAGCCCCACGTATTGTCGACGGCCAAGAGGATATTGCGCGGCTTACACAGCGCCGCAATCGCAGGCAAATCACACAATTCATACAGCAAAGAACCGGGCACCTCGGCGTACACCAGCTTGGTGTTGGCTTGCAGCTGCGCTTCCAATCCCTTGCCATCGGGTGAGAAATAGCTGACGTCGATGCCAAACGGCTGGAGAAACTCGCGGGCCAGTTTGCGCACAGGTGAATACACGGCGTCGGTGATCAAGACATGATCGCCGGGGCGCAGGTAGGCCAAAAACACCTGAGCCGCTGCCGCCAGGCCAGTGCCGTAGAGCCGCGTGCGATAGCCCCCTTCCAGCTCGGTGACCAGATCCTCCAGGGCATGGGCCGTGGGATTGCCGCGCGCACCGTAGCTCAGCACACGTTCGCTGTCGCGCCGGGCACGGGCGTCGCGCATTTGCGCCAGGTTATCGAACAGCACCGTGCTCAACCGCGTGATCGGTACATTCACGGCACGGCCGCCGTGGCCTTTTTCAGTGCGCGCGGCGTGGATCAAGCGCGTGCGCACCCGCGAGGCGGGCGTCAGCGGTTTGAGGCTGGCGATCTCGGCATCGCTCATCTGCGCCAACAGGCCGATTTCCCAGGCCAGGTACTGGCGCGCGGCATCCTTGTTGCCGCTGTGACGGTCATGGGTGAAAAACAGGAAATCGATGCACTGTGCGTCGGGCAAAGTTTGCGGGCCCTCATTGACCGGTAAACCGGCCGCTGCCCAGGCCGCGAAGCCGCCGTCCAGCAGCCTTGCCGACAAGCCTTCGGCAGCAAAGGCCGCCACCGCCGGATCGTCCGCCACCAGCACCAAGGGCCGATGATCGGTTTTGAGCAACGAGCGGATCGACCACTGCGAGCCGGCAATATGCCCTTTGCGATACACCATGCTCGGGCGCAGGTCGATCAGGTTGACGTCGTTCAATGCCAGCACCAGTGCCTGAACACTGATCAACGGCAGTGGCTCATACGCCACCGGCTGCAGCACCGGCAAGGCCAGGCCGCTGTGGATACCGCCGCTCAACACATAGGCCTCATGCCCCAGCTGGCGCAGCCAGCTGGCCACAATCGGCGCACGCACGCCGTCGCTGTCCACCAGCACAACGCGCGCCTGACGCACGCCGATGTACAGGTCGGTGGATTGGATCAACTGCCCGCCCGGCGTGTGCTGGGAACCCGGCAAGCTGCCGACGGCAAACTCTTGGGCGGTGCGCACGTCGCACAGGAACAGGCTGCGTTGCGCATCGTCCGCCCAGCCTCGAACCTGATCCGCCGAGACATCCACCACGCCGGCCCGCTCGGCCAACTGCCGCGCGGCCAGGCGCTGGCGGGTCAAGTCGCCGCTGACCTGCTCGGCATAGCGCCGGGTGCTGCCGTGCTCCAGCTGAAAGTCTTCCAGGTACCAGCCCTGGGTGCCGTTTTCCAGGGCATAGATCGGGTTTTTCAAGCCGAGGTTGATCAGCGTCTGCGCGCCGATAATGCTGCGCGTGCGTCCGGCGCAGTTGACCACAATCGGCGTGCTCTCATCCGGCACCAGATCATGCACGCGATACCCCAGCTCGCCATTCGGGCAGCAGATGGAACCGGGAATGGTCATCTTGCGGTATTCCTCGAACGGCCGCCCATCAAGCACCACCAACGGCTCGCCACGCGCCTGCCATTCGGCCAATTGCTGGGCGGTGACGTGGGGCGTGTGGCTGGCCTCTTCGACCAATTCGCCAAAGGCTTTGGACGGCACGTGCACCCCGGCAAACAGCTGCAAGCCCGCTGCTTGCCACCCCTGGGCGCCGCCTTCCAGCAGCTGCACGCGGCTGTAGCCAAGCGCGTGCAACCGCGCCGCCGCGCGCGCCGCCACCTCGCCGCCGTCCTGATCGTAGATGACCAGGCGCACCTGAGGATTGGGCGCCAGGCGACGGACCTCCAGCTCCAGGCGGCTATAGGGCAAATTCACCCCGTGGAACAGGTGGGCTTCGCCGTATTGCCCGTGCTCGCGCACGTCGAACACGGCGATTTCCTGCCCGTCGAACAGCCATTGCTGCAGTTGACTAGGGGTGATGGTCTGGCTCATGGAAGTCCCAACAAAGTAAGAAAAGAGTTACTGCAACGCCAGCGAACGCTCGGCCGGTGCTACTTCGCGCCCCTTGGCATAGGCACGCTGCACCGCCGGCCGAGCCTTGATACGCAGGCGCCAGGCCTGGAGATGCGGGTAGTCCGCCAGGTCCTGGCCCTGGCGCAATGGTTGAATCCACGGGAAGATCGCCATGTCGGCCACCGAGTATTCACCGGCCACGAACGGTACCTCGGCCAGGCGCTGTTCCAGCACGCGGTACAGGCGCGTGGCTTCGGCATTCAGCAGGTCGAGGGCGAACGGAATCGGCGCCGGCGCCTTTTCCTTGAACACCTGCAACTGGCTCAGGTACGGGGTGATATGCCCGACTTGCCAGAACAGCCACTCCTGCACCTTTTGCCGCTCGGCAGTACCGGCCGGCGGCAGGAATTGCCCGGCGCCGTCGGCCAGGTAATTGAGGATCGCACCGGATTCGAACAGGCTCAGCGGCGCTTCAGGGCGATGATCGACAATCGCCGGGATCCGCCCGTTGGCGCTGATGCGCTGGAAGCTCGCCGTCTTTTGCTCGCCTTCGCGGATGTTCACCGGCAGCAGGCGGTAGTCGAGGCCAAGTTCTTCGAGCAGGATGCCGACTTTCAGGCCGTTGCCGGTTGGCCAGTAATACAGGTCAATCATGAACACCTCTGGATGAACACCGAACAGTTGATCGGTGGCGTGCTTAGGAATAAGCCTTGATCGACGGCGCCATCTGCGAGGCGTTGTAATTGAGGATGCGCCCGTCCGCTTCCACGCCGTAACGGCCGTTCAGCGACTCCAGCGGCAAGCCGTAGAGGTGGAAGTGCAACGTCGCCTGCTCGCCTTCAACCTTGATGCCATGCAGGTCTTCACCCAGGAACGAGATCGACGTGCCGGGCTGCACGATCACTTCTTTTTCCAGTGTCAACGTGGTGAAACCCGGCTCGCGGCCTTCGTCATTGCGCGCGTAGACGTAGTTGATTTCCTGGCCCTCGATGGCGCTGATGATCGCCCAGGTCTCATGGTTGTGAGGGATCGTGCTTTTGCCCGGCAACAGCGAGTTGAGGTACAGCGTCGGGGTGTCACCGTCGTCATTCAGGCGATAGCGAAACGCGGTGCTGCCCTGCCCTGGCACCGGCGCGGGGAATTCGTCAAAGTTGAACAGGTCGCGGCACTCGGCCAGGGTTTCCAGCAGGCCGACGATTTCCACCAGGGCCGCACGGTCTACGCCGCGCTGATTGATGACGCGGATGTGCTGCAAGAACGCTTCGATAACGCCAGCACGGTTTTCGCTACTCATGACGGTTTTCCTCTTATCAGACGGACAGGCTGTAACGGCTCAAATTGGTCAACAGGTACGGGTCGTGGGCGATGGGGCCACGGCGCCCCGAATCGCCCAGGGCATGGCGCAGGAACGTCTGGGTGCGTTCGCTGGCCGGGCTCTGGAAGATCTGTGCAGCGCTGCCGTGCTCGACAATCACGCCGTTTTCGGTGAAGTACACGTGGTCGCTGATTTCTTCGGCGAAGCGCATTTCGTGGGTGACCAGCACACAGGTCATGCCCTCTTCGGTCAGCTCGCGGATCACCGTCAACACTTCGCCGACGGTTTCCGGGTCGAGTGCCGAGGTCACTTCATCGAACAGGATCAACTCCGGGCGCATCGCCAGGGCGCGGGCAATTGCCACGCGCTGCTGTTGACCGCCGGACAACTGGCCGGGATAGGCGTCGGCCTTGTGTTCCATGCGCACCTTGGCCAGCAACGCTCGCGCCTCTTTTTCGGCGTCGGCGCGGCTGCGGCCCAGCACTTTGCGCGGGGCGATCACCAGGTTCTGCAGCACCGATAAATGCGGGAACAGGTTGTATTGCTGGAACACAAAGCCAACGCGCTTGCGCAACTCGATGCGCTGAGCTTCATGGGCCAAGGTATCGACGCGGGTTTCACCCACGCGAATGGTCCCACGCTGCGGCTGCAACAACCCGGTGATGCAACGCAGGATCGTCGACTTGCCCGAGCCCGACGGGCCGATGATCGACACGGCCTGGCCGCGATGCACCTCCAGGTCGATGCCCTTGAGCACCGCATTACTGCCGAACGACAGGTGCATATCCCGCAGGCTCACCAGGGGTTCAATAGAAGGCATAACGGCGCTCCAGGTGTTGGGTCAGGCGGGAAATCGGGTAGCAATAGGCAAAAAACAGCACCAGCAGGCTCAGGTAGATCACCACGGTGAAGCCGGTCAGGTTCACGGTGTTGCTGGCGATCTGCGCGGTGTCGATCACGTCATGCACGCCCACCAGTGAGGCCAGCGCAGTGCCCATGGTCACCACGGCGTAGAGGTTCATCCAGGGCGGCAACATGCGCTTGAAACACTGCGGCAGGATGATCGATCGAAACAGCTGGCCACGGGTAAACGCCAGTGACCGCGCCGCTTCCCATTGCGTGGTGGGGATCGAACTGATGGCCCCCCGGAAGATCTCCGCCACGTTGGCGCTCGCCGGCAAAGCCAGGCCGATGGTGACCTTGACCCAGTCGGGGAACGACACATAACTGCTGCCGATATGAATCTCGAACGGAAACACGTAGGTGGTGAAGTAGATCAGCACCAGCCAGGGCGCATTGCGAAACACCTGCACCCACAGCCGCGCGACAAACCCCAGCGGCGATAACGCCAACGCGCCGATCAACAGGCCAAGCACCGAGCCAATGGCAATCGCCAACAGGCTGATCAGGATGTTCTGACCAAAACCTGCCACCAGCGCCGGCGACCACTGCCACAAGGCCGACAGCACCGGAAATGATTCAATGGCCATAGCCGGGCATCCTCAGGCGCGCTTCCAGCCAGCGCCCCACACAATTGACGGTAAAACTCAGCAGGCCGAAGAAGCTCAGGATCAGGATCATCAGTTCCAGCACGTTGTCGCTCTGGGTCCAGATCATGATTGCGGCGTAGGTGATGTCGCCCACGGCAATGGCCGACGCCACAGCGGTCATCTTCACCAGGTCGATCAGGTTGTTGATCAGCGACGGCAGGGCAAAGCGCAGTGCCAGTGGCAACTGCACATTCCACAACAGTTGGCGTCTGTTGAAGGCCAGGGAACTGGCGGCTTCCAGGGTGACTGCGGGCACTGCTTCGATGCCGGCGCGCAAGGCCTCGGCATGGAACGCGCCCTTGTGCAGGGAGATCACAATCACCACCCACGCGAACGGCGTCAGCGGGTTGGCCGCGCCCACCGCCTGGGTCAGCAACATGTTCAACACCAGAAACGCACAGTACAACTGCACCAGCGTTGGCGTATTACGTGTGACTTCTACAAACACCCGCGCCGGCCTGGCCAGCCAAGGGTTGCCCGAGGTGAGCATGGCCGCCAGGCTGATGCCCGCCAGCAGGCTGCCGATGATCGTGAACAGGCACAGCCAGCCGGTGGTCAACGCGCCCTGGACCAGCGTGCCGCGCTGGTAGGCGTCCAGCAGGAAGTTGTAGTTCAGGCCAAAGCCGGCAGCCCAATGGACAAACGCCTCCATCATCGCAACTGCCTGCAGGCCGCCGCGATGCGCCGCCCCGCCTCTGCCACATGCTCGGTGGCGGTGGCGATGGACAAGCGAAACCAGGGCGACAAGCCGTAGGCACTGCCCGCCACACCGGCCACGCCCTCTTCGAGCAGCCAGGCGACCACATCGCCGTCGTTTTCAATGCGCTGGCCGTCCGGCCGATGACGGCCCAGTAGTCCGGCGCAGCGCACGAACACGAAAAAGCCGCCCTGGGGTTCAAGCACGTCCAGGCCTGCAACGGTTTTCAGCGCTGCAACCAGCGTATCCCGACGCAATTGATAGGCCGCGACCTGCTCGGCGAGGAAATCCAGCCCGCCGTTATAGGCCGCCAATGCCGCCGCCTGCCCCACCGATGAAGCGCCGGAAGTGGATTGCGATTGCACCACCGCCATCGCGTCAGTCAGGGTTGTTGGCCCCGCGCCAAAGCCGATCCGCCAGCCAGTCATGGCGTAGGTCTTGGACACACCGCCCACCAGCAGGCAGCGGTCCTGCAAGTCCGGTGCGAGGTTCAACAAGCTCTGGGCCGGGCGACCATCGAAACGGATGTGCTCGTACAGCTCATCCAGCAAGATCAGCACGTGGGGATGGCGACGCAGCACCGCGGCCAACGCGTGTAATTCAGTTTCGCTGTACACCGCACCGCTGGGGTTGCCCGGGCCATTGAGAATCAGCCAGCGCGTGCGTTCAGTGATGTGCTGTTGCAACTGCGCCGGCAGCAACTTGCAGCCCTGCTCCAGCCCGCACTCGATGAACACCGGCACGCCGCCGTTGAAACGCACGCTGTCCGGGAATGACGGCCAGTACGGCGTCGGCACCAGCACTTCATCGCCGTCATCCAGGGTGGCGGCGAAGGCATTGAAGATGATTTGCTTGGCGCCGTTGGCAATCACGATGGACGCCAGCGGGTAGTCCAGGTGGTTTTCTTCGGCGAGCTTGCGCTGCACCGCAACGCGCAAGGCCTTCACGCCTGGCGTTGGCGTGTACTTGGTCGCGCCGGCGGCGATCGCGGCATAAGCGGCCTGCTTGATGTGCTCAGGCGTATCAAAATCCGGCTCGCCGGTGGTGAGATCGAGGATATCGCGGCCTGCATCACGCAATTCGGTGGCGCGGGATTTGGCGGCCGCGTTGGCCGACAGCGACACGCGCTGCACGCGTTTGGACAAGCGTACGGTCATGGCTGCACCTCAAGGACTTTGCCGGGGTTGAGCAGGTTATGCGGGTCCAGCGCCTGCTTGATGCGGCGCATCAGGTCCAGCTCTACCGGGCTTTTGTAGCGCCCCAGCACGCCGACCTTGCGCTGGCCGATGCCGTGCTCGGCGCTGATCGAGCCGCCATGGGCATGGGCGCTGTCATGCACCAGCGCGCTCAATTGGGCGTAATGCGCCATGTGTGCGTCTACCGTCGAACCCAGCGGATGCGCCACGTTGTAATGCAGGTTGCCATCGCCCAGGTGGCCGAAGGTGAAGTTGCGCACGCCCGGAAAATGCTGCTGCAGCAACGCATCGGTGTGCGCGACGAATGCCACCACTTGGGAAATCGGCACCGAGATATCGTGCTTCATGTTGCGCCCGGCACGCTTTTGCGCCTCGCTCATGTTCTCGCGCAACAGCCACAGCGCCTCGCTTTGCGCCAGGCTTTCGGCGATCAGGGCATCGCTGATCAGTTGCTGTTCGAAGGCATCGCCCAGCACGTGCTCGAAGGCTTCCCGCGCGTGCGCTTCGCCGTGATTATCAGAGAGTTCAATCAAGGCAAACCAGGGTTGGCGTGCTGCTTTGAACGGCTGCGGGCCGTCCGGAAACTGCTCGCGCAACACTGCCAGGCAATCGGCGGACAGCAGTTCGAAGGCCGTCAGGTTGGCGCCAAACCCGGCACGCGCATGGGACAGGAACGCCACCGCCTGCGCCAACTGGTCAAACGCCAACAGCGCCGTGGCCTGAGCCTTGGGCAGCGGGAACAGCTTCAAGGTCGCGGCGGTGATAATTCCCAGCGTGCCTTCGCTGCCGATGTACAAGTCGCGCAGGTCGTAGCCGGTGTTGTCCTTGCGCAAACCGCGCAGGCCATGCCAGGTCTCACCTTCGGCGGTCACCACTTCCAGGCCCAGGGTCAGCTCGCGGGTGTTGCCGTAACGCAGCACTGCGGTACCACCGGCGTTGGTGCCCAGGTTGCCGCCGATGGTGCAACTGCCCTCGGCGCCCAGGCTCAACGGGAACAGGCGATCGGCCTCGCGGGCCACCGCCTGGATGTTTTGCAGGATGCAGCCGGCTTCCACGGTGAGCGTGTCGTTGTCGGTGTCGACATGGCGCACGCGGTTCATGCGGTCGAGCAACAGCAGCACCGAACGCCCGCTGGCGTCCGGCGTGGCGCCGGCCATCAGGCCGGTGTTGCCGCCTTGCACCACCACAGGCACGTGCAATGCCACGCAGGCGCGCACCACCGCGGCCACCTCGTCGGTGTTGGCCGGGTGCACCGCCGCGACCACCTGACCGGTGTAGCGGCCCTGCTTATCGGTCAGGTACTGGGCCGCTTCAGCACTGGTTTGTACATGGGCGGCGCCGAGCAGTTGTTGCAAGGTGGCGAATAGCGTTTCACTCATGGCTGTACTGCTCGTGCAGGTCACGCAGAGCCTGGGACGGCGCCATGCCGGTGCGTTCGCCGAGGGCGATCAGGAAGCCGGTTTTATGCCAGTCGCGCACGATGGCATCGAGCTTGGCCTGGGTGTCATGTTCGCCCTTGCGAATCCAGATCACCGACTTGGACGGAATCAGGTCGCCCGGCAACGGAATTTCATAGCCGTCCCACTCGGCATCGCTGAGCAGCGCATGCATGGTCGGGCTGACGTGCACCGCCGCCACGCAACCATTGCCGCGCAACGACAGCAGCGATTCGGACTGGCTGCGGAACGCCTTGATCTGCGCGCCGTAGGTCTCCTGCAGCGGCTTGATGAAGTTACTGCCCTGGGACACGCACACCGGCTTGTCCTTCAGGTCAGCCCATTGCTTGATGCCCGCACCTTTGCGAATCAACGCCGCGCCGCCGACTTCTTCGTACGGGGTGGGCACGTAGTCGAGGATCTCGGCGCGCTCTTCGGTGAACTGCATGTTAGCGATCAGGATGTCGACCTTACCCTGTTGCAGGAACTGCACACGGTTGGGCGCCAGCACCGAGACGGTCTTGGTCTCGACACCCAGCGCCTGGCCGATGCCTTTGGCCAGTTCGACGTTGTAACCCAGGTGCTCGCCGGTCTTGGGGTCGAGGGTGCCGAACGGCGGGCCGCTGAGGATCACGCCGACGCTGATGGCATGGCGTTGCTGGATTTTGTCGAGGGTGGCATCGGCGTGGACGAGGCCGGCGCACAGGGCCAGGCCGAGTGCTGTGAGGGTTTTGAACCGCATGCTCAGGCGCCCTTGAACTGTTGTTGAAGTTCTACCAGCGCCGGCGATGCCGGGCTGATGCGGTTGCGGGTCTGGGCCTCGATCAGCCAGCCGCTGCGGTGCAGCTGCTTGACGATCGGGTCGAGTTTGGCCTGGGTGTCGCCTTCGCCGCGGCGGGTCCAGATCACCGATGGCGCCGGGTTAAGCTCAGGGCTGATGGCGCGGTAATCCTTCCATTCGGCGCTGTCGTTGATCAGCGGGTTGATCAGCGTGGAGTCATGCACCGCCGCCACACAGTTGTTGCCGCGCAGGGCCAGCAGCGATTCCGACGAGCTCTTGAACGCCTTGATCTGCGCGCCGAACTCAGTCAGCGGCTTGACGTAGCTGCTGCCTTGGGAGGTGCACACCGGCTGGCCCTTGAGGTCTTCCCAGCGGGTGATCGCGCTGTCTTTAAGCACCGCCGCGGTGCCGCCGATGCGGTAGAACGGCGTCGGCACAAAGCCCAGGATTTCACCGCGCTCGGCGGTCCACTCCATGTTGGCGATCAGCAGGTCAACCTTGCCTTGCTGCAGGAATTGCACGCGGTTGGCGGGCAGCACCGGCACCAGTTGCACCTGGGCGTTGAGCTGACGGCCCAATTCGTTGGCCAGGTCGACGTTCAGGCCCTTGGGCTGTTGCGTGGCAGGATCAATGCTGCCAAACGGCCCGCCGGACAACAGCACGCCAACCACCAGCACATGGCGCTGCTCGATTTTGTCCAGCGTGGCATCGGCCTGGGCCGCGACACTGGCGCCCAGGGCGATCATCGATCCCAGGGCCACCGGCAACCACTTCTTGAACATCATTGGACTTCCCCCTGGCTAATGATCGGCGTACCCCGACCTGATGGAGGGGCATGCTAGGGAGACTGGGGTAGCAACGGAAATTCAAATATCTCATATCGTTATAACTTGCCGTGTATGGGCGACCTTTGATTCAGGCATAACCCTTGATTTGTTGGCCCTTGGAAAAATCCGCTTCAACAACACATTAAAATCTGTAATGTTTAAGTTCATACCCTTGATGTAAAACTGCCTTTGGGAATGGCCTATGTCGACACTCGACCTGGAGTTGCTGCGTACCTTTATCGCCGTGGTTGACCACCACAGCTTCGCCGGAGCCGGCACGTATCTGGCGCGTACCCAGTCGTCCGTGACTCAGCATATGCAGCGCCTGGAGCAGCAGGTGGGCGTGAGCCTGTTTGAAAAGCGCGGGCGGCAGAAGCAGCTGACCGAGCCGGGTATGCAGCTGCTGCGGCATGCGCGGCAGATGCTCTCGCTCAATGACGATGCGTTGAATTCGCTGCGTGAAAGCAGCTTGAGTGGCGTGTTGCGCATTGGTTCGCCGCATGACATCGCTGACACGATCCTGCCGCCAATCCTCAGCCACATCGCCCGCTCGGCACCGCGCCTGCGTTTGGAGATTGATGTGGGGCGTAGTCCGTTTTTGATGGATGACTTGCATCGGGGCAAGGTGGACATGGTGATTTCCACGCGTTCAGATCCGAATCTGGAGGGGTTTGCGTTGCGGACTTCGCCGGTGTGGTGGATATGTTCGGCGCAGTACATTCACCAGCCGAGTGAACCGTTGCCGTTGATTCTGGTGGATGAGCCGAGTATTTATCGGCGGTATGCGCTGGAGGCGCTGGAGCGGGCGAACATTGCGTGGCGGCAGGCGTATCTGGCGTCGAATTTGATTGGGATCAAGGCGGCGACCCGCGCGGGGTTGGGGGTGACGCCGCGCAGCATGGAGATGTTGGGGCCGGACATGCGGGTGCTGGGGGAGACGGATGGGTTGCCGCGCTTGCCTGAGGTTACGTACTACTTGTGGATTCGGCCGAATACGGCGAATCCGATTGCGCGTAAGGCTTATGATTTGATTCGGGGGAGTCAGGGGTTGTAGTGGTTGGGGTGGGTATATCCGTTATTTGAGTAACGGCCGCTATGGGTTCCGCTCTTACAGCGGGTCACTTTGGAAAAGCCCCAAAGTAACCAAAGGGCTCTTGCCCCACCACTCGGCACCTCGCCTAGGCTCGGTGTGCCCGAACGAAGGCTTGAATCCGTGGGCCGCCGTGACGGGCCATCCATGGCCCAACACGGCTAACCCGGCGTCCTGCCGGGTTACCCACGGATTCAAACCTGCGTTCGGCCAGCGTGGTTTAACGGGGCGCCTAAGATCAAGATCAAAATCTACAGCACGGCGGCCTAGTAGCCGACCTGAGTGGTTAGATCAAAAGCGCAAGCGAGGCGGCCTGACAGCCGACCTGATCTTGGAAGCTGAACTCAATCAAATGTGGGAGCTGGCTTGCCTGCGATGGCATCGACTGGGTGTGCCTGATAGACCGAGTTGTCTGCATCGCAGGCAAGCCAGCTCCCACAGAAAAGCAAAAGCACTGCGGTGCTAGCAGCTGAACTCGGTCAACTTGTGGGAGCGGGCATGCTCGCGAAGGCGGTGGGTCAGTGATAAATGAGCTGACTGAACCACCGCCTTCGCGAGCAAGCCCGCTCCCACATTTGGATTTCTGTGAATCAGATAGATGGGTGTCGTTTGCACTCGGTCAAAGGTGGGAGCTGGCTTGCCTGCGATGGCATCAACTGGTTGTGCCTGATAGACCGAGGTGTCTGCATCGCAGGCAAGCCAGCTCCCACAGAAAAGCAAAAGCAATGCACTGCGGTGCTGGCGGCTGAACTCGGTCAACTTGTGGGAGCGGGCTTGCTCGCGAAGGCGGCCTACCAGTGACATATGAGCTAACTGACCCACCGCCTTCGCGAGCAAGCCCGCTCCCACATTTTGGATCTCTGTGTATCAGGTTGATGTGGTGTTGATCTGTTTCTGCTGTGCTTTTGCTTCAACCACTCAGGTCGGCTACTAGGCCGCCGTGCTCTGCTTTTGATCTTGCTTTTGACTTTGATCTGACAGGCCCCGTCAACCACGCTGGCCGAACGCAGGCTTGAATCCGTGGGTAACCCGGCAGGACGCCGGGTTAGCCGTGT
>Ga0153931_100102_pt1 | contig 34764 bp, 34 predicted proteins | sample TSNJ015MetaG_FD_104730 | JGI IMG/M metagenome (GOLD analysis project Ga0153931, IMG submission 104730) | Attine ant fungus gardens microbial communities from New Jersey, USA - TSNJ015 MetaG | ecosystem: Host-associated > Fungi > Mycelium > Unclassified | place: USA: New Jersey, Wharton State... | reverse complement strand
TCCCGCGCTCGATCAACACTTTGCTGGAGTGCGTCTATGAACTGCCGTGGGTGCGCCGCACCGCTGAGCCTGCCGCTGATCGACCTCGGCACCTCGCCACCGTCCAATGCCTACGTGCACGCCGAGCGCCTGGAACAGGCCGAGCAATGGGTGCCGCTGAAGGTTGCCGTTTGCCAGCAATGCTGGCTGGTGCAGACCGAGGATTACACCCGCGCCGACAGCCTGTTCGACGCCGAGTACGCCTACTTCAGTTCGTTCTCCAGTACCTGGCTGGCCCATGCCGAGCGCTATGTCGCCGAGATGGTCGAGCGCTTTGCTCTGAACGCCGACAGCCGTGTGGTCGAAATCGCCGCCAATGACGGCTATCTGCTGCAGTACGTCGCTGCTCGCGGCATCCCGTGTCTGGGTGTCGAGCCGACCCGCAGCACCGCGCAAGCGGCGCGGGAAAAAGGCCTGCAGATTCGAGAAGTGTTCTTCGGTCGCGACAGCGCAGCACAGCTGAAAAGCGAAGGCTGGGGCGCCGACCTGATGGCCGCCAACAACGTGCTCGCACATGTGCCGGACATCAATGATTTCCTCGGTGGTTTCGCCACGCTGCTCAAGCCGACCGGCGTCGCCACTTTTGAATTTCCGCAATTGCTGACGCTGATGGCCGGTGCGCAGTTCGACACGCTGTACCACGAGCACTATTCCTATCTGTCGCTGACCGCTGTGCAGACCCTGTGCGAGCGCAATGGTCTGGAAGTGTTCGACGTCAGCGAACTGCCGACCCACGGCGGTTCGCTGCGGGTGTTCGTGCAACGCCAGGACGGTGAGCGTCGTGCGGTGCAGCCAGCGGTGCAGCAACAGTTGCAGGCCGAGCTGGATGCCGGGGTGAAAACGCCGGAGTACTACGCGACCCTCGCGCCGGCTGCCGAACGTATCAAGCATGAACTGCTGCGCTTCCTGTTGCAGGCCAAGGCCGACGGCAAGCGTGTGGTCGGTTATGGCGCGGCAGCCAAGGGCAACACCTTGCTCAACTACGCCGGGGTCAAACCCGACCTGCTGGCCTGGGTGGCTGATGCCAACCCGCACAAGCAGGGCAAGTTTCTGCCGGGCAGCCGTATCCCGATTGTCGCGCCGGCGCAGATCGATAGCGAAAAACCGGACTACGTGCTGGTGCTGCCGTGGAACCTGCTGCACGAAGTCAGTCAGCAACTGGCGCAAGTGCGTCAGTGGGACGGGCGCTTCGTGATCGCCGTGCCTGAGATGAAAATTCTGTGAACGTCCTGGTCACCGGGGCCACGGGCTTCGTCGGCCGGCATCTGGTCGCGGCGTTGCTGGCGCGTGGCTGCGACGTTCGCGCGGTGGCGCGCAATTCAGATACGGCTGCGACCATGCCGTGGATCAACGACGTCGAATTTGTCGCGGCGGATATTCATGTGGCTGATCTGGACATTGCGGCGCTCACCGACGGTATCGACGTCCTCGCGCATCTGGCCTGGCCGGGGTTGCCGAACTATCGGGCGCTGTTCCATTTCGAGCACAACCTGATGGCCGACTACCGCTTTATCAAAAGCGCGGTCGAGGCGGGTGTGGCGCAAGTGCTGGTGACGGGCACCTGCTTCGAGTACGGCATGCAAAGCGGCCCGCTCAGTGAGCAGGTCGAGCCGCAGCCGAGCAATCCTTACGGTCTGGCGAAACACACGCTGCATCTGTTTTTGCAAAATCTGCAGCAGGAAAAACCGTTCACCTTGCAGTGGGCGCGCCTGTTCTATTTGCATGGCGAAGGGCAGAACCCCAACAGTCTGCTGGCGGCACTGGACCGGGCGATCGATGCCGGGGAGGCGTCGTTCAACATGTCTGGCGGCGAGCAGTTGCGGGACTTTTTGCCGATCGCCAGCGCCGCCGCTTACCTCGCCACGATCGTGCATCAGCGCGATTTCAACGGCGTGATCAATTGCGCCAGTGGCCAACCGGTATCGGTGCGCGCACTGGTTGAACAACGTCTGCGCGAGCGCGGTGCAGCACTGAATCTGAACCTCGGCCATTACCCGTATCCGAGCCATGAACCGATGGCGTTCTGGGCCGTGACCGAGCGTTTGCAACAGCTACTGGGAGAGCCGCAATGAGGCACGAGTTGTATCGGGTTACCGACCTGCCGGTGTTGCAGAACCGCACCTTTGCCGACCCGGAGTCGGCCAAGGCTTCGGCCAGCGCCGACATGCTGCTGGTGCAGGACGAGCGCAGCGGCCTGATCTTCAACGCCGCGTTCGATGCCGACAAGCTCAGCTATGACGCTGACTATCAGAACGAGCAGGCCCATTCGGGCCAGTTCCAGAAGCACCTGAGCGACGTCGAAGGCATCATCGCCAGGCACTTCAAGGGCCAGGAGCTGATCGAAGTCGGCTGCGGCAAGGGCTACTTCCTTGAGTTGCTCAAGGGCCTCGGTTATTCGATCACCGGGATCGACCCGGCCTACGAAGGTGAAAACGCCGACGTGATCAAGGCGCCGTTCACCCGTGGTCTCGGCCTGGCGGCGGACGCCATCGTCCTGCGCCATGTGCTGGAACACATCGAAGATCCGGTGAGCTTTCTGGCGGTGATTGCCGAAGCCAATCAGGGCGGGCAGATCTACATCGAAGTGCCGTGCTTCGACTGGATCCTCGAGCACAAGGCCTGGTTCGACCTGTTCTACGAGCACGTCAATTATTTCCGCCTCGATGACCTGCGCCGGATGTTCGGCACCGTGCACGAGGCCGGTCACCTGTTCGGTGGCCAGTACCTGTACATCGTCGCCGACCTGTCGACGTTGCGCCTGACCCCGCAGCAACCGGTGCCACGCCTGTCGCTGCCGGACGGTTTCACGGCGAGCCTTGAGCGCGCGGTGCAGATCATTCAATCCGCACCCGAGCAGGGTTCGGCGATCTGGGGCGCATCGTCCAAAGGCGTGATCTATTCGCTGTTCCTGCAACGCGCGGGTGTCGCGGTGGATCGTGTGGTGGATATCAACCCGGCCAAACAGGGGCGTTATCTGCCGCTGAGCGGCGCGCGGGTGTCCTCGCCGCAAGAGGCGATGGATGCGCTGCCCGAAGGCGCCAACCTGTTTGTGATGAACTCCAATTACCTCGAAGAAATCAAGCGGATGACCGGTGGACGCTACGTCTATCACGCCGTCGATAGCGCTTCGTTCCAGTGACCATTGAGACTTTGAACATGACCGACAACAGCATCAACCAAGCCTTCGAAGCCGAATGCCGCGAGCAGATCGCCCAGCAGGGTGACGACCAGAAACTCACTGGCCTGGCCCGTGATTTCTTCAACGAATCGGCCAAACACAAGTACAGCTACCACTTCTCGTGGATGGGCCGCCCGATCATCCAGTTGCCACAAGACATGATGGCGATGCAGGAGATCATCTGGCAGGTCAAGCCGGATCTGGTCATCGAGTGCGGCATCGCCCACGGCGGTTCGATCATCTACTACGCCTCCCTGCTGGAGCTGCAAGGTCACGGCGAAGTGCTGGGCATCGACCTCGACATCCGCCCGCACAACCGTGAAGCGATCGAAAGCCACCCGATGGCCAAGCGCATCAAGATGATCGAAGGTTCGAGCATCGACCCGGCCATCGCCGCTCAGGTGCAGGCTGCGGCCAAAGGCAAGAAGGTCATCCTGGTGCTCGACTCCAACCACACCCACGACCACGTACTCGAAGAGCTGCGCCTGTACGCGCCGCTGGTCTCGGTCGACAGCTACTGCGTGGTGATGGACACCGTGGTCGAAGACATGCCGGCCGATTTCTTCCCGGATCGCCCATGGGGCCCGGGTGACAACCCGAAAACCGCAGTGTGGAAGTACCTGGAAGAGAATCAGGATTTCGAGATCGACCAGCAATTGCAGAACAAGCTGCTGATCACCGTGGCGCCGGACGGCTATCTGCGTCGCGTTCGTTAATTCGCAACATCACCAAAGCGTTATCTCGGCGAGTCGCCGGTTGTGGAGAGAAGTTATGCAAGGCAAGTACAGTTCTGAACTGGCGCTACCGCTCAACGAGCTGTTGACCGTGGTGCTGATTACTCACAATCGGCCGGCGTTCCTGCGTCGGGCGGTGAAGTATTACAGCAGCTTGCCCTGCCGGATCATGGTGCTCGACTCCACACCCGAGCGGCCGGAAGGGGATTTTTCCGCCGTCGATTATCACCATGTGCCGCAGTTCGCTTACTGGGGCATGCAGTCCAAACTGGCTTATGGTGTAGAGCGACTGACCACGCCGTACATGGTGCTGGCGGCTGACGACGATTTTATCCTGCACGATTCGCTGGCCGAGTCCGTCGGTTTTCTGCAGGCGAATCGGGACTACGGCATGTGCCACGGCTACTGCCTGATGTACCTGTCTCTGGCACACGGGGTGAGTTACTACCGCCGCGACAAGAAAGTCCAGGAAGATTATGCGTCGGAGCGGGCTCAGGATCGGGTCATCGATTACATGAGTCAGTACATCCCGCCGTTCTACGCGGTGACCCGTACCGATCTGATGAAGACTTGGCATTCGGCGCTGCCGCCGGGTACCAGTTTCCAATGGCAGGAAATCGGTCACGTGTATTTTCTGCTGGCCAGTGCCAAGGCGCGGATCCTGCCGATGCCTTACGTGGTTCGCGAGATCAACTATGGTGTCTCCGAGCACAGCACGGATGTGTATCACTCGCTTACTTACGTCGACAGTAAGTCGGTTGCCGAACGCGAGGCTTTCACCGACTTCCTGATAACGCTGCCGACCGAGATCAATGGCCTGGACACCGAACAGGCCAAGGCCTTCGTCGAACAGAGTTACGAAGCGATGGCCGAGAGTCTGCGGACCGGCCGGGCTCTGGCTGCCGAGTTGATTTTTGAATCCACCTGGAATCAGCACTCGAAAGTACCGGATCGTCGTTTCGGACCACTGCAATATGTCGAGATGCCGTTCTACAACCAGGCGTTCTTCGACCGTCTGGAACAGTTCGAATTCATGCTGCACGCCATGCCGGCCGGGCGCATGCAGCTGGAAGGGCTAGAAGGTATCTGGGCGCGCCAGACGCACCTGTTGCAGGCACGCAATAACGATAATCCAGAGAGTGTGCTGGACCGTTTGTGGCAGGCGCATGACCTCAATGCCTTCAATCGAAATGTGCTCAAGCGTCTGGCGGGGCAATTGGACCTGTTGGGCGACGCCGAAGCGGCACCGGCGATTCATGAATGGATTACCCGTCTCGAGTCGCTGAGCGTCGACGATCATCGCGCAGTCTTTGACAATATGACGTCGGGTCGCCTGCTCAACTGGCTGGCCGCGCGCGCGCCTTCCGAACAACAGTTCGAGTCAATCCGTCAGCACTTGGCAACTAACGGTGGTGGTCCGCAGTTCGGGATTTTCCTGCTTGATCTGGATAACGACATCGACAAACTGCAGGTCTCTCTCGACAGCCTGCTCGAGGGGCACTGCAAGGCGTTCAAGATTGTCGTGCTCACCACCGGCGAACCACCAGCGGCAACCACGGCGCAAAACATTCTGCATTTTGTCCGGGTCACTCCAGGCAATTTTGTTGACAGGCTCAACCAGAGCATTCGGCAGTCTCCCTGCGATTGGATGTTGCTGGCGCAGGCGGGGGATGAGTTCACGTCGAGCGGATTGCTGCGTGCCAGCCTGGAGTTGATGTCCGTCGAGGTCGTTCACGCGGTTGCCACCGATGAAGTCCAGCGCAAGGAAGGCGGGGCGCTGATTGACGTGTTCCGCCCCGGCTTCAATCTGGATCTGCTGCAGAGTATTCCTTCGTTGATGGCGCGCCACTGGTTGATTCGCCGAGAGGTACTGCTTGAGGTTGGCGGTTATCAGTCGGATTTCCACAAGGCGCTGGAATTCGACTTGCTGCTACGCATCATTGAGCAAGAAGGGCTCGGTGGCCTGGCCCACCTTGACGAACCGTTGTTGATTACCCAGGCAGCGGTGCTGGAAGAAAACGCCCACGAGCGTCAGGCCTTGTTGCGTCACCTGGGGCATCGTGGCTACAAGGCGCGGATCAGCTCGACAGTGCCGGGGACTTACCAGATTGATTACCGCCATTGCGAACAGCCGAAGGTTTCGATCATCCTGCCTGCGGGCGACGATCTTGCGGAACTGCAACGCTGCCTGAACGGCGTATTGTTGCGAACGCGCTACACCCGTTATGAGGTGCTGATTGCGGCCAATCCGCATTTGTCGGCTGCGATCAATGACTGGCTGGGTTCTCTGCAGAATGCCAGGGTGCGCGTGCTGTACGCCGATCGGCCACTGACTGAGGTGGCACTGTGCAATGCGGCGAGTCAGGAGGCACAGGGCGAGTATCTGGTACTGCTGGCAGCGGACAGCGAAGTGGTCAATCCGAACTGGCTCGAGTCTTTGCTCAACCACGCTCAGCGTCCGGAAGTCGGCATCGTGGGGGCCAAAATGATTGATCGCGACGGCAAGATTTCTCAGGCCGGTTTGATTCTTGGTCTGAACGGTGGCGTCGGATCGGCCTTCATCGGCGAAACACACACCACCGAGGGCTATATGCAACGCCTCGTCGTCGAGCAGAACTACTCGGCCGTGTCGAAGGTGTGCCTGATGGTGCGCAAAGAGTTGTTCGACGCGCTCGGCGGTCTGGACGAAGTGACCTTTGCCGACGGTTTCAGCGACGTCGATTTGTGCCTCAAGGCCGGTCAGGCCGGTTACCTCACGGTGTGGACGCCGCTGGTGCAGGTGCTGCACACCGGCGAGCTGCCGCAGGCTCCCGAAGCATTGGCGGCATTGCGGGAGAAATGGAGCGCGACCTTCGCCCGGGATCCGGCCTACAACGCCAACCTGGCCCTGACCGGCAAAGGCTTCACCCTGGGCGACAGTGCCCCGATCAATTGGGCGCAGTTGCTCGCCTGAGCCGGCCGACAGGAATCCGAACATGTTCAACGGTAAATCGATCTTCATCTCCGGCGGCACCGGCTCGTTCGGGCGCAAATTCATCGCCCGTCTGCTTGAGCAATACCAGCCCAAGCGCGTGGTAGTGTTCTCCCGCGATGAACTCAAGCAGTACGAAATGCAGCAGACATTCAACGCGCCATGCATGCGGTACTTTCTCGGTGACGTGCGCGACGCCGATCGTCTGCGTCAGGCCATGCGCGGCATCGATTATGTGGTGCACGCGGCGGCGCTCAAGCAGGTGCCGGCGGCGGAGTACAACCCGACCGAGTGCATCCGCACCAACGTCAATGGCGCGGAGAACATCATCGCCGCGGCCATCGACAACGGCGTGAAAAAAGTCGTGGCGCTGTCCACCGACAAGGCGGCCAGCCCGATCAACCTGTACGGCGCAACCAAGCTGCTGTCGGACAAACTGTTCGTCGCCGCCAACAACATTGCCGGCGAGCAGCAGACCCGTTTTGCCGTGGTGCGCTACGGCAACGTGGCGGGCTCGCGGGGTTCGGTGGTGCCGTTCTTCAGCAAGCTGATTGCCGACGGTGCGCAGGAGTTGCCGATCACCGACGAGCGCATGACCCGCTTCTGGATCACCCTCGATCACGGCGTGCAATTTGTCCTCGACAGCTTTGCGCGGATGCATGGCGGCGAAGTGTTCGTGCCGAAGATTCCGTCGATTCGCATCGTCGATCTGGCGCGGGGCATGGCCGAGCATCTGCCGCACAAGAACGTCGGTATTCGTCCCGGGGAAAAACTGCATGAACTGATGGTGCCGCTGGACGATGCGCGGATGACCCTGGAATTCGCAGACCATTACACCATCCAGCCTTCCATCCGCTTTACCAGCGTCGATGTCGATTTCTCCATCGACAAGCTCGGCGAACGTGGGCGGCCGGTGAGTGAAGATTTCGAATACCGCTCCGATACCAATCCGCACTACCTCTCGGTCGGGCAGATCGCCGAGCTGCACGCGAAGTTGTCGGCATGATTCCCTACGGTCGGCAGAGCGTTGATCAGGCGGACATCGATGCGGTGGTCGAGGTGCTGCAATCGGACTGGCTGACTCAGGGCCCGACTATCGAGCGTTTCGAGCAGGCAATGGCCGAACGATGCCAGGCCGACTTCGCCGTGGCGGTGTGCAACGCCACGGCGGCGCTGCACATTGCCTGCCTCGCGGCCGGCCTTGGCCCTGGCGATCGCTTGTGGACCACGCCGAACACTTTTCTGGCCTCGGCCAACTGCGGGCGCTATTGCGGCGCCGACGTGGATTTTGTCGACATCGATCCGCTGACCTGGAACCTCGATGCCTTCGCCCTCGCCGCGAAGCTCGATCAGGCCGAGCAGGACGGCACGCTGCCGAAAGTGTTGGTGGCGGTGGCGTTCTCCGGGCAGAGCTGCGACCTGCGCAAGATTGCCGAACTGGCCGAGCGCTACAACTTCACCGTGATCGAAGACGCCTCGCACGCCGTGGGCGCCAGCTACGCCGGGCGCCCGGTGGGTTGCGGGGAATTTGCGGCAATGACCGTGTTCAGTTTCCACCCGGTGAAGATCATCACCAGCGCCGAAGGCGGCATGGTCCTGACCAATCGCCCGCAACTGGCGGAGCGTCTGCAACGCCTGCGCAGCCATGGCATGACCCGCGATCCGCAGCAGATGAGCGAACCCAGCCACGGCCCGTGGTATTACCAGCAGATCGAGCTGGGTTTCAATTACCGGATCACCGATTTGCAGGCGGCGCTGGGTCTGTCGCAACTGGCCAAACTGGACGGGTTTATCGCCCGTCGCCGCGAACTGGCGGCGCGTTACGACCGTTTGTTGGCCTATCTGCCGCTGACCTTGCCCAGCGCGCAGCCGGAGGCAGAATCGGCGTGGCACCTGTACGTGGTGCGCCTGCAGACCGAGCGCATCGGCCTGACCCACCGTCAGGTGTTCGAAGGCTTGCGTGCCGCCGGCATCGGCGTGAACCTGCACTATATTCCGGTGCATTTGCAGCCGTACTATCGCGAACTGGGTTTCGCCGAGGGCGACTTCCCCGAAGCCGAGCGTTATTACGCCGAGGCGATCAGCCTGCCGCTGTATCCGTTGCTCAGCGATGAGCAACAGGATCATGTGGTCGAGCAACTGCGTCGGTTGACCGAATAGAGACCGCTGCGGCGGTGAATGAGACTGTGCGATGCGTGATCTGAGTGAGCAGGAAAAATTCTGGCAGGGCGACTTTGGTAACCAGTATGTCGATCGCAACGTCGGACAGCCGCTGGTGGCGGCCAATCTGGCGCTGTTCGCCAAGGCCCTGAGCCGCGCCGGGCGCATCGACAGTGTGGTTGAGCTGGGCACCAATGCCGGCAACAACCTGCAGGCGCTGCATCAGTTGCTGCCGCAAAGTGAGTTGTTCGGCGTTGAGATCAATGAAAGCGCCTGTGCTCAGGCGCGGGCACTGGGCATCGCGCAGATCTGGCACGGCTCGCTGTTCGATTTTCCCCGCGAGCGCAGCTACGACCTGACCCTGAGCAAAGGCGTGCTGATCCATCTGGCGCCGGAGCTGCTGCCGACCGCCTATGCGCAGTTGTATGCGTTGAGCCAGCGCTACATCCTGATCGCCGAGTACTACAACCCGGCGCCGGTGGAGGTGTCCTATCGCGGCAACAGCGGCAAGCTGTTCAAGCGCGATTTCGCTGGGGAAATGCTTGATCGTTATGCCGATCTGCACTTGCTCGATTACGGCTTTGGTTATCACCGTGACCCGCAATTCCCGGTGGACGACATCACCTGGTTTCTGCTGGAAAAACGTCCTTGAACAGCGTCGCAATCATCCCGGCCCGTGGCGGCAGCAAGCGCATCCCGCGCAAGAATCTGTTGCCGTTCGACGGTGTGCCGATGATTGTCCGCTCGATCCGTTCGGCGCTCGACAGTGGCCTGTTCGAACAGGTCGTGGTCAGCACCGATGACGCCGACATTGCCGAGCTGGCGTTGGCCCATGGTGCGCAAGTGCCGTTCCTGCGCCCGGCTGAACTGGCGGATGATTTCACCGGCACTGCTGCGGTGATCAAGCATGCGTTGCAGCAACTGCCTGCGTTCGATTATGCCTGCTGCGTGTACGCCACGGCGCCGTTGTTGCAGGCGCGCTTTCTGCGTCAGGGGTTGGAGTTGCTGCAGCAGCATCCGCAGAAGTCGTTTGCGTTCTCCGTGTGCAGCTTTGGTTTCCCCGTGCAGCGGGCGCTGACGCTGGACGGGCAGGGCGCATTGACCGCGTTGTACCCGGAATTTCGCAATACCCGCTCGCAGGATCTGCCTGAAGCTTTTCAGGACGCCGGCCAGTTTTACTGGGGCCGTAGCGAGGCGTGGTTGCGCGACGAGGTGCTGTATTCAAGCGCCAGCCTGCCGGTGATTCTGCCGCGGCATCTGGTGCAGGACATCGACACGCTGGAAGACTGGAAGCGCGCCGAATACCTCTACGCCGCGCTCAAGGCCGGCGGAGAACTGCAATGAGAGTGCTGATCCGCGCCGACGCTTCGCCGACCATCGGCAGTGGCCACATCGCCCGCTGCCTGACCCTCGCCAGGGTGTTGCGCGGGCAGGGCAGTCATGTCGCGTTTGCCTGTCGGCAATTGCCGGGCCATCGACTGGATGCACTGCAGGCCGAGGGGTTCGAGACGTTCGCGCTGCCCGACAGCTATCCCGGTGAAGATCCGCAACAGGCCATCGAGTCGATGCTGCCGTGGCAGGCTGATATCGACGCTCTGGACGCCTTGCTGGCAGGTCACGCCGCATTCGACTGGATCATCGCCGACCACTACGGCCTCGATCATCAGTGGCAAACCGCGGCCCGACGCTGGGCGCCACGGATCGCGGCGGTGGACGATCTCGCCACGCGGCATTACAGCGTCGATCTGCTGCTCAATCAGAACTTGTCTGGCCTCAGCGAGAACTACGCGCCGCTGCTGCCCGAAGGCTGCCGCACCTTGCTCGGCCCGCGCTACGCCATGCTGCGCGAAGAATTCGTCTGCCCGGCCATCGAGATCAAACCCAAGGCCCGCCGTGTGCTGGTGAATTTCGGTGGTTTCGACGCGGCGATGCAGACCCATCACGCGATGTTGGCCCTGAAGGATTTCACCGAACTGGAAGTGGATTTCGTCGCTGGCGCAGACAATCCAGCATGGGCACAAATGCAGGCACTGGCCGCAACACGGCCGCATTGGCGCCTGCACAGTTTCGTCAGCGATTTCCAACAACGCATGACCGAAGCCGATCTGTTTATCGGCGCCGGCGGCGGCACCAGTTGGGAACGCGCGGCGCTGGGCCTGCCGACGATCTGCATCGCGGTATCGAACAATCAGCAGGCCAACGGCGAAGTCATGGCAGCGGCGGGGGCGCATGTGTTCATGGGCGCCCGCGAGCAGGTGAGTGTCGAGCAGTTGCGCGACGCCATCGGTTTTGTCGTCGACAATGTCTATCTGCGCCAGAGCCTGGCCGAGCGTTCGCGGCAACTGGTCGATGGGCGCGGTGCGTTGCGCGTGGCGGCGGCGTTGGCCGGTGCGGTGCTCAAGCTGCGCCCGGCGACCCTCGATGATGCGCAGTTGCTGTTCGACGGGCGCAATGCCGAGGCTGTGCGGCGCTGGTCACTGGACACGGCTGCAATCGAATGGCCGCAGCACCTGAACTGGCTCAATGCGAGTCTGCGCAACCCGCAGCGCCTGCTGTTGATCGCCGAGGCCGATGACGGGCCGGTTGGCGTCTTGCGCTATGACCTGCGCGGCTTCGAAGCTGAGGTGTCGCTGTATCTGCTTGAGGGGCGTTTCGGTCTCGGCTGGGGCAGGGCGTTGCTGGCGCGAGGTGAGGCGTTCGTCCGCGCGCACTGGCCGCAGATGACCGCCATTACCGCGCAGGTCCTGCCGGGCAATCGCCCCTCTTTGAATGTATTTCGTGACGCCGGATTCACCCAGAGTGCCTGCGCGTTCACCCAGGTTTTGAAGGATCACCGCGATGAGTAGTTTCAAGATTGGCGAGCGTCTGATCGGCGCCGATGCGCCGCCGTTCATCATTGCCGAGATGAGCGGCAACCATAACCAGTCGCTGGAGGTGGCTCTGCAGATTGTCGAGGCCGCCGCCAAGGCTGGCGCGAATGCCTTGAAGTTGCAGACGTACACCGCGCAGACCATGACTCTGGATCTGACCGAGGGCGAGTTTTTCATCAAGGATCCGAACAGCCTGTGGGCCGGTACTTCGCTGTACGACCTGTATGAGAAAGCCCATACCCCGTGGGAGTGGCACGCACCGATTTTCGCCCGGGCCAAAGAGCTGGGGATGCTCGCGTTCTCGACGCCGTTCGATGACACGGCGGTGGACTTTCTCGAAAGCCTCGACGTGCCGGCGTACAAGATCGCCAGTTTCGAAAACACCGATCTGCCGTTGATTCGTCGCGTGGCGGCGACCGGCAAACCGCTGATCATCTCCACCGGCATGGCCAGCATCGCCGAACTCGACGAAACCGTGCGTGCTGCCCGCGAGGCCGGGTGCAAGGATCTGGTGCTGCTCAAATGCACCAGCACTTACCCGGCAACGCCGCTCAACAGCAATCTGCGCACGATCCCGCACCTGCGTGAGCTGTTCGGTTGCGAGGTGGGTCTTTCCGATCACTCCATGGGCGTTGGCGTGTCCGTGGCCGCTGTGGCGCTCGGGGCGACCGTGGTAGAAAAGCACTTTACCCTCGACCGTTCGGCGGGTGGGGTGGACGCGAGTTTCTCGCTGGAACCCGCCGAACTGGCCAGTCTGGTGGTCGAAACCGAACGCGCCTGGCAGGCCATGGGCCAGGTGCATTACGGCGTCACCGAAGCCGAGCGCAAGTCGCTGGTTTATCGCCGTTCGCTGTACGTCACCGCGGACATGGCCGCCGGTGAGCCCTTCACCGCAGCCAATCTGCGCGCCATTCGCCCCGGTCTCGGTCTGCCACCCAAGCACACCGAAGCCGTCCTCGGTCGTCGCGCTCGTCAGGCGATCAAACGCGGCACGCCGCTGGACTGGTCGTTGGTCGAATAACCCGATCTGCAACCGATTCGGCAAAATAGCGTGACCTGCGAGTCATAACGCGCATCTTCACTGTATTGTATTGACCGGGGAGATGGCGCCTGGCCGTGTATCGGTTCCAGTGATAGCCCTTTGCGCTCCCCGTGGCTGCCCTTTGTGGCGGCCGTTTTCTGTTTGTCGGCGCCCCTCGAATCCTTGCGAGCGGTGGTTTTGGGCTGTTTTTTATTGGGAAGCCGTAATGATTGGCATAAAAAGCATTGCGAGCTACGTTCCTGTAGCCGGCGTGGACAATTACGCACAAGGTGCAAAATTCGAGAAGGATGAAGAATTCATCCTCGGCAAAATCGGTTCGGCCTTCCTGCCGCGTAAAGACGCTGAACAGGAAACCTCCGATCTGTGCGTGGAAGCGGCCAATGCGCTGTTTGCCAGCAACCCTGAACTGAAGCGTGAATCGATCGACGCACTGATCGTGGTCACTCAGAACGGTGACGAAGAAGGCCTGCCGCACACCGCTGCCATCGTCCAGGACAAGCTCGGTCTGCCGACCAATGTTGCGGCGTTCGATATTTCCCTGGGCTGCTCCGGTTACGTCTATGGCATCTACGCAATCAAAGGCTTCATGGAAGCCGCCGGCCTGAAGAACGGCCTGCTGATCACCGCTGACCCGTACTCGAAAATCGTCGACCCGGAAGACCGCAACACCACCATGCTCTTCGGCGATGCCGCTACCGCCACCTGGATGGGTGAAGACCCGGCCTGGGCGTTGGGCAAGGCCAAGTTCGGCACCGACGGTTCCGGCGCACCGCACCTGAAAGTCACCGATGGCGTGTTCTTCATGAACGGTCGTCAGGTGTTCAACTTCGCGCTGCTCAAAGTCCCGGCGCACTTGCACGAATTGCTCGACGACTCCGGCCTCAAGGCTGACGACATCGACGCCTTCTGCATTCACCAGGGCAGTGCGGCGATTGTCGATGCGGTGGCGCGCCGTTTCGAAGGCGAGCCGGAGAAGTTCATCAAGGACATGGTCGAGACCGGCAACACCGTGTCGTCGAGCGTGCCGCTGCTGCTGGAAAAACACGTGCTCGATTCCGACTGGAAGCGCATTGCGATCAGTGGTTTCGGTGTGGGTCTGTCGTGGGGCTCGGCGATCATCTATCGTCCTTGAGTCCGGTCAAAAACGGCGGATACAAAAATAGCGTTCAGGGTTACCCTTGAACGCTATTTTTTTTGCCTGAAGGGAGCGCGAGCCGGCATGAGCGAGTTTTTCCAAGCCAACGCCGAGGTTATCCAGCAGCGCTGGCCGGCACTGTTCGCACGATTGGTGGCTGAAGACAGTGCGGTCGTCGACGCCGAACTGGTGCAGGGCCTGGGTTCGACACTGAGCGTTAACGGGATTCAACTCACCAGTCGTCACGACCGGGTCCACGAAGCGCGCGTTCAGGCGGCCAGTCTGCCGGAAAAACCTCAGTTGCACGTCTACGGCACCGGTCTTGGAGACTTGCCAGTCGTGTTGCTGGAGCGTGCCGGGCTTGAGCGGTTGTACGTGCATGTGCTTAACGGCGCCCTGTTCGCGCTGGTGCTGCAACTGCTCGATCAGCGCCAATGGCTGGAAGACCCGCGCGTGCAGCTGTTCTATGCCGGTGATCTGTCAGACATCTGCACACCTTTTTTCGCCCTGCCGGCGGAGATGCTGCTGGCTGATGACTTCAACGCGAAGATCCGCGATCGGCTGGTCAGCGAAGTGCACCTGAGCTTCAACAATCGCGAGTTCGATCCAAACTTGCCGTTCATTCAACAGCGTTTGCAGGACTGCCTGCCGGTGTTGCTGGGCGATGACGATGTGGCGCAATTGTTCGGGACCGCCAATGGCCGGGAAATCTATGTGATCGGTACCGGGCCGACCCTGGAAGGGCATTTCCAGCGTCTGGCGGCGGTGCACGCGCAGGCCGAACGTCCATTGTTGATGTGCGTCGATACCGCTTACCGGCCGCTGCGCGAGCACGGCATCGTCCCGGATCTGGTGGTCACCATCGATCAGCGCATCAGCTTCCGGCATTTGCCATTCGAGGATTCCGCTGGCATCCCGCTGGTGTATCTACCCATGAGCGATCCTGCGCTGCTGACCGCCTGGAAGGGCAAGCGTTACGGCGGTTACTCGGCCAGCCCGGTGTATGCCGCGTTGCGTGAGCAATACCCGCGCGGACAACTGCATGTCGGTGGCAGCGTGATTCATCCGGCGGTGGACCTGGCGGTGAAGATGGGTGCATCGCGTATTACCCTGTTTGGCGCCGACTTCGCGTTCCCGATGAACAAGACCCATGCCGGTTGGAATGACGGTGATCTGGGCCCCGGTGTTGATCAGGCGCGGCACTGGGTGCAGGACGGCCATGGCCAGCGGGTCAGCACCCAGCTGAATTTTCGCGGCTATCTGTGCGTGCTGGAGCGTTATATCGCCGCACATCCGCAGGTACAGTTTTTCAACAGCAGTCGGGCAGGCGCACTGATCGCCGGGACGCAGTTCAATCAGGAGTTTGTGCAATGACGACGATTGAGCAGTGCGTTGGCGAATGCCGTCAGTGCGCCGGGCTGTTTCGCCTGGGACGTGATGTCGAGGCGGCGCTGGATATGGTCGATGTATTCGAGGGCGCGCAGCAGTTGCTGATAGCCAAACCTGCGCAGATTCAACAGGACTGGGCCTTTGTACTCACGCACATGCTCGCTTGTCAGGAACGTCAGGACTGGTTGGGGCTGGCGGACTGGATGGAGTATGAGTTGATCGAACTGTTGCAAAAAGCACGATCGGCATACTGACCGAGCGCACTGGCCCGCGGCTTTACGCGCGGGTCGGTTTTATGGCGTCATTTTTTCGCAGGTGGGAGGGCGCTAAGCCCTTGTTTTCTCGGGGGTGGCAGGGTGATGGCAAATTTTTTTCAAAAAGCCCTCAAGCAACCTGCCAACCCGACGATAACTATTACGAAGGTTCTCTAGGCCACACCAGGCGGTTGCCAGGGCCGGAAGCCGCAGTACCCAACCAACGAGGAATTCGTCATGGCTTTAACAGTAAACACCAACACCACGTCGCTGAACGTTCAGAAAAACCTGAACAACGCTTCCAACGCCCTGTCGACTTCGATGCAGCGCCTGTCTTCCGGCCTGAAAATCAACAGCGCTAAAGACGACGCCGCTGGCCTGCAGATCTCCAACCGTATGGCTTCGCAAATCCGTGGTGGCAACCAGGCTATCCAGAACGCCAACGACGGTATCTCCGTTGCTCAGGCAGCTGAAGGCGGCCTGCAAGCGACCACCGACATCCTGCAACGTATGCGTGAACTGGCTGTTAAAGCACGTAACGGCACCAACGGCACTGCTGACCAGACCGCAACCAACGCTGAATTCGCTCAGATGTCCGACGAGATCACCCGTATCTCGGCTTCGACCAACCTGAACGGCAAAAACCTGCTGGACGGTTCGGCTGGTACTGTAACCCTGCAAGTTGGCGCAAACACTGGTTCGGCTAACCACATCGACCTGGTACTGAGCTCCAAGTTCGACGCCGTCAGCCTGTCCGTAGGTAGCGGTACTGTGGTTCTGACCGGTGCTACCGGTACTGGTACTGGTTCTGCTTCGCAGAACATCGACAACGCGATCACTGCAATCGACGCCGCTATCGCTGCCATCGGTGCACAGCGCGCCAGCCTGGGTGCTTCGCAAAACCGTCTGACCAGCACCATCTCCAACCTGCAGAACATCGTGGAAAACACCACTGCTGCACAGGGTCGTGTACAAGATACCGACTTCGCCGCAGAAACTGCTAACCTGACCAAGCAGCAAACTCTGCAGCAGGCTTCGACCTCTGTTCTGGCTCAAGCCAACCAACTGCCATCCGCTGTACTGAAGCTGCTTCAGTAATTTCGGATTGAGTTCGGGCGGGGGAGTGCGCTGGTCGCGCTCTCTCGCCTTTTTACGTTAGAGGGTGATGAGCATGGACATGAGCGTAAAGCTTAACGTGTCTTATCCGGCTCCCAAGCCAGCAGCACCGGTTGCTGACAAACCGTCAGAGACGCCAGTCGTTGCCAAGGTGGATGCTCCGGTCGCTGATAAAAAGAGTCAGGATTCGGATGATGCCAAGTTGAAACTGGCGGTGCAGGAGATCGAAAAGTTTGTACAGTCGATCAAGCGCAATCTGGAGTTCTCTATCGACGAACACTCCGGAAAGGTCATCGTCAAGGTGATCGCGAGCGAGACGGGTGAAGTCGTTCGACAGATTCCCTCCGCAGAAGCCCTGAAGCTGGCAGACAGCCTCGCCAACGCGAGTCACGTGTTGTTCGACGCCAAAGTCTGATAGCTGGCATGAATAATGTTTGTACGTTCTCAGGACGCTGTTAACGGTCAAAAGAATGGCAACAATCTGAAGGGAGATGCACATGGCAAGTCCAATTCTACCGGGTTCCGGACTGGGTTCCGGCCTGGACATCGGCGCGATCGTGACCGCGCTGGTCAACGCCGACAAGTCTGCCAAGCAGACGCAGATCGATACTCAGACAAAAACCAACTCGCTGAAGATTTCCGGTGTCGGCTCGCTGAAAAGTGCGCTGGCGGCATTCCAGAAGTCGATGACTGATCTGGGCAAGGCGACCAGTCCTGCGTTTGCCGGTTATACCGCGACTTCGGATACGCCGACGGTACTCGGTGCAACGTCCGACAGTACTGCAGTACCTGGCAGCTATAGCGTTATCGTGAACAAACTGGCAACCGGCTCGAAAGTGGCCAGTGCTGCTTTTGCTGGCGGCGCCACCAGTGCCATTCCGAGTGGTACTCTGAAAATCAGTCAGAATGGCATTGATTACAATGTTGCGATTCCGGCCAATGCCACCTTGCAGAGCACTCGGGATGCGATCAACACCGCGCAGGCGAGCAATGGTATCTCCGCCAACATCGTGACCGACGCCAGCGGCGCTTCGCGTTTGGTGATCAACTCGAGCAAGACCGGCGCAGGCATGGACTTGCAGGTGAGTGGCATCGCGGGTCTCGAGATCGACGGTACTCAGAAAATGGGGACCAGTCCTGCGGCAGGTGCCTCGGGCGCCGTTGGCGACTTGGCTCAGGACGCATCGCTCACCATCGACGGTCTGACCGTTACCAGCAAGAGCAACACGGTAACAGGTGCAATCAGCGGAATGACGTTGAGCCTCGCTGCCGTAAGCCCTAAAGACGCCAGTGGGACTCCGACGCCCGCAACCGTGACCGTCGCAACCAACACCGCAGGCATCCAGACGTCGCTGCAGACGTTCATGGATTCCTACAACACGCTCAAGCGAACCATCGATACCCTGTCCAATGCGACCGCGGACGCTGATGGCAACCTGACTGTTTCTGCTGCGTTTACCGGTGACTCGCTGCCGCGTTCGCTGATGGCGGATATCCGTTCGCAACTGACCCAGAGCTCGGCGGGTACCGGGCAGTTGGCCGTCCTGGCGCAGATGGGTGTGCTGACCGACAAGGAAACCGGTGAGTTGACCCTCGATACCAAGGTGTTCAACGATCGTATGAGTATTCCGGGCATGTCTGGTCAGGTTCAGCAGATGTTCTCCGGCACCAATGCCACCAATGGTCTGTTGGCGCGCATGAGCAGTGCGGTTGATCCGTACATCAAGTCGGGTACCGGGCTGCTCGATCAGCGCAGCACCAGTTTGACCAACGCTGCGGCGAATCTGAAAAAGCAGCAGACAGCGTTGGACTTGCACGTGACGAGCCTGACGGCGACGCTGACCGCCAAATACAACGCCATGGACCTGTTGGTCGGGCAAATGAAGGCGACGGCAAGTAACATCACGTCGTTCTTCAGCTCGCTGAACGCTCAGCAATCCGCGAAGTAACCCGTAAGAACGACAAAAACCCGGCTACGCTTCATCGGCGTGCGCCGGGTTTTTGTCTTTTGATCTAAAGTTCTGTGATTCGTTGGCGATACACTGGTTATACGAGTCATTGTGGCAATGAGGTAGAACATGAACCCAATGTTAGCCCTTCGGCAATATCAAAAAGTCGGTGCACACGCCCAGACATCCGAAGCGAGCCCGCACCGCTTGGTGCAAATGTTGATGGAAGGTGGTCTGGAGCGCATCGCTCAGGCCAAGGGTGCCATCGAGCGCAAAGACATCCCTGCCAAGGGTACGGCTATCAGCAAGGCCATCGGTATCATTGGCGGTTTGTGCGAGGGTCTGGATCTGGAAAACAGCGCCGATTCGGTCGCTGATCTCAATCAGCTGTACATCTACATGATGAAGCGGCTGGCGCAGGCCAATATTGACAGCGACCCGCGAATTCTTGATGAGGTCGCCGGCCTGCTGCGCACCGTAAAGGAAGGCTGGGACGGCATCGCTCCGCCAGGCCCCCAGTTTTAAGGAGAGCACCATGAGTCTTGTATTGCAGCGAATCGCAGATACCCGTGAAGCGTTGGTCAGCGCGCTGGCCGAACGTAACTGGGAGGCCATTGGCGAGCTGGATCTGGCCTGCCGTTCCTGCATGGAAGACGTCATGGCCGAGGCCTCGCTGGATGAGGAGGCCTTGCGCAATAACCTTGAGGAGCTGCTCCACGTCTACAAGGAGCTTCTGGAGGCGGCGATGGGTGAGCGCCAGGCGATAGCCAACGAGATGTCGCAGATCACCCAAGCGCAGAAGGCGGCAAAGGTTTACCATCTGTTTGGTTAATTAACCTCCAGTTAATCCAGACATGTGCGCCATAAATTTGACTGTGCACGGTTTTTTGACTTAACTAGTGCTGTTTTCAGATTTCAGGCGTCTACAGGCACAAGGTGTCCTGCAAGCGTCTCGCTTGCCCCATTTTTCGGGCTTTGAGTTGACTAGGGAAGTTGCTACTGCGTGTGGCGTGAAATCAAAATTCTGCTGATCGATGACGATAGCGTCCGCCGCCGCGACCTGGCGGTGATTTTAAATTTTCTCGGCGAAGAAAATTTACCCTGCGGCAGCCATGACTGGCAGCAGGCCGTCGGCTCTTTGTCATCAAGTCGTGAAGTCATCTGTGTACTGATCGGGACGGTCAATGCTCCGGGTGCACTTTTGGGCTTGTTAAAGACACTCTCGACATGGGATGAGTTCCTTCCGGTTTTGCTGATGGGCGATAATTCTTCCGTCGACCTGCCGGAAGACCAGCGCCGCCGGGTGCTTTCGACCCTGGAAATGCCGCCCAGCTACAGCAAATTGCTCGACTCCCTGCACCGTGCCCAGGTCTATCGCGAGATGTACGATCAGGCCCGCGAGCGCGGCCGTCATCGCGAACCCAATCTGTTCCGTAGCCTCGTCGGCACCAGCCGGGCGATCCAACACGTCCGTCAAATGATGCAGCAAGTGGCCGATACCGATGCCAGCGTGCTGATCCTTGGCGAGTCCGGCACCGGCAAGGAAGTGGTTGCGCGCAATCTGCATTACCACTCCAAGCGTCGCGACGCGCCATTCGTGCCAGTCAACTGCGGGGCGATCCCGGCAGAGCTGCTGGAAAGCGAACTGTTCGGTCACGAGAAGGGCGCCTTCACTGGTGCGATCACCAGCCGTGCCGGGCGTTTCGAACTGGCCAATGGCGGTACGCTGTTCCTCGACGAAATCGGCGACATGCCGCTGCCGATGCAGGTCAAGCTGCTGCGCGTCCTGCAGGAGCGCACCTTCGAGCGCGTGGGCAGCAACAAGACCCAGAGTGTCGACGTGCGCATCATTGCCGACCCACAAGAATCTCGAAAGCATGATCGAGATCGGCACCTTCCGCGAAGACCTCTACTATCGCCTGAACGTGTTCCCGATCGAGATGGCGCCGCTGCGTGAGCGCGTCGAAGACATTCCGCTGCTGATGAACGAACTGATCTCGCGCATGGAACACGAAAAGCGCGGCTCGATCCGTTTCAACTCGGCGGCGATCATGTCGCTGTGCCGTCACGGCTGGCCGGGCAACGTCCGTGAGCTGGCGAACCTGGTCGAGCGCATGGCGATCATGCATCCGTACGGGGTGATCGGCGTGGTCGAGTTGCCGAAGAAATTCCGCTACGTCGACGACGAAGACGAGCAGATGGTCGACAGCCTGCGCAGCGATCTCGAAGAGCGCGTGGCCATCAACGGTCACACCCCGGACTTCACCGCTAACGCGATGCTGCCGCCGGAAGGTCTGGACCTCAAGGACTACCTCGGTGGTCTGGAGCAGGGCCTGATCCAGCAGGCGCTGGACGACGCCAATGGCATCGTGGCGCGTGCCGCCGAACGCCTGCGCATTCGCCGTACCACGCTGGTGGAGAAGATGCGCAAGTACGGCATGAGCCGGCGCGAAGGTGACGAACAGGCGGATGATTGACGCCTGTTTTTCAATGCCTTCATTTATAAGCAGTTTTTTTTAGGCACGGGTATTGCTACATCCCTCGCAACGTTCCGTTTAACTGACGGTCAGCCAAGCGAGAGAACACAATGCCCCACGCCCAGATGTCTTCTGCCTCCAATGCCGAGGGGCAACCGTCGTCCTTAGAGCAGACGAGCCGCCTGGGTCTTGAGCAGGCGTTCGCGCTGTTCAATCAGATGTCCAGCCAGTTGACCGATTCCTACAGCATGCTTGAAGCCCGGGTCACCGAGCTCAAGGGTGAACTGGCCGTGGTCAGCGCCCAGCGCATGCAGGAGCTGGCAGAAAAAGAACGCCTGGCCAACCGTCTGCAAAACCTCCTTGATCTGTTGCCCGGTGGCGTCATCGTGATTGACGGCCACGGCATGGTTCGCGAAGCCAATCCGGCGGCGATCGACTTGCTCGGGCTACCACTGGAAGGCGAATTGTGGCGTCACGTCATCGCCCGTTGCTTTGCCCCGCGTGAAGACGACGGTCATGAAATCTCTCTGAAAAACGGGCGGCGCCTGTCGATTGCCACGCGCTCGCTGGATGCCGAGCCGGGGCAGTTGGTGTTGCTCAACGACCTGACAGAAACCCGTCATCTGCAGGATCAACTGGCGCGCCACGAGCGCCTGTCGTCACTGGGTCGGATGGTCGCCTCGCTGGCTCATCAGATCCGCACGCCGCTGTCAGCCGCTTTGCTCTATGCCAGTCATTTGACTGAGCAGGAACTTCCGGTCGCCACTCAACAGCGCTTTGCCGGCCGCCTCAAAGAGCGCCTGCATGAGCTGGAACATCAGGTGCGCGACATGCTGGTGTTCGCCCGTGGCGAGCTGCCGCTGACCGACCGGATCACCCCGAATGCCTTGATGCAGTCGCTGCAAGCGGCGGCGCTGACCCATGTGCAGGATTTGCCCATTCGCTGGCAGTGCGACAGCCATGCCGGCGAATTGCTGTGCAACCGCGACACGTTGGTCGGGGCGATTCTCAATCTGATCGAAAACGCGATTCAGGCCAGCGATGGCAACGTGCGCCTGAAAGTGCACTGCTACAGCCGCGACAACAGCCTGCGCCTGTGTGTCAGCGACAGCGGCAGCGGCATTGATCCGGCGGTGCTGGAGCGTCTCGGTGAGCCATTTTTCACCACCAAAGTGACCGGTACCGGGCTTGGCCTGACCGTGGTCAAGGCTGTGGCGCGGGCACATCAGGGAGAATTGCAGCTGCGCTCGCGAGTCGGGCGCGGCACGTGCGCGCAGGTGATCCTGCCGCTGTTTTCCGCTGTACACGGAGCTGAGTAAACGTCATGGGCATCAAGGTTTTGCTGGTCGAGGATGACCGCTCGTTGCGCGAAGCGCTGGCCGATACGCTGCTGCTGGCGGGGCACGACTACCAGGCGGTCGGCAGTGCCGAAGAGGCGTTGCAGGCGGTCGAGCGCGAGGCGTTCAGTCTGGTGGTCAGCGACGTCAACATGCCTGGCATGGACGGCCATCAACTGCTTGCACTGTTGCGTGCCCGGCAGCCGCAATTGCCGGTGTTGCTGATGACTGCGCACGGCGCGGTCGAGCGTGCGGTCGATGCGATGCGTCAGGGCGCGGCGGATTATCTGGTCAAGCCATTTGAACCCAAGGCCCTGCTGGACCTGGTGTCGCGACATGCCTTGGGTAGCGTCAGCGTTGCTGACGGTGAAGGTCCGGTGGCGGTCGAGCCGGCCAGTGCGCAGCTGCTCGAATTGGCCGCGCGTGTGGCGCGCAGTGATTCCACGGTGCTGATCTCCGGCGAATCCGGTACCGGCAAGGAAGTGCTGGCGCGCTACATCCACCAGCAATCCCACCGTGCCAGCCAACCGTTCATTGCGATCAACTGCGCGGCGATTCCCGACAACATGCTCGAAGCAACGCTGTTCGGTCACGAGAAGGGCTCGTTCACCGGCGCCATCGCGGCGCAGGCCGGCAAGTTCGAGCAGGCCGATGGCGGCACCATTCTGCTCGACGAGATTTCCGAAATGCCCTTGGGCCTGCAAGCCAAGTTGCTGCGGGTGTTGCAGGAGCGCGAAGTCGAGCGCGTCGGTGCGCGCAAACCGATCACCCTGGATATTCGCGTGGTCGCCACCACCAACCGTGATCTGGCCGGCGAAGTGGCGGCGGGGCGTTTCCGTGAAGACCTTTTTTACCGTCTGTCGGTTTTCCCTCTGGCGTGGCGTCCACTTCGCGAGCGCACTGCCGATATCTTGCCGCTGGCGGAGCGGTTGCTGAACAAACACGTCAATAAAATGAAGCATGCGGCGGCGAAACTTTCGCCAGAGGCCCAGGCTTGCCTGACCCACTACCCGTGGCCGGGCAACGTGCGTGAGCTGGATAACGCGATTCAACGGGCGCTGATTCTGCAGCAGGGCGGTTTGATCCAGCCGCAGGATTTCTGCCTGACCGGCGCGGTGACGTTTAGCGCAGCGCCGGCCGTCGCGCCGGTGCAACCGTTGGTGCGCGAGATCGAAGTCGAGGCCGAATCCGCCGGTGCGCTGGGCGATGACCTGCGTCGCCGGGAGTTCCAGATGATCATCGACACCCTGCGCACCGAGCGTGGCCGGCGCAAGGAAGCCGCGGAAAAGCTCGGTATCAGCCCGCGTACCCTGCGCTACAAACTGGCGCAGATGCGGGATGCCGGGATGGACGTCGAAGGCTATCTGTTCGCCACCTGAAAATTGTCGCAAGTCAATTGTGGGAGCGGGCTTGCTCGCGAAAGCGCAGGGTCAGTTGCGAAAATGTCGACTGACTCTCCCTCTTCGCGAGCAAGCCCGCTCCCACAGTGGTTTCGCGGTGCCTGGACCTGACGCGGTGCCTTGATGGGCTTTTATAGAGTAAGTCCGCCGAGCTGGCACCCTTGTTGCTAATACCTGTGTACCCGCCGAGTGAGTGTCAAAAAATTGCGGGCCGCCCAAGAGAGTAGACCATGAGCCAAGGTATTGAATTTAATCGGTTGATGATGGACATGAAGGCCATGAAAATGGACGCCATGGCCACGCCGAAATCGACTGCCGCCGTCCCTGAACTGGCAGGCAGCAGCTTTTCCGACATGCTCGGTCAGGCCATCAACAAAGTCAGCGATACCCAGCAGGCGTCGACTCAGTTGGCCAACGCATTTGAAATCGGCAAGAGCGGCGTCGATCTGACGGACGTGATGATCGCCTCGCAGAAAGCCAGCGTGTCGTTCCAGGCTCTGACCCAGGTGCGCAACAAGCTGGTTCAGGCTTATCAAGACATCATGCAGATGCCGGTTTAAGGACGAGATTGAGTCATGGCAGAAGCAGTCGCCGATAACGTTCCGGCCAAGGCCACCCGATAGACGGCAAACCGCCGCTGTTCGGCCTGTCCTTCCTGGAAAACCTCTCCGAGATGACCATGCTGCGTCAGGTGGGCCTGTTGGTCGGCCTGGCTGCGAGCGTGGCGATTGGCTTTGCCGTGGTGCTGTGGTCGCAGCAGCCGGATTACCGTCCGTTGTACGGCAGCCTTGCCGGCATGGACGCCAAGCAGGTCATGGACACCCTGGCCTCCGCCGACATTCCCTACACCGTCGAGCCGAACTCCGGCGCCTTGCTGGTCAAGGCCGACGACCTGTCCCGTGCGCGGATGAAACTCGCGGCCGCTGGTGTCACTCCCAGCGACGGCAACATCGGTTTCGAAATCCTCGACAAGGAACAGGGTCTGGGCACCAGCCAGTTCATGGAAGCGACCCGTTACCGTCGCGGCCTCGAAGGCGAACTGGCGCGCACCATCTCCAGTCTGAACAACGTCAAGGGTGCCCGTGTGCACCTGGCGATTCCGAAGAGTTCGGTGTTCGTGCGTGATGAGCGCAAGCCAAGTGCGTCGGTACTGGTCGAGCTGTACTCCGGGCGTTCGCTGGAGCCGGGTCAGGTGGTGGCGATCATCAACCTGGTGGCGACCTCCGTTCCTGAACTGAGCAAATCGCAGATCACCGTCGTCGATCAGAAGGGCAACCTGCTCTCCGATCAGGCGGAAAACTCCGAAATGACCATGGCCGGCAAGCAGTTCGATTACAGCCGCCGCATGGAAAGCATGCTGACCCAGCGCGTGCACAATATTCTGCAACCGGTACTGGGCAACGACCGCTACAAGGCTGAAGTCTCGGCCGACATCGATTTCAACGCCGTCGAATCGACTGCCGAGCAGTTCAACCCGGATCAACCGGCGTTGCGCAGCGAGCAGTCGGTCAACGAACAACGCACCGCCAGCAATGGCCCGCAAGGTGTACCGGGTGCCCTGAGCAACCAACCGCCAGCGCCGGCCTCGGCACCGCAGACCACCGGTGGCGCGCAAGCCTCTACCGGCATGATTCAACCCGGTCAGCCACTGGTTGATGCCAACGGTCAGCAGATCATGGACCCGGCCACCGGCCAGCCAATGCTCGCGCCGTACCCGGCGGACAAGCGTCAACAATCCACCAAGAACTTCGAACTCGACCGTTCCATCAGCCACACCAAACAGCAGCAGGGTCGCCTGAATCGTCTGTCGGTGTCGGTGGTAGTCGACGATCAGGTCAAGATCAACCCGGCCAACGGGGAAACCACCCGCGCGCCGTGGAGCGCCGATGAACTGGCGCGCTTCACCCGTCTGGTGCAGGACGCGGTCGGCTTCGATGCCAGCCGTGGCGACAGCGTCAGCGTGATCAACATGCCGTTCTCCGCCGAACGCGGTGAAGTGGTCGCCGATATTCCGTTCTACTCCCAGCCATGGTTCTGGGACATCGTCAAACAAGTGCTGGGTGTGTTGTTCATCCTGGTGCTGGTGTTTGGTGTGCTGCGTCCGGTGTTGAACAACATCACCGGTGGCGGCAAAGGCAAGGAGCTGGCCGGTCTGGGCAGCGACGTGGAACTCGGTGGCATGGGCGGCCTGGACGGCGACCTGGCCAACGACCGCGTGAGCCTCGGTGGTCCGCAGAGCATTCTGTTGCCTAGCCCGAGCGAGGGTTACGACGCACAACTGAATGCAATCAAGAGCTTGGTGGCCGAGGATCCGGGTCGCGTGGCTCAGGTCGTGAAAGAGTGGATTAACGCAGATGAGTGATAACCGAGCCGCAACCGCCAAACTGAACAAGGTCGACAAAGCCGCGATTCTGCTGCTGTCCCTGGGTTCCACCGATGCCGCGCAAGTGCTGCGCCACATGGGCCCGAAAGAGGTTCAGCGTGTCGGTGTGGCCATGGCCCAGATGGGTAACGTCCATCGCGAGCAGGTCGAGCAGGTCATGAGCGAGTTCGTCGACATCGTCGGCGACCAGACCAGCCTCGGCGTCGGCTCCGACGACTACGTGCGCAAAATGCTTACCCAGGCGTTGGGCGAAGACAAGGCCAATGGCCTGATCGACCGCATCCTGCTCGGTGGCAACACCAGCGGCCTCGACAGCCTGAAATGGATGGAGCCGCGCGCCGTTGCCGACGTGATCCGTTACGAACACCCGCAGATCCAGGCCATCGTGGTGGCGTACCTCGACCCGGATCAGGCCGGTGAAGTATTGGGCAACTTCGACCACAAGGTGCGTCTGGACATCATCCTGCGCGTCTCGTCGTTGAACACCGTGCAGCCGGCAGCGCTGAAAGAGCTGAACCAGATTCTCGAGAAGCAGTTCTCCGGCAACTCCAATGCGGCGCGGACTACCCTGGGTGGTATCAAGCGTGCGGCGGACATCATGAACTTCCTCGACAGCTCGATCGAAGGCCAGCTCATGGACTCGATCCGCGAAGTCGACGAAGACCTGTCCGGTCAGATCGAAGACCATGTTCGTGTTCAACAACCTGGCCGACGTCGACGACCGCGGCATTCAGGCGCTGTTGCGCGAAGTCTCTTCCGACGTGCTGGTACTGGCCCTCAAGGGTTCGGACGAAGGCGTCAAAGAGAAGATCTTCAAGAACATGTCCAAGCGTGCGGCCGAGCTGTTGCGCGACGACCTCGAAGCCAAAGGCCCGGTGCGCGTCAGCGACGTGGAAACCGCGCAGAAAGAAATCCTCACCATTGCCCGTCGTATGGCCGAAGCCGGCGAAATCGTGCTCGGTGGCAAGGGCGGCGAGGAAATGATCTAAGCCCATGGACAAGCATGACGATGTGACGGATCTGATCCGTGCCCGGGATGTCCGTGGTTTCGAATCCTGGGAAATGCCCAGCTTCGATCCGCCGAAACCGGAACCCGAGCCGGAACCAGAGCCCGAACCGCCGGAAATGGAAGAAGTGCCGCTGGAAGAAGTCCAGCCACTGACCCTGGAAGAACTCGAAAGCATCCGTCAGGAGGCTTACAACGAGGGCTTTGGCATCGGCGAGAAGGAAGGTTTTCACAGCGCTACGCTGAAGGTGCGTCAGGAAGCCGAAGTGGCGCTGGCGGCGAAACTCGCCAGCCTCGAGCAACTGATGACCCACCTGTTCGAGCCGATTGCCGAGCAGGACACACAGATCGAAAAGTCGCTGGTCGACCTCGTGCAACACATCACCAGACAAGTGATCAAGCGCGAGCTGGCCATCGACTCCAGCCAGATCGAACAGGTCATGCGCGACGCGCTCAAGCTGTTGCCGTTGGGCGTGGAAAACGTGCGTCTTTACGTCAATCCGCAAGACTTCGAGCAGGCCAAGGCCTTGCGCGAACGTCATGAGGAATCCTGGCGCATCGTCGAAGATGACTCGTTGCTGCCGGGCGGTTGCCGGGTTGAAACCGAGCACAGCCGTATTGACGCCAGTATCGAGACCCGCGTGACCCAGGTCATGGCCAAACTGTTCGACCAGCTACACGAACAGGCCCTGCACCCGGCTGCGCCGGATCTAAGTCTGGACATTCCTGAACAAAGCCAACCGGCGGCTGCGCCTGAAGAGCCGCTCGCGGACACCCCCGATGCGCCTTGAACGCACCAGTTTCGCCAAGCGCCTCAGCACTTATGCTGAAGCCACTGAGATCGCCGGCGCGCCGATTCTCGAAGGCCGCCTGCTGCGTATGGTCGGCCTTACCCTCGAAGCCGAAGGCCTGCGCGCTGCCATGGGCACGCGCTGCCTGGTGATCAATGACGACAGCTATCACCCGTCCCAGGTGGAAGCGGAAGTCATGGGGTTTTCCGGCAACAAAGTCTTTCTGATGCCGGTCGGCAGCGTCGCCGGTATCGCCCCGGGCGCCCGCGTGGTGCCGCTGGCGGAAACCGGTCGTCTGCCAATGGGCATGAGCATGCTCGGTCGCGTACTCGATGGCGCCGGACGCGCGCTGGACGGCAAGGGCGGGATGAAGGCTGAAGACTGGGTGCCGATGGACGGCCCGACCATCAACCCGCTCAACCGTGACCCGATCCACGTACCGCTGGACGTCGGCATCCGCTGCATCAACGGTTTGCTGACGGTCGGACGCGGTCAGCGTCTGGGTCTGTTCGCCGGTACCGGTGTCGGTAAATCGGTGCTGCTGGGCATGATGACCCGCTTCACCGAGGCCGACATTATCGTCGTTGGCCTGATCGGTGAGCGGGGTCGAGAAGTTAAAGAGTTCATCGAGCACATTCTCGGTGAAGAAGGCCTCAAGCGTTCGGTGGTGGTCGCCTCGCCGGCGGACGATGCGCCACTGATGCGTCTGCGCGCGGCGATGTATTGCACGCGAATCGCCGAGTATTTCCGCGACAAGGGCAAGAACGTCCTGCTGCTGATGGATTCTTTGACCCGTTTCGCCCAGGCCCAGCGGGAAATCGCTTTGGCCATTGGCGAGCCGCCAGCGACCAAGGGTTATCCGCCCTCGGTGTTCGCCAAACTGCCGAAACTGGTGGAGCGCGCCGGTAACGCGGAGAAGGGCGGGGGTTCGATCACCGCGTTCTACACCGTGTTGTCCGAAGGCGATGACCAGCAGGACCCGATTGCCGACTCGGCGCGGGGCGTGCTCGACGGCCACATCGTGTTGTCCCGGCGTCTGGCCGAGGAAGGGCACTATCCGGCCATCGACATCGAAGCCTCGATCAGCCGGGTGATGCCGGCCGTGGTTTCGGCGGAGCACATGCAGCGTGCGCAGTACTTCAAGCAATTGTGGTCGCGCTATCAGCAGAGCCGCGACCTGATCAGCGTCGGCGCGTACGTCGCCGGTGGCGACCGCGAGACCGATCTGGCGATCAATCTGCAGCCGCAACTGACCCGCTACCAGCGGCAGGGGCTCAACGACAAGATCAACATGGGCGAGAGCCAGGCTTACCTCGAAACCCTGTTCGCGCCCGCGGCGGGTGGGTAACCGGCCATGGCCGTGAGCCGAGCTGCGCGTCTGGCACCCGTGGTGGAAATGGCCGAACAGGCCGAGAAAACCGCCGTGCAGCGCCTGGGTTACTTTCAGGGCCAGGTCAAAGTGGCCGAAAGCAAACTCGCCGACCTCGACGCCTTTCGTCTGGATTATCAGGAACAGTGGATCGTGCGCGGCAGCGACGGGGTGTCCGGGCAATGGCTGCTGGGTTATCACGGCTTCCTCGCGCAACTGGATACCGCCATCGACCAGCAGCGCCAGAGCCTGGTCTGGCACCAGAACAACCTGATCAAGGCGCGCGATGCCTGGCAGCAGGCGTTTGCCAAGGTCGAAGGCCTGCGCAAACTGGTGCAGCGCTATCGCGAAGAGGCGCAACGCCTCGAAGACAAGCGTGAGCAGAAGCTGCTGGACGAGTTGTCGCAGCGCTTGCCGCGCCAGAACCCTTTTTAAGTTGTTCCAAACTCCCTGTGGGAGCGGGCTTGCTCGCGAAGGCGTCGTGTCAGTCACCACCTCGGTCAACTGACCGATTGCATTCGCGAGCAAGCCCGCTCCCACATTTGGTTCTGCGTTGCACCTTGCCCCTGGGTCTACCAGATGCTAAACCTTGTACACGTTCGTCAATGACAAGGAAGCCAGTCAATGTCAGTCGTTACAGAAGTCTCTCCGGATGGTCAAAAACTGACGATTTCGGTCAAGGGGCGGTTCGATTTTGGGCGCCATCAGGAGTTTCGCGAGTCCTATGAGCGGCTTAACCAAAAACCCGACTCCATCGTGGTTGATCTGAAAGAAGCCACCTACCTCGACAGCTCCGCGCTGGGCATGCTGCTCCTGCTGCGCGATCATGCCGGCGGTGACGACTCGGATGTGCGCGTGATCAACAGCAACTCCGATGTGCGCAAGATCCTCGCCATCTCCAATTTCGACAAACTGTTCGACATCAGTTGACGGCCATGCAGGCGCAAGAGCCGCTGACGATCCTGATCGCCGAAGACAGTGCCGCTGATCGCCTGCTGCTTTCCACTATCGTCCGGCGTCAGGGGCATGAAGTGCTGACGGCGGCCAATGGCGCTGAAGCGGTCGAGGTCTTTCGCCGGCAACAACCGCATCTGGTGCTGATGGACGCGATGATGCCGGTGATGGACGGCTTCGAAGCGGCGCAGCAGATCAAGGCGCTGGCGGGGGAAACCCTGGTGCCGATCATCTTCCTGACCTCGCTGACCGAAAGTGAAGCGCTGGCCCGGTGTCTGGAGGCTGGGGGCGACGACTTTCTGGCGAAGCCCTACAACCAGGTGATCCTCGCCGCCAAAATCAAGGCGATGGATCGCTTGCGCCGCTTGCAGGCCACCGTGCTGCAGCAGCGCGATCTGATCGCCAAACATCACGATTACCTGCTCAACGAACAGCGTGTGGCCAAAGCGGTGTTCGACAAGGTGGCCCATTCGGGCTGCCTGAGTGCGCCGAATATCCGCTATCTGCAATCACCTTACGCGTTGTTCAACGGCGACCTGCTGCTGGCGGCGTACACCCCGGCCGGCGACATGCATGTGCTGCTCGGTGATTTCACCGGTCACGGTCTGCCGGCGGCGGTGGGAGCCATGCCTCTGGCAGAAGTGTTCTATGGCATGACCGCCAAGGGCTACGGCCTGGCCGAAACCCTGCGCGAGATGAACGCCAAGCTCAAGCGCATCCTGCCGGTGGACATGTTCTGCTGCGCGACCATGCTCTGCCTGAGTTTTCAGCGGCGCACGGTGGAGGTGTGGAACGGCGGTATGCCCGACGGTTATCTGCACCGGATTGCCAGCGGCGAGCGGGTGCCGCTGTCGGCGCGGCACCTGCCGCTGGGCGTGCTCAGCCCGCAAGCGTTTGACGATCGGACAGAAGTGCAAACCATGGCGGTGGGGGATCGGGTGTTCCTGCTGTCGGACGGTGTGATCGACACCACTGACGGCGATGACCGGTTGTTCGGTGTCGAGCGTTTGCAGCAGCTGTTTGCTGTCAACCGAGAGCCGGACAACCTGTTTGCCGAAATTGAACAGGCCTTGCTCGAATTTCGCGGCGAGCCCCGTGACGACGTGAGCATGGTCGAGATCAGTCTGCTCGACGCGGCGCAGGTCATGCCACCGGCGCCGGTGTATTCCGATAGCGGCCAGTCGTGTCCGCTGGACTGGTCGGTGAGCTTCGAGTTTCGCGGCGCTACACTCAAGCGCTTCAATCCTTTGCCGTATCTGCTGCAGTTGTTGCTGGAGGTACACGGGTTGCGCACCCAGAGCGGGGCGATCTACAGCGTGCTCGCCGAGTTGTACTCCAATGCGCTGGAGCACGGCGTGCTGGGTCTGGATTCCAGCCTCAAGCGCGATGCAGCTGGATTCGCCCGGTACTATGAGCAGCGCAATGCGCGACTCGAGGCCTTGCAGGACGGTTACGTGCGCGTGCATCTGCAGGTCCGGCCGCAAGGTACCGGTGGCTGTCTGGTCATTCGCGTCGAGGACAGCGGCAAGGGTTTTGACGTGGCGCGGGTGATGGAGCGGCCGGTGGACGGTGTCCGTCTGTCGGGGCGCGGGGTCAGTTTGATCCGGCAATTGGGGCATAACGCCAGATGGTCGGACGAAGGTCGCAGTGCTTGCGTAGAGTTTTTCTGGGAGGTTAGGGCATAATTCGCCGATTCTTGATCAAGGAGTGAACAAGTGACTGACCAACATGTGGATCGCGAAGTACTCGATGCGTTACGCGAAGTGATGGAAGACAGCTATCCGGATTTGCTGGATACCTTCCTGACCGATTCTGAAAGTCGCTTGCATCAACTGCAGAAGACCGCCGACGCCAAGGTGTTGGCCGAGGTCGCCCATAGTTTCAAGGGCAGCGCCAGCAACATGGGGGCCGTTCGGCTGGCGACCCTTTGTCAGGCACTCGAGGCGGACGCCAGAAACAAAAGCCCGGCTGAAATCGTCGATCTGGTGGCGGACATCAGCAGCGAATTCGCCGATGTGCGACCTGTCTACGAAGACGAACGCCAGCACGCCCTGACCCATTGAATCCCGCCGTCCGGCACTTTTCGCAAGCGCCGGACAAAACTGGCCCGACACTTGCAATAATCCCCGTCAACTGTACCTACGATCCCAGTGCAGCGGAGACCGTGTCATGCCTGCGACCCCCAATGTTCTTCTTCAATCTGCCGCTCAGGCCAAGGCGCAAGCCGCCGCCGCGAAGACGCCGGTAATGGCTGCAGACACCGGGGACAAGGCCTCAAGCTTCGCTCAGGTGTTCGCCGATCAAGGCCCGAAAAAGACTCTTCCGAGCTCTGACAGTTCGTTGAAACCGGCGCGCGACAAGGTTGCCGACAACAGCGACAGGAAAGATCTCGGCAAGGATAAGTCTGCCGCCACGCAACAGACCGTTGCCGATAGCGGCAACGCCTTGCCTGCCGACAAGTCTGCACCGACGACATCCGATGATCAGGCAGCCGCTGACAAGGCCGCCGCCGATGCTGCCGCAGACGACGCGCAGACTCCGGTGGCTGACACCACGCCGGTTGACCCGGCGCTGGATCCGGCGCTGGCGCAAACCGTGCAGCCGCTGGTCGCGGCGCCTGTGGTGCCAGCACCGGTGGCCGTAACACCGGAGCCGGTCAAGGCCGAAACACCGGTCGTGGCCGCAACCGTCGCGCCGGCAGTGGTCAAAGACCCTGCTGCGTCGACCGACAGCGCTTTCGACCCGGCGGCCGATCCGCTCGACTCGTTGCCGGCGGTGCGCATGGCGATGGAGCAGGGCGGGCACATTTCCGCATCCAGCCAGACACAGCCCAAAGCTACGCCGGCCCAGACTCAGGCCGACGGTGAATTGACTTCGGCGCAGAACTTCGCCGCCGGCATGGCCAGCATGCTCGACGTACAGGCCGACAAGGACAGCACCAGTCAGAATGGTGAGAAAACCTTCAGTGGCCTGATCGACGATGGCCTGAAAGATCTGAAAAGCGCCACCAGTGATACCCGTGTCGATGATTTCGCCAACCGTCTGGCGGCGCTGACTCAGGCAGCCACACCGAAAACCGCGAACGCCGTACCGGTGAATCAGCCGATCGCCATGCACCAGAGCGGCTGGACCGAAGAAATCGTCAACCGCGTCATGTACCTGTCGAGCGCCAATCTGAAGGCGGCGGATATTCAATTGCAGCCGGCGGAACTGGGGCGTCTGGATATCCGGGTGAACATGGTTCCCGATCAGCAGACCCAGGTGACATTCATGAGCGCGCATCCAAGCGTGCGTGAAGCGCTGGACGGTCAGATGCATCGCCTGCGTGACATGTTCACCCAGCAGGGCATGGGCCAGGTCGACGTCAATGTCTCCGATCAGAGCCGCGGCTGGCAGGGTCAGCAGGGCCAGGAACAGGCGCAGCAGGGCCAGAGTGGCCGCACCAGCGCCGCTGGCGGACGTCTGGATTCGGCGGAAGAAGAGCTGACGCCGGCGGCAGTGGCCGAAGCCGCTGCGCAAACCACCAGCGTCATTGGCACCAGCGCCGTCGACTATTACGCCTGACACAACGCTGATCCCCTGTGGGAGCGGGCTTGCTCGCGAAAGCGGTTTAACATTCAACAGTTATGTTGGCTGTCATACCGCTTTCGCGAGCAAGCCCGCTCCCACATTGGTTTTACGGTGCCTTCCAATCTGTGCCGACACTTCTGGCATAACACTTGCTCTTGCCTTGCCGTGCGACTGTGAAAACCCGATTAGTGACGGATTATTGGCATGGCGAAGAGCGAAGCAGCAGCTGTAAAAGACCCCGCGACCAAAGGCAAACTCAAGATGATCATCCTGATCGTGGTGGCTCTGCTGCTGGCGATCGGTGTGTCCGTGGGCGCGACCTGGTACTTCATGCACAGTGCTCAGAGCAAGCCTGCCGCAGCGGCCGAAGCCGCGCCGACCGGCAAGCAGCCGGCGATTTTCGAGCCGATGGCGCCGGCGTTTGTCGCCAACTACAACCAGAACGGCCGTCAGCGCTACATGCAGGTGAGCATCACCATGCTGGCGCGTAACCAGGCCGATCTGGACGCGCTCAAAGTGCACATGCCGGTGATCCGCAACAACCTGGTGATGCTCTTCTCCGGTCAGGATTTCGCCACGCTGGCGACCCCGGTCGGGCAGGAGATGTTGCGCCAGAAGGCCACAGCCAGCGTCCAGGAAG
>Ga0153931_100101_pt1 | contig 34843 bp, 33 predicted proteins | sample TSNJ015MetaG_FD_104730 | JGI IMG/M metagenome (GOLD analysis project Ga0153931, IMG submission 104730) | Attine ant fungus gardens microbial communities from New Jersey, USA - TSNJ015 MetaG | ecosystem: Host-associated > Fungi > Mycelium > Unclassified | place: USA: New Jersey, Wharton State... | reverse complement strand
GATTACCACCCAAACGGTTTGATCCAGCAGGAAATCGGCTTTGACGGCCAGCGTACGGCGTACGTCTACGACCTCAACGGCAACCTGCTGGTAAAGACCGAACACGGCGACGATGGCAGTCAGCTAGTCACCCGCTACGAGCGAGACTTTTCCGGCCGCCTCGTACGAAAAACTCTTCCAGACGGTGGAGTGGTCGATTACGCCTACGACCGCCAGGGCAACCTCCTCAGCGTCGACGACGGCCACTGGGCGTTAGCCTACGAATACGACAGCCAAAACCGCCTCACCGCCGACCACCAAGGCTGGGGCACCCTGCGCTACGGCTACGACACCTGCGGCCAGCTGAAAAACCTGCGCCTGCCGGACAACAACCGCCTCACCTTCAACCACGACAAAGGCGGCCACCTCGCCACCGTCGAACTGAATGGCAAAACCCTAACATCCCACCTGTTCAAAACCGGAAAAGAACGCCAACGCCAACAAGGCCAGATCCTCAGCCATTACGACTATGACGACCAAAACCGTCTCCACGCCCACGCGGTGACGCAAGAGGAACACAAGCTCTACCGCCGCCACTACGACTACGACAAATCCGGCAACCTCACCCGCCTGCTCGACACTCGTAAAGGCGAACACCACTACCACTACGACCCCCTCGCCCGCCTGACCCGCGCGGATCATTCGCAAGACCAGCAAGAGCGTTTCGGCCACGACCCGGCCGGCAACCTGCTGATGCAAGACCGACCCGGTCCGGACATCGTGGCGGGGAATCGGTTGGTGATCCAAGGCGATCATCATTATGACTATGACGCGTTCGGCAATCTGATCCGCCAAAGACGCGGTAAGGGTCATCAACTCGTTACCGAGTACCGCTATGACTGCCAGCATCGGCTTATCGGCATTACCCAGCCGAACGGGCAAACGGCCAGCTATCGCTATGACCCGTTCGGTCGGCGGATCAGCAAAACCGTTGATGGGATAACCACTGAGTTTTTCTGGCAAGGCGACAAGCTGGTTGCGGAGCATCACGCGGACAGGCATCGCAGTTACCTCTACGAACCGGACAGCTTTCGGCCCTTAGCACTGCTGGAAGGTTTCGGCCCGAAAGACACCCAGCCCTTCCACTACCAACTCGACCACCTCGGCACCCCGCAGGAGCTCACCGCCCCCGACGGCGAAATCGTCTGGTCTGCGCATCACCGTGCCTATGGCCAAATCACCCGCCTAGACATCAACAAAATCGACAACCCGCTGCGCTTCCAAGGCCAATACTTCGACCAAGAAAGCGGCCTGCACTACAACCGACATCGCTATTACAATCCGGATATCGGTCGCTACCTGACACCCGACCCGGTGAAGCTGGCCGGTGGGATCAACACATACCAGTACGTGCCCAACCCTACGGGGTGGGTGGACCCAACGGGGTTAAGCGCCAACTGTCCATCTAAAGGTAGGAAAACTCTAGCATGTGACAAACCTGTCGAACCCTCTACTCCGGAGGTTTCAAGGAGTGGTGCTTTCAAACAAGCTAAAGTCGATGCCGGAGTTCCGCGTACGCAACACCCAGACCCAGTGCTTGATCCTAGACTTGGGAAGACAAGGCAATATTCAATGGTATCAATGAGGGACAAGCAAAATAATGAAGTTCTAGACGAGCGAGGCCGACCAATAATGACGCGGGAGTATGAATTCACCCGCGCCAACGGCTCTAAAATTCTGATTCAAGATCATGGTGCGGGACACAAATTTTCCGCACCTGAGGGAAAGGGTGATCAAACATCACATTTCAACCTTAGACCGAAAAACAGGCCCAGAAATGGAAAATTAGACGGTGGCAAAACCCACTATTACTTCCGAGGCAAGAAATGAAGTATTGGAACGATCTAGAAAATACTATCTTCTTCAACAAGGTGTTTACCTATCCGGTAGAAATAGGCGAAATAACACTTTTTTCTGTGTCAATTGACAATGACAGACCCAATATCGGTCTGGGCTTCGACATTTCAGAGCTTCCTGACGCACCTCCAAAAAAGTGGATTCCGGAGGAGTTCAATACGTGCCGGATTGGCTTAGATTGCGGAGGTCTGAGCGACGTTAGAATTAGTAATATCCCGACTAAGGAACCGCTAAAAATGGTAATAACCAAACATGAAAATTTTTATGCCTTGCAAGCAAAATCCGCAACTTCATTAATTGAGTTCAAGGCGAAATATATTTCGCTCTGTGGGCCATCTGTATATTTCAACGACCCGGATTCAGCGTGCTACTGAGATGCAAGAAGAGATGTGTGCAATCTGATTGATCCGCCCCCATTAGATCATGGTTATGCAAACAAAGTAGTCAGACACTATGGCCCTCATAGCCAGCCCCAATTCGCCACCCCGCCCTCCCCTACATAAACTCTGTCCAAGCTACTTCAACGGACAGAGGATTCACCATCATGGGCAAACGTCATCCCAACTTCCCCGCCTGGCAATGGCGCATTCACCCAGAAACCCACCAGCACCCGACCAACCTGGGGCTGCAATTAATTGCCGTACCCCTGCTGATCATCGGTTTTCTGTTGATGGCATCCGGCGTGTTCAGCCTGAGCCTGGCCAGTTTTGCCGTCGGCGTGATCGGCGTGTTGGCAGGCGTGGCGCTTCAGCGCCACGGCCGCAAACTGGAAGCGCAAGGCAGCCAGCGGTTCTGAGGTTCAGGCGAAGACCACCACGGTCTGGCGGCTGATGGCGATCAACTCGCCGGTCGGGCTCCAGAGTGCGGCCGCGGCATGCCCGTAGCCGTCGCGGGCGTGTTCGATGTTGACGTAGTACTGGCACCAGTCGAGGGTGGTCAGGTCTTGCAGCGGCTGGATAAATTCAATGGTCCAGGTCAGCGTGCTGCCCGGCGCCGGCTGGGTCAGGTGCGGAAGCAAGGCCGGGGGCCATGCGTCGACCAAGGCGAGGATGTGCGACTCGGTCAGCGGCTCTTCCTTTACATCACCGCGCAGGCGCACCCAACCGCCCATGTCGCGCGATTTGTTACCGGTGAACGGCAACCCACCGACGCTCCAGCGCATGGCCAAGTGGCGCATGAATTCGGGGGTCACGCCCTTGATATAGGGCAGCTCCTGGCATTCATCCCAGTGTTTGAAACTAGGCGGCGCCTCGCTCGCGACATCTATCACTGACTCACGCGGCGCACCAAAGCTGGCCTGCACCAGCGTCGCCACTTCACCGTTCTGCACCACGCGGCCAAGCAACTGGCTGACCGCTTTGCCTTCACGCAACACTTCGACTTGATAACTGGCCGGCACATCCGGCGCAACGGGGCCGACAAAGGTGATGGCCAAAGAGCGCAGGGGCCGGTCTGCCGGCACTTGGGCGCGCAAGGCTTCGTATTGCAACGCAGCCACCAGGCCACCAAAGGTCGCGCGGCCCTGAGCCCATTCGGCGGGGATGGTCACGTCCAACGGGTTGTTACGGGCTGCGTCGAGCAAATCACTAAAGCGCATGGCGACCTCACATCAAGAAAACCGATGGGGCGATGTTAACCATCGGGCTGACAAGGTACAGCGCTCATTCCGGCCAAAAACCGGACCGGCCTAGAAACAATCCGCGCAGAGTTTGTCCAGCACCCGATCCGCCTCGCCTTCTGCCTTGCTCATGGTGCGATGCCACATTGGCACGCAGGGTTGCAAATCCGCTTGGTGCCCGGCCTGCGCCAGCCACTGCCAGCAGTCGTGCCAATCGCCCAGAGCGCCTTGGGCTAGCTTGAGGCGCGACATGGCTTTGGCAGGCAGTTTATCCAGTTCGGGGTAGGCCTCGGCGGCGTAACGCACCCGCTTGATCAGCAACCGCAGGCGGTGGCGATCATGGGTTGGGTCTTTGAGGGCATCACCGAGTTTGTGCCATTGCTTGCCCAAGCGCTTCTCGATGCGCGGGCGCAGGCCCTTGAGCAGTTTCTGGTGCTGCGAAGCCCGGATAAAGCGTGGGAAAGCGTCGAGAATCTGCAGCAAGTGCGCCACTTCCGGGCTCTGCGCCACATGGCGATAGGCGTCGGGTTGCAGGCGCAGGCGCCGTTCAGCGGCCTGGTGATAGCCGTGCTGATGCAGATACGCCGCCAGGACCTCGCGGTCGCGTAGCGGCGTAGTCATCTGGCCGACTGTGCTGGCGGCCAATTCGAGTTGTTCGACTCCCGGCAACCCGCGCAGCGGGCGCAACAAACTGCGCAGGCGCCGCACAGTGGTGCGCAGGTCATGCAGGGCTTCATCGTCGGTGACGGCGGCGAGGCGAGCCTGGCAGCTCAGCAACCCTACTTCCAGGCCAATGACCTGAGCGACTAACTGATCGACCAAAGCTGACATGCCTTCCTCCCTTGACGATGAATATCCTGGTTGCCGCTAGGACTTAACGTCCGGCGCGCGACTCACGAATATAGAACCGCGCCTTTTCGGCCTTGTTGGAGCAGCCTTCAAACGCTTCGAATTGCTGCTGGGTCTTGGCGCCAGTCAACAAGGACAATGCCTTGGAGTAGCTCACGGTGCCGGCAAAACCTTCAGCCTTGGCCAGGTCCAGCTCATGCCACGCGGCATCCAGTTGCGTGCCACAGCTGTCGCGGTATGCGGTTTTCCCGGCACAGCCGGCAAGGGCCAACACAATCACAGGCACACACATCCAGGCTTTCATCGATGACACCTCAAATAAAGAAAAACAGTCGTAGGGTGTAGACGTTGCCTACAAGGAAAAGTGCCTTGTCCGCAGCCTGAAATCAGAGCGCCCATCGTCAGAGCATACCCGAGCACTGCGCTTATCCTGGAAAAATATTACAGCCCCCGGCGAAGATTGAAGCTTGCCCCTCAATGGGTGCATTGTGGGCACCTGCCTTGGGAAGGACATGGACCATGAAGAAGCGTGTTGCCTTGGTGCTGGGCTCCGGTGGAGCCCGCGGTTATGCCCATATCGGCGTGATCGAGGAGATCGAACGGCGCGGCTACGACATTGCCTGTATCGCCGGCTGCTCCATGGGCGCCGTAGTGGGTGGAATCTATGCGGCCGGCAAGCTTGACGAGTACCGCAACTGGATCGAAAGCCTCGACTACCTCGATGTACTGCGCCTGGTCGACGTAAGCTTTCGCCTGGGTGCGATTCGTGGCGAAAAAGTCTTCGGCCAGATCCGCAAGATTGTCGGCGAGATCAATATCGAAGAACTGCGCATTCCCTACACCGCCGTAGCGACCGACCTGACCAACCAACAGGAAATCTGGTTTCAGGAAGGTTGCCTGCACCAGGCCATGCGCGCCTCAGCGGCGATTCCAAGCCTGTTCACGCCCGTGATGCAGGGCAACCGAATGCTGGTGGACGGCGGTCTGCTCAACCCGCTGCCGATCGTGCCGGTGGTGTCGAGCCACTGCGACTTGATCATCGCGGTCAACCTCAACGCCACCAATCAAAAACATTACCAACTGCCCGTGATCCAGCGTCCGCCGGCGTTCAAAAGTCGTTTCAACAGCTTGGCCAAGTCATTGGGTTCACACCTGCCGTTTCGCCGCAAACAAGCCGAACAGTTGATGAAGCTTGAGCAGGAGGCTTTGCACGCCCAGACAGCGGAGATCAACCCCTGGCTGGAATCGGCCGAGCCCGAATCCCAGCAACCTGCGGCTGCACCGGAGAAGGCCGGGGCGCCAAAGTCAGCAACCGGTTCGTTCATCATCGACAACGTCGGGCCGGCGTCGCTGCTGGACCTGATCAACCAGAGTTTCGAGGTGATGCAGACATCGCTGGCGCAGTACAAGATCGCCGGTTACCCGCCGGACGTGCTGATCAACGTGCCGAAGCGTGTGTGTCGGTTTTTCGAGTTCTACAAGGCGCCGGAGTTGATCGCTTTGGGGCGGGAGATTGCCAGGGATACGCTGGACAAATATGAGAGTGAGCAGGGTTGAAATGTGTGTTGTGGCTGTTGGCCCTATCGCGGGCAAGCCCGCTCCCACATTGCGATCTGTGAACACATTCAATGGTGGGAGCTGGCTTGCCTGCGATGAGGCCTGCGCGGACGCCGCGAAACTCAGGCATTCAACAACCGATACCCCACCCCCGCCTCAGTCACAATAAACCTCGGCTGAGTCGGGTCATCCGCCAACTTCTGGCGCAAATGCCCTACCACAATGCGCAGGTAGTGACTGTCTTCAGTGTGGGTCGGCCCCCAGATATCCTTGAGCAATTGTTGCTGGGTGATTACCCGCCCCGGATGCCGCGCCAGTTGCGCCAGCACCGCGTACTCCTTGCGGGTCAGCGCCACTTCGGCACCGTCCAGCAGCACGCGGCGATAGGCCAGGTCCACCGTCAGCGGGCCAAAACTCAAGGCCGCTTCCTGAGCCTCCCCCGCCGGTGCCTGGCGCAGCAGCGCGCGAACGCGGGCGAGAAACTCCTGGATACCAAAAGGCTTGGTCACGTAATCATTCGCGCCGCCATCCAGCGCTTCAACCTTCTGCACTTCACTGGCGCGCACCGACAGCACCAGCACCGGCACCGTCGACCACTCGCGAAACTCGCGCAGCACTTGTTGGCCGTCCATGTCAGGCAGGCCGAGGTCGAGCACCAGCAAATCCGGTTTGCTCAACGCCGCTTGGGCCAGGCCCTCGTTACCGGTGCCGGCCTCGATCACCTTGTAGCCCTGGGAGGCCAGGCTGATGCGCAGGAATTTGCGAATCTGCGGTTCGTCATCAATGACTAAAATCGTCGCGGTCTGGCTCATGGTGTCCAATCAAAATCCGTGAAAAAAAGAGGGTAGCTCAAGCCTCGCGTTCCAGGCCAGGCTGAGTCGGCAACGGCAGGAACAAGGTGATGCACGTGCCCCGCCCTTCAATGCCCTCGGCGACGCTGATACGCCCACCGTGTGCGCCGACCATGCCCTGGCAAATCGCCAGGCCCAGGCCCGTGCCCTGCCCGCCGCGATCACCGCGGGCGGCGGTGTAGAACATATCGAAAATCTTCGCGCGCTCGTCTTCGGGAATCCCCGGCCCTTCATCGGCTACCGCAAAAAACAATTGGTCATCCGCCACGCCCGCGCTCACCTCCAAACGGCCTTGGGCGGGTGAGAAACGCGCGGCGTTTTCCAGCACGTTGACCAGCGCTTGTTCGATCAAGGCGGCGTGCACATACAGCAACGGCAGCTCGGCCGGCACGTCAGTCTTGACCTGCAGCGGCGCCAGCACCGTGCGCAAACGGCCAAGGGCGCTGCCGACGATATCGCCGGGCGAAACCCAATCACGCGCCAGTTTCAGCGCACCGTGCCCCAGGCGCGTCATGTCCAGCAAATTCTGGATATAGCGGTCCAGGCGCTCGGCTTCATCGCGGGTGCCCTCAAGCAATTCGCGGCGATCCTCCAGAGGAATCGCCTCGCCGAGCGCCAACAGGCTGTCGATGCTGCCGCGCATCGACGTCAACGGCGTACGCAGGTCGTGGGATACAGAGGCCAGCAAGGCGCTGCGCAGTTGCTCGGTTTCGCCGTGCAGACGCGCCGATTCCAGCTCCTGCGCCAGTTGCGCCCGCGCCAACGCCTGGGCCAGCGGCTGGCTCAATGCGGTGAGCAGGCGACGACGCTGCCCGCTCAGCTCCAGGCCCGGTTTGGGGCTCACGCCAAGCAAGCCCAGCGGCCCCTCCTCGCCCGACAGCGGCCACCACCACCAGCGCCCGAACGGCAACGTGCCGGTGCCCATGCCGGCCGGTTGATCGTGCTGCCAGGCCCAATCGGCGGCGGCGCGTTCGGATTCGGTGAGGTTCAGCGCGGAACCGGTCTCGACCTGCCAGTCGCCATGCGCGTCCCGGTTGACCAGGCAAAGCTCCAGATCGCTCCAGCCTTCCAGATGATGGGCCGCCGCACTGATCACCGCCTGGCGATCGGTGGCGGCGGTGAGTTTGCGCGACAGGTCGAGCAGTTCGCTGGTCTCTTCCTGAGTATCGCGCAAGGCCTGCAACTGCCGACGCTGACGTGCGGCCAGGTTGCCGGTCAACGCCGCCATCAGCAGAAAGAACAGCAGGGTCAACACGTCCTCCTCGCGCTGGATGGCGAAGGAGAAATTCGGCGGAACAAACAGAAAATCGTAGGTCAGAAACGACAGCGCCGCACACACCAGCGACGGCCCCAGGCTGCTGCGCACGCCCACCAGCAATACCGCCGCGAGAAACACCAGCGAGATATTCGGCAGCGGCAACACGCTGGCCACCGCCCAGGCCAACGCCGCCGCCACGATCGTCGCAACGACTGCCAGGCCATAATCGAACCACACCAACCCGCGCACATCCGGCAGTCGCGGCGGTGCGGGCATGTCGTCGCTGTCGAGCACGTTGATTTCCAGACCGCGCGCATTGCGCAGCAAGCGTGCCGCCAGCCCACCGCCGAACAATCGACGCCGCCAACGCATGCGCGACTGCCCGACCAGCAGCAGGCTCGCGCGGCGTTCGGCGGCATGCTGGATCAGCGTCTTCGCCACCTCGCCCGCGCGCAACAACACCACTTCGCCGCCAAGGCGCTCGGCCAGTTGCTGGGCGTTTTGCAGGCGCAGGCGCGCTTGCTCATCGCGCGCGCGGCCGTTGTCGATATGCACCAGGCTCCAGGGCAAATGTCGGCGTTGAGCGACGCGGCTGGCGTGACGCACCAGGCGTTCGGCCTGCGCATCGCCATCCACGCCCACCAGCAAGCGGCCGCGCACCGCCGGCGCAGCCTGGCCCAGTTGCCGATAGCCTTGGGCCAAGTCGTCATCGACGTGGGCGGCGGCGGTCTGCATCGCCAGCTCACGCAGGGCCATCAGGTTGGTCTGGGTAAAAAACGCGTCGATGGCCGCACGGGCCTGCTCCGGCACGTACACCTTGCCGTCGCGCAGACGCTCCAACAGCTCGCGCGATGGCAGGTCGATCAGCAGCAACTCGTCTGCCTCTTGCAGCACCCAGTCCGGCAGGGTTTCGCGCACTTGCACGCCGGTGATCCCGCGCACTTGGTCGTTGAGGCTTTCCAGGTGCTGGACGTTGACCGTGGTGAACACGTTGATGCCGGCGGCGAGCAGTTCCTGAATGTCCTGCCAGCGTTTTTCATGCCGGCTGCCGGGGGCGTTGCTGTGGGCCAGTTCGTCGACCAGCACCAGCTTGGGCTTGGCGGCGAGCAGGCCATCCAGGTCCATTTCTTCGAGCATCACGCCGCGGTATTCGGTACGCACCAACGGTTGCTGCGGCAAGCCGCTGAGCAAGGCCTCGGTCTCGGCGCGGCCGTGGGTTTCGACCACCCCGGCGATCAGCCGCACGCCCTGGCGCAGCTGGGTGTGGGCGGCCTGGAGCATGGCGTATGTCTTGCCCACCCCCGGCGCAGCGCCGAGAAAGACTTTGAGCCGGCCACGGCCGTCCCGGGGCAGATCGGCTAAGAGGGCGTCGGCGCGGCCGGAGTCGCTCATGCTTTGCGGTTCCTTCAGGTGTTTATCTGGAGTCCTTCAGGCCGCCATCGCGGGCAAGCCCGCTGCCACAGTAGGAATATATTCCCCTGTGGGAGCCGGGCTTGCCCGCGATGGCGGCACCACTACTTACAACTTTTCCAGCGCCATGTTCAGCGCCATCACATTCACCACCGGCGGCCCCACCAACGGGCTTTCGATGTGCTCATCCAGCAAGCGCTGCAGGGTTGCCACCGGCACATTTCGTGCGGCTGCCACCCGCGCCAGTTGATAGGCAATCGCCGGTGGAGGCAAGTGTGGATCAAGACCGCTGCCAGAGGTAGTCAGCGATGCCAACGGCACCGGCCCCTGGCCTGGCACTAGTTGTTTATTGGCATCATCGAAAACGCGCGTGGCCAACGCCGGGTTGCTTGGGCCCAGGTTACTCGCGCTGCTGGAAACCGTCGCAAATGCGCCGGCCGACGGGCGCGGATGGAACCACTGATCACCGGTAAAATCCTGGGCGATCAGGCTGGAACCGCGCACTTTGCCGTCGGCATCGCGCACCAGGCTGCCGTTGGCCTGGTCAGGAAAAGCAACTTGCGCGACACCGGTCACCACCAATGGGTAGGCGACGCCGGTGATCAGGGTCATGAGTACCAGCAGGCTCAAGGCCGGGCGGATCATGGTGGACATTTCAGATTCCTCACGTGAGTCATTGCAGCCTGTGGGCGCCGACGTGGCGCCCCCAGGAATCGGGTCAAACCAGGTGCAGCGCGGTCAGCAGCATGTCGATTGCCTTGATGCCCACGAACGGCACCACAATCCCGCCCAGTCCATAGATCAGCAGGTTGCGACGCAGCAACGCCGCCGCACTCGCCGCCTGCACGCGCACACCGCGCAGCGCCAGCGGGATCAGCACCACAATGATCAGCGCGTTAAACACAATGGCCGAGAGAATCGCGCTCTGCGGGCTCTGCAAATGCATCACGTTGAGCACGCCCAATTGCGGGTAGATCGAGGCGAACAGTGCCGGCAGGATCGCGAAATACTTGGCCACGTCGTTGGCGATGGAAAACGTGGTCAGCGCGCCGCGCGTCACCAGCAGTTCCTTGCCGATCTGTACCACGTCCAGCAGCTTGGTCGGGTCGCTGTCGAGGTCGACCATGTTGGCCGCCTCGCGCGCCGCCTGGGTACCGTCGTTCATCGCCATGCCGACGTCGGCCTGGGCCAGTGCCGGGGCGTCGTTGGCGCCGTCACCACACATGGCAACCAGACGACCGTCGTTCTGTTCGTGGCGAATACGCGCGAGTTTTTTCTCTGGCGTGGCTTCGGCCAGCACATCGTCCACGCCGGCTTCGGCAGCAATCGCCGCAGCGGTCAGCGGGTTATCGCCCGTCACCATCACGGTGCGAATCCCCAGTTTGCGCAGCTCGGCAAACCGTTCGCGGATGCCAGGCTTGACCACGTCCTTGAGGTGGATCGCACCGAGCAACTTGCCGTCGGCGCACACCAGCAAAGGTGTGCCGCCGCTTTGGGCGATCTTGTCGATTTCCCGCGAGAGTGCCGGTTGCAGGTCGCGGCGTTGTTGGCCGATAAACGCCAGCAGCGAATCCACCGCGCCCTTGCGGAACACACGGCCTTCGTAATCGACACCGGACAAACGCGTTTCAGCACTGAAGGGCACCGAGGTCAGTTGGTCCAGGGTCGGCTCAGCCTGCGGGTGCAAGGCGCGCAGGTATTCGACGATGGATTTGCCCTCTGCGGTGTCGTCCGCCAGCGATGCCAGCAGCGCACCCTCGGCCAAGTCCCGACCACTGACGCCAGGCGCGGCGATCACTGCCGCGCAGCGACGGTTACCAAAGGTGATGGTGCCGGTTTTATCCAGCAGCAACACATGCACGTCACCCGCCGCTTCCACCGCGCGCCCGGATTTGGCGATCACATTGAGGCGCACCAGACGGTCCATGCCGGCGATACCGATGGCCGACAACAGGCCGCCGATGGTCGTAGGAATCAGCGTGACCAACAGTGCGACCAGGAACACCAGCGGCAAGCTGCCATTGGCGAAGTGCGCGAACGGCTGCAGGGTGACCACCACCAGCAGGAAGATCAGGGTCAGGCCGATCAGCAGGATATCCAACGCGACTTCGTTGGGGGTTTTCTGGCGTTTGGCGCCTTCCACCAGGGCGATCATGCGGTCCAGCGTGGATTCGCCCGGGTTGACGGTGATGCGGATCAGCAACCAGTCCGACACCAGCCGCGTGTTGCCGGTGACAGCCGAGCGGTCGCCGCCGGACTCGCGGATCACTGGCGCGGACTCGCCGGTGATCGCCGCCTCGTTGACCGCCGCAATGCCTTCGATGACCTCACCGTCACCGGGGATCATTTCTCCGGCGGCGACGCGTACGACGTCGCCTTTGCGCAAGCTGGTGGCCGGCACGACCTTGAAGCTGCCGTCGGCTTCCTTGCGACGTGCGCTGAGGCCTTCACTGCCAGCCTTGAGGCTGTCGGCTCGGGCCTTGCCGCGACCTTCGGCCAAGGCTTCGGCGAAGTTGGCGAACAGCACGGTGAACCACAACCACACGGCGATCTGCACGGCGACAAACGTCGGCACGGCGGTGTCGGGCACGAAGCACAACACGGTGGTGAGGATGGCGGTCAGTTCGACCACCAGCATCACCGGCGAACGTTGCAGCTGGCGCGGGTCCAGCTTGACGAACGCCTGGCCCAGCGCCGGGCGCCACAAGGCAGAGATGGCGGTTTTGGCGGGCTCCTGGGTGTGCACCGGGGCCGCATTTTTTGCAGGCATATTCATTTTCATATCCCTCAGAAGCCCATGCTCAGATGTTCAGCGATTGGGCCCAGTGCCAGTGTCGGCAGGAAAGTCAGGCCGCCCACCAGCAAAATGGTCACGGTCAACAGGGTCACGAACAGCGGGCCATGCGTAGGGAAGCTGTTCTGGCCAATCGGAGCGGTCTTTTTCATCGCCAGGCTGCCGGCCAGGGCCAGTACCGGGAGGATGTATCCGAAACGCCCCAGCAACATCGACAGGCTCAACATCAGGTTGTGGAAGGCGGTGTTGGCACTGAAACCGCCGAACGCCGAACCGTTGTTGGCACTGGCCGAGGTGTAGGCATACAGCAGCTGACTGAAACCGTGCGGGCCGGGGTTGCTGATGGCACCCGCCGGACCTGGCAGGCTGGCAGCGATGGCGCCCAGCACCAGCGTGCCGATTGGCATCACCAGCAAGGTCACGACCAGCAATTGCACTTCCTTGGCCTGCAGCTTCTTGCCGAGGTATTCCGGGGTGCGGCCGATCATCAAGCCGGCGAGGAACACCGCGATCAACACGTTGAGCAACATGCCGTACATACCGGCGCCGACGCCGCCGAAGATCACTTCGCCGACCATCATGTTGACCAGTGCCACCATGCCGGTCAGCGGGTTGAGGCTGTCTTGCATGCCATTGACCGAACCGTTGGACGCCGCCGTGGTGGCCACCGACCACAACACTGTGCCGGTGGTGCCGAAGCGCGCCTCTTTGCCTTCCAGCGGTGCGGTTTGTTCAACCGCTGGGTTGTTCAGAGTCGGGTTGGGCTGGTATTCGGCCCACATCGACGTCGCGCCGCCGATCAGGAACAGCGCCAGCATGCAGCCCAGAATCGCGCGGCTCTGACGCAGGTCCTTCACGTAGTGACCGAAGGTAAACACCAACGCCACCGGGATCAGGATGATTGCCGACAGCTCGAACAGGTTGGCCCACGCCGTCGGGTCTTCAAACGGATGCGCCGAGTTGACACCGAAGAACCCGCCGCCGTTGGTGCCCAGTTGCTTGATCGCAATCTGGCTGGCCGCCGGGCCGAGTGGGATCACTTGGTCCACGCCCTGCATCGTCACGGCGTTCACGTAGTGCGCGAAGGTTTGCGGCACGCCCTGCCACACCAGGAACAGCGCGAACACCAGGCACAATGGCAACAGGCCGTAGAGGGTAGCGCGGGTCATGTCGACCCAGAAGTTACCCAGGGTCTTGGTGGATTTGCGCCCGATCCCACGGCACAGCGCGACCAGCACAGCCAGGCCGGTGGCGGCGCTGACGAAGTTCTGCACGGTGAGGCCGATCATCTGGCTGAGGTAGCTCAGGGAGGCTTCACCGCTGTAGTTCTGCCAGTTGGTGTTGGTCATGAAACTGACCGCGGTGTTGAAGGCCAGCGTCCATTCCTGACCCGGCAATTTCTGCGGGTTCAGTGGCAGATATTCCTGGAACAACAGCACAGCGAACAGCAACACGAAACCGGCCAGATTGAACGCCAACAGCGCCAGCGTGTACTTCTGCCAGCTCTGTTCCTGATGCTCGTCCACGCCGGACAGGCGATAACACGCGCGCTCAACCGGGCCGAGCACCGGCGTGAGCCAGGTGCGCTGGCCTTCCATCACCTTGTAATAGAACCTTCCCAGGAACGGTGCCGGCACCAGCACCACGGCAAAGAAGGCGATGATCAGCCAATAGTCATAACTGTGCATAGCCTGCTCCTAGTTCCGATCCGCGCGTAACAGCGCAACCAGCAGATAAATGAACAGCGCCACGGCCAATAGCAGTGACACCCCGTCCAGAACGCTCATGGAAGTCTCTCCGTTTTGCGGCGATTGCCGCGTGTGAGTCAATTGTCCGCAGGAGTGGCGTAAAGGAACGAGAGCGACGCTGGGGGCCGGGCGTAAAGACGGCGTAAAGAGTGGGTTTATGCGGGGTTTACAGAGGTCGGTGGAGGCTGTTGGGGCCTCATCGCGGGCAAGCCCGGCGCCCACAGGGGATTGCGGTTACCTGTGGGAGCCGGGCTTGCCCGCGATGACGGCAGCTCAAACGCCCCTGCACTCAACTGGTGCAATGACAGAAGATTTCAAACGCCAAACCGTCTCCTCGACGACAGTTCGGCGTCTTTACGACAATGAATGGCGCACTGGCATGGCCGCTGCAACACCTTGAATCATTCCAAACGGTTCAGGGAGAGCAACACGATGAATACACAACTCAAACCCACCTTGGGCACCCTGCATCTGTGGGGCATTGCCGTCGGCTTGGTGATTTCCGGCGAGTACTTCGGCTGGAGCTACGGCTGGGGCGTCGCCGGTACGTTGGGCTTTCTGGTGACCTCGCTGATGGTCGCCGCCATGTACACCTGCTTTATATTCAGCTTCACCGAACTCACTACGGCGATTCCTCACGCAGGTGGCCCATTTGCTTACAGCCGTCGCGCATTCGGTGAGAAAGGCGGCTTGATCGCCGGCCTGGCGACGTTGATCGAATTTGTCTTCGCCCCGCCTGCGATTGCCTTGGCCATCGGCGCCTATCTGAATGTGCAGTTTCCGGCACTCGACCCCAAACACGCGGCCGTCGGTGCCTATATCGTCTTCATGGGCCTGAATATTCTTGGGGTGAAACTCGCGGCCACCTTCGAGTTGGTGGTATGCGTGCTCGCCGTCGCCGAACTGTTGGTGTTCATGGGCGTGGTAGCGCCGGCGTTCAGCTTCAGCAACTTCGCCCTCAATGGCTGGGCCGGGTCCGACACCTTCGGCGCGCCGGCGATAGCCGGGATGTTTGCGGCCATTCCTTTCGCCATCTGGTTCTTCCTTGCCATCGAAGGTGCAGCGATGGCTGCCGAGGAAGCGAAGGACCCCAAGCGCACCATCCCCAAAGCCTACATCAGCGGCATCCTGACGCTGGTGGTGCTGGCCATGGGTGTGATGTTCTTTGCCGGCGGCGTGGGCGACTGGCGCACGCTGTCGAATATCAATGACCCGTTGCCGCAAGCGATGAAAACCGTGGTGGGCGACAGCTCCGGCTGGCTGCACATGTTGGTGTGGATCGGCCTGTTCGGCCTGGTGGCGAGTTTTCACGGCATCATCCTGGGCTACTCGCGCCAGTTCTTCGCCCTCGCGCGCGCCGGCTACCTGCCCTCCTTCCTCGCCAAACTGTCGCGTTTTCAGACACCGCACCGGGCAATTATCGCCGGCGGTGTGGTCGGCATCGCCGCCATCTACAGCGACGGCCTGATCAACCTGGGCGGCATGACGCTGACCGCCGCGATGATCACCATGGCGGTGTTCGGTGCCATCGTGATGTACATCATGAGCATGCTAAGCCTGTTCAAACTGCGCAAGACCGAGCCACTGCTGGAGCGCACCTTCCGTGCGCCGGGCTATCCGATCGTGCCCGGCATAGCCCTGGTGTTGGCGGTGGTCTGCCTGGTGGCCATGGCCTGGTTCAACGCGCTGATCGGGCTGATCTTCCTGGGCTTTATGCTGGTGGGATTCATCTACTTCCAACTGACCGCGCAGGACCGCGCCGACGCACCGGCCGATGCGATGTTGACGGGGCTCTGAGGCTACTGGAGCATAACGGGCCTACAATGAACTACTAAGAAAGCCCGTTACTCAAAGCAGCTATTACCGTGGGAAATTTCCCCACGGTTTGCTGCCTCAAGGAGAGCCCTATGCCGTGGTATGCCTGGTTGATTTTAGTAGTCGCGATCGGTTCGATCGTCGGTGGTTTATTGATGCTGCGTGACAGCGCCAACAAGGTGGAACTCACCGACGAACAACGCAAACGCGTGGCCGAGCGCAACGCCCAGGCAGACTCAAAGGACGCCCAGGACCGCTGAAGCTGCCGCTACTCCCACGCCGCCTTGGCAATATGCAATCCGTGCTGCCCCTTGTAGGCAGCACGCTCAGGCTGGCTCCAGCCATTGAGCAACTCCTCCTCCAGGCGATAAATCTCCACACCCAACGGGCGACACACCGTTAACGGATCCTGCGCGTCCGGCCCCCACATCGGCAGCGACAAATCCCCGCCAGGGCACGTCGATAAAGCGCAGAGCAAATCAATCTCGGCAAAAAACTCCAGGTAGTCGCCCTTCTGCGCCGGGCAGGCTTTCATGAAGTACATGTCGTCGTGATTGAGGCCGGTGCATTGGAAAATGTTCAGCACGTCATGCACGTCGAACTCCGTCAGGCCGTGGGGCAGCACCGCGCGCGTCAGGTTTGAGTGGCAATGGTGATGAAAGTCTTCGCCGGTGAGCATGCGATTCACATACGGATCGCAGCGCGTGCCGAGCAAATCGTGCAGGCGTCCGCCATGCTCGTCGATGCCATAACTCGCCAGGCTGTCATCGGTGATGGTCACCAGCGGCCGCAGAAACGGCAGGTTCGACCACAGTCGATCATGAGTGCTGACATGTGCGCCTTGTAACTGGCGGGTGCGCGCAGCCCAAAGACGTTCGCGAGGATCGTTGGCATTCCACACATTGAAGTCACCCACTTGTGGCCCAACCGGCGTGGTAACACGGAACACATGCCCAGCCGGCACCTTCCACGCCCTGCCCGTGCGGATCGGCACTTCGAACTGCTCGATCAATGTGCGCTGGTCCGCACGCTCACGAATGCGTTCATAAAACGCGGTATCAACCTGCAGCGCAGAACCTTTACTGACCTGGTAAGCGGCCGGGTAGTCTTTATACATGGGGCAATCCTCCATCAAGGGTGATCAAACAAGGCCAGGGAAAGGCGTTCGGAATCGTCCAGGTACAGGCCCATCGCCTCCTGTGCAGCCGCTTTGTTGCCGCCCGCCAGCAACGCGTAGATCTCCTGGTCACGCTCCAGCCAGGGCGACTGGAAACGCTGCTCATCGGGTGCCGCACAAAACACCAGGCGCAATTGAGCAATCACCTGGGCGAAAAATTCATCAAACAGCGGGCTGCGCATCAATCCGACAATCCGTTGGTGGAACGCCAGGCTGTGAGTTGCCACCGCACGCCAGTCTTCACGCTCCCTGGCCAGGGAGGTGGCTTCGATTGCGTTTTGCATGTGCTCGGACTGAGCATCCGTCAGCCCACCGCTCTGGGCGATAGCCTGCAATTCGAGGGTTCGGCGTACAACGAACAGGTCACGCACTTCATCTCGTTCCAGTCGCCGCACCATCACGCCTTTGTTGCGCACATAACGGGTAAGTCCTTCCTGCCCCAAACGGTGCAAGGCCTCGCGAATGGTATTGCGCGATGCGTTATAAATTTTGACCAGGTCCACCTCGACCAGCGCCATGCCGGGCAACAGCCGCCCGCCAATGATGTCGGCACGCAGTTCGCGTGCAATCTGATCCGCCAGAGACAAGCTGAGCGTCATCACCACCTCACGATTGTTGAACAATCCCTGAACCAGATGTAATCACTTTTCATGCCAGTACCGCTGAACGATGTGTAGATGGGTAAAAAAGCTTAACTTCGTTAACATGCCCGCTCGTCCACGAGGCCGCCCCATGCGTTATTCAGCAGACCATAAAGCCCAGACTCATCAACGCATCATCAAGGAAGCCTCAGTGCGCTTTCGCCGCGACGGCATCAGCGCGACCGGCCTGCAACCCCTGATGAAAGCACTCAATCTGACGCACGGTGGCTTTTACGCGCATTTCAAATCCAAGGATGATCTGGTGGAAAAGGCCCTGCAGGCTGCGGCTGCAGAACTGGACGCGCATTGCGAAACACTGTTCAGCCAGGAACGGCCGCTGGATGCATTCATAGACAACTACCTGTCTGAATGGCACCAGACCTCTCCCGCTGAAGGCTGCCCGCTACCGACCATGTCTTCGGAATTGGGCCTGAGGGGACAGCAGAGCCCGACCACAGATGCTGTGCTTGAAGCGCGATTAAGGCAGGTTGAATCAACATTGGATCACGCGAATGCCAACGAACGAAGCCTGGTACTGATGTCGACATTGGTAGGGGCATTGGTGCTGGCCAGGAGCGTAGAGAGCCAAGCGTTGGCGACGCGGATCATGAAAGTTGTGCGCGAGAATTTGAAAGCTCAAATCTCAGACAAAGAAAAGGCCGGTCAATGACCGGCCTCTTGAGCAAGGTTTACAGCCTTAATTAATGGCCAACCTGTCGCGGTTCTTCTCCAACAATGCCTTACCGATACCTTTGACTTCCAGCAACTCGTCTACCGCAGTGAAAGGCCCATTGCTGTCGCGATAGGCGACAATCGCCTTGGCCTTGGCGGCGCCAATGCCGAACAGATCGCGGCGCAGGACTTCGGCGTCCGCCGTGTTCAGATTGACCTTGGTCGTTTCTTCGACTTTCGCCATCTGGGCGACGATAGGCGTTGGGGCTTCGGGTTTGGCGGATGGGGCTGCGGTGGTGGCGACGGAGACACTCGCGAGGAAGGCAAAGATCAGGGAAGAGATATAGGTGTTTTGCATAGGTGACGCTCCATGACATCGGTAGAAGAAAAGCAGCTTTCCGAAGCTGCCTTTCTAACTTAGGTGATGTTTGGAGGGAGTCAAAAGTGAGTCGGTTACAGCGTGTGTTTTTCTATTCGGGCAGAGTGACTCACCCGTAAAGTTGTAACTTTTAAACTCATGGCTCAAGCCGACGCTGCTGATATATCCAGTCAACAATTTCCCCATCCGGCGTATAACCGCTGACGGTGTCGCGCAACAACTGGCGAACCCGGCCGAAATCGTCTTGATCGACTGCGGCCAGCAACTCAGAAAGCTTGACCTTCAACACTTCCCACGGCAAGTAGTCCTCGTTAGCGCTCATGATCATCGGATGTTGCGTTGCAACAACATTGTCTCCGATAAGCAACTCTTCGTATAACTTCTCGCCCGGCCGCAAACCGGAAAACTCAATGGCAATATCGCCGTGAGGATTTTTGTCGGACCGCACACTCAGCCCTGACAGATGGATCATTTTTTCAGCCAGTTCGACGATCTTGACCGGCTCACCCATATCCAGCACGAACACGTCTCCGCCCAGCCCCATGGAACCCGCTTGGATGACCAACTGAGCCGCTTCAGGAATGGTCATGAAGTAGCGGGTGATCTTCGGGTGCGTGACCGTCAGCGGTCCGCCAGACTTTATCTGCTTGTGAAACAGCGGGATCACCGAACCGGAGGAGCCTAATACATTGCCAAATCGAACCATCGTAAAACGGGTTTTATTCACCCGCGACACGTTGGACTTGTCCCCAAACAGCACGGGGGCAGGCTCGCGGCTCAACGCCTGCAGCGTCAACTCGGCAAGTCGCTTGGTGCTGCCCATCACGTTTGTTGGGCGCACTGCCTTGTCGGTGGAAATCAATACAAAATTCGATGCGCCCGCTTGAACCGCCGCCTGCGCCGCGTTCAGCGTGCCGATAACATTGTTCAGCACACCCTCTGCGATGTTGTGCTCAACAATGGGTACATGCTTATAGGCGGCAGCGTGGTAAACGGTATCCACCCGCCAGGCCTTCATGACATCCAGCAGTTTTGACGGGTCCCTTACTGAACCCAGGATGGGTAGCAGTTTTACCGGTAGCGATTTACGAGTAATACGCTGTTCCAACTCTGAAAGAATACTGTAGAGATTGAACTCGCTGTGCTCAAACAAGAGCAAGGTTTTAGGCTTAAGCTCCAGAATTTGCCGACAGAGCTCTGAACCGATCGAGCCACCCGCACCCGTGACAAGGACACTCTGCCCCTTGATGCAATGCTCAAGCAAATCGCCTTGCGCAGGCACCGAATCACGACCCAGCAAGTCCGCAATATCGACCTCTTGAATATCGTCAACCTTGACCCTTCCACTGGCCAGGTCCATAAACCCCGGGACGCTACGAACGTGGAGCGGAAAACCTTCGAGAAAACCGAGAATCTCCCGCCGCCGACCGCGATTGGAGGACGGGATTGCCAAGAGAATTTCTTGTGCGCCCGTGGCGTCGATCATCCTCTGGATATGCTTGGGCTTATAGACTTGGAGGCCCGAGATGACACGGTCCGAAATAGACGCGTCATCGTCAATGAACGCAACCGGGCGCATCACTCGCCCCATACGAAGCGCTGCCACCAGTTGATTCCCCGCCGCGCCGGCACCATAGATTGCGACGCGTGAAAGACCGTCGTCCCGGCTGGTAAACGGGACATGTTGGGCAGCGGCAAACCAATCGCCTAAAAAGTACTGACGCATGGTCAAACGCAAGCCACCGACCATGATCAAGCTCAACCACCAATAGTTGAAAATGATCGACCGGGGCACCACGTTCTGATGATTGCTATACCAATAAACAACTACACCCAGGATTAAAGAAGAAAGACTGACGGCCTTGATGATTGCGACCAACGCATCATTGCCAAAATAACGCATGACAGCGCGGTACATACCGAAGCGAATGAACAGAGGTATCGCAACCACCGGCGCCGCCAGAAACAACCATAAGTGCATTTTGACCGGGTTGACCATCTCGTCGATTCCGAGACGGACTAAAAACGCCATCCACAGCGCCAAAAATACGAGTATGACGTCTGCCAATACCTGAATCAGTCGTTTTTGATGACGAGGCAATTTTAATAGCCACGTACGCAACCGGTTTATCATGACTCACCTATCGCCTATGCGTCAGATCAAAAATTTTTTGTTGATCGCGTTACAACGCAGAACAAAAAACATACTTTGCATAATCAACCTGAATCGGCCAATCAAACACTTGGTACGGTATTAATGTGAAACACCATCACGTTTAATGACCTTCAAAGCTGTTAAAAACAAGATTTTAAGGTCGAAAAGAACGCTCATGTTTTTCGCGTAAAAAGCATCATAGCCAACCTTAACCGGTATGGGCAACTCATCACGGCCGTTGACCTGCGCCCACCCCGTGAGACCTGGACGGATGAGGTGTACGCCTTGCTCGGTACGCAGCTCAATCAGATCGGCCTGATTAAAAAGCGCGGGCCTTGGTCCTACAAAACTCATATCACCTGCGATGATACTCCACAGCTGGGGCAACTCATCGAGGCTGGACTTTCTAAGAAAGTTGCCAATCGGCGTCAAGTATTTAGACGGATCGAGCAGCAAATGCGTGGCGACAGCAGGCGTACCAATTCGCATTGAGCGAAACTTTGGCATCCTGAACAATACGTTGTTCACCCCTACGCGGTCAGACCAATACAGTGCAGGCCCCTTTGACGTCAATTTGACTGCCAGCGTAACAAGCAAGATCGGGATCAAGAGTATGAGCAAGGCAAAGAGGCTCAGTACTAGATCAAAAAAACGCTTCATGTTTTCACCAACCTTTCAATTCACAACCGTTTAGACGAATACTTAGCAAACTTTCCCGAATATTTGGCGATTGACAGGGACAACCAGGACGCCAGCGCTTTTTTGCGCAGAATACAAGGGTGTTCTATCAAATGCCACGACAGGACAGCCGGAACCAGTGCAACGGGAAGCGCAACGAGAATCATTTCAACGGGCGATATTCCTTTCCACGTGTGCGCAAGGATCTCCTGAGTAGGAAAAGCATATATGTACAAACCGTAAGAGTAATCCCCGAGCTTATTGTATTGGCGTGCGAACCACTGGGTGTTGAAGGCAACGAAAAAGACGGAATAACTCCATGCGATCACGAACACTTCTACGAACAAGGGAGACCTGTAGGAACACAGCGCGGCCAACCAGCCAAGGGCTAACATCCAGACGCTCAGCCGAACCTTGGTTCGGTAGGCATAAAATACCATCCCGATGACAAATGCGAAGCTCCACTGCACCCACGTGCGAAGCTGGAAACCTGCAATCAGGTACTCATTTTTTTGCAACAGGTTGAATACTGTATAAAACACAAAATACAGCACAAAAAATATCGAAACCCGACGAGTATGAGTCAAACAACCGACAACACCGAGCGCAAACACCATTGCGTACAGCAGCACCTCGTAATACAACGTCCATAGTGAACCATTGATTCCGGGATAGGGATTATCCTGAAACAAGCCTGGCAACTGAAAGTGAATATCTTTCAGTTTCAAATTCCCTGTGATGTATTTATGTACTTCTTTAGAAGAAAAATAATCATGCAAACTAAAGTCAGTGAACAACGGACCAATTACCCAGGCGCTTAACACCAGTACAACCAACAGCGCAGGATACAACCTCAAAAATCTGGCCACGATAAAATCGATTTTGGTCTTGGACCGCTCATAACTCAGCGATATGAAAAATCCGGATATGCAAAAAAAAGTAAATACGCCTAAACCACCGAGTGTTATTCCAAGCTGAGCCATCAACGGCTCAACTTCGGTAGCGCCACGGGATAGCGGAAACGAGTGTGACACCAACACAAAAAATGCCGCAACCATCCGGATAAAATTAAAATTATTATCCCTGGACTTAAGCATCTCAGCCAAATTACCCATGCGATGGCCCATTCTGCTTTTTTTGATAATGCCGAGCCGTGATTGCAAAAGCCTCGTCAATAGTGACTGGAGGTGTCCAGTTTAAGCATTCCCGCGTGTCTGTGATATCGACTTGAAGCGAACCGCACAACCGCTGCAAAAAATCTTTCTTGCCGATTATCGCTGCTGCAACATTCAATAACGCGTAAGGAAAAGCAAACACATAGGATGGCTTGTTCATCGCCATGGCGAGCTTTTTCAGAATCTGTCCAATAGACAGATCGTCACCATCGCTTACCAGGAACACGCGGTTCGAAGCGGCAGGATGTTTGATGCACACGCAAATCAGATCGACCAAATTATCAATGAAGACAAGGCTTCTTCGGTTATCAATCGTGCGAAAAGGAAGTGGCAGCTTCCTGTCAACGACAGAGAGCATTCGTTCAAAGTTGGCTTTCACGCCTGGCCCATACACCAGGACGGGCCGAATGATGACGACGTCCATTGAGGTATGACGCGCCAGCTCCAAGAGCGCTTGCTCTGCCTCCAGCTTGGACACTCCATAATCGTCGAGCGGCGCAGGGACATCCTTTGGCGTAAACGCACGGCCAGCGCTGGTTTCTTCACCATTGACTTTAACCGAGCTTATATAAATGAATCTCTGAACGCCGGCGTCAGCGGCTTGCCGAGCCAGGTTGAGCGTAGCGTTCACATTAACTTCCCGAAACGCCTGCAATGGATTGCTATGGGTTTCGTTCATGATGTGCGCTCGACCGGCAGAGTGAATGACCACGTCCACACCCGACAGTGGCGCTGTCCAGTCGATGCCCCCTGTCAGCGAATCAATAATAAAATCCTGCACGCCAGGGAGCGGCGAAGGGACCGTCTTGCGGGTTACATTCACCACTTGATACTGAGCCTTAACCAACGCATCCAGCACTGAGCGCCCTACAAATCCCGTTCCGCCCGTAAGAAGTACAGTGGGCGCAACTGGAGCGGAACTAACGCTAATTTCATCCAGCATTGTTAAGTCCTCTCAGATGAAAGAAGCGTTTTGAATAGTTTGTCGTATTGAGAAGAGACGCCTTCCCAACGATAACGACGCACCGCAATCTCATGCATTTTTCCACCCAGCTCAGCGCGCTCGGTTTCATTGGCAAAAAGACGTGACGCGCAATCGGCAAGTGCCTGGCTGGACGAAAAAAACTGTGCACCGTCCTCAGTAGACGCACGATTGAAAGATACGTCGAATGCAATCACAGGCAAACTCAGCCACATGGCCTCAACCAGGGACGGGTTGGTGCCACCCGCACTATGACCGTGAATGTAGACGGTCGCGTTACTGCGCAACGGGCTCAGTTCTTCACTTTTGTAGATAGGATCCAATAAGTGAAGATGCCCGACGCTCGCGTATTTATCCTGCAGGGCCACACCGTATTCGCTTTGTTTCCAGTTCCCCACAATCACCAACGGCAAACTACCCGTACTGAAGGCCTCGAGAATAATATGAATATTATTCTCCGGCTCGATCCTACAGACTGAGAACGCGTAAGGCTTACGAAGGAATGGATAATGCTCAAAGTCCGCCTCTCTCAGTGCACTGGTAGCCGCCTGATCGCCGCCGTAGGCAATAAGAGTACTTTCACGTGAGTACTCATCGCGGACATAGTCCTGAAGCACTTTATTATCGGTAACAATAGCATCGGCGTATTTAACCGCCATGGCCTCTGAGAACTTCAGGAATTTCTTCGCCAGCATTGACCACTTAGCGCGTTTCCACTCGTAGCCGTCAATATTGACTACAATCTTTTTCTTGGTAAGCAGCTTTAAAAAAGGAAGCGCAATACAACCCGACACACCCAGCACCACCAAAATATCATTCTTTCGGTAGGCATGCAGCATACTGACAATATCATAAGGAATACTTTGCACGCCATTAGCTTTTAACGGAAGGTAAATCAAGTCGGCATTGCGATACTTTGCAGGCCGAGTTGGATATGACCGTGCGCTGCAATAGACCGAGATCCCATATTCTCGGTCAAGGTAAGTGACCAATTGCTCCGATAACGTTTCCCACCCACCATACTGGGCTGGGAGACCGACCGTGCCGATCACTGCTATTTTAAACCCCATTAAACACCTCAATCACATCACTTTCAAAGTTATCAACTGAGAAACTAAGTGACTTCACTCTTGCAGCCCCAGACAAGCGAAAGCACACCTCAGGATTTTTATGGAGAAACGCCAGTTTGGCGGCGATGTCCTCCACACGGTTTGAATCAATGAGATAACCTTCCTTGTCCTCCGACACCAGTTCGACAGGTCCACCTACCGGAGGAACAATACAAGGTACACCAAACGAAAGCGCCTCGAGAATCGTCAAGCCAAACGTCTCCACCCACTCTTCCGGCTTCGAAAGGCTCAGTAAAACACTTGCCCTCTGATAATAAGGAATCACATCCTTGCACCGGGAAATAATGGTCAAGTTATCAGGCAACGTGACGGAAGAAAAAAAATCATCCACCTCAGAATCACTGGCACCGAGCACCAAATTAAATTCGATATCCTGTTGACCGCTTAACAGATCAGCAACACGTACGAATTCATTCACACCTTTGTAAGTTTTTAAGGAGCAGATCATCAGCACATTGAATTTATTACCCGACGCGTAAGGATATACGTGACTCGCACCACTACTGACCATATCCTGCGGAATCGAATTATAAATCACACGACTTTCTATGTTCGTAAAAGACTCAGCACTGGCTAAAAAGTGCGAGACGAAAATATTTTTGCTGGAGCACCTTTCAACCATCCACCGCAGAAAGAGCTTTAGGGGTCTAGGGCGGATTGACGTTTCATGAATATGATAAATAACCGGGATGCCGAGCACTCTCCCTGCTAACGCCGCGCCGAAGGGAAGTAACGTATTGACGTAGAAAATCACAGAGGCGTGACGATAGCGTAATAATTTTATAAACAGAATCAGCTGCGAAAGACTATAGCTCAACAGCGTCAAATATTTATTTTCAAATCTCTTATAAAAATAGCGTTTTTGCACGCATGGCGCCGAAGAGAGGAAACCGCCTTCAGCGCCCCCTCCCAAATATATTTCGGCCTCAAAGCCTTTCTTTGCCACTGCCTCAATAACCTGCAAAAGAACCTTAGGGCTCCCGCTGTAGTCATTCAACAAATGGAAAAATATAATTTTTTTCACTGCAAATCCTTTAGCTGCGTTCTTTTATGCGCTTTGCCGGAACGCCCGCGTATATGGAGTTGGCAGCGTATCGTCCCGCCTTCAAGACTGCTCCTGCGGCTACAACGCACCCGTCCTCAAGAACAACACCATCCAGAACAGTCACTTTAGCCCCTATCCAACAATTATTGCCGATGTGGATCCCTTCATTGTTAACGCCCTGAAGACGAATCGGTATGGCGGGGTCGGAAAAATTGTGATTCTCCGAATGAAACGAAACATAATTCCCGATGATTGTGTCACTCCCTATAGTAACGCCACCGGCGCAGCCTAAAAAACTACCGCTGCCAATGCCCACATCGTTACCCACCGAGAGCCCTTCGCCTAATTTAGTCAAACTACCCGTGCACTCGATTGTAACATTTTTCTTTAAGGAAACCCCCCGCCCGAAGACAATACCCTTGACCGCCAATGCGTCGATAAAGCATCCCTCATCAATAACCAAGCCTTTACCTGTAGTGATCATTGATCTGGCTTTCAGAGTAACGCCTTTTCCTACAAGAATAACTGACAACCTTCTAAATTTTAAAAACCCGTTTATCGCCATTACCACTTTTGACAAAACGAGATTCAACAGATAGGCATCAGAAATGCGCTTATCAATTGTGATACCACGTTTTCTCACTTTTAAAGAAAGAAATTCAACTAATTCTATCAGCATTATTTTTTCCTTTAAACGACGTGTAATAGGAACGGAAAAATCCTGTGTTTTTATAGGAGAGGCTTTTTCTTAACGAGGAGACGAGCAGATACGCCTCCATAAAGCCATGAAAGAGGTATCCCTTATGCTCGAAGATGACGCGTAAGCCCAAGATCATTTCCTGAAAGCGAAAAATGGCTCGTTCGGCGCTGTCCGATGTATGTTCGGAAAGGTCGTGCTGCAAACACGTGTCCAACACATAAAAATGAGGATAAAAGGATTCATACCTTACAAAGAATGCGGTATCCGTCGCATAAAACTTAAGACGCTCATCAAACAGCGGTGACATTTTCTCATAACAAAACTTATTGAAAATCACACCACTATTGATAGCTAGTTTATTACGCGATGAGTTTATGCCACTGTCAACGTCGTCGGATAATCGGCCGAAGAACCAGAAGCGAAGTCCCGGACTTACCAATTTTTCTCTTGAGTAAACTTTGGGCACCATGACGCCAAACAAATCAGCTGCCGAAGTGGCTTCGAATTCAAGCGCGCGGGAAATCGCCTCTACGTAATTCTGGCTTGAGTAATCCGTATCGTCATCCGAGATCATGAAATGCGTCGCTCCCCCTGCAAACGCCATGTCTGCAACGCGATTATAAATGTAAGCTAAACCGTCATTATTACCTTCAAGCCACGTCAAATTCTCAGCCGATAACGCCGGAGAGCATTCAGGCGTGTTATTCCATACAAAAAATTCAACGTCGATACCTTGCGCACGAAAAGGTGCGACATTACTCAATAACGTCGTGATGGCAGCAGATTCTCTATAATGCCTTTTATAAAGAACGATCAATATCGACATTTTAGCTTGCACGATATTTCGACTCATACATCACCACCACTGCAATCAACGCAAAAAGGTACAGTACTACACTATTCGTATATGACTGAAAGAAAAAGCTGCTCAGGAAAAACGGGTAACTGATTACCATATAATCAGCCACCCCCCTCATAAACACATTACCCCCAATACGCAGCTGTTGGGTAGCGATGACAATCCTGCTGTAGAAACAGATCAGACCGAGCATCAAAGCGACGCCCAGATAACCAGAGGACGCCAGCAGATTCAACCACAGTGAATCAAACCAATATAGTTGACCTGGTCCAATAGCACCGAAACCCAGACCCAGTGGCATTGTATTGAGTGATTCAAGCACCACCAACCACTGCCGAACCCGGTCAAGGGCAGAAAGATCTTCCGTATATCCCAGTGCAAGGTATAGAAAAATAGAGCCCGTCACGCAGATAAAATAACTATATCCGAGAAAGCCGATAAAAAAGCTTCGACGTAATAACTGTAACAGTGCCAGGAAAAACACAGCTGAAACCATACCAATAGCTGCCGTCCTTACCGAACCATAAATAATCAGCGCAGTGGAAAAAAGGGCCACCAACAGATACAGGAAAAAGCGTCGGTCATAGGTCTTCTCCCTAAAGGCTTGCACAAGCAGACAGCACGCAAAGAGCGTGGTATTCAAATTAAAGGCCGCAAACTCAAGGGTGCCCGTAAAGAAACCCGACATTCTCGGATTTCCGTCTCTCATGGAATTATAAGTCTCCAATTCAAAACCTTTCTCGGACAATAGCGGCCAATACCAGAATTGTTCCGGATCGCTGATTGTCAGGTATTGATAAATGGCATAACCGCCTGAGACAAACGTCATTACGACGAGTGTTGAAAATATAATGCGCAACTTCGTTTCTAGCGCCAGACCCAGGCACACCGCATTGATCATGAGGGCAAAGAGGATCGGCATAGCAAACGATCGGAACATCCGAAATGATGCTTCGGAAAGCTCGCCGCAGATACAATAAAATATTATAAAAAACAGAATAATCAACAGCTGTTCTTTATACCGCGCGGGAATTGTATAACGTGTTCCGATTTGGAAAAATGTGATTAACCCGGTCAGAAGCACATACGCTAGTACAAGCCCTTCGCGCCAGGCTCCAACGGCACTGGGAGCGTGGAGCGTTAAAATGACATAGTCCGAGACTATGAGCATTATTAGAAGTAAGCGTAACGCTAATGCCCTCATGCTTTACCCGACCGGCTTTTTTTAGGGAGAAGCTCGCTGACTTTCAAACACGCAAGTTTAAGGGCCACTTTGATTTTCTGCGTGGCGCTGAGCTCGAGAAACAGAACACGCATAAATTTTTTATCAAATTCGATTAATCTGGAAACGACCTCCGGCGGAATTGCCGAGGTTATTTTTCCCGGCTGCTCGTAGACGCTAATATCCCCCGTCCACGCCACGTGCTTCTCCATCTCATTGGCGCACATGATATCTTCGTAGAGACAAGCCAGATACCGTGACTTAACTGCCTCATACCCATTAACGGCCAGCACTGACGCAATGACAGCTCTATCATTACCCCCCTGAAAAACACTGTCGATAAACCCCTCTACACTCTCACTCTTCAAATTATCGGCGGGTGAATAACCTTGTATAGGCGCGCGTAACCCGACACAACGGCGCCCATTGAAAAGTTGCTCCGCGAAGGCAGTCCCACCCGGCGTTGGATAACTGTCGACGTAAAAATCTGCACGTTCCAAGAGCGCCAGGTAGCTTTCGTATGGCAGCGAGGAAACCACTTTAAACCTGTTCCAGTATCGCAACTTTATTGGCCACCACCACGTATTGGTAAGCGGGTTGGCACCGACGATCCAGAAGGTGGAATGTTTAAACTCAGTCAGCACCTTGCGTATGGCAGGCCTAAGATCATAGCCTTTGACCGGTTTGAACTTGAAGGGCGACGCCGCACTGAAAAAATTTAACGTGCTATTTTTATTGGGTAGGCTGTGATGCTTTGGTACCAACTTACTTGTCAACGGAATCCCTAGAAAAGACTTACTGCCAGAGATCGTTTTTTTCAGGTCTCGACGACGGCCAAACGTGCTTAGTTCAAAGTAGACATCTGCCACCGAGCTGCCGTAAGTAAACACATGATCAGCATGATTTACAAAATAAATCTTCGCCGTGCTGACAGTCTTTAGAATCTTGCATGCGATGACAGAAACCATATCATCTGGGTGAATATGCATCACCACTCTTTTATACGGTTTGAGGCACTGAATAATCTCAGCAATTTTCTCGATGGGTGTGGAAGCACTGGTCAGGGTGCTTTCGGAAAAAAAACCTTGAGTTCGTTCGATCGCACTCTGGGCACTTTTACGCGTTATCAGCAGAGCAGGCTTTTCCGCATGCATTGTCGAAAGTTGCTCCATAAGCCGCGTGTGCCCGCCAATCAGATAGGGCTCCGAGATCAGATGAATACAATCCTTCAACGGCGAGTGAATTTCGTCCACTGACAGCCTACTCATGCATCGAGCAGTTAATATTTCTTCCAGTTCGGGGTCGTCATAAATACCTTTATCGGCCGCCCACAGTATCGCCCCATACACTTCCGCCAAATCGACGCTCTTGTCGACGTCTGTTTGCATTAGAATCAAATCGCGGATTGAAGATAGCAAGCGACTCATGGGCAACACATCCTTATCCTGCGTTATTTTTATTCAGCTTTCTATAAATAAGAAAGTACATGACTATCAAGTACATACCGTAATTAGCTGCGTGAGCCCAGGTCACACCCACCGGACCGCCCACCTTGGTCAGCAACACCGTAAGCACGTAAAAACTGAGTGCAAAAAATACCTCTGTAAGAATATACATTTTAACCATTGCCTTACCCAGCATCAGGTAAGCAAGAATCCAGCTGGCAATTTTAAGCGTGTCTCCCAGCATCTGCCATGCGAAAAAATCCCGCATCGGACTGAACGCCTGGGTAAACAGTAAGCCGATAATAAAATCCCTCAAACTGTAGATCACTACCCCGCACACAATCGCCACAGGAAGAATCAGTTTATAACCTTGAAGAATCTCTCTCTTGATATCCAGCGGGTTGATCAGTTCTGACAACTTGGGTAAAAAATACAAGCCCAGCGTTGTTGTCACTAATAGAAGATAAGCGGTACTCAGACGCCACATGGCTTCCCAATACCCAGCGGTTTCCCAGCCAAACTCCGCGCCTAGATAATTACGCACCAGAATATGGCTAACGGGCACGCATGCAGCAGTCGTGAGCGCCATGGCGGTAAACTTTGTCAGGTTTATCGCAATTTGCCTGTCTAACTTTCCGAGCAGATTGGAAAATCGAAACCATTCGGTTCTGTAACACAGCAGGCATGTCACGAGGAAGGCGATAGACTGATACAGCACCAATGAAATCAACGCACCATATAGACCAAACTGTCTCACCATAATAATAATGACTAGTAAAGAAAGGAGGCTTCCACCGATATTAGCCAGTATGTATCGATTAATTTCCTTTTTACCATTGAGGATAGCAAGCAATAATGTATTAAATGAAAAGAATATAACGGTGGCCGCACACCAGATAAATACGCTGTACAAGGCCTCATCATTAAAACACCACACAGCCAACGGCTTGCTGAATATAACGATAAGCACTGATGTCAATACAGATCCCATACAGGCAATCGTACCCGCCGTGCGCCAAACCCGGCGCTGGGCATCTTCATCGTTTTGATATTCAGCCGTGTATTTCGTGACGCCAGTACTGATGGCCCCTGTCGAGAACGTCGTTACCATTTGCACGGCGTTCTGAAACTGCCCCAGGGCAGCGTAGCCCGACGGGCCCACATAGATGGCCAACATTTTATTGATGCCCAGCAAGGTGAGCATCTTGATAACGACCGCGATACCGTTGAGGAAGCTTGTTCTGAGCAGCGTCATATTCAGGCGTCTACAGAGAAAGCGTTGCAGGCCTCAACGACACTTTGGACTTCTGAATCGGTCATGATCGGGCTCATCGGCAAGCTCAATACTTCGCGATGAATGCGCTCTGTAGTAGGAAGCGATTTATTATAAAACTCGGCGCTTGCATAGGCCTGCTGCTGATGAGGCGGAATCGGATAGTGAATTAATGTTTGAATACCCGACGCGTTGAGATGATGTACCAGTTTTTCCCGCACCTCGGAGCGCACCACGAACAGGTGCCAGACGTGAGAAAAATGCTTCATTACATCCACGTCGCTGCCCAAGGGCAGTTTAATCAAGGGATTTTTAATGCCATTCATATAAAGGCTTGCCACACGCCGACGAGCTTCGGTCTGTGCCTGCAGGTACTTGAGCTTGACGCTCAACATTGCGGCTTGAATCTCATCCAGGCGGCTATTTACGCCTTGCACCAAATTCTTATATTTTTCGTGTGAACCGTAATTTCGCAGAGCCTGAATCATGCTGACTAACTCAGCATCGTTAGACGTGATGGCGCCTGCATCACCCAACGCCCCCAGGTTTTTACCTGGGTAGAAACTGAAACCGGACGCGTCACCCCAGTTACCAGCACTTCTGCCGTCGATCTGCGCACCATGCGCCTGGGCACAGTCCTCGAGTACCAGTAGATTCTCACGCTCGGCAATCCTATTGATCGCGCGCATATCGGCCAGTTGCCCATAGAGATGGACCGGCAGGATCAATCGAGTTTTCGCCGTCAGCGCACGCTCGACCTTCTCAGGACAAAGATTGTATGTATTTTCGTCAGGCTCGACCAAAACCGGTTTCAGGTTGTTTTCCGTCACGGCCAGCAGCGTTGCGATGTAGGTGTTGGCCGGAACGATGACTTCATCGCCGTCCTTGAGCTTGCCCAGCTCTTTCCAGGCACGAATGGTCAGTGTCAAAGCATCAAGGCCGTTGGCAACGCCGACGGTATGGCTGGCACCGGTATAAATGGAAAACTCTTCCTCGAAGCGCTTGAGAAACTCACCTTGAATGTACCAGCCCGAGTCGATGACACGCGTAGCCGCCTCAACGAGCTCTTCACGGAGAGCGTTGTTCAATGACTTTAGATCGAGAAATTGAATCATCAAAAATACCTGACGTAGGTGCTTCATTATTAGGTGCGTGAGGGCACAGAAGGCCTCTGTGCCACCGCAAATTCATGCCCTCTTTGATCCGACTAGGATCGGAAATCCGGGCTGCGATGCCTGATCGCTCCAAGCGTCACGCTTGATTGATCGGCTCCGCGAAATTTTCCATCTTTAACTGTGCGCGTATGTGTTATCGACGCTGGGGCGTTGATGATACAGCGCCTATTCTCTAATTCAACAAAACTGAATGATGAAAAAGCGACTAACGTTGAAAGGGCTGCCCAAAATGATACTAATCTGCCACGCCCCATTAGTGCGCAACTATTAAATAGCTCGCTAACTTATTAGGTGTATAAGACCTTCAACAGCTTTCGCATAATGAGCCTACAGAAAATACGCATGCCAAACGGCGCCCTTACTGAGTAGTCGCTCCAGCGTTTGCTGATTTGTTCGCTGCTCGATTCAAAGCGGAGGGTTAATCGTTCCAGAGCAATAATCCCTACTTGCGTTGTATTGGAGGGTAATCACAAGGAATACGGGCGACCGCGGACGCTGCCATCCGAGACACTAATGACAGAAATTTGCTTTGAGGTAAAACGAGTTGAAGCTGCGCAGAGGGCAGTTTTGCAAGATGGGTATACAGAAATTTTTAATTTGACACGTTGTTAATCTATCTACGAACCTGGCGCTGCAACCAAATAGGGCGCATTACGCGCTATCTTTCAGCAGCATTTTCCCGCTTAGCCTGAATCTAAAATCTAACACCTAACACGTCAGACATACGTGTAGTACATATCCGAGCACTCAGAGTGCGGCACCTGAAGACTCAAACAAGAAACATTGGAACGGCTAACCTCTGGATATCCAACTGCGGCGCTAAAACGCTGGCCAACCCTATTACATCCATACGCCGCCATCAGACACCTTACAGTCGAAGCCCTACACGCTAGAGCTTTAGCTGTTAAACAACGTCCTCACCGCACGTCTCGGGTATCAGGATAGACTGTTAACCACGCGCTGCCGAGATCGACCTGTGGCGCCGGCTACGCGCCAACCCAACGCCTAGCAGTGGACCGATCAACATCCCGATGATTAACGCGACTACTACAAATACCGACACTGGCATCTGTACAGTCGTCCAGCCCAGGAATGAAAGGGCCACGCTCTGCTGGTTTTCCAGCACAAAGCCTAAAATCACTAGCGCAACAATCAACGCTACCAGCACAAAAACAACGCGCTTTGCTCCACGCATAAATTTCTCCTACCCCAAAAAGACTCAGACGCCTTCTTCTTCGTCTTCGTTCACCCGGTCCCGCAGTTCCTTTCCCGGCTTGAAGTGAGGCACAAACTTGCCATCAAGGCTGACTGACTGCCCGGTTTTTGGGTTACGGCCGACGCGCGGTGCGCGGTAATGCAAGGAGAAGCTGCCAAAACCACGGATCTCAATCCGATCCCCAGTAGCCAAACATTGGGACATTTGCTCAAGCATAGTCTTGATAGCCAGCTCTACATCCTTGGATGAAAGCAGCCCTTGATGGGTGACAATTCGTTCGATCAACTCCGACTTCGTCATATTTTTCCCTTCTTTTTCAAGCAGCTAGGAAAAGCGCTTCAAAGGTTTTAGCATGACTTGATGAATTTGAACAGCCTACTCGACAACTTATCTGCTGCATAGGCGGACACCCGCAACATGCGCCTTTGAGCCTCAATTACAGATCACCAGCATAGTGCGAGTTACAGCGCCGGCGGGATTCCAGCCGAACAGGTAGTCGCCCTCTTCGTCCTTGGCATCGCTGGATCGGGTGATGACCTTATAGCCTTGCATCTTGCACTCGCGGGCAGCGCGCTTCTCGCACTTGCTCCAATTGCCACCAAGGCCCGAACAGTCGACCTCGATACCGCTGACACCACGCTTGACATGAGTTTTGGCGCTGGTGGTAGAGCAGCCGGCAAGCATGACTACGGCGAAGATTAAAATAAACTTGTTCATCCAAATCCTTATTGAAACAACATCACTGACAACCGTGCTTTTAATAAAACTATAGCCAGTTCTGACACTATGCAGCGCACCTTGGTTCTCAGTATTGATTCAACGAATTTCAGGCACAAAAAAGGGCGACCGAAGTCGCCCTTTTTCTATGGTCTGACAGAACTTAGTTCTGTTTTTCCATCTGTGCACGCAGCAGGTCGCCCAGAGTGGTAGGACCAGCAGAAGGCTCAGAAGAGGCTGGCTTGTCGCGCAGGCTCTGAATGGCTTCTTTCTCTTCGATCTCGTCTTTCGACTTGATGGAGAGCTGGATTACGCGGCTCTTGCGGTCAACGCTGATGATCTTGGCTTCTACTTCCTGGCCTTCTTTCAGAACGTTACGTGCGTCTTCAACGCGGTCACGGCTGAT
>Ga0153931_100100_pt1 | contig 34938 bp, 32 predicted proteins | sample TSNJ015MetaG_FD_104730 | JGI IMG/M metagenome (GOLD analysis project Ga0153931, IMG submission 104730) | Attine ant fungus gardens microbial communities from New Jersey, USA - TSNJ015 MetaG | ecosystem: Host-associated > Fungi > Mycelium > Unclassified | place: USA: New Jersey, Wharton State... | reverse complement strand
GGTCGGAGGCCTGGGTGAAGATCTGCCGCTGTTCGCGCAGGCTGTCGTACGTTGCCTTGATCGCCGCGAAATAGGCGCCATGGCCGTCGATGGTCACGCGTACGCCGAGTTCAGCCAGGCGCTTGTCGTCGCGCAGCGCCGGGTTGCCGTAGGTGACCAGCATCAGCGGGACGCTCAGGTGCTCGGCAATTTGCTCAAGCTGATCGAAGTCCTGCACGCCGACCATGCAGATGCCATCGGCACCGGCGGCCTGGTATTGCTTGGTACGGCTGATGATTTCCTGATTTGGCAGGATCCCGGCGTTGGTGCGGGCGATGATTGCCATTTCCGAATCGACCCGGGCTTCCAGCGCCGCGCGGATCTTGCCGACGCCTTCGGCGACCGAGATCAGGTCGGTGGATTTGCGGCCGAATTGCGCTGGCAGCAGGGTGTCTTCGATGGTCAGGGCGGCGACGCCGGCGCGTTCCAGTTCGACGATGGTGCGCATCACGTTAAGGGCGTTGCCGTAGCCGTGGTCGGCGTCGGCGATCACCGGCAGTTGGGCGACGCGGCCGATGCGGGTGGCCTGTTCGGCGAACTCGCTGAGGGTGATCAGGGCAAAGTCGGGGGCGCCCAGCACCTGCAACGAAGCGACGGAGCCGCCGAGGATCCCCACTTCAAAACCCAGGTCAGCGGCAATGCGCGCGGACATCGGATCGAACACCGAGGCGGTGTGGTAGCAGGTGTCCGAAGCCAGCAATTGACGGAAGTTACGGCGCAAATCTTGATGGGAAAGCCTGGTCATACGAGTTCCACCAATACAAAGGAATGGAACGGCTTGAGCAAAGGTGTCAACGCCGAAGAATGAAAAGGCTATCACGCGAATGGGTCAAGGTTCATGACGAATTTGCGAGTGAGGCGTTGATGATGGTTCCAGCGGCTGAAAGGTTTCATCTGCAATCAGCGGATTTCCAGTGGCAGGGCTCGAGTTCAGGCCGCTACCGCCTGTTGCTGTTGCCTGCGCAGCAGCACTGCGCGCACCGAATTGCCCGGTTGCAACTGGAGGCGTTTGGCGGTGAGGCGGTCGACCACCAGGGTATTGCCGACCAGACGACCGGCGGCCACGGTGATGCGGCAGTTCTCCAGGCGACGGTTGTGGATCAGCCATAAGGGGGCCTGTTCGTCCGGCGTGCCAAGGCTCAGAGTCAGCGCCAGGCTGTCGCGCACGGTACGAATGCCGCCGATCGGCGCTTCGATCACCGGGCCGCCGTCGAAGATGTCGATGTAGCCCTTATGCGTGAAACCTTCTGCGCGCAGGATCTTCAGCGCCGGTTCGGTGTTGGGGTGCGGTTGGCCGATGACCGCTTGCGCCTGCTCGGTGAGCATGCAGGTGTACAACGGCTGGCGCGGCATCAGTTCGGCGATGAACGACTTGTTGCCCAGGCCCGACAAGTGGTCGGCGTGGCTGAAATCCATCTTGAAAAAGTGCCGGCCGAGGCTGTCCCAGAACGGCGAGCAACCGAGCTCATCGGCACTGCCGCGCAGTTCGGCGATCATCTTCTCGCCAAACAGCTGGGGGAATTCGGCGACGAACAGCAGGCGCCCCAACGATAGCAATCGACCGTTGCTGCCATGGCGGTGTTCAGGGTGCAGGAACAGCGAACACAGTTCCGACTGGCCCGTCAGCTCATTGTTGAGAAACAGTGTAGGGATCTGCCGCGAAATGCCCAGATCCGGTGCCGAACTCACGGTCAGGCCGACCCGGTAGTTGTACCACGGCTCGCGCAGGCCGACCGCGCCGGTCAGGGCGCTGACGCCGACCACACGCAGGTCGTCGTCTTCGAGCACGAACAGATAATCGGCATCGGCGCGTTCTACCTGTTCGGCGAACGCGCGCTGGGCCCAGCGCACCCGGTGGGCGAGGCGATCCTCATTGGCCGGCAGGGTGGTGAACCCCGGGCCGGCCTGTTGCACCAGGGTCATCAGCGCTGGCAGGTCGCTGACTTTGACCGGACGGACGATCATGCGGTAACTCCTTGTACGCGCCTGTTCGGGCACTGTCGTTGGGTGTGCAGCCGGGGGCGGTTCACAGGGCTATCAGCCTGATCGTGCTGCCATCGGTGACCTTCAGTGCGGCACACAGATCCGGCGTCAGCGACAGCGGTTGCTCAGGCTGGTAATCCAGTTCGGCGACGATGGCCCGGAAGCCGTGCAGTGCGTCGTTGCTCACCAGATAACGGCCACGCGTGTCGATCGGCGCTTGCTTGCGCACAGTGGCGGACTGGCTGTGGGCGATCGAACGGATGTTCGCGGTGCGCGCATACAGGGTTGGACCCGCATCGAACAGATCGATGTAGCTGTTGGTTTCAAAGCCTTCACGTTCGAGGATGTCGAACGCTTCCTGGCCATCCGGGTGAATCCGGCCGATGCATTCCTGCGCCGCCAGGGGCAGCATCGGCACATAAATCGGGTACTGCGGCATCAGTTCGGCGAGAAACGTGCGACTTTGCAGACCGCACAGGCGCTCGGCCTCGACGTAGGGCAGGTCGAAGAAGTGCTTGCCCAGTGCATCCCAGAACGGCGAATGACCGTTCTCGTCGCTGTAGCCGACGATTTCGGTGATCACCGCATCGGCGAAGCGTTGTGCGTGAGCGGCGATGAACAGCAGCCGCGCCCGCGACAGCAATTCGGAAAAGGCGCTGCGCACCAGCGCGTTGTCGATGTGAAAACCGCGCAGCAGGGTGTGGTCGTTGAGGTCGTGACACAGCGACAGCGCCGGCACCCCGTGCTCGATGTTCAGCTCCCGCGAGGCACTGGTGAAGTGGCGGTTGCGCAGGCTGTAGAACGGTTCGTTGAAACCGGCAGTGGCGAGGATCTCCGAACAGCCGACCAGTCGCTGAGTGTCGAGGTCTTCCAGGACGAAGAAGTAGTTCTCCGGGCCTTGCGCCTGAATGTCGCTGTCGAACGAGGCGCAGGAACCGGCGATTTTTTCGCGCAGGCGTTCGCTGTCGTCCGGCAGCGACGTAACGCCGACCAGACTGTCGCGGGCCAGTTGCTGCAATTGCGGCAGGTCGGTTGGCTCGACTGGGCGTAAGACCAGCATGGATGCACTCCTGTATCAAAGGGTCCGGTGATCCCCACCGAACCTGACTATCACTGTCGGTTGCCACGCTTTAAAGCGGCGGTCGCCTGATTTGTTGTCAGACGCCGCTCTTTTTCTTGTCAGCCATTGCTCGGGTCAGGCAGCGCGGTACTGGCGCCGAGTTTGTTCAGGAAGAACAGGTACACCAGACCCAGAGCGATCCAGATCAGGCCGAGTTTCTGCGCATCGACGCCCATGTTGTACATGATGGCGGCGACGATGATGAAGCCGATCACCGGGCAGATCAGATGGCGCACCACCTGACCGGACTTCTGCCGACGCCAGTAGTAGTTGATCACTGTCAGGTGCAGCAGCATGAAACCGCTGAGGGCTCCAAAGTTGACCAGCGAGGTCAGGGTGTCCACCGAGTTGATGAACAGGTAGCAGATCACCAGCGACAGCACCGCCACCAGATAAATGCTCAGGTACGGGGTGTTGTGCTTCGGGTGCACCTTGGCCAGCACTTTCGGCAACTTGCCATCGCGGGCCATGCCGAACAGCAGGCGCGAAACCGCGGCTTGCGAGGTGATCGCCACCGCAACGCCCCAGGCCAGCGCCGTGGCAACACCGGTCAGGGTTGCCAGCCAGCTGCCGGCCGCGATTTCGGCGATTTCATAGAACGCGGTGTCGGCGGACTTGAAGCCCATGCCGGCGGCCAGATCGGTGGCGATCCAGGTTTGCGCGACGAAAATCACGCCCATCACCACCAGGGTGATCAGCGCTGCCCGGCCGACGCTTTTGCCCGGGTCACCCTTGATTTCTTCAGCCAGGGTCGAGATTGCATCGAAGCCGAGGAACGACAGTACGGCAATCGACACGGCCTGCATCAGCAGGGCGAAGTTGAACGTTTCCGGGTGATACAGCGGCGCCAGGGTCAGCTCGCCGTTGCCGCCGCCGTTGTGCAGGGCATTCCAGGCGTAGAACAGGAAGATCCCCAGCACCACCAACTGCGCCAGCAGGAAAATGATGTTCATCCGTGCGGTGAACGTGATGCCGCGCAGGTTGACGAACGTCGCGCTGACCAGGAATGCCAGAATGAAACCGACCTTCGGAATGTCCGGGTACAGATGGTTGAGGGCCATTGCCGCATAGACGTACAGCAGCGGCGGAATCAGCAGGTAGTCGAGCAGCATCAGCCAGCCGGCGATGAACCCGACGTGTTGATTGAGGCCGCGTTGCGCGTAGGAATATACCGAACCGGCGATCGGAAACGCCTTGGCCATGCTGCCGTAGCTCAGCGCGGTGAACAGCATCGCGACCATGCCGATGATATAAGCCAGCGGCACCATCCCGGGTGCCTCGGCATTGACGTAGCCATACACGCCGAAGGGGGCGATGGGGATCATGAAGATCATCCCGTACACCACCAGGTCGGTCAGTGTCAGGCTACGTTTCAACTCCTGTTTGTAGCCGAACTGTTCTATTTCCATGAAGCGCAACTCCTTGTCAGCCTATCGAACGTTTTTAGTTGTTATATCGGTCCATCGTTTACAGCGTCAGCAGTCTTTACAGCAGCGGTGCCAGGCGTTCAGCCCACAGCGATACCGCTTCCGGGGTGCGCAGCAAATCGTTGCGCACCTCGATCAACACCGATTCCAGTCCTCGGGCATCGCCATGCACCGGCACGGTCATGTCACCCAGCGGATCAATCCGGTACGGCTGGTTGCCCGCGACTTTCAGCGGGTGTTGGCCGAGGCCATCGATCACCCGCTGGGCGTACGTTTTGGCCTGACCGAACAGCACGCCGACTTCCAGCGGCCGCGGCTGGCCGTAATACACCGGGGTAAAACTGTGGATCCCTACCACCCGTACCGCTTGGCCTTGTGCGACGCGTTGGTCGATCAGGGTCTGCAGCCGGGCGTGAAACGGTTTGAACAAGCTCTGGCGCCGGTACTCGCGAGTGGCTTCGTCCAGGTCGCGGTTGCCGGGCACCTGATAAATCTCGCTCTGCGCCGGAATGCTGTCGGGGGCATGCCGGGGCCGATTGAGGTCGATCAGCAGCCGTGAATAGTTGGCGCTCAACAGCGTCGCGCCGAGTCTCTCCGAGAGCTTTTCAGCCAGTTGCAGTGCGCCGATGTCCCAGGCGATGTGCTCGCGCGCGGCTGCATCGTCCAGGCCCAGATTGTTCAGGGCCTCGGGGATGTAGCGGCTGGCGTGCTCACACACCAGGATCAACGGATACGATGAATCTTCGCGGCTCAGGTTGTAGACCGGGCGGGTGTACAACCCCTGCTCGGCGGATTCAGTACAGGCGTGCATAGTGCTCACACAGGTCAGCGGGCGAGAGCTGTTCCGTCAGCGCCAGTTCCTCGGTTTTAAGGGCGTGGTAAGTGTCGAGCAACGGCTTGGGCAGCCATTGATTGAAGGCGGCACTGTCACGCAGGCAATCCAGCGCCTGCGCCAGCGAGGCGGGCAGGGCAACGATGCCCCGGGCCTTGCGTTGCTCGTCGTTGAGTGAATCGGGAATGTCGTCGGTGATCGCGTTCAGCGCCAGGCGCTGTTCGATGCCCAGGCGTCCGGCAATCAGCAGCGCGGCCATCGCCAGATGCGGCGAGGCGGTAGCGTCCATGGCGCGGAACTCCAGGTTGTACTGCGCCGCCACGGATTTTCCGCCCAGGCTCACGGTCGGACAAATGCGCAACGCCGCTTCACGGTTCTGCTGCCCCAGACACGCATAGGACGCGCTCCAGTGATGCGGCTGCAGGCGTTCATACGATACCGGCGTCGGCGCGGTGAACGCACACAGCGCTGGCAGGTAATGCAGGATCCCCGCGGCCCAATGTTGGCCGAGGGTCGACAGACCGTTGCTGGTGCCGGCGTCGTAAAGCAGCGGCAGACCTTGCAGGTCGAGCAGGCTGACGTGCAGGTGCACACCGTTGCACACCGCGTCGGCCTTGGTTTTCGGCGCGAAACTGACGTCGACGCCCATTTGCCGTGCGATCTCGCGAGTGATCTCGCGCACGTTGACCGCACGATCCGCCGCCGCCACACCGAGCGTCGGCCGGCAGGTGATTTCGTATTGGTGCTTGCCGTATTCGGGCAGGAACATTTCCGGTTCGACGCCACCGGCGCGCAGGGCGCTGAGCAGCCAGCCGCCGAATTCGGCGCCCTGACGCTGGGCTTCAAGGGAAAACGCCAGATGCTCGGCAAAGCCGGCATGCAGGTTGAATTCGTGTTCGAACGCGGCGTTGACCTGCAAGCCGAGGTTGTCGCGATAGCGCTCGATTTCATCGCGCAACAACGTGCGCGGACAGGCGCTCCACGGGCGGCCATCGGTCTCGCGAATGTCGCCGTGGATGAAGTCCAGCGCTGGTGCCGCGGCGTCCGGGCCGTTGCCGACGGTGACGCGGCTACTCAAATCCGGAATCAACCGCAAATCACCATAGGCGCCCCATGGGTTGGTCGAGGCGATGATGTCCTGGGGCGTCAATGCACTGTTGGCCGGCACCCAGCCGCAACCGGCGGCGTGATAATGCTCCAGTTGATCGGTGGGAAACGAGCGGCCACGGGTGATGCCGATCAGGTCGGTGGTGACGATGGTGGTCATCGGCAACGGCGTCAGGCGCTCGCTCATGGGCGCATCTCCTGCAAGCGGCCGAGCACGGTTTGTGTGTCGGTGATCCAGCAGTAACCCTTGATCGCGTTGAGGCAGGCGTCATGCCGCGCCGGGGTGTAGGTGGCGCAGGCGTCTTCGACAAGCGTCACCAGATAACCGCGGTCGGCGGCATCGCGCACGGCCATGTCGACGCACTGGTCAGTGACGATGCCGGCGATGATCAGGTGGCGGGTTTCGAGGTTGCGCAGGACGTAATCGATGTTGGTCGAGTTGAACACCCCGGAGGAGGTTTTCGGCAACACGATCTCGTTTTCCACTGGCGTCAGGTCGTCGATGATCCGCGCCTGGGTGCTGCCCTTGGGCAGGTGCATGTCTGACAGCTTGTGATCCAGCGAGCGGTCGCGACCGTCGGCGGTCAGGCTCTCGATAATCGTGTGCAGCACGTTCTGCCGCGCTTCGCGAAAGGCGCTGAGCAAACGGCGCTGGTTGGGCACCACCTGCATGTGCGCGCGGGTCAGGAAATATTCGGCTTCCGGGCCGTTCAGGTGCGGGTCGTACTGCGGTTCGAGCCAGGCACGCTGCATGTCCACCAGCAGCAACGCGGTGTGGTCGGTGACAAACGGCAAGTCCCGCGGCGAGCGGTGGGGAAGGCTGAACATCCTTATTTATCCTCCAGCAGGTGGGTGTTGAAGTCGTTGCGCAGGGCGTCGATGCCTTCCAGGCGATCGGCCAGATCGGGGGTGCGCAAGGTCAGGCAGGCAATCAGCGCCTCAACCTGGGCCAGCGCCGGCACCATGGTGTCGAACGGCGAGGCCGATTCCACCGGGGCGCTGATGATAAGGTCAGCCAGTTCACGCAGCGGCGAGGCATAGATGTCAGTGAACAGCACCACCCGCGCGTTGTTGTTCTTCGCCGCCGAGGCCACCCGCAGGGCCTGGGACTGATAGCGCCGGTAATCAAACAGCAGCACCACGTCCTGGCGTTGCAGATCGAACAGGCGGTCGGGCAGTTGTGCGTTGTCTTCCAGGGCAAAACAGCCGGGTCGAAGCAGCCGCAAGTGGTTGAGCAGATAGTTGGCCATCAGGCTGCTGAAGCGTCCGCCGAAGCAGTAGATCTGGTGCCGGGTGTCGAGCAGCCAGTCGAGCAGAATGCGCACGTCTTCGGGTTGCGTCAGGGCTTGGGTTTCCACCAGCAGACGCTGGCTGTCGGCCAGATAATGGCCCCAGGCGTCGTCCTTGTTCAGGTGCGAACGCGGCTGCAGCAGGGTGCGCGGCGAACGCAGACGGTGGTCCATGTCGCTGAGCAGGGCGTCCTGAAACTCGGCGTAACCGCCGAATCCGAGCTTCTTCACCAGCCGCACGATGGTCGGATCGCTGACGCCGGCGTGCTCGGCCAGACGCGCCATCGGACCCAGGCCGTTGCGTGGATACTGGTCGAGCAGGGCGCGAATCACTTTGCGCTCAGACGGCGTCAGCTCCAGGCCGGGATCGGTGATCAAGTCTCTGAGAGGGGGCATCCGGGCTCCTGCTGGATGAAGGGGGGGTGTTGAATTCGTTTCATAATCCGTTAAAACAGTATTTATGTAACTCAGGTTACATGTCTAGTGAATTTTTAGCGGTAGCGATTCAGCGTTTAAATAACGTCAGACCCCTGTGTCACAAGGCCTACACGGATGACGACGGCCCTTGTAGTCCATTGCCCATCGGTGTGTCAGACATTGCCGTTTTTTCTCTTTCAGTGTGTTGGACGGCAAGCTTGTAAGGCCCCCTGAACGGCCCGGTTTGCGGCACAATTGCCGCAAGTCCGGCCGCTTGCCGCCGATTTACCTGATGTTCATTGAGTGCAGTGTTGTGCTATCCACCCGTTTGACTTTGATTTGCCATGCTCGAACCGTCGCACAGAAATTGGCGCGTTTTCCTACGAACGAACCTGTTGAAAATCAGCCTTTGAAGCTCGGTGCGCTGGCGACACAATTCGCTAATGCCAGCCTTTTGTTGTGCGGGCCGGAGTTGCGCACCCGCCAGACGGCCGAATGGTTCGGTGCGGCGCCGCAAGTGGACCCAGCGCTGCGTGATTGCGATTGGGGGCGCTGGCACGGGCAAGCGATCAAGGATCTGCAAGTGCACGAGGCTGATGCCTTGCAGGCGTGGATCAGTGATCCACAGGCGGCACCCCATGGTGGCGAGTCGGTAATGCAATTGGGCGAACGCGTGGCGCGGTGGCTGACCAGCCTGCAAGGAATGCCGGGGCACATCGTCGCCATCACTCATCCGTTCGTGGTGCGCGCTGCATTGATGCAGGTCATGCAGGGCGCCGCGTTCAACGCCGTTGATGTTGAACCGCTGTCAGTGGTTGAGCTGCGCTTCAACGGCATCTGGCGGCTACGCTTGCCGGGTATCGATCATGCGGGAGCACTTTGATGAAACGACTGCTGGTCATCGGCATCGGCGCCGGCAATCCCGACTACATCACGATGCAGGCGGTGAAGGCGCTGAATCAGGTGGACGTGTTCTTTCTGATGGATAAAGGCCAGAGCAAGGACAAACTGATCGATCTGCGTCGGGATATCTGTGCGCGTTACATCACCGATCCTGCGTATCGCTTCGTCGAATCCCATAGCCCCGAGCGCGCGCGCGGCGACGTGGACTACACCCGCGCGGTCGATGATCTGAATCGCGCCAAGCAAGAAACCTTCGAACGACTGATCAATGAAGAATTGGCTGACGAGCAGTGCGGCGGATTCCTCGTGTGGGGCGACCCGGCGCTGTACGACAGCACCGTTCGTATCCTGCAGGCGATTCTCGCGTCGGGCCGCTGTGCTTTCGAGTTTGAAGTGATCCCCGGGATTACCAGTGTTCAGGCGCTGGCCGCGCAGCATAAGGTGCCGTTGAACAGCATTGGCCGGTCAATTGAAATCACCACTGGCCGGCGGCTGGCCGCGGGGCAGGTCAGCGACACCGACAGTCTGGTGGTGATGCTTGATGCGGAAGATTCCTACCGCCATGTGGCGGATCAGCAGACAGAAATTTATTGGGGGGCCTACCTGGGCACACCGGATGAAATCCTGATCAGTGGCAAGCTCAAGGATGTGGCGGCCGAGATCGAGCGGGTGCGCAAGGCTGCCCGGGCTGAGCATGGGTGGATCATGGATACCTATCTGTTGCGCAAGTCGGAAATCTCGGGTGAATGATCCGGCCTCATCGCGAGCAGGCGAAGGCCTGCATTTGGAATGCTTACCCCTGTAGGAGTGAGCCTGCTCGCGATAGCGTCCTCAAGATCACCATCAGGAAATGGCTGATACCCCACGCCCAAACCGCTCCCGATACACCGACGGCGGCACCCCGACCACACTGCGAAACGCCACGCGAAAACTTTCCACCGAGCGATAACCGCAGCGTTCGGCGATCTGCTCGGTGTTGTGCACGGTGCTCTCCAGCAGCTCCCGCGCCCGGGCCAGTCGTTCGTGTTGCAGCCACGCTTTGGGCGATTGCCCGCTGGCCTCGGTGAAACGCCGCAGAAAAGTGCGCTCGCTCATGGCCGCTTCGCTGGCCAGATCGCGCACTTCCAGCGGTTGGTGCAGGCGCTCGCGGGCCCACTGCATCACCCGCGACAAGTCGTTTCGTGGCGTCGGGCTGACCGGCGTGGGGATGAACTGTGCCTGACCGCCAGTGCGTTGTGGCGACATCACCAGACGCCGGGCCACCGCGTTGGCGACCTGGGTACCGAAATCCCGTGTCACCAGATGCAGGCACGCATCGATCCCGGCGGCGCTGCCCGCCGAGGTAATCAACTGGCCGGAGTCGACGTAGAGCACATCCGGATCCACCGCAATCGCCGGGAAGCGCCGCGCCAGTTCATCGGTGTAGCGCCAGTGTGTGGTCGCGCCGCGGCCGTCGAGCAAGCCACTGGCGGCCAGCACAAACACCCCGGAGCAGATCGACAGCAGCCGCGCACCTTGGGTGTAGGCCTGTCGCAAGGCGTCGATCAGGGCCGGCGGCACCTCGGCATCACGGTCACGCCAACCGGGAATAATAATGGTGCGCGCCTGTGCCAGTAGTTCCAGGCCGCCGTCGGCCAGTACCTGAATCCCGCCCATGGCGCGCATCGGCCCTTGGTCGACGGCGACGATGCGATGCTCGTACCACGGGAAATCGAACTCAGGCCGGGCCAGGCCGAAAATCTCCACGGCGATGCCGAACTCGAACGTACAGAGGCCGTCGTAGGCCAGAATCGCGACCAATCCAGGTGAATTTGGCATTTGGCGGAAAATTCCCGGTGAGTGTCTTGCCCGCCACTGTAGCGCCAAGTGCTGGCCCGATAAAGTCTGCTTACACCCCCAACAGATGTAGGAGCTAAACAGCATGACCAGCCTGGTTCGCGAAATTCCTGCCGCACCGTCAGCGATTGCCCTGATGCATTTCAGCAACCGTCTGACCTTCGAGACCGATTGTTCCGACGTCTTCAGCAGCCAGGAGGCCGGCGAAATCGATTTTGTGCTGGTCGATGTGCGCGGGCCGCTGGCGTTCGAGCGCGGTCATGTGCCGGGCGCCATCAATATCCCGACACGTTTGCTGACGAGCGAAGGTCTGGCGGAGTATTCGAGGAACACGCTGTTCGTGGTCTATTGCGCCGGCCCGCACTGCAACGGCGCCAACAAGGCAGCGGTGAAACTGGCGGCGTTGGGTTACCCGGTCAAGGAGATGATCGGCGGCGTGACCGGATGGCTGGATGAAGGCTTTTCGCTGAGCGTCGAACAACCCGCCAAAACCCCCATCGCCTGCGAATGCTGAATGCTTTTGTAGGAGCTGCCGCAGGCTGCGATCTTTTGACTTTTTTTAAGAACAAGAGCAAAAGATCGCAGCCTTCGGCAGCTCCTACATGAGTAATAGGTACCCTTTTCGAGGGTTTGTCCTACAGCCTTTGCAACATGTCGGCGCACCGTTGATCTCAGTCAACGGTGGCGCCGATTTTCTGTAAGTATTTGTCGCTTAAACACAATTTGCCCTGTGCGCGTCGCCATAGACTGCCGGCCACTTCGGTTTTTGCTTTCAAAAAGCCATGACCGAACGTTCTATCGAAAGCTGCCAATAAAAGCCTCCGCACACAGGAGTAATAAATGAAAAAGCTAGTGATGTTCGGTGCCCTGGCACTGTCGATGTTGTCCCTGAACGCTGTGGCCGAAGACGCCAAACCGATTCGTCTGGGGATCGAAGCCGCTTACCCGCCATTCTCGATGAAAACCGCTGATGGCAAACTCACCGGGTTCGACGTCGATATCGGCGATGCCCTGTGCAAACAGATGGACGTCAAATGCGTGTGGGTCGAGCAGGAGTTCGATGGCCTGATCCCGGCACTCAAAGTGAAGAAGATCGACGCGATTCTGTCCTCGATGACCATCACTGACGACCGCAAGAAAAACGTCGATTTCACCATCAAGTACTACCACACCCCGGCGCGCTTCGTAATGAAGGAAGGCTCCGGTGTCAAAGACCCGCTGACCGAGCTCAAGGGCAAGAAAGTCGGCGTGCTGCGCGCCAGTACCCACGACCGCTATGCCACCGACATGGCCAAGGACGCCGGGTTTGAAGTGGTGCGCTATGGCTCGCAACAGGAAGCCAACCTGGACATGAAATCCGGCCGTCTCGACGCGATGCTGGCAGACTCGGTCAACCTCAGCGACGGTTTCCTGAAGACCGACGCCGGTAAAGGCTTCGAATTCGTCGGCCCGACCTACGAAGATGCCAAATACTTCGGCGGCGGTGCCGGGATTGCCGTACGCAAGGGCGATACCGAGCTGGCCGAGAAATTCAACAAGGCCATCACCGAAATCCGCGCCAATGGCGAGTACAAGAAAGTCCAGGACAAGTACTTCGACTTTGATGTGTACGGTCATTAATACGCTGTAGAAAAAAGTGGCCCCGTGAATGCGGTGGCCACTTTTTTTGTGCTCTCCCCCTGAAGACAAAGACCCCCTGTGGGAGCGGGCTTGCTCGCGAAGGCTGTATAACATTCAACACAATCATTGATTGATACACCGCCTTCGCGAGCAAGCCCGCTCCCACAGGGGATTTTCGCCGATTCAATTTTCAGGAGTCACCCATGCAACGCATCGACCATGTTCTGCCCTGGAGCCACTTGGGCAGCGAACGTTCCCTCAGCGTCTTCCGTTACGGCGCGGGCACTCGCAAGGTGTACATCCAGGCCAGCCTGCACGCCGACGAACTGCCGGGCATGCGCACCGCATGGGAACTCAAGCAACGCCTCAACGAGCTGGAACAGCAGGGTCGTCTGCAGGGCGTGATCGAGCTGGTGCCGGTGGCCAATCCGATCGGCCTCGACCAGCACCTGCAGGGTAGCCACATGGGCCGCTTCGAGCTGGGCAGCGGGAAGAATTTCAACCGCTCGTTTGTTGAACTCAGTGCGCCGGTGGCGGCGCGAATCGGTGAGCAACTGGGCAGCGATGCCGCGGCCAACATCGCCTTGATCCGCCAGACCATGGGGCAGGTGCTCGATGAGCTGCCAGCCCCGGCCTCGCAACTGGAAGCACTGCACCGCTTGCTGCTGCGGCATGCCTGCGACGCCGACATCACTCTTGACCTGCATTGCGATTTTGAAGCGGCGATTCACATCTACGCGCTGCCCCAACACTGGCCGCGCTGGCAATCGCTGGCGGCGCGACTGAAAGCTGGCGTTGCGCTGTTGTGTGAAGACTCCGGTGGCAGTTCGTTCGATGAATCGTGCTCGTCGCCGTGGCTGCGCCTGGCGCGGGCGTTCCCGAACGCGGCGATTCCCCCGGCGAACCTTGCCACCACCCTGGAACTGGGCAGCATGGGTGACACGCGGGTCGATCAGGCCCAGGCCAATTGCGAAGCGATTCTCGGCTTTCTCGCCGAGCAGGGCTTCATCAGCGGCGAATGGCCGGCGGCACTGGCCGAATGCTGCGAAGGCATGCCGTTCGAAGGCACCGAATACCTGTTCGCGCCACACCATGGCGTGGTCAGCTTCCTGCGCAATGCCGGGGAATGGGTCGAGAAGGGCGACGCGCTGTTCGAGGTGGTGGATCCGTTGAATGACCGGCTCAGCACCGTGCGCGCCGGCACCAGCGGCGTGCTGTTTGCGATTGATCGCGGGCGTTACACCCAGCCGGGGATCTGGCAGGCCAAGGTGGCGGGGCGTGAGCCGATTCGGGTGGGCAAGCTGATCAACGACTGAATCCAGACCTCACCCACCCCTGTAGGAGCTGCCGAAGGCTGCGATCTTTTGATCTTGCTTTTAAAAGTCAAAGTCAAAAGATCGCAGCCTGCGGCAGCTCCTACAGGTCTGGGTGAGGCAGGTTAAGCCTGTTAGGCTCCACCGACGAACCCGACACTCTGTGAAGGAAGGCTTTATGTTGAAGGCGTTTGCCCTGTTAACCCTCCTGGCGTCCAGCGCCGTCCATGCGCAAACCACGCTGCAAAGCGACTTGCCACTGAAGTACATCGAACAGGTTCACCCGGACGCTGACACTCGGCCACTGGTTATTTTTCTGCACGGCTACGGCAGTAACGAAGCCGATCTGATCGGTATGAAGTTTCAGCTGCCGGCGCAGTACAACTACCTGTCGGTGCAGGCGCCGTTGGCGTTGGGCGAAGGGCGTTTCCAGTGGTTTCGCAAGAAAGGCGAAGGTGCCTACAACGGCGAGACCGATGATCTGCAGGCCAGCGGCCAGAAGTTGCGGGATTTTATCGCGCAGGCGGCGCAGAAATATCACGCCAGCCCGGACAAGGTGTACCTGATCGGCTTCAGCCAAGGCGCGATGATGACCTACGAAGTGGGCTTGCGTCCGCCCGTGGCGGTCGGTGGCATCGCGGCGTTGAGCGGACGGCTGTTGCCGGTATTGAAAACCGAGCTCAAGGCGCAGCAACAACCGTTGCCGCTGAAGATCTTCATCGGCCACGGCACCGCCGATGATCGGGTGCCGTACCGCGACGGCACCGCGGCCAATGCGCTGCTGCAAAAACTTGCCTACACACCCGAGTTTCACGCCTATCCCGGTGTCGGCCACAGCATCAGCGCGGCCGAGCTGCGCGACTTGAATGCCTGGCTGCAGCAGCTCAATCCGTGACGATCACTTGTCCTTGAGGATGGTTTTCACCAGCGCATCGTGACCGCTCTTGTCGCTGGCCCGGGAAATCACCTGGACCAGCGCCATGCGCTTGCCGGAGGCGGCGAGCAGGGTGGTGTTGAGTGTCTGGCCGCCGCCCTGAGTGGCGGTGCTGTCGACCTGACGCACACCGAGGCCGCTGCTTTTCTGGGTCAGGCTTTTTTCACTGAGCTTATTGAAATCCGGCAGAGCCTTGCGTTGATCATCAATGAAACTCGCCAGGCTGCCATCGAGAAATTCGTTGTCGTTGTCCTTGACGCTGGCGCCACCGGCGATCTGGTTTTCGGCGGCGATGACCACAGTCTTGGTCGCCTGATTGGTGTACATCGTGCCCTTGGCACCGGTTGGCCCGGCCGGCAGCGGGTCGGCGGTGAAGCCTTTGGGCAGGACGAAGGTGAACTTGCCGTCGAGCATCGACACATTGTTGGTCGAGGCCTTTTCCTTGGGCTTGGCTGCCTGGGCGTTGAGGGCGCCGAAACCGGCGACCGCCGCCAGCAACAGGACGACGGCTTTCTTGCTGAGCAATGACATGTGAATCTCCGAGGGATGGTCGCGCCAGGGCCGCGATGATCCCACGGAGCATGCCAGGCATTCCAGCGCGGTTTGTCAGGCGTTTGCGTCAGCCTTGGGATGGTTGGCCTTTGCCGGGACCTGTCGAGCCAGCAACTTGCGAGTGACGCCGAGCATGGCCACCGACACCGCGACACCGGCGATGAATCCGCTGAGGCCCAGGCTTGGCAGGGTCAGCGCCGACACCAGGCAAAATGCCGAAAAAGAGTACATGCCGATCGCTGTCGCCCGCAGCAATGCCGCGGTAAACGCCGGGCCGCGGGTCTGCTGCGAGAACACCGCCATCACGCTGCCGAGCACCGGGAACACTGCGAGCAGGCCGCTCCAGCGCTCACCCACGGTACTCGCGAGCATCGTCACCAGCAGCGTCAGCGCCGCGCCGGCAATCATGCGCCAGATCAGCTTGTCCGACTTCGGCGCCGGGCCATTCAACACTGGTTGCACGTCGGGAAACAGGTGCGGCGCCGCCAACAGGGCAGTCGCCGCCGCAGCGATCGAGAACGGCAGCGACGGCGGAATCAGCGACAACACCAGCGCCAGTCCCGCCCAAACCGACAGCGAAACCGTCAACGCCCACGGCCAGTTCGCCCGCTGCGCCACCTGCGCGTAGGTGATGCAGAAGGCGATCATGGCGAACATCGCTGACAGCGCCGCGACCGCCGATTGCGCAGCAAACTGCGGCCCCTGTTCGATGGCGAGGAAAAACAGAATCGGCCCGACCACCACCGGCAACCCCGACAGCCAACCGGCCACGCTCGGCCCCCAGCGCTTGCCGGCGAGGGAAATCAGCAGCAGAAATCCGGGGATCAGCAGTAATTTGAGAATCAGCACGCGGGAGGCCTCGGGGAAGGAAGTGGCCAAGGTAACCGATTGGCGCATTGATCGACAGTTTTTGTATACAAAGTCTGCGGGTGATATCCGCTATGCTCTGAAGATCAGGGTTAACCGGAGTCGATACCGCGATGAGCAAACCATCGAAGTTGCTGCGTGGATGCTGTGGCATCGGCTTGTGGGCGTTGTTACTCACGCCGACCTGGGCCAATTGGCAGGACGCCGTGCCCGGCGCGCAAATCATCGGCACCGGGGATTTCAGTGTGTTCGGTTTCGACGTCTACAACGCTCGGTTGTGGAGCGCGGCACGCCCGTTGTCGACCGAACAACCCTTCGCTCTGGAGCTGATCTATCGGCGCAAGATCTCGCGCGATGATCTGGTACAGGCCAGTGTCGATGAAATCAAACGGCTGGCAGGCTCGGGAGTCAGTCCGGCACAACTGGCCGCGTGGCAAGGGCAAATGCAGCAATCATTCGTTGATGTGCAAGCTGGCACGCGGATTACAGGCGTGTATCTGCCAGGGCAGGGCGCACGGTTTTTTGTCGGTCAGCAGTTGCAGCATGAAATCGATGATCCGCAGTTTGCCCGGGCGTTTTTCGATATCTGGCTGGATCCGCGTACCCGTAACCCCGAGTTGCGTCAGCAGTTACTGGGTGTGAGTCGTTAAGATCAAAAGATCGCAGCCTTCGGCAGCTCCTACATTGGAATGCGTTGCACTCCAGGAGCTGCCGAAGGCTGCGATCTTTTGCTCTTCAAGGGTTCAACTGAAACGTCTAAGCTGCGACTTTCCGACTTGTTTCTGGATGTGTGCGTGAAACTCAGCTTACCCAAAATTGCCACTGCGCCGTTCTGCCCGCCGGAAGTGGCCGGCAGTGTGGAAGTCGATCCCCGCGCCTCGTTTTTCAAACGTGCGCTGCGTTTTGCCGGTCCCGGATTGCTGGTGTCGATCGGCTACATGGACCCGGGCAACTGGGCGACAGCCATCGAGGCCGGTTCGCGTTTTGGTTACAGTTTGCTGTTTGTGGTGCTGCTGGCGAGTCTGGCGGGGATGGTCGTGCAGTGCTTGTGTTCGCGCCTGGGGATTGCCACCGGTCGCGATCTGGCGCAGCTGTCCCGCGAGCGCTACAGCACGCCGGCCGCACGCCTGCAATGGGTGCTGGCGGAAATCTCGATCATCGCCACCGATCTGGCCGAAGTGCTCGGTTGCGCCCTGGCATTCCACTTGTTGCTCGGCTGTTCGCTGACCTTCGGCATCGCCCTGACAGCCTTCGACACGCTGCTGGTACTGGCCCTGCAGAACCGTGGCTTCCGTCGGCTGGAGGCGATCATGCTGGTGCTGGTGGCGACCATCGGCGTGTGTTTCTTCGTAGAACTGGTACTGATCAAACCCTACTGGCCAGACGTGTTCGCTGGCTTCAAACCGTCGCTTTCGGCGATCAGCGATGCCGCGCCGCTGTATCTGGCGATCGGCATCCTCGGCGCCACGGTGATGCCGCACAACCTCTACCTGCACACCTCGATCGTGCAGACGCGGATGATCGGCCAGGACCTGGCGAGCAAGCAGGACGCGGTGAACCTGGCACGCATCGACACCATCGGTTCACTGGCGCTGGCGCTGCTGGTCAACGCGGCGATTCTGATTCTGGCGGCCGCTGCGTTTCACCAGTCAGGGCATTCCGACGTGGTCGACATTCAGGACGCCTACCACCTGCTCGACCCGCTGGTCGGCGGCGCGCTGGCCAGCGTGCTGTTCGGCGTCGCATTGCTGGCGTCGGGACAGAGCTCGACGTTCACCGGGACCATCGCCGGACAGGTGATCATGGAGGGTTATCTGAACCTGCGGATTCCCTGCTGGCAGCGGCGTTTGATCACTCGCGGACTGGCACTGATCCCGGCGTTCATCGGCGTGTGGCTGATGGGGGATAACGCGGTGGGCAAGTTGCTGGTGTTGAGTCAGGTGGTGCTCAGCCTGCAACTGCCATTTGCGCTGTACCCGCTGATTCGCATGACCAGCGACAAACAGCTGATGGGGCCGTTTGTGAATAGACTGCCGACCCGGGTGCTGGCGTGGGGCTTGTTTGCTGTGATCAGTGGGGCGAATGCCTGGTTGATTTTGCAGATGGCGGTGTGAGTCTGGTTTTTCTGTAGCCTGAGCTGGCCCCTTCGCGAGCAAGCCCGCTCCCACCCTGGAATGCATTCCCCTGTGGGAGCGGGCTTGCTCGCGAAGAGGGAGGAACATTCACTGCAAATTTCAAAGGACAAAAAAACACCCGGTGCAACGCAAGTCGCACCGGGTTTTTGTTGCCAGCGAGCAGCGGATGTCGTGGATCCACCGCGCGCTGTGAACTCTTGGGTTAAGCGCGTTCCAGCGCCAGCGCCACACCCTGACCACCGCCGATGCACAGGGTCGCCAGACCTTTCTTCGCATCACGCTTGATCATTTCGTGCAGCAGCGTCACCAGCACCCGGCAACCCGACGCACCGATCGGGTGACCGAGGGCGATGGCGCCGCCGTTGACGTTGACCTTGTCCAGATCCCATTGCAGATCCTTGGCCACTGCCAGCGATTGCGCAGCGAAAGCTTCGTTGGCTTCGATCAGGTCGAGTTGGCCGATGTTCCAGCCCGCCTTGTCCAGGCAGCGGCGAGTGGCCGAGACCGGGCCGATGCCCATAATCGCCGGGTCAACGCCGGCGTTGGCGTACGCGGCGATTTTTGCCAGCACCGGCAGGCCCAGGGCCTTGGCTTTCTCGGCGCTCATCAGGATCACCGCAGCGGCGCCGTCGTTCAGCGACGAAGCGTTGCCCGCGGTGACACTGCCGTCCTTCTTGAACGCCGGACGCAGTTTCGCCAGCGATTCGGCGGTGGTGTCGCCACGTGGTTGTTCGTCGACCTTGAACGCCACCGGATCACCTTTGCGCTGTGGGATCAGGATCGGCGTGATCTCATCGACAAAGCGCCCGGCCTCGATGGCCGCCGCCGCTTTGCGCTGCGAAGCGGCGGCGAAGGCGTCCTGCTGCTCGCGGCTGATGTCGTATTTCTCCACCAGATTTTCGGCGGTGATGCCCATGTGGTAATCGTTGAACGCATCCCACAGACCATCGCTGATCATGGTGTCGACGATTTGCGCATGCCCCATGCGCAGACCGGTGCGTGCGCCCGGCATCACGTAGTTGGACAGGCTCATATTCTCCTGACCGCCAGCGATGATCACCTCGGCATCGCCGCAACGGATCGCCTGCGCGCCCAAGTGCAGGGCTTTCAGGCCTGAGCCGCAGACCTTGTTCAGGGTCATGGCCGGCACGGCGTGGGGCAGACCGGCCTTGATCGCCGCCTGACGCGCCGGGTTCTGGCCGGCGCCGGCCGTCAGCACCTGACCCATGATCACTTCATCGACCTGCGCACCGTCCAGACCAGTCTGTTCGAGCAACTGGCGAATCACCGCAGCGCCCAGATCCACCGCGGACACGCTGGCCAGCGAACCCTGGAAACTGCCGATCGCGGTGCGGGTGGCGGCAACAATTACGACGTCTTGCATTTTCGAATTCCTCACTGGGCAGTGAACTGCATTTCCGGTACGTGATCCGGGACGATCAGTTTACCAGCGGTTTTGGCGACGATTTCCTCGACGCTGACGCCAGGTGCGCGTTCCTTGAGGACAAAAGCGCCATTTTCGATTTCCAGATAGGCGAGGTCGGTCAGCACGCGCTTGATGCAGCCGGCGCCGGTCAGCGGCAGGCTGCACCTGGCCAACAGTTTGGACTCACCGTCCTTGGACGCGTGGGTCATGATCACGATGATGTTGTCGGCGCCAGCCACCAGATCCATCGCGCCGCCCATGCCCTTGACCAGTTTGCCGGGAATCATCCACGAAGCGATGTTGCCTTCGACGTCGACTTCGAACGCGCCGAGCACGGTCAGGTCGACATGCCCACCGCGGATCATCGCGAAGGATTCGGCGGAGTTGAAAATCGATGCACCGATGCGCGCGGTCACGGTCTGTTTGCCGGCGTTGATCATGTCGGCATCGATGGTGTCTTCAGTCGGAAAAGGCCCCATGCCGAGCAGGCCGTTTTCCGATTGCAGCATGACTTCCATGCCTTCGGGAATGTAATTGGCGACCAGGGTCGGAATGCCGATGCCGAGGTTGACGTAGTAGCCGTCCTGCATTTCGCGGGCGACGCGCTGAGCCATTTGTTCGCGGGTAAGTGCCATGTTTTTATTCTCCGTCAGCCTGAATTATTTGCGGATGGTGCGCTGTTCGATGCGCTTTTCGAACGTGCCGCAAATGACCCGGTCGACGTAGATGCCGGGGGTGTGGATCTGCGACGGATCCAGCTCGCCGGGCTCGACGATTTCTTCGACTTCGACCACGGTGATCTTGCCGGCGGTGGCGGCCAGCGGGTTGAAGTTCTGCGCAGTGTGGCGGTAGATGACGTTACCGAAATGGTCGGCTTTCCAGCCTTTGACGATGGCGAAGTCGCCGGTGATGGACTCTTCCATCAGGTATTTGCGCCCGTTGAACTCGCGCACTTCCTTGCCTTCGGCGACCGGGGTGCCGACGCCGGTGGCGGTGAAGAAGGCCGGGATGCCGGCGCCGCCTGCGCGCATTTTCTCGGCGAGGGTGCCTTGCGGGGTCAGGATGACTTCAATGTCGCCCTTGAGCAGTTGCTCTTCGAACAGTTTGTTTTCGCCGACGTAGGAGGCGATCACCTTGCTGATCTGGCGGTCGGTCAGCAGCACACCGAGGCCGAAACCATCGACGCCGCAGTTGTTGGAAACCACGGTGAGGTCGCGGGTGCCCTTGCGCTTGATCTCGGCGATCAGGTTTTCCGGGATGCCGCACAGGCCAAAGCCGCCGGCAATCACGGTCATGCCGTCTTCAAGACCCGCCAGAGCTTCCTCGTAGGAACTCACGCGCTTGTCGAAACCTGCCATATGCACCTCTTTTATTGTTTGTCGGGCGGCTGGCTAGCCGAATGACTGGAGTGTCTCGCTGAGGGATATATTTGTTAAGTTGATTTTTAAGGTTGATTGATTGATAAAGCTCAATAGTTGACGCTATCCCTGTAGGAGCTGCCGCAGGCTGCGATCTTTTGATTTTGTTTTTTAAGATCAAGATCAAAAGATCGCAGCCTTCGGCAGCTCCTACAGTAGGTACGACGTTGAAACGGTAAGGTATCCAGTATGACCATCAAACAGATCCGCGCCTTCCTCGCCGTGGCCCAGAGCCTGAGCTTCGCTGTGGCCTGTGAGCGCCTGCACCTGTCGCAATCGGCGCTGAGCCTGACCATCAAGGCGTTGGAAGAGGGCCTGGGCGGGCGGTTGTTCAGCCGCAACACGCGTAATGTGGCGTTGACCGCTGAGGGCGAATCGCTGCTGCCACTGGCTCGGCGCCTGATCGCCGACTGGGACAACGCCGAAGACGAAATGCGCCAGCGCTTCAGCCTGCAACGCGGGCGGGTGACGCTGGCGGCGATGCCATCGTTTGCCGGCAACCTGCTGCCGCCGATCCTCAAGACGTTTCGCGCGCGCTATCCGAACGTCAATGTCACGGTCAACGACGTGATCAACGAGCAAGTGCTGGAGATGGTCCGCGACCGGCAGGTGGAGTTGGGCGTGGCATTCGAGCCGATGCAGAACACCTCGCTGACGTTTACCCCGCTGTACATGGACCGCTTTGTCGCCGTGGTGCCACAGGATTCAGCGCTGGCCGGGCTTGGCGAAATCGATTGGCAGACCTTGCTGCAGGAACCGTTCATCACTCTGCAACGGCCGTCGACGGTACGGGTGATGCTCGAAGAACACTTGCAGGCCCGGGGTCTGAAACTGCCGGTGGAATTCGAAAGCCATCAACTGGCAACGGTCGGGCGCATGGTTGCCAGCGGGCTCGGGGTCAGTGCGGTACCGGCGCTGTGTGCCGAGCAGATGCAGGAACTGGGTGCATGTTGCCTGACCTTGAATGACTCGGTAGAACGGGCGATTGGTGTACTCACGGAACCGGGAAATGAACTGTCGGCAGCGGCGCAGGCACTGTTCGATATTCTCAAGGCTGAACACTGAACACTGAACACTGAACACTGAACACTGAACACTGAACACTGAACACTGAACACTGAACACTGAACCCTGAACACTGAACCCTGAACCCTGAACCCTGAACCCTGAACTGCGATCCCATCCTTGTAGGAGCTGCCGAAGGCTGCGATCTTTTGATCTTGCTTCTAAAAAACAAAGTCAAAAGATCGCAGCCTTCGGCAGCTCCTACAGGGGATTTTCGGCATTCAGGAAGTCAAGCGTTGCACCAGCAGCGGCAGCAGCTGTTCACATGACGCCTCGATCTTCAGATCCAGCAGATCGTCGGCGCGGGTCTTGCCCAGATTGATCGCCAGCAACGGCTTGCCCCGATCAGCAATCACCCGGCACAGACGAAACGCCGAATACGCCATCAGCGACGAACCCACCACCAGCAATCCCGCAGCATTCTCTGCCGCCGCCATGGCTCGCGCCGCTGTCGGTTGCGCCACGTTCTCGCCGAAAAACACCACGTCCGGCTTCATCCGTTCACCGGCGCAATACGGGCACTGCGGAGTCTGAAAGCGTGCTTCGAAGGCCGGGTCGAGCAGGGTATCGCCGTCCGGCGCCTGCACCGCGTCGACCCCGGCCAGATACGGATTCTGCTCGACCATCCGCTGCTGAATGTCGTCACGCGCGCTGCGCTGGCCGCAATCCAGGCACAGCACCCGGTGCAGGCTGCCGTGCAATTCGATCACGTCCTGACTGCCGGCCTGATCGTGCAGGGTATCGACGTTCTGCGTGATCAATGCGCTGATCAGTCCCCGGCGCTGCAACTCGGCCAGTGCTGCATGCGCCGCATTCGGTCGCGCCTGACGCACCCGCGGCCAGCCAAGCATGGCCCGCGCCCAGTAGCGACGACGGGATTCCGGGGCGGCGAGAAATTCCTGATACATCATCGGCTGCCGGCCACGACGCACTCCTTCGCTGTCGCGGTAATCCGGGATGCCCGACGGCGTGCTGATACCGGCGCCGGTCAGCACCAGGAAATCGCCATCGGCCATGGCCTGGTGCAAGGTATCGAGGTGTTCGCGGGTCGGGCTGTCGAGCATGGTCAGCACTCCGGGGAGGACGATGCCCGCAGGTTAGCATTAACCTTGTGGCGAGGGAGCTTGCTCCCGCTGGACTGCGCAGCAGGCCTGTTGTTGCGGTCGCTTCGCAACCCGACGGGAGCAAGCTCCCTCGCTACAGGTGATAGCGGTGATCTATTTGCGTGCCTCCAGAATCAGATTGAACGGCGTCTGCGTCGCCCGGCGGAAATGCTTGAACCCGGCCTCGGCAAACACCTTGCGCAAGCGCATTTCACCGGCCTGCGCACCCAGCCCCAGCCCGACTTCCTGCGACAGCGAATTCGGCGTGCAGATAAAGGTCGAGGCCGCGTAAAACAGTCGCCCAACCGGGTTGATGTTGTCGTCCAGCGCATCGTTGGCAAACGGCTCGACCAGCAGCACCGTGCCGTCATCCTTCAACGATTTAAACGCATGCCGCGCAGCGCCGACCGGGTCGCCCATGTCGTGCAGGCAGTCGAAGTAGCAGATCAGGTCGTAGTCGCTGCCGGGGTAACTTTTGGCAGTGCTCTGGAGGAATTTCGCCCGGCTGCTGACGCCACCTTCTTCGGCGCGCTGGGTGGCGACGGTGATCGACGGCGCGTGGAAGTCAAAGCCGACGAATTGCGAGTTGGGAAACGCCTGCGCCATGATCACCGTCGAGGCGCCATGGCCGCAGCCGATGTCGGCGACTTTGGCGCCGTCTTCAAGTTTGGCGATCACGCCTTCCAGCGCCGGCAGCCATTCCGCGATCAAGTGACCTTTATAGCCGGGGCGAAAGAAGCGTTCGGTGCCGCTGAACATGCAGGGGTGATGATCGCCCCAGGGCAGGGCGCCGTTGCCGCGCATGGCTTTGACCAGTTTGTCCTTGTCGTGGAAGAACGACGCCACTACACCGAGTCCGCCGGCGACATACACCGGCGAGTCTTCGACAGCCAGGGCCAGCGCCTGCTCTTCCGGCAGACGGAACTGGCCATCGTGGTGTTCCATATAGCCGGACGCGGCGTGGGCGCTGAGCCATTCGCGCACCAGGCGCGGGTTGCAGGTGGTTTTTTCGGCGAGGGCTTGCGGGGTAATCGGCTGACTGTCGGCCATTGCCCGGTACAGCCCGAGTTCTTCGCCAACGATCACGTTCGCCAGCATTGCGGCGCCGCCCATGTCGTTGACCAGTTTGCCCATGAATGCATTGAGCCTTGATTCGTCCATCACGAGTGCTCCTGATACAGGATCACCGTCCGGTGGCAAAACGATGTCGAGGCATGGGCCGCAGGGCAGTGGTCACAGAAGTGGGCAGGGCACAGCTGACTCCGTCCTGCATTCCCCCTCGACCGGGTAATGAATCAGTCTAGCCGGGCTGGAGCAAGATGCAGCGTTTGTGGCTCACTCAATCCCCCTGTGGGAGCGGGCTTGCTCGCGAAGGCGTTGTATCAGTCAACTAATCGGCTAGCTGACACGCCGCTTTCGCGAGCAAGCCCGCTCTCACGTGGATTTGTGATGCTCCATTCCGTCGTTTAGTGCCAGTCGCCGCCCGTTCACAGGTCGCGCACCATCAGCCATTGATCGTTGTCCCAGGCACGAAAGCGCTCCAGCACGGTCGTGGCAATCCCGCCAGTGTTTCGAGGGCTTTACAAAATCCCGCCACTCATCGGCCCGGCCACTGTTTTAGCGGCTCTTCGGACGATTGACTGGGACGCCGCTGACCCTCGGCGCGATAGTGGGGTGAGTGGGCCAGTCCCCCCAACCTGCAGCGGAGCACGATTGATGAGTACCCCCATTGATCTGACGGGCCTGAAAGAGCGCCAGAAAGTCGCCTGGGCCAGCGGCGATTATGCGGTGATCGGCACCACCTTGCAGATCGTCGGCGAAAACCTCGCCGAGGCCTGTGACTTGCGCTGCGATGAGGAGGTGCTGGATGTCGCCGCCGGCAATGGCAATGCGACTCTGGCGGCGGCGCGACGCGGTTGTCAGGTGACCTCGACCGACTATGTCGCGGCGCTGCTGGAGCGTGGACAGGATCGGGCGCGGGCCGAGCATCTTGATGTGATTTTTCAGGTCGCCGATGCCGAAGCATTGCCGTTCGCCGACGAGAGTTACGACGCGGTGCTCTCGACGTTCGGCGTGATGTTCGCCCCGGATCAGGCCACCGCGGCTGCGGAATTGGCGCGGGTCTGCCGACGGGGCGGGCGGATCGGCCTGGCGAATTGGACGCCGGAGGGCTTCGTCGGCCAGATGTTCAAAGTCCTCGGCCGCCACGTGCCGCCGCCCGCCGTGGCCCAGCCGCCGTCGAACTGGGGCACCGAAGCGTGGTTGCACAGCCACTTCGATGAGCGCCAGTTCCTGCTGCAGGTCACGCGGCGCACGTTCAACTTCCGCTATCGCTCGGCGGCGCATTTCATCGACATTTTCCGCCACTGGTACGGGCCGGTGCACAAGGCCTTTGCGGCACTGCCGCCGGAAAGCGGGCAGGCGCTGGAGAGTGATCTGGCAGACCTGCTCAACCGCTCGAACCGGGTGGGAGAGCGATCGCTGGTGGTACCGAGCGAGTACCTTGAGGTGGTCATCACCAAACGCTGAAAGATCAATGAAACCTTTGTAGGAGTGAGCCTGCTCGCGATGGCGGTGTGTCAGTAGAAAAATATCCGACTGACACAACGCCATCGCGAGCAGGCTCACTCCTACAGGGGAATGGTGTTTGACAGGTATGGCGCTATTTCAAATGCGCCCCATCAACCCACTCCAGCGCCGTACGCCAGATGCAGATCCCCAGGAAGTAGGCCGACGCCAGTAGCCACAAACCCATCACCAGCGGATTGATCACCGGGTGATTGAGCACCAGCGACAGGCTGCACAGCAGCCAGATCGCCGTGACCGCGATGTTGATCGGCATGAACCGGCGCACGCGGAACGGGTGGAGGAATTTCATGCGGGTGACGGTCAACAGCGCCAGACCGATGATGGTCAAAAAGGTGATCCACGGCCCCGGATTGATGATGTACAGGCACAGGGCAACCACGTTCCATGCGGCGGGGAAGCCGACGAAATAGTTGTCCTTGCTCTTCATGTTGACGTTGCAGAAACAGAACAGCGACGACACCAGAATCAGCGACACGCTCAGCAGCAAGGTGTAGTCGGGCAGGGGAATGTAGCGGTAGATAAACAGCGCCGGGATGAACACGTAGGTCAGGTAATCGATCACCAGATCGAGGATCGAACCATCGAAACTCGGCAGCACCGATTGCACGTTGACCTTGCGTGCGAGCGCCCCGTCGAGGCCGTCGACGATCAATGCCACGCCCAGCCACATCAGGCAATGGGTCGGCTGGTTCTCCAGCAGGGCGAGGGTCGCCAGAAATGCAGTGACCACGCCGGTCGCGGTAAAACCATGGGCGCCCCATGCTTTGAGCCTGGCGATGTGTACGGTCGATATCACAGGGGCGTTCTCCAGATAAATGAAGCAAGCCGGTTATCACCCTTTGGCAAAGGGCGCCGGCAAACCGGGTCGGGTTGCAGCTATCGACCGGTCAGGCCGGGATAAGGTTCATCACCTTTGAATCTTAGCTGGCCGCACAAAAAATACCTCGGCGAAATCCGCCGACGGCAGCCGGTGTCAGCCAAACGGTGCTGGCGCGCCGGCGTCGGCGGTCTATCGTTGCCTGACGCAGTTATTGCCAATGCCTGAGGACGAGATCATGAACACCAGCGATTTGCTCGAACAACTGCTGCGAGGCCAGGCCTCGGCGGGACAACCAAGTGGCGCCTCAACCGGCGCAGGTCTGGGCGGACTGGGCGGCTTGCTCGGTGGCCTGTTGGGCGGCGGCGCGAGTACCGGCGCCAGTGGCGCGCAGTCCGGTGGGCTGGGCGGTTTGGGTGGATTGCTGGGGGGCTTGCTTGGCGGCGGTGGCGGCGGTGGATTGGGCGGCGCGCTGGGCGGGGCACTCGGTGGCGGCGGTACACAAAGTCGTTCCGGCGGCACCAATTATGCGGCACTGGCCTCGCTGGGGATGATGGCGTTCCAGGCGTATCAGGCCTGGCAACGCAGTCAGGCGTCGGCGGCGCCACAGCAGATTCCGCCAACCGCAAATCTGCTGGCCGGGCCCGAAGTCGAGGAACACGGGCATGCTGTGCTGCGGGCGCTGATCGCGGCAGCCAAGGCTGATGGTGAGATCGACGCCCGGGAACGGCAAATGATCGATGAAGAGATTGGCAAACACACCGACGATCCAGAATTGCAGCAATGGTTTAACGCTGAAGTTGCCAAACCGCTGGATGCGAACGAAGTAGCCGAGGCCGCCAACGGCGACCCGGCCATGGCCGCCGAAATGTACCTGGTCAGCGTGATCCTGGTGGACGACCAGCAAGACGCCGAACGCACCTACCTGGATGAACTGGCTGCCGCGCTGCAGATCGATCCGCAATTGCAGGTGCACCTGGAGGCTCAGGCCAAAGGTCAGGTCTGAAATACCGTCAAAAATCGCGGTCTCGGGCAGCCCGTGCCGGGGCCGCGATGCTCCGTCCGTCAGGGCGATTTTCATGTTGATTGAATTTTTCTCCGTAGCGGTTGCTCTGCTGCTGTAGAGGCGTGAAACAACGCCCTGACCGGCCAACCGAGCGAGAACACTGACATGACTGCCCTGACCCCTCTGCATGCGCCGAGTGCGCAGCACCAGCCCATCACTGCCAACGGTGAATTGCGGCGTATTTATGAGGCACTGCTGCTCGAGGATCAGCCTGAAAATCTTGCGCAGGATTTTCTCGCCGAGCAGTTGCAACGTGCCGCGCTGTTACCCGAAGCGCTACCGCAGGATCCGTCTGCCTGGAAGGACTGGGTAGCCCGTCATTGCACCGACGTTGCCCGGCAATACGCCGACTACCTGCAACAACGCAAGGCCGGCGGGCCGCGCCAGTTCTTCAGCAACAAGGCCCATGCGCTGTATTTTCTGCAAGCCGTGGCGCCGACCAAACTGGTGGATGGCGCGTGGTTGTACGGTTTGTTGCCGCAATGGCGCGACCCGCGTTTCGACGGGTTGCTGTGTACCTATCTGGAAGAACTCGGCGACGGCAATCCTGCGCAAAACCATGTGGTGATCTATCGCAAACTGCTCGCTGAGCACGGCTTGCAGGACGCCGGCGCGATTGCCGATGAACGCTATCTGCAAGGCGCGCTGCAACTGGCGCTCGGCGCCTGTGGCGAAAGCTTTCTGCCCGAGGTGATCGGCTACAACCTCGGCTACGAACAATTGCCGCTGCACTTGCTGATCAGTGCCTATGAACTCAGCGAGCTGGGCATCGATCCGTACTACTTCACCCTCCACGTGACCATCGACAACGCCAGCACCGGCCATGCGCAAAAAGCCGTGCAGTCGGTGCTCGACCTGCTGCCGCTGGAGGCTGATCGCGGCGAATTCCTGCGCCGGGTGTCGCTGGGCTATCGACTCAACGACCTGGGGCTGGGCAGCCGCGCAATCATCGAAGGTTTCGACCTGGAACAGGAAGTGCTGGCGATGCTCGAACGCAAGCGTCCGTTCGGTCAGCACATGCATTCCGACTACTGCCGCTTCGAAGGCAAAACCGTCAATCAGTGGCTGGCCACTCCCGAGCAATTGCCCGGATTCCTTCAGGCGATGCAGGACAAAGGCTGGATCAAGCGCAATCAAGATCCGCAGGCCAGCCGTTTCTGGCAGTTGATCGATGGCGACGGTGCGGCGATGTTCGGCGTGTTCAGTCCGTATGAAAAGCAGCTGCTGCACGACTGGATTGCCGGCGACTGGACGCCGTCCGAGAAAGCCCAGGCGCCAAGACGCACTCGTCAGGTCGCAACCCCGGACGCCGCCGTGCCCGAACACGATCCCGATGTGCAGCGCCTTACGGCCGGGCTGCAAGGTCAGGATGGACACGCGCAAATGGCGACGCTGATCCCATGGTTGTCACCGGCCCGGCACGCGCACCCGGCGGGGCTGCTGGCGACACGTCGCTTCATCGAACTCAAATCCAGTCTGCGCTAAGGAAATCTCCATGAATCAGGAAGAACAACTGTCCGCCAACGACCTGACACTGCTGCAACTCGGCCGGCGCTTGCAGGCTGACGGCTACCGTTTCATCACGCCAACGCCGTTGACCCATCAGCGGGTTAATCAGCGTGACGAAGGGCAGGTCGCCGACACCCTGCGCGACGTCTTCGGCTGGTCGCGCCCTTTCGAACCGGGGCTGTTGTCTGCCGACGAACAACGGCAATTGCAGGATGCGCAAGTGATTGACGTCTACGACGGCCGCTTGAAGAGCCGGGTGCGCTGGTCGAGTCTGGATGACTTGCTGTTCGTGCATTCGGGCTTTCCCACCGACGCCGCCGACTCGGTGTTTTTCGGCCCCGACACCTACCGTTTTGCGCAACTGATTCACGCGCATCTGCAGCAGAGTTTTGCGCCGATCCAGCGTGCCGTGGACATCGGCTGCGGTGCTGGTGTCGGGGCGATTCTGATTGCCCGCGCCCGGCGTGAAGCGCAGGTGCTGGCGGTGGACATCAACCCCGTCGCGCTGCGCCTGACCGCGATCAACGCGGCATTGGCCGAGGTCGCCAATGTCGAGGTGCAGGCCAGCGATGTGTTGCAGGGCACCGAAGGCAGCTTCGACCTGATTGTCGCCAACCCGCCGTACATGGCCGACCCGGCCGGGCGTGCTTATCGGCATGGCGGTGGCTCGCTCGGCGCCGGATTGTCGCTGCGTATCGTCGAGCAGGCACTCAATCGGCTGGCCCCCGGTGGTTCGTTGCTGCTCTACACCGGCGTGGCGATGGTCGATGGCCGCGATCCGTTTTTCGACACCGTGGTGCCACGCCTGGACTCGACGCGATTCGCCTGGACCTATCGCGAACTGGACCCGGACGTATTCGGTGAAGAGTTGTTGAACCCCGGTTACCAGCGAGTGGACCGGATCGCCGTGGTCGCGCTGACCGTGACCCGTATTGGCTGACACAAGGCAGGTGCGCCATGACCCGAAACCTCGACGACTACAACCGCATGCGCGATTTTTCGGCGACGTCTGAGCCCGCCGCCGTCAAACGCCGTGGCCGCAGCAAGGCCAGCGAACATGCGCTGCAGTTCTGCATACAGAAGCACGACGCTTCGCACCTGCATTACGACTTTCGCCTGGAGCTCGATGGCGCGCTGAAGAGCTGGGCGGTGCCGAAGGGGCCGTCGCTCGATCCCAAGGTCAAGCGCCTGGCGGTACACGTCGAAGACCATCCGCTGGATTACGCGATGTTCGAGGGCAGCATTCCCGAAGGGCATTATGGCGCGGGCGATGTGATCGTCTGGGATCGCGGCGTGTGGATTCCGCTGGAGGATCCGGCCAAGGCCTACGCCAAGGGCAAACTCAAGTTCGAACTGCAAGGCGAAAAGCTCTCCGGCATCTGGAATCTGGTGCGCACGCACATGCCGGGCAAGAAGGAAAACTGGTTTCTGATCAAACATCAGGACAGCGCCGCCCGCCCGCAAGACGACTATGACGTGCTCAGTGCAGAACCGGACAGTGTGCTCAGCGAACGTACCCTGATCAGCAAACCGATGCTCGCCGCCGAGCAAGCCAAACCTGTGAAAAAGTCTGCGGCCAAACCTCGCAAAGCGGCGTCCGGAACACTCACCGGTGCACGCAAGGCCAAACTGCCGGCGCAACTCAAGCCGGAACTGGCGACCCTGGTCGACAGCGCACCCGAAGGGCAGTGGAGCTACGAGATCAAGTTCGATGGCTATCGGATCATGGCGCGCATCGATCACGATCAGGTGCAACTGTTCACCCGCAACGGTCACGACTGGACGCACAAACTGCCGCAGCAGGCGCAAGCCCTCGCTGAGCTGGGCCTTGAATCCGCATGGCTGGACGGCGAAGTGGTGGTCACCAACGAGCGCGGTGTACCGGACTTTCAGGCGCTGCAAAACGCCTTCGAAGCCGGGCGCAGCGCCAGCATCATGTACTACCTGTTTGACATGCCGTACCTCAACGGTGTCGACCTGCGCGAAGTGCCGGTCGAGGAGCGCCGCGCCGCGTTGTCCACGGTGCTCGGTGGGCATGAACAGCCGTTGCTGCGCTTCTCCGAAGCCTTCGACGAAACGGCGGATGCACTGCTCAACAGCGCTTGCCAGATGCAGATGGAAGGGCTGATCGGCAAACGCCTCGGCTCGCCTTACGTGTCGCGACGCAGCAGTGACTGGATCAAGCTCAAATGCAAGCATCGGCAGGAATTCGTGGTCGTCGGCTATACCGATCCGAAAGGTTCGCGCAGTGCGTTCGGCGCGTTGCTGCTGGGCCTGCATGATCGCGACAGCGGCGAGTTGCGCTATGCCGGCAAGGTCGGCACCGGGTTCAACGAAACCACACTGAAAAGCATCCTCGCCCAGCTCAAGCCGTTGCAGGTGAAGAAGTCGGCGGTGGTCAATCCGCCGAGCGGCTTCGAAGCCAAAGGCGTGCATTGGCTCAAACCGAATCTGTTGGCAGAAGTGGCGTTCGCTGAAATGACCAAGGACGGCTCGGTACGCCACGCCGTGTTCCATGGTCTGCGCAATGACAAACCGGCCAAGGCGATTACCGAGGAGCGAGCGAAACCCGTGAAAACTTCAGCGAAAGCCACCCCTGCGAAAAAAGCTGCCGCGTCGAAGAAAGCTAGCGAATCAAACAAAGCGGCTGAGTCAAGGAAAGCCGAACCGGCGCCGTCACAGCTGGGGCTGGCCAGCGGCAAGGTGCGTATCACTCACCCGGATCGGGTGATCGATGCGGTCAGCGGCACCACCAAGATGCAACTGGCCGAGTATTACGCCAGCGTCGCCGAGTGGATTCTGCCGCAGCTCAAGGATCGCCCGGTTGCGCTGGTACGGGCGCCGGACGGCATCGCCGGCGAGCTGTTCTTCCAGAAAAACGCCGAGCATCTGGCGATTCCCGGGATCACCACGCTGGACAAGGATGTCACTGGCCAGCCGGTGATGCTGATCAACAACGCCGAAGCGTTGATCGGCGCGGTGCAGATGAGCACGGTCGAGTTGCACACCTGGAACGCCACCACGGTCGATCTGGACAAGCCTGACCGGTTTGTCCTCGATCTCGACCCCGACCCGGCATTGCCATGGAAAAGCATGGTGGAAGCCACGGCACTGACGCTGACCGTACTCGATGAACTGGGACTCAAGGCGTTCCTCAAGACCAGCGGCGGCAAGGGCATTCACCTGGTGGTGCCGTTGACGCGCAAACTTGGCTGGGATGAGGTCAAGGATTTCAGCCACGCGATCGTCAGCCATATGGCCAAGCTGTTGCCGGAACGGTTTTCTGCGGTTTCGGGGCCGAAGAATCGGGTTGGACGGATCTTCATCGACTATCTGCGTAACGGTCTTGGCGCGACGACGATCTGCGCTTACGCCGCGCGTACCCGTGAAGGCTTGCCGGTATCGGTGCCGATTTATCGCGAAGAGGTGGCCGAGCTGAAGGGGGCCGATCAGTGGAACGTGAGCAACGTCCACCAGCGCCTGGCGGAGGTCGGTGACAAGCCGTGGGCAGACCTGAAGAAAACCCGCCAGAGCATCACCGCAGACATGCGCAAACGGCTGGGCCTGAAAAAGTAATCAGGCGTCGCGCAGCAAGTCATGAGCGTTGAGTAGCTCGAAAGCAATTTCCGGTCGATTTTCCAGACCTCGGCGGATCGCCGCCGGGATTGCTTGCCGGGTTTTGCGGCACAGGCCGGGCAGTTCGTCGATGACGATTGCAATGCCGCGCATGGTGCGCACCTCATTGAAGCCCGGTGCGACGTCCACGCGAATGCCCAACTGCTCGAACATCTTGCGCTGCAGGCGTTCGAGATCGGCCAGACTCTGCAGGTTTTCCAGACGTTCGAGCAGGCGCTTTTCTTCCTGCCGGGTCAGCAGCAGGATGCGCATATCCGCGCCGGGCTTTTCCAGCAACGGATCGCGCCCGCAAATGCAGGCGCCGGGTGGGCAGGGCGAGCGAATGGGCAAAGGAGTCGTCATGGCCTCCATCATAGAGGCCGTTCGGCCAGTTTGCCCATGGTCGCTCAGTTCCCATCCATCGGCGGTACTGTATGGGGCTGTTACTGATTCAGGCCTTCGTAATGCGCCAGTATCGCGTTGGCCAGCTCTTCATCACTGGCGTTGATGCCGGGATTGTCCTGCCGCACCTGTTGCAATACAGACTCCAGATAGACCCCTCGGATCGCACCGTCGCTGGCGACAAATGCCGTCAGGTCGTCACGGGCGGGGATGACCATCTTGTGGTCCTTGAAGGTTGAATAAAGCGAAGCGGATACCCCGGCCGAGGTAGCGACGTCCTTGGCATCCACACGGGCCATGGCCGAGCCGAATGGCAGGCATAAGATTAACGACGAAACGAGCAATAACTTGCGCATGACGGTGTTCCTCCACAAGCGCGAAGCAAAAGGGAAGTACTACATAGCGTGAGAGGTGTGCGAAAGGAGGGAGTTCCATCGAAGCACAGGACTCAGTGAGCGCCTGGTGAGCAAGGCACCTGCTATTAACTGTAGACCCGATTTGCCTGCCAGCCCTGCGCGAATCGCTGAAAGACTTCAGCCAGAGCGGCCGCAGGGTCATGTTCCGCCCAGGCCGGCCGATAACGCCCAGAGCGGAAAAAGACTCTCAAGTCGGGAACAGACGCGCGGGTTTGCCCTGACGTGATATTCTTCGCGCCAACTTGGTTTGACCTAATTCAGTCTGCCTGCCCTTGGGGCGGGCTGACGGAATCCCTGTCGCTCAAGTAGCTGAAGCCAATAATGATAAGAAGTCAGTTCAGAAGGGACATTAACTGAGGTCGATGCAGTCCGTCGGCCTTGTGTGCCCACCCGTCAAAATTGCAGTGTGAAGGTGCTCGCGACCCTGGCCTGAGTGTCGCGAAAAAGGCTCCCACACGTACAACAGCGGCGGGCGGAAGGCGTTTTATCATAGGTGCAACAGATGTTTAAGAAAGTGAACACGGCCTTGCTGGGGCTGGCTTTGGCGATGGGGATGTCTTCCGCCAATGCTGCAGAAGCGAAGAAAGTAGATGTACTGCTGATCGGCGGCGGCATCATGAGCACCACCCTGGGTGTGTGGATCAATGAGCTGGAGCCAAGCTGGTCGATGGAAATGGTCGAGCGCCTGGATGGCGTCGCCCTGGAAAGCTCCAACGGCTGGAACAACGCGGGTACCGGTCACTCCGCCCTGGCTGAGCTGAACTACACCCCGGAAGACGACAAAGGCAACGTAACGATCCCGAAAGCCGTCGAGATCAACGAAGCGTTCCAGGTGTCCCGTCAGTTCTGGGCCTGGCAGGTTCAGCAAGGCGTTCTGAAGAACCCTCGCTCGTTCATCAACACCACTCCGCACATGAGCTTCGTGTGGGGCGATGACAACATCAAGTTCCTGAAAAAGCGCTACGAAGCCCTGCAAGCGAGCCCGCTGTTCGCTGGCATGCAGTACTCCGAAGACCCGGCTGTGATCAAGAAGTGAGTTCCGCTGATGATGGAAGGGCGTGACCCGAAACAGAAAATCGCGTCCACCTGGAGGCCGCTGGGTACCGATATGAACTTCGGCGAAAGCACCCGCCAGTTC
>Ga0153931_100099_pt1 | contig 34958 bp, 36 predicted proteins | sample TSNJ015MetaG_FD_104730 | JGI IMG/M metagenome (GOLD analysis project Ga0153931, IMG submission 104730) | Attine ant fungus gardens microbial communities from New Jersey, USA - TSNJ015 MetaG | ecosystem: Host-associated > Fungi > Mycelium > Unclassified | place: USA: New Jersey, Wharton State... | reverse complement strand
GTGATCGTTGCGATCAACAAGGACGAAGAAGCGCCGATCTTCCAGGTGGCTGATTACGGCCTGGTGGCAGACTTGTTCGAAGCCGTACCCGAGTTGGAGAAGCTGGTCTAATCCAGCCGCTTCACTTATAAAGAGCCCGGTCTTTGGACCGGGCTTTTTTTTGCGCGCCCCTTTTTATTCTGGAGAACCGCCATGGATTCGCGTCCCGTAGTGCTGGCACTGACCCTTGGATTGGCGTTACTGCCAAGCCTGGCACTGGCCGCCGGCAAATGTGAGCGCCTGGTGATCACCGGCAGCCCGGACGCACCGCCGTTGTTATGGCGCGACCCACAAGACCCGACGCACCTGATCGGCGCCACCGCCGATGTGTTGCAACAAGTGGCCAAAGAGCTGGGGCTTAAAGTCGACCTGCTCTATGGTGGCAAACGCGCCTTGGCCCTGGATGAAGTACGCAGCGGGCGCATGGACATTCTTGCCGATGCGCCGCTGAACCTGGGTGAGTTGGAAACCCTTGATTACATCCACCCAGCCTTGATGCAGATCGACTACCTGGTCTGGACCCGCAAGGATTCGGCGCTGGTCTATGCCAAGGCGGCCGACCTGCACGGCCAAAAGGGCGCAGTCTCGGAACGCGCGCGCTTGAGTGCCGATTTCGATACCTTCGCCAGCCAACAGCTCAACCTGCAACGCTTTCCCACCTTGACGCCGGCCTTTCAAAAACTGCTGCTGGGGGAAGTGGACTACGTGCTCGCCGGGCGTTATTCGGGCATGGCCATGGCCCAGACTCTGGGCATGAGCAATGACCTGATCGCACGTGAAGTGCCTGTCGATCAGCCCGGCTTGTACCTGGCGATTTCCCATAACTCGGCCTGCAATGATCCGTGGCTGCGCGGACAGCTGGCAAAAAAGATGACAGAATTGCCCGCGTCCGGTGTGGTGCAAGCAGCAATGCAGCGCAACCTCGAGCGCTGGAAAGCGCAATTGCAGCAACCCGTCGGCACCCCAGCAAAGTAAGGATTTACAGTGACTATTCGACCTCTTTTCGCGGCCCTCGCCGTTGTTGCTTTGGCGGGATGTGCAGCCGATCCTGCGCCGAATGAGCAAATACGCCTCACCCAGCAAGCCCTGGAGCAGGCCAGCGCCGTGGGGGCCAGCGCCGACGATTCGCCTGAGCTGAAGCTGGCCGAAGACAAGTTCGCCAGGGCCAAGGCCGACATGGCCGATGAGTCCTACAAGCATGCGCGCATGCGGGCCGAACAAGCCGAGTTGGACGCGCGCCTCGCCGAAGCCAAGATTTTGACCCAAAAGAGCCAAGAGCAACTGAGCGTGCTCAACACCCGCATCACCCGCCTGCGCAAGCAATTGCAGTTGGGAGAAGCCCAATGAGCCCGATGATCCGTGGTTTGAGTTGTGTCGTGCTGTTGGGCAGCGCCGCCCTGGGCGGTTGCGCCAGCCAACCGAACAGCGAGCAGGCCTTGCAACAGGCCGGCACTGATTTCCAGAAGGTCAAGGAAGACGCCAATGTGCTGCGCTTTGCACCCAAGGACGTCATTCGCGCCGGTGAGTCCCTGGCGCGCGCCGATCGTTTGTCCAGCTACTGGGGCAGCGGTGCCGACGTGGTGCATTACGCTTACCTGAGCCAGCGTTACAGTGCGATCGCCCGCGAACACACCGAACAGGGCCTCAACGCCGAGCGCGGCACCAAGCTCGAATTGGAACGCCAGCGCCTGCAGCTGGCGCTGCGCGAAAACAAACTTGCCAGCGTGCAGCAACAGGGCAAGTGGCTCGAAGAGCAAATCGCCAGCCTGACCACCACCCAGACTGATCGCGGCCTGGTGATGACCCTCGGCGATGTGTTGTTCGACACCGGCGAAGCGCAATTGGAAAACTCGGCCAACCGCACGGTGTTGAAGATTGTGCAGTTCCTGCAACTGAACCCCAAGCGCGTGGTGCGCATCGAGGGCTACACCGACAACACCGGGGGTGAGCAGGAAAACCTGAAGCTGTCGCGCGACCGTGCGCAATCGGTGGCCGACGTGCTGATGGACCTGGGGATCGATGAAAAACGTATCCAGGTCGAAGGCTATGGCGACCAGTACCCGGTCGAAGCCAACGCCTCCGAACGTGGCCGCGCGCAGAACCGTCGGGTGGAAATTGTGTTCTCCGATGAAAAGGGCCAGCTGGGCGCTGCCCGCTAACGCCTGACGCCGATCAACCTGTGGGAGCGGGTTTGCTCGCGAATGCAGTGGGTCAGTCAACATTTCAGTGGCTGACACACTGCATTCGCGAGCAAGCCCGCTCCCACATTTTTGTTCGGGGTACCCCCTTACAGTTTTTTCTATCACTGCCGCCCGCGCTCGACTATTCTCGCAACTGTCCCCGTACACTTCTAAACTGTGCCGGTATGTTTCACACAAAAATAAAATACCCGTGAAATCGAGTGCTGCGTCATGACCAATCTGTTGCTCTACCAACGTATCGCCCAGCAACTGGCTGAGGACATCCGCCGTGGCGTCTATCAGCCCGGTGAGCGTGTGCCCTCGGTGCGCAAAATGAGCTCCCAGCTCAACGTCAGCCACGCCACGGTGTTACAGGCCTATGCCAACCTGGAAGACCAGGGGCTGATCCGGGCGCGGCCGCAGTCGGGCTATTACGTGCACCAGACACCTGCGTTGACGGCCCCCACGCCGGACATCGCGCGGGTCGAGCGCCCGGGGTTGGTCACCCGCAGCAGCATCATCCAGCAAGTCTTGGTCGAGTCGCGCCGCGAAGGTGTGTTCCCATTGGGCGCCGCCGTGCCGAGTGTGGATTACCTTCCTGTGCGGGCGCTGCACCAGCAATTGGCCAAAGTCACCCGCTTCCAAAGCCCGCGCGCATTCAGTTACATGTTCAGCCCGGGCTTTGAGCCATTGCGCCGCCAAGTGGCGATTCGCATGCGCGACGCCGGCGTAGTGGTGGACCCCTCCGAAGTGGTGATCACCCACGGTTGTGTCGATGCGTTGCAGATGTCGTTGCGCGTGCTGACCCGTCCGGGCGACCTGATCGCCGCCGAATCGCCCACCTATTACGGTTTGCTGCAATTGGCCGATCTGTTGGGCCTCAAAGTCATCGAGATCCCCAGCGACCCGTCCACCGGCATGAGCCTTGAGGCCTTGCAACTGGCGGCCAACCAATGGTCGATCAAGGCCCTGGTGCTGACCACGCGCCTGAGCAATCCCCTGGGCGCGACCATGCCTGAGGAACGCCAGAAACAGTTGCTGCGCCTGGCCTCGGATTTCGATATCCAGATCGTCGAGGACGATATTTACGGCGAACTGATGTTCGAACTGGGCCGCACCAAGGCGCTGAAAGCCTACGACCGCCTCGACCGGGTGATCTACTGCTCGAGCTTTTCCAAGACCTTGTCTCCCGGCGTGCGCATCGGCTGGATGATTGCCGGCAAATACCAGCAGGAAATCCAGCGGCTGCAGATGTTCAGCACCCACTCGGCCTGCAGCGTGACCCAGATGGGCGTTGCGGCCTACCTGGAAAACGGCGGGTATGACCGCCACCTGCGTTATATCCGCCAGGAGTACCGCAAGAACCTCAGCGCGTTTCAGCTGGCGGTGCAGCAGTATTTCCCGGAAGGCACGCAAATGACGCGCCCCAACGGCGGCTTTATCCTGTGGGTCAGTTTGCCGGGGCGGGTCAATACCCAGGAACTGCACGTGCGCGCACTGCAGCAGGGCATCAGCATTGCGCCGGGGGTGATTTTCAGTAATACGGAACAGTTCAACCACTGTATTCGCCTCAACTGCGGCACGCCGTGGAACCGCGAAGCAGAGCGGGCGCTGATGACCTTGGGGATGCTCGCCAGCCAGCTGTGCCAGGAAACCGCAGCCGGGCTTTGAGGCCGGTGGCTGAGGCGTGTAATGGGGACAGTACCGATAGCGGGCTAATCACCAGACTTGTCATGCCGCGCACAACAAGCGAGCATATGGCCCTCTGCCGTTAATGCTGTTGGCGATATGACATCTATTTTTCGCGCTGCTGTAGTGGTTGGCCTGTTAAGCCTGTGTAACGTCGGCACCGTGCTGGCGGCAACGCCTGTGGTGTCTGAAAGCAAGCCCGCCGCCAGTACCGAGCAGGACACCCCCGCGAAAAAACCGGCGCCTGCTAAAAAAGCCCCGGCGGCCAAAAAGAAAGCCGCCACGGTGAAAAAGCGCGCACCCGTCGCGAGCAAGTCCAAGTCAGCCCATGAAGTGGCGCAGACCAAACTGCCACCGGCACAGTTGGACCTGACACTGCCTAATGAGATGGTCAGGCACTTGCAGCCCATTGGCACCCTGCCCAAGCCCAAGAGCGTGCCCTTGCTGCCGCCGATGTTTGGCGAGAAACCCTCCGACAACAGCGCGTTCCAGATCAACGGCCGCTTGCTCAGCAACGAGATGAAGCTGCAGTTGCGTAACGACGAACGTCGCGACATCGAAGGCGCGGCGCTGGATTTCGAATTCAAGCAATAAATTTCCGCGCAAAGGTGACGCCACCCATCGACCATCTGTCGCAGACTGGTCAGTCACTTTTGTTTTGTGCGAAAAACCCCTGTTAGACCATTTTAAAACGGCTGTTTAAGGGCGTACTCTAGCCCGGCCATCCACATTGAGTCGTCGAGGACCTGTTGGTCATGAAATGCCGTGAAGGCTGTGGCGCATGCTGCATTGCCCCCTCCATCAGTTCGCCATTGCCGGGAATGCCTCACGGCAAACCCGCGGGCGAACGCTGCCTGCACCTGTCGGTCGAACAGCTATGCCTGCTGTTCGGTCAACCGGAACGCCCAGCGGTGTGCAGTGATTTCAAGGCAGATCTGGATGTCTGTGGCAACGACCAGGCCGATGCGATCCGGTTGATCGGCTGGTGGGAGCAGATGACGGCGGCTTGATGGGCTTTACTATCGGAACTTCGACAATAAGGAATACAACAATGGGTTCGCTGAAACGAGTGGCTGTGTTGTGCGGTTTTACGGTGTTGTTCGCTGCCACGGCGCAGGCTGAGGACTGGCAGGTCGCCAAGGACGAGGACGGTATCAAGGTGTCTCTGAGCGAAATTGCCGGCTCCAAATACAAGGCCTACCGCGGTGTGACGCTGATCAAGGCGCCTGTCGCCAAGATCCAGGCCCTGCAGGAAGACGTGGCCGGTGCCTGCTCCTGGATCCACGAATGCAAATCGCAAAAACTGCTCAAGACCGAAGGCGACAAGAGCTGGACCTATACCCAGTTCAAGGCACCGTTCCCGGTGACCGACCGCGATTCGATCCTCGAAATCACCACGTCCAAGGCCGCCGATGGCACCGTGACCCGCAAATTGCTGGAAGTGCCGACTTACCAGCCGGAAGTAAAAGGTTACGTGCGCGTTGCCCAGGTAGACGGCTACTGGAAGCTTGTGCCAAAAGGCGACAACCAGACCGAAGTGACCTACCAGGTGCACACCGAGCCAGGCGGCAGCGTGCCATCGTGGCTGGCCAACAAGTTTGTGGTGGACGCGCCGTTCAACACCTTGAAAGCCTTGAAAGAACACGCTGAAAAATAAGTGTCATTAATCAGGTGCCTCCTGACTTGGGTGGAACGTTTGCCGAGCCCTCAAGGTCCAGATAGTTGTAAGCCCACACACGGGTTTTATCGAGGAGGCACCGATGCAAAAGTGGCAGATTACCTTCGTTGATGATCACGGCGTTCAGTCCGTCGAGCAGTTCAGCTGCGACCAGAAGCCCAGCCTCGAAGACGCGGCACACATGATTCGTAACAAGCTGGTGCCAGTGGCCGCCGAACTTGACCTGAATGATTTGGAAGGGCGCAAACCCGAGCCTACGGTCAAGATTCTGAAAGACCAGAACAGTATTCAAATCCTCGACATTTCGCCCGTCGCCTGAACATTGCCTGTATGCCCTTCAAGCGCCTCTGGTGGAGGTGATAGCTTCGCGCTACTCTGCAACCGAGATCAGCGAATGAATCGCTAAGGTCTGGTCTTGTCAGCTACATGCTTGTTTTCCCGCGGTGTCGTTAATGCCGTAGCACCCGCGCCAGCAGGGCGCGGTCTTCGGGAAGCACGGAAAGTCTATCCATCAGTTTGAGGAGGACGTTTCATGAGCACAGCCTATCAAGAAGACATCAGCACCAACGTACTGCGCCGCATGAAGGAAGGCGGTTTCGACTTCTCACGGTTTCACCCCATCGAGTTCTACGCCATTTTCCCGGATGAGGAACGGGCGCGCAGGGCTGCGGGTCGATTTCGTGGGGAATCCCTGAATGCCCAGGTCAGCGCGCGCGATGATGGCGCCTGGTACCTGGAACTGAGCAAAATCATGTTCGCCACCTACGACGGCATAGGAGACTTCGAGCAAGACTTTGAAGCGGTGGTCGAGCCTTTGGGCGGGATCATCGAGGGATGGGGCGTCAAGCAGGAGGTGCGTGGGTTACCCATGTAGCGGCATTCGATGAGCAACACAGCGTATCGGCTGACCCTTGGGTCGGCCGATTTTGTTTGTGCACGCCTCACAACCGCATCCTCAATATAGCCACCCACTACGAGCCCGGCCTGCCGCCGATAGCGTCTTTAACGTCGCGATCGCCGGCAAGCCGGGCTCTTGGCTTTCTACCGCGCAAAAAAAACCACCCAGACAGGGTGGCCTAAAGGGAAGAGCGGTTCGCTGACATCTCAGGAAACATCCTGGTCAGCCGGTGTGGGGATTATCCGCAAGCGCGACCGGGCAGTGAAATCAACTCTGACTATGCTGTTGATAGTCAAAGCCCGCATTGCGATGAAGCGTGGTACAGGACAGCGGGCGTTCTACGCACCAGGACGGTGCGCGCAAAACCCGTAGGTTATTCAACTCACTGATTTCTAAGTGTTTATGCCGCTGGCACGGGCCTTGCGACGGTTCTCGCGCCCGGGTGACAAGGAGTACGGCATGATCCGCACTTATTACGATGAAATGTACGACGGGGCAGGGCAGGTCCGCCCCCATTACCGCGAGTTCGCCCGCTGGTTAGCTGAAACCCCCGCCGAACTGCTGGCCCAGCGTCGGCGTGAAGCCGATTTGCTGTTCCACCGCGCCGGGATCACCTTCACCCTTTACGGGGACGAGCAGGGCACCGAGCGCCTGATTCCTTTCGACACCATCCCGCGCAGCATTCCGGCGAGTGAGTGGCGGATTGTCGAGCGCGGCTGCATTCAACGGGTCAAGGCGCTGAACCTGTTTCTCGCCGACCTCTACCACGAGCAACGCATCATCAAGGCCGGAATCATCCCTGCCGAACAGGTGCTGGCCAACGAGCAGTACCAGTTGGCCATGCAGGGCCTGGACCTGCACCGCGGTTTGTATTCCCACATCTCCGGTGTCGACCTCGTACGCGATGGCGACGGCACTTACTACGTATTGGAAGACAACCTGCGCACACCGAGCGGTGTCAGTTACATGCTAGAAGACCGCAAAATGATGATGCGCCTGTTCCCCGAGTTGTTCGCCGCCCAGCGCATCGCGCCCATCGACCATTACCCCAACCTGTTGCTCGACACGCTGAAAAGCTCGAGCCCCCTGGATAACCCCAGCGTGGTGGTGCTGACCCCGGGGCGCTTTAACAGCGCGTTCTTCGAGCACGCCTTTCTGGCGCGGGAAATGGGTGTGGAACTGGTGGAAGGCGCCGATTTGTTCGTGCGCGACGACCGCGTATTCATGCGCACCACAGACGGCCCCAAGGCCGTGGATGTGATCTACCGTCGCCTCGATGATGCCTTTCTCGACCCACTGGCTTTCAACCCGGACTCCATGCTCGGCGTGCCCGGCCTGCTCGCGGCGTATCGCTCGGGCAATGTGGTGTTGGCCAATGCGATTGGCACCGGGGTGGCGGATGACAAGTCGGTGTATCCCTTCGTCACCGAGATGATCCGTTTTTACCTGGATGAAGAGCCGATTCTGAAGAACGTGCCTACGTTTCAATGCCGTAAGCCCGACGAATTGTCCCACGTGCTGGCCAACCTTCCGGACCTGGTCGTCAAGGAAACCCAAGGTTCCGGCGGCTACGGCATGCTGGTGGGCCCGGCGTCGACAAAAGCGGAAATCGAAGCCTTCCGTGCCCGCATCAAAGCCAAGCCCCACGCCTATATCGCGCAGCCGACGCTGTGTTTATCCACGTGTCCGACTTTTGTCGAAAACGGCATTGCGCCGCGCCATATCGACCTGCGGCCGTTCGTGTTGTCCGGCAAGGAAACCCGCGTGGTGCCCGGCGGCTTGACCCGCGTGGCCCTGCGCGAAGGCTCGCTGGTGGTCAATTCGTCCCAGGGCGGCGGCACCAAAGACACCTGGGTGGTCGAGGACTGATGCCATGTTGAGTAGAACTGCCTCGGATTTGTACTGGATGTCGCGTTACCTGGAACGCGCGGAAAACCTCGCGCGCATGCTTGATGTCAGCTATTCGCTGTCGCTGATGCCTCAGGACGGGCGCGGTGATGGCCTGCACGAATTGGCCATGCCGCTGCTGATCACCGGCACCTTGGAGGATTACCACGAGCGCCACGGCGAACTGCATGCCGAGCGCCTGCTGCACTTCTTTGCGTTGGACGCGGCCAACCCGGCGAGCATCTACAGTTGCCTCGGCGCCGCGCGCGCCAGCGCCCATGCAGTGCGTGGGCGAATTACCGCCGACATGTGGGAAAACATCAACGCCACTTGGCTGGATATTCGTGACATCGCCCAGCAAGGGCTGAGCCGCTACGGCATGAGCCGGTTCTGTGAGTGGGTCAAGGAGCGGTCGCACCTGTTCCGTGGCGCCACCTACGGCACCATCATGCGTAATGATGCGTTTCGTTTTATTCGGCTGGGCACCTTCATCGAGCGTGCCGACAACACCCTGCGCCTGCTGGATGCGCGCTACGAAATGGCCGGCGACCAAGCCGCTGCGGTCAGCGACGGCACGGCTCATGCCTACTATCAGTGGAGTGCCTTGCTGCGCGCGCTGTCATCGTTTGAGGCTTACACCGAAATCTACCGTGACGCCCCCGGCGCCCGGCAGGTGGCCGAACTGCTGTTGTTGCGCGCCGATGTCCCACGCTCGCTGCGTGCCTGCAGCGAGGAAATCGACCAGATCCTTGCCAGCCTGCCCGGCCTCAATGGCCGCCCGGCCCAGCGCCTGGCCGCCGAGATGGACGCGCGCCTGCGCTTTACTGCCATCGACGAAATTCTCGAGGAAGGCCTGCATGCCTGGCTGACCGACTTCATCCCTTTGGTCCGCCAGTTGGGCGACGCCATCTACAGTTCCTACCTGGAGGCGGCATGAGACTTTCCATCAGCCACGAAACCACCTACCACTACGAAGACATGGTGCGCGCCAGCATCCAGTACCTGCGCCTCACGCCCCACGACAGCGAACGCCAGCACGTGCTCAGCTGGCAGCTCGATCTGCCGCGCCCGGTGCGCGCGCAGGTCGACCCGTTTGGCAACATCCTGCATGTGCTGACCCTTGATGAGCCCCACGACGCCATCATCATCGGCGCGCGTGGCCAAGTGGACATCGATGAATTGCGCGAGGCTGAGCACGAAAGCCAGTCGGCGTTTCCGTTTCTACGCAGCACGCGACTGACCGAGCCGGACGACGCGTTGCGCGGTTTTGCCCACCAGCATTGCCGTCAACGCCGCGACCGCTCTGCGTTGATCGACCTGATGCATGCGCTCAACCAGTCAATGGTCTACACGCCCGGCGCCACTGAAGTCGACACCTGCGCCGCCACGGCGTTTGCGGGGCGCGCAGGCGTGTGCCAGGACCACACCCATGCATTCCTGGCCTGCGCGCGCAGCCTGGGCATTCCAGCGCGATATGTGTCGGGGTATTTGTACACCGAAGACAGCACGCACCTGGCCAGCCACGCCTGGGCCGAAGCCTGGCTGGATGACGCGTGGTACAGCTTTGATGTGACCAACCAATTGGCGCGGCCCGAGCGACATTTAAAGTTGGCGGTGGGCCTGGATTACCTGGATGCCTGCCCGGTACGCGGCATGCGCCGAGGCGGCGGGCATGAGCAGATGCACGCCAAGGTGTTCGTGGCGCCGACGCCGGTGATTTTGGTGCAGCAGCAGTAATCTTCAGAACGCAGCAGATTAGATGTGGGAGCTGGCTGGCCTGCGAAAGCGGCGGGTCAGCTGTAAATGGGTTACTGACCGACCGCCATCGCAGGCCAGCCAGCTCCCACAGTGAGCGGTGGTGTTTTCAGAGTCTTTGCCAGGCTCAAGGCTGCTGCTTACGCCCCGCCATGTGCTTCAAATACCCCACCAGCAAATCCAGCTCACCGTCCGGCAACACACTGGCCGCGAACGCTGGCATCTTCGCCTGGGGCCAATGCCGCAGGCTCTGCGGATCACGGATATAACGCTTGAGGAAATCCCCGCTGAAATATTCCGTAGGGTTGTAGGGAATATTCAGGTCCGGCCCCACCTGCGCATCGCCGGCGCCGTTGAGGCGGTGACAGGCCAGGCAGTTTTTCTGGAACACCGCAAACCCCTGGTTGATCGGGTCATTCGCGGCGAGTTTCGGGTCAGGCAACAACGCCGGAAAACGCTCGGCCACCGTCTTCAATTGCTTGATCCCGGAGATCTGGAAAGGCCACTGCTCAGGGCTGATGTTGCCGGCTTGCGGGTCGGTCCACACCAGATAGAACGGCCCGGCACTCGGCTTGCCTTCGGCGAGCGCGGGCCAAGGATGAGCCGGGTCTTCCACCGCCAGCCAGGCACGGGCACCGTGTTTTTGCAGCAATGGCGCCGCCGTCAGCTCGGCGGCGAACCCGTCGAGGGCGACGGCTTGCAGATGATTTTCCGGCGAGAGGCCGGGCAACAGAGCCGCCAGCGGCACCGCGCGATAAGTCATCTCGCGCTTGTAGGAAACGTCATCGACGATATGCACCGTCTGCGCATCCGGATGCTTGAGCAGATCTTCGGTCTGCCAGGTTCTGCTGGCGTGGTCCAAGTCGATGGTCAACTGGGCAGCCGCAGCGGGAAGGGCCAGCAGCGCGGTGAAAAAGGCGAGGATCAGTTTCAAGTGTGAGCCCGGTTTGAAGTGGCGATAGCGCCCACGATACCGGAAATCGGCACGCAAAAAGACAGCCCCTGCAACAGGACCGCTATACGCAATGTCCCGGCAGGTGCTGCCAAACGCTGCAGTCCTGATGCAATGTGTGCACGGAATGTGAGGATCGAGTCGTCACCCAATAACCTTGGTTAAATTGGGCAAGATCAGAATCAGTGTGGTGGCGAACAGAATAAGTCCCGCCTGACGTACTTTCGAATGTTTGAACATGGCTGACTGCCTTTTGTTGTTATTCCTGAGCGTCAAATGCGTGCCGGTCAATTTCAGTATCGCAACGTGACGTGTCGCTTTTCTTACAGCTGCTCCAGCAAAACCCGGCAGCAACTTCTTACTGATTGAACCTTAGAGCCCTCGTTCTGCGTGGCTTAGATCCATTTAATATCAGCTAGTCAGCATTTCTACTTAAAAAGGCATGAGGCATATCGCCATCTTGGCGCCAATGCCTTGGCTAGACCGCTAAAACGATTAACCCGCGCTTTCCCATAGCACCCTACCGTTCGTCCGAGCGTGAGGGTCAAAAGCAATGAGCGCATCCGTCATTGAAACCGTGTCATTCGGGCCTAAGGTAGGGGCACACACGCACTGCGTTCGAGGATGTCATGACCCAAGCTTTGATCTTTGATGCGATACGCACGCCCCGGGGCAAAGGCAAGGCCGACGGCGCCCTGCATAGCGTCAAGCCGGTAAACCTGGTGGCGGGTCTGCTCACCGCGCTGGCACAGCGCAGCGATCTCGACACCCGCCAGGTGGACGACATCGTGCTCGGTTGCGTTACCCCGGTGGGCGACCAGGGCGCCGACATCGCCAAGACCGCCGCACTGGTGGCGGACTGGGACATCAGCGTCGCTGGCGTACAAATCAACCGTTTCTGTGCTTCGGGCCTTGAAGCGGTGAACCTGGGCGCGATGAAAGTGCGTTCCGGCTTTGAGGACCTGGTGGTGGTCGGCGGCGTCGAATCCATGTCGCGCGTGCCCATGGGCAGCGATGGCGGCGCCTGGGTGCTCGATCCGCAGACGAACATGCACAGTCACTTCACACCTCAAGGCATCGGCGCGGACTTGATCGCGACCCTGGAAGGCTTCACCCGCCAGGACGTCGACGCCTTCGCCCTACATTCCCAGCAGAAAGCGGCCAGGGCGCGTGCGGACGGTTCTTTCAACAAGTCGCTGATCGCGGTGCAGGACCAAAACGGCATCGTGCTGCTGGACCACGACGAGTTCATTCGCGGCGACTCCAGCCTTGAAGGCCTCGGCAAGCTCAAGCCGAGCTTCGAGATGATGGGCCAGATGGGCTTCGATGCCACCGCCTTGCGCGTCTACAGCCATGTGGAACGCATCCATCACGTGCACACGCCAGGTAACAGTTCCGGCATCGTCGACGGCGCCGCGCTGATGTTGATCGGCTCCGAGGCCAAAGGCCGCGAACTGGGCTTGCAACCGCGGGCGCGCATCGTCGCCACGGCGGTCACCAGCACCGACCCGACCATCATGCTCACCGGCCCGGCCCCGGCCACGCGCAAAGCCCTGGCCAAGGCCGGTTTGCGCGTGGAAGACATCGACCTGTTCGAGGTCAACGAGGCGTTTGCCTCGGTCGTCCTCAAGTTCATCAAAGACATGGGCATCGACGCTGCGCGGGTCAACGTCAACGGCGGCTCCATTGCCATGGGCCACCCGCTCGGCGCCACGGGCTGCGCGATCCTCGGCACCCTGCTCGACGAACTGGAAGTGCGCCAGCAGCGCTACGGCCTGGCCACCCTGTGTGTCGGCGGTGGCATGGGCATCGCCACCATCCTCGAACGCCTCTGAGCCCAAGGAACCTGTCATGACCGACGCCATTCGTTACGAAAAAGGCCAGGACCAGATCGTGGTGCTGACCCTCGACATGCCCGGCCAGAGCGCCAACACCATGAACGGCGTGTACCGCGAGGCCATGGCGGCCACAGTCGCGCGCCTGGAGGCAGAAAAGGACAGCATCGCCGGAGTGGTAATCACCTCGGCGAAGAAAACCTTTTTTGCCGGCGGTGACCTCAATGAATTGATCAAAGTCGACAAGGCCCACGCCACGGAATTTTACGACGGCGTGGTGGTGTTGAAGGCCCAACTGCGCCGCCTGGAAACCCTCGGCAGGCCAGTGGTGGCCGCCATCAACGGTGCGGCGTTGGGCGGCGGCTGGGAGATTTGCCTGGCGTGCCATTACCGTGTTGCGCTGGACGACAACGCGACACAACTTGGCCTGCCGGAAGTCACCTTGGGATTGCTGCCGGGCGGCGGCGGGGTAGTGCGCATGGTGCGCATGCTGGGGTTGGAAAAGGCCCTGCCGTATTTGCTGGAAGGCAAGAAGGTGCGGCCGCAGCAGGCGCTGCAGGCCGGGTTGATCAATGCGCTGGCGAGGGATCGCGATGAGTTGCTGGCCAAATCCCGCGCCTGGATTCTGGCCAATCCCGAGGCCAGACAACCATGGGACAACAAGGCTTATCAGATCCCGGGCGGCACGCCGTCGAACCCGAAAGTGGCGCAAATGCTGGCGATTGCACCGTCGATTTTGCGCAGCAAAACCCATGGCTGCTTCCCGGCCCCGGAGAAAATCCTCTGCGCCGCCGTGGAGGGCGCCCAAGTGGATTTCGACACGGCGCACCTGATCGAAACGCGCTACTTCACCGAACTCGTCACCGGCCAGGTGGCGAAAAACATGATCGGTACCTTGTGGTTCCAGCTTAATGAAATCAACGCCGGCAGCTCACGGCCACAAGGTTTTGCGCCGCACGTCACGCGCAAAGTCGGCGTACTGGGCGCGGGGATGATGGGCGCGGGCATCGCCTATGTCAGCGCCAGTGCGGGCATCGAAGTGGTGCTCAAGGACATCAGCCTGGCCGCGGCCGAAAAGGGCAAGGCGCATTCGGCTGCGCTGCTGGACAAGAAGATCAGCCGTGGGCAACTGACCGCCGAACAGCGCGACATTACCCTTGCGCGGATCCATCCTACGCAAGACGACGCCGACCTGGCCGGCTGCGACCTGGTCATAGAGGCGGTGTTCGAAGACCGTGAACTCAAGGCCAAGGTCTCGGCCGCCGCGCAACGTGTGGTCGGCAGCGACGCGGTCATCGCCTCCAACACCTCGACCTTGCCCATCAGCGGCCTGGCCAACGCCGTGCCCGATCAAGGCAAGTTCATTGGTCTGCATTTTTTCAGTCCGGTCGACAAGATGCCGCTGGTGGAAATCATCAAGGGCGCCCACACCCGCGACGAAACCCTGGCCCGAGGTTTTGATTTTGTTCTGCAAATCAAGAAAACGCCGATCGTGGTCAACGACAGTCGTGGTTTTTTCACCTCGCGGGTGTTCGGCACCTTCACCAACGAAGGCATTGCCATGCTCGGCGAAGGCGTGGCCGCGCCGATGATCGAAACCGAAGCGCGCAAGGCCGGCATGCCGGTGGGGCCGTTGGCGGTGTCGGATGAGGTGTCGCTGAGCTTGATGAGCCACATCCGCCAGCAAACCGCGAAAGATCTACAGGCTGAAGGCAAGGCGCCGCCGACACATCCCGCGACCCAGGTGATCGACCTGTTGGTGAATGAGTACAAACGCGCGGGCAAGGCGGCGGGCGGTGGTTTTTACGACTACCCCCAAGGGGCGCAGAAACACCTGTGGCCGGAGCTGAAAGCGCGCTTTGAACAGCCCGACAACCAAATTTCGCCACAGGATGTGCGCGACCGTTTGCTGTTTATCCAGGCCATCGAAACCGTGCGTTGTGTGGAGGAGGGCGTGTTGAGGTCGACGGCTGACGCCAACGTCGGCTCAATCTTCGGCATTGGCTTTGCCGCGTGGAGCGGCGGCGCGCTGCAGTTTATCAACCAGTACGGCCTGAACGATTTTATCGCCCGGGCGCGCTACCTGGCCGAGCAGTATGGGGAGCGCTTCTCGCCCCCGGCTCTGCTGCTGGAAAAAGCAGCGCAGGGAGACATATTCGCCTGACCGAAACGCCCTATCCTGAATCATGGAAAACCAAGGTGGGAGCGGGCTTGTCCGCGACAGCAGTGTGTCAGCCACTGCAAATTTCGGCCGATATAACGCCATCGCAGGCAAGCCCGCTCCCACATTGAGGCACTTGGCGAGACTTGCTTTGCAGGGGTGTTTCGAGGCAGGCTCTGGGGTGTGCATTATTCCCATCACCGTGTCAGGTATTTTTTATGTCGCTACGCGTCTGTATCCTGGAAACCGATATCCTGCGTCCAGGCTTGATCGATCAATACCAAGGGTACGGGCAGATGTTCAAGCGCCTGTTCTCCCAGCAGCCAATTGCTGCCGAGTTTGTGGTGTACAACGTGGTTCAGGGTGAATACCCGCCGGATGACGAGGCGTTTGACGCCTACCTGATCACCGGCAGCAAGGCCGATTCCTTTGGCACCGACCCGTGGATCCAGACCCTCAAAACCTACCTGCTTGAACGCTATGAACGCGGCGACAAGTTGCTGGGCGTGTGCTTCGGCCACCAATTGCTCGCGCTGCTGTTGGGCGGCAAGACCGAGCGCGCCAGCAAGGGCTGGGGCATGGGCATCCACGACTACAAGCTCAATGCTAAGGCGCCGTGGATGAGCCCGGTGGTGGAAGAGCTGACCTTGTTGATCAGCCATCAGGATCAGGTCACCAGCCTGCCGGAAAACGCTACCGTGATTGCCTCCAGCGATTTCTGCCCGTACGCCGCTTACCACATCGAAGACCAGGTGCTGTGTTTCCAGGGCCACCCGGAATTCATCCACGATTATTCCCGCGAGCTGCTGGAAATTCTTCAGACAACGTTGGGCGAAAAGATCTACACCAACGGCGTGGCCAGTCTGGCGCGTGACCACCACGGCGCAACCGTGGCGGAATGGATGATGCGTTTTGTGGCGCACAAGCCAGAAGCCGACGTGGCCTGAATCACGCTTGAGGCGGGGGCCGGCTCGCCGGCGTTGATTTACAACCAGCCCGACCGCTTGAAGCTGGCCCACAAACTGGTGCAGCCCACCGCAATAAACCCGAGCACCGCAAAGTAGCCGTAATGCCATTGCAGCTCGGGCATGTTCTGGAAGTTCATCCCATAAATCCCCGCCACTGCGGTGGGGAACGCCAGGATCGCCGCCCACGCGGCGAACTTGCGCTGCACCACGCTCTGGCGCGACGCTTCGAGCAATACACCAATCTCAATCGTCTGGCTGGCGATATCGCGCAAGGTGGTGAGGTCTTCCATCTGCCGTGTTACGTGGATCTGCACGTCACGAAAATATGGGCGCATGTTCTTGTCGATAAACGGGAAGCTCAGCTTTTGCAGTTCCTGACTGATCTCCACCATCGGCGCCACGTAGCGTTTAAGCCGCAGCACGTCGCGGCGCAGGCCGTGGAGGTTCTGGATATCACGCTCGCTCAGCGAGCTGCACAGCACATTGCGCTCCAGCTCATCAATTTCGGCGTGGATCGCTTCGCTCACCGGCTGGTAATTCTCGGTGACGAAATCCAGCAGCGCATAGAGTACGAAATCTTCCCCGTGCTCCAGCAACAACGGCCGCGCCTCACAGCGCTGGCGCACAAAGCCGTAGGACGCCGAGTGGCCGTTGCGGGCGGTGATGATGTAGCCGTTGCCGGCAAAAATATGGGTTTCGATAAACTCCAGCTTGCCGTTCTCGCGCACCGGTGAGTAGGTGACGATAAACAGCGCATCACCGAAGGTTTCAAGCTTGGGGCGGCTGTGTTTTTCGAGGGCGTCTTCGATGGCCAGTTCGTGCAGGTTGAACTGGCGTTGCAGGTTGGCCAGCTCTTGGGCGCTGGGCTCTTCCAGGCCGATCCACACAAAGTGATCGGGCTTGGCGGCCCAGGCTGCGCCTTCATCGAGGGTGATATCAGTGACTTTCTTCCCGGCGCTGTAGACGGCCGCCGCAACAACTCTACCCATGGTGCTGATCGCTTCTTATTGGGAGGACAGGTGTTGGGCAGCTTAGCGTGAATGGCGTTCCCTTGTTGCTCATGCAGGCACGCTTTTTGTGGCGAGCACGCTTGCTTGTGCGCAGGTGCAAAGTGCCCGCAAAAAATCACAAAGGCGCGGGTGCCCAAGCGGTCTGCAGTTCACGGTCCATCTGTGCAATACACTCATCCATCTGCTTCTGACACGCCTGCATCAACGCCGGGATGTCATCCGAAGTCAGTCCTACGGTAGGAATCGGCGGCAGCGAGCGTATGAGCACATCACCGCTGTCCCAGCGATTAAGCTGCATGTGCGTGACGTAGTTGCTGACACACACCTGCACGATGGGCACACCCGCCGCAATCGCCATATGAAACGCGCCTTTCTTGAACGGCAGCAGCCCTTTGCCCAAGTTGCGTGTACCTTCCGGGAACACCCAGATCGATGTGTCTTCATGCTGCAAAGTGCGCGTCGTGGTGAGCATCGCGCGCCGCGCCTTGTGCGCGTTGCCCCGGTCGATCAGCACATTGCCCGCCAGCCAGAACAACTGGCCGAACAGCGGCACCCATTTCAGGCTTTTTTTGGCAATGCACACCGTGCGATTCGGCACCACCGTGCCCAGCACAAACAGGTCGTAGTTGGACTGATGGTTGGCGATGATCACGCACGTGCCGGGCTTATTACGCAGCGAGTCAACGTCCGCCCTCACGTTCAGTCGCAATATCCACATCGCAGGCAACCCATACAGGCGAGCGCACAAGCGACTGTTATCCGGGTTGAACGGCCGACAGATACCCAGCAGTACGCCCAGCACACCGGCAACCATAAAGTGCAGGCCCATCAACAACATACGTAACAGAAAAAGCATCGACACGGCCCATCGGGACAAAAGGTGGCGCAGTGTACGGATGTGCACTGTATTCGGCAATTGCCCCTACAGACGTAGGAGATAGGCGATGTTTAAGCACATGTTTCAACGTGTGCCGGCAACGCCCAGCTAGAGCGGTTTAAGAAGTGTCCGCTTTTTTTGTAAGAAAAAGCCCGACTCAAGGTCAGGCTTTGGCACAACATGGGTAAGGCATCAGATCAGGTTATGGCCCTGATCCTGAATGATCGCGTCATCCAAGGCTTCCAGCAGTGCCTTGCGCACCTTCAACTTGGTGTGCTTATGGGCGTTCATGTTGATCTTCTTCAATTGGCGCGCCGCTTCCAGGGCCGCCGCGTGCAACTCTTCTGGCGCAACCACTTTATCCAGGAAGCCGGCTCCCAAGGCACCTTGCGGGTCAAACATTTCGGCATTGATGACCGACCGGTGAAACGCCGACTTGCGCAGACGATCCCGCGCCAACTCGATACCGGCGTGGTGCATGGTCATGCCGATCGCCACTTCATTCAGGCCAATGCTGAACGGGCCTTCCACACCAATGCGGTAATCGGCCGACAACAGCAGGAATGCACCTTTGGCCACCGCGTGCCCAGGGCACGCCACAATCACCGGGAACGGGTGCGACAGCAGGCGACGCGCCAACGTCGAGCCCGACGTCACCAGGCTGATGGCCTCTTTAGGTCCGGCCGTCATTACCTTCAAATCATAACCGCCCGACAGAATCCCCGGCGTGCCGGTGATGATCACCACCGCGCGATCCTTCTCGGCCTGATCCAGTGCCGCATTAAACTCACTGACCACCGCCGGAGAAATGGCATTCACCTTGCCGTTGCTCAAGGTCAGGGTCGCGATACCGTCTTCGAGGTGGTAGGCAATCAACTCACTCATGACGCGGTTCCTTGTAGGATTTGTTATAGATAGGCTGTTTATAGAAGCGCATGCGCAGACGTTACCCACCACGCCCGCCCCGGTAAAGCGCCGTGACTGACTACCCAGTCAGACTTTTCCCGCATCCCCAAGGGTAGACGGCCCGGAGCAGGGCGCAGCAGCCCCACCAAACGCGTACCGCCGATGCCCGAGAATGGCAGATTCACCGTCCCTCGCTGGGTGGGTAACGGCATAACCGTCTAAGCGCATGAAAATTCTGAAAAAAACCTTTGCCATCAGAAAGGCTTTCGACTACATTAGCGCGCCTCGACAGACTGAACTGGTTTGACGAGATACGGTGAAGTGTCCGAGTGGCTTAAGGAGCACGCCTGGAAAGTGTGTATACAAGAAATTGTATCGAGAGTTCGAATCTCTCCTTCACCGCCAAATTAAGTAAACACAGACCCCTGATTTTCCTGGAGAAAGTCGGGGGTTTGTGGTTTCTGGTGTCTGGATATTATCTCCATGGGACGGGTGTGCTAGGTGGGTACATAAGTACAGCCAATAACTGAATTGGCAGGGCCGATCCATCTGCCGCTGACGACTTTGTCTATGTGTGACTGATCCCACCCAAGCGGTTATTTCACCTATCACCAAATCAGCGGCGTTCAGTCCTCAGTGCCCTTGTCCTCAATGCGTCGTAAACCTACCACTACACTATGTGCATCGAGCACTCTCAGGACAGCGCATGGATATCACAATTCATCGCAAGAAAGGCCTGTTTGATAGCGCTTATGGTCAAGCTATTGCGCTGGCAATCTTGTTTGACGGTAAGGTCGTAGGGCGCATGGAAACGGGTGAAACATTATTTCTGGTCTTTCCGGACACTTGCGGGACGTTGCAAGTCGGTCTGCTTGACCCCGCAAATTCGCCTTATATGGGACGTATGTCTGGTGCGCTCATATCGATCAGCAATGCTCAGAGCCTTACCCCGGGGCAAGCCGTTCAGGCTTTTTCGGTACGAACTCGCAAATGGGTGTTTTTTGATGTGCTGGGTTTGGCGGGCATAGCACCCTTTAAGCGCTGGGCGCTGGCGCTTGAGATAGATCGAAGTTAGAACGCTTCTGACAAACTGCAGTTGACGGCAGTAGACCTTGGCCATGCGCCGCTTCGATTTGTAAACGGCAGGCCGTTATCAGCAAGGCGGAACTTTATAGTGGCTTAACGTTGAATTCGAATAAGGCCGCTTATTTAATACAGGCCCTCACACGCTCGCTCGGTGAGAGAGCTTGTTTTGCGAGGGTTATCCCCATCTACTTGGCAAATGACAAAGTAATTGATACATGGATTGCTGTTTAAAAAAACATCATTTTTTTAAAATAGCGCCACTCATATATTGATTCAAATCGCGAAAATCATTAACCGTCCAGGCATGGGGCGGCACCTTCACACCATTGTCCCGCAACGTTCTCGGAATCAAGTCTCCATTCGGCCGAAGTATTACCGACGATACAATAACGCCCGGATAATCACTCAGTCGTTTCTTGAAAGCAGGCGTTGTCAAATCAGGCGTAGGCGGATTGCTCTTATGCGCTAATGGTCCTGTTCCCTTGATATCAGCGCCGTGGCACATGGCGCATCGCTGTAAGAACAGGTTTTTCCCATTGGTATTTTCCGCGAAGGAGAGGGGTGTTTGGATGAGCGATAACATTCCCAGCGTAGCGATGAACACTATTTTCATTTTTATAAGGTCTTGTTGTTTGAGTCAGGGCTGAATCGAGGGGAATCCCGCAGGTGCCATTGCAGCTCAGTGTATAGGCGAGCCCTTGAATTCTAAAGCGAGGGACATGGCGTCAAATACGAGACAAACAAAACCCCCAGGTTTCTGCAGAGACCTGGGGGTTGTGGAGTTTGAAAGCGTAGCGTTCTTAGATCATGCGCGCGGCATGTCCATCCGCCGCGCAATGACATCCAGCAAGTCGCACCCGTCGCGCAGCGGAATTGAGCAGAGCAACGCAAAATCGCTGAGCACCACTGCATCACTACTTATCTCACTACGTAGTGCAAGGTTCTCAAGCACTTGGGTGACGGCCTGCAGCCGATAACTCGCGGCGTCGAGGAGTACTTCCAGCGGTGCAGTGGTATCGACAAAAAGTGCCGGTGTGGCGCTGTCGTTGCTGGTAAGGGCCATGTATTGGTTCATGAGTGACTCCATTAAGACAAAGATAAATAACCACGACGCTTTTTCACCCGCTACGGCCAAAAACGGCCGTTGCCTGGCATAGCGTTGTTTGCATTCCGTCTTGTAGTCGAGTCGCCAAACCCGGCCGCTCACACAGCGACCGAGCGACTATAAGGTTGGTCTTTGAAAAACAGGAGCGAGCTACTTCCGAATGGGCTGTAGGACGTTGCTCAAATCGGTGCCTCAATGCCGATGCCGATGATGCACATCCGGAAAGTGCGCATGGCTATGCTTCATCACGCTGTGAACATGCACGTGACTATGTGGCTGCGCCGGGTCCCACTCGAACCCATGCTCATGCTGATGATGCTCATCATGCACGTGCCGATGCCCGTGTTCCGTCGCGTCATGCAGATGTTCGTGCGCATGCCGCTCTGTCAGGTGCAACCACACGCCCACGGCCATCAGCGCCGACGCAATCCAGAACGCCACCGTCACCGACTCCCCGAATGCCAACAGGGCAACCGCCGCCCCAAGGAACGGCGCCGTCGAGAAGTACGCTCCGGTGCGCGCACTGCCCAGCCCGCGCAAGGCCAGGACAAACATGACCAGGCTGATGCCGTACCCGAGAAACCCCACCAGTAAGATCGGCGCCAGCTGCGCCACACCCGGCATCTGCGCCCCGAGGTACAGCGCGAGGCTGCAGTTCACCGCCCCGGCAATCAAACCTTTGGCGCCGGCGATGAACAATGCGTCCGCCGCAGACACCTTGCGCGTCAGGTTGTTATCGATGCCCCAGCACAAACAGGCGACTGCCACGGCCACCGGCCCGAGCCAATCGTGGCTGGCGCCGCCGGCGTCGGACCAGGACAGCACCACGCCGCCCAGCACAATGGCGATCATCCCGAACACAATGCGCCGGTCGGCATTTTCTCTGAACACCCGCCAGGCGATGACGGCGGTCAACACCGATTCAAGGTTGAGCATCAGCGAGGCGGTCGTGCCGGCGGTGCGGGTCAGGCCGAACATCAGTGCCACCGGCCCGAGGATACCGCCGAACGCGATGGCGCCGATCAGCCACGGCCATTCCGCCGGGGTGAGCCCGGTGGGTTTCCAGCCATGATCACGGATCAGGCGCACGCCTGCGAGGCCGACGCCGCTGCCGAGGTAGAGCAGGCCGGCGAGCAGTATGGGCGAGAGGCCCAGGCCGAGGGTTTTGGCGAGCGGGGTGCTGGCGCCGAACAGCGCGGCAGCGGCGAGTGCGTAAAAGATACTGAGGTTCATGGGCCGTCCTCGAAGGTCTGGCCCATGATACGTCGCTTGTCGGGCTCAAGGCCCTGACAACTTCCTGCTTATTGCGCGGTTTTCAGCTTGATCACATCACCGGAGATTTTGGTGGTGTAACCGCTCAGCACCCAGGCCCAGAACCAGTTTTCCTGCACTTGGGTGTTGATCAGCGCGTCGCCGCCTTTGGCCTTGATGGCCGCAGTCTGGGCGCGCACGAAGCGGCTGTTCTGGCCGATCGGGATGACGCCGAACAACATGATGCCGGTAGCGCTGGCTTCACTGTGGCCCAAAACGGTGTATTGGCTGCTGTCGTACTGCGGGGATTTGATGGCGGTGCCGGTGCAGCCTGCGAGGGTAAAACCGAGAACAGCTGCTGCAACCACTTTACTGACGTACTTCACTGTGTAACTCCATGGACTGACCCTCGAGATTCAATTCTCGAGGGGGCGCCACTTTAATCTGCACAGTGGCAGATTGAAATCAATTGCCCGCAATTTCATCTCAGGCTTGCACGTAGACCCACGCTGTCAGGCCCGAAGCCAATGCCACTGACACACGCTTGTAGTCCGACACCTCGTAGGCATCGGCTGCCGCCAGTTCTTGCTCGTTGATCTGAAACACCATGCCTTCAACGCTGGCAGCCTGTTCTTCGGTCGGCGCGACAATCGGGTGGTGGGTCTTGCCGCTGGTGGCCAGCACTTCGGGGTCGGTGATTTCGACCCAGCTTTGCGAATAGCCGAGCATCGCGTCGTGCTGGCCGACCAGTTCCCGGCCAAAGTTGGCGAGTTGCACGGCCTTGTCTTGCAAGGTGCCGTAGGAAAACAACAGCACGGGGAATTGGGTGGAGTGTTCCATGGGTATTCCTTAAGCGAGTAGGTCTTCGTAAAAAGCGCCGTAGGGCTTGCTCGGGTGGGCAATCTGAATTTCCAGGATCCACAGTCCGGCGTTCGGGCAATGCTCGAAATCCCCCAGGTCGCCGCCACGGTGGATCGCGTGAGGAAAGTCGCTGACGCGGTGGCCCTTGATGTCCAGGTTCAGTTGCCAGCCCATGGCCTTGGCGTGTTCCTCGGCGTAGCGGTACAGCTCAAGGCCTACGACCTGGTCATTTTTCCAGCGCGATTGTACGCGCTCGAACAGTACTTTGGCGGCGCTGGCGCAGGCGATCATTTCAGGGTCGTTGCCGGTGGTGAAGGTAGCGCCGGCGTCACCTTCGTGGCCTTGCCAGACGGCGCCCATGTCGATAAAGAAGATATCGTTTTCACCCAGCACCGGGTCGCCGTCCGAGCGCTGGTTGAAAGCCTTGAGGGTATTGGCGCCAAACCGCACCAGCAGCGGATGCCAGATGCGTTGCATGTCGAGCTCGGCAAGTACCTGTTTGCCCAGCTCACGCGCTTGGGATTCAAGCATGCCGGGGCGAATGCGTTGGGCGAGGTGGTCGATGGCTTGCCACGTCATGGCTTGGGCGTAGCGCATGGAGTCGATACTGTAGGCGGCGCCCACGGCTTCCTGGAGTTGTGCGGTCACCGGGATTTCCTCGGGTTGAACAGCGTTATGCGTTTTACTATATAGCGATGTGATGGCTGAACCCAACTCCGAAAACACCGCAGAGCCAATGTGGGAGCTGGCTTGCCTGCGACAGCGGTGGCACAGCAACATTAATGCTGCTTGACCCACCGCCATCGCAGGCAAGCCAGCTCCCACATTTTTGACTGTATTCAGTCTGTCAGAGGTGCAACCACGCCAGGCCACCCAGCACCACGGCGACCCCGCCAGCGGTATAGGACATGCGTTTGAGCCACTCCTTGCGCGTCAGCAACGTAATCGCCGCCAACGAAATCGCGATCTGAATCGCCGTCATCGCCTGCGCCCAACGGTGATGCTGGTGCAGCGCCTCTTCGGATTTCTGATCCCATTCCTTGGAGGTCGCCTCAAGCTTTTCGGCCTGTTTGCGCACGTCTTCCTTCTGGCTCTTGTAACGCTCGATCTCATCCTTGTAATGCGCAGCGTCCACGCCGGGAATATGCGTGGCCAGTTCGGCCAGGTTCTGCCGGCTGGATTTGGCCTGGTAGTAGTTCCACTGGTTGGCGGCTTCGGTCTTGATGATGGCGGCGTTGTTCTTGTCCATCGCCGCTTCGCTTTCGGTGGAGCCGGCCTGGTAGCTGAGCATGGCGCCGAGGGTGGCCATCAGCGCGGTCATCACGGCGATGCGGCTGGCAAAATTGTCACCGCGCCCGTGCGCATGTTCGGTGGTGTGTTCGATGTGTTTTTCGTGAGGGCTGGGGACTTCGAAGGCTTCGGACATGGGGGCGTCTACGAACGGAATGAGGGAGACTGATTCTTTACCAAACAAGCTGTCTCAAGCCTGTACGTAATGCTGCAAACCTGCGACCAGCGCATCAAAGGTCACCCGGCAGCGCGGGCTGTTGCGCAGGTCTTCGTGCATGGTCACCCAGGTGTCCATCTTGAACGCGAAACCTTCAGGCAGCACCCGGTGCAGGCGCGGGTTCTGCTTGGCCAGTTGCACCTGGCAGCCGCCGATACCGGCACCCGCGCGGATCAGCGCCAATTGCGCCAGGTCACTGTCGCTGCTGATGGCGAAGGCGCTGCGTTCAAAGCCCTTGATGGCCAGGCTGCGGATAAACGCGTTCTCCTGGTCGAAGCCGATCACGGAATGGCTGACCAAGTCCTGCATTTGCACAGGGATGCCGCGTTCTTGCAGGTAATCATCGCGGGCGTGCAGGCCTACTTCGATCAAGCCGACACGCCGCGCCAGCAATTGCTCCTGGCTGGGGCGGACCATGCGCACGGCGATGTCGGCTTCCAGTTGCAGCAGGTCGATCAGGCGGTTGGTCAGGATCAGTTCAACCCGCAGGTGCGGGTGCTGGCGGCGCAGCGCGGTGATGATCGGCGGCAGCACTTCCACGCCGACCACCTCACTGGCCGAGACCCGCACCACCCCGCGCACTTCATCGCCTTGAGAAGACGCCGCGCGTTCCAGGGCGGCGGCGGTGCGCTCCATGGTTTCAGCATGGGCGCGCAGGGTGTGCGCCACCGCAGTTGGCAACAGCCCCGTCGGTGAACGGGTAAAAAGCACCACGCCCAGCGCTGTTTCAAGTGCGGCAATGTGCCGACCGACCGTGGGCTGTGTGATGCCAAGCTGCCGTGCGGCCCCCGACAACGAACCTTCCTTGAGTACACCAAGGAACGATCGGTAAAGCTCCCAACCAATATTTGCGGCCATGCATAAATGTATAGCGGCTGGATGCTCTTCGGCAATTTATCTATAGCCACGCTGCACACAATATGGCCTCACCAACAACGTGGGAGAAGGTCATGGGAAAGGTTCTGGTACTGGGTGCAACGGGCGGAATTGGCGGCGAAGTGGCGCGGCAGATGCGTGCGGCGGGCTGGGAGGTGTGTGCGTTGACCCGGGATGTGGACAAGGCGCGGCGTGAGAACGCGGGCTTTTCCTGGATCAAGGGCGACGCGCTCAATCGTCAGGAAGTCCTCGCTGCCGCCCATGGCTGTGCGGTGATCGTGCATGCGGTCAACCCGCCGGGCTATCGCAACTGGGCTGAATTAGTGATGCCGATGATCGACAACACCGTTGCGGCGGCCATCGCCGAGGGCGCGACCATCGTGTTGCCCGGCACGGTCTACAACTTCGGTCCGGACGCATTTCCCGTGCTGCACGAAGACTCGCCGCAACACCCGCAAACCCGCAAGGGCGCGATTCGGGTGCAATTGGAGCAGCGTTTGGAACAGGCTTCCCGCCAGGGCGCGCGGGTGTTGATCGTGCGGGCCGGGGACTTTTTCGGTGCCCGCGTGGCCAACAACTGGTTTGCCCAAGGCCTGGTCAAACCCGGCAAGCCGGTGCACGCCGTGAGTTATCCGGGCGCGCCGGGTGTGGCGCACCAATGGGCGTACTTGCCGGATGTGGCGCGCACCATGCTCGAGTTGATTGAGCGCCGGGCCAGCCTTGATGCGTTCGCGCGCTTTCATATGGCGGGGCACGTGGACACCGATGGCACGCAGATCACCCAGGCGATCCAGCGTGTGGTGCTGCGCAGGACGGGTCATCAACCCCGCGTAGGCCGCTTCCCGTGGTGGTTGATGAAACTCATCGCGCCCTTTGTCGTCACCGTCCGCGAGATGCTGGAGATGCGTTACCTGTGGCAAACCCCGCTGCTGCTCGATAACAGGCGACTGGTTGCGGCGCTGGGGCAGGAACCGCACACGCCGCTGGAACAAGCGGTGGAAGCCACATTGGCCGACCTTGGCTGCCTGCCTACGCCCGTCTGATCAGGCGCACATACACCGCGATATTGATCAGCAACACCAGCGCGCCAAGCACCAGTTGAATGTTCGGCGTCAGCCCGGCCGGGTAGATCAGCGTGACGATGTAATGCTCGATAAACCCGCCGCCATAACCGTCCTGCCCGGCGAGGTGGCGAAACAGGTTTTCCCAGCGAGTCAGCGGGCAGGGCAGGTGAAACACTTCCACGGCCACGCCCCAGGCGGCAGCGGGCAAGTGCAGCCACATGACCGGCCGCCACTTGAGCGCCAGCAGCCCGCCGAACAGCACGAAGAGGATGAAACACAGGTGAAACAGCACCAGGCTGTCGGCGGCTACGCGATAGAACATGTGTGGGTTCGCTTTTAAGGTGGGCCCGTCTCAGGCGCCGAGTTGTGCTTGCAGGTAGTCGATAAACACGCGCAGTTTTTTCGGCGTGTTAGTGCGGTTGAAGTAATACAAATACAACGCGCTGTGCGTGATCCAGTCGCCCAATACTTCCACCAATTCACCGCTGCGCAAATATGGCTCGACGCTGGAGCGCGCCACATACGCGAAGCCGAAGCCGTCCAGTGCGCCCTTGATCATCAGTTCGATGTCATTGGTGGCCAGCCGGCCTTTGACCGTGACGCGCATCGGCTTGCCGTCTTTTTCGAAATCCCAGCGGTGCATCAAACCGGTCTGGGCACTGCGGTAGTTGACGCAGTCGTGCTCAAGTAAGTCGTGAGGATGGGTCGGGATTTTGCGCCCCTGCAAGTAACCCGGCGTGGCGACGATGACAAAGCGCAGCTGCCGGGCGACCGGTATGACCACCATGTCCTCGGCGAGCACGTGGTCATAGCGGATGCCCGCGTCAAAGCCTTGGGCGACGATATCCACCAGGGCATTGTCCACGGCCACTTCCAGGTTGATCCCCGGGTGCGCGCGCAAGAAACCCTGCAGCAACGGTTGCAGCACCATCCGGCTGGCGGTGGAGGGCACGTTCAGGCGCAGGGTGCCACTGGCCTCGACGGTGGCGGCGGCGACGCTGTGCAAGCTGGTTTCCAGCTCTTCGAGCAGCGGTGTGATTTTTTCCAGCAACTGCGCACCGGCTTCAGTGAGGCTGACACTGCGAGTGGTGCGATTGAGCAGGCGCACGCCCAGCTGTTTTTCCAGGGCGCCGACGCGCTGGCTGACGGTCGACACCGACAGGCTCACCGCATCGGCGGCCTGGGTAAAGCTTCTGGCGCGTGCAACCTGCAGGAACAGGCGCAATTGCTGAAAATCAGGCGTGTCCATTGTGTGGTTTTTCCGAAAGGGTCTTGTGGATTATGCATCTTTTTCACAAGAACGCTGGCGCGCATACTTTTTCTACACCCACGAGGAAGGCCCCTTCATGACCGATTCAACTGCAAAACCTGTCTGGTTTATCACCGGTTGTTCCACCGGTTTCGGCCGCCAATTGGCGCTGCATACCTTGAGTCTGGGTTACCCGACGGTGGTCACCGCGCGCAACCCGCAACAGGTACATGACATTGTTGCCGGGCATGAAGACAAGGCACTGGTGCTGGCGCTGGACGTGACGGACCAGGCCCAGGTCGAGGCGGCCGTGCAGGCGGCTCAGGCCCGCTTCGGGCATATCGACGTGTTGGTCAACAATGCCGGTATCGGCTATTTCGGCGCGTTTGAAGAAAGCGACCTGGATGAAGTGCGCCGCATGTTCGAGATCAACGTCTGGGGCCTCAGCGCCATGACCCGTGCCGTGTTGCCGGGCATGCGCGCCCGTCGCTCGGGCACGGTGGTGAATATTTCCTCGGTAGGCGGGATTGCTGCGTTCCCGTCCTTGAGTTTCTATAACGCCACCAAGTTCGCCGTGGAAGGCTTGTCCGAGGCGCTCTCCCAGGAAGTCGCCCCGTTGGGCATCAAGGTGCTACTGGTTGAGCCGGGCCCCTTCCGGACTGACTGGGCCGGGCGTTCAGCCAATGAGGCGCCTCACGCCATCGATGACTACCGCGACACAGCCGCGGCGCGTACCAGTCGCGTGCGTAACTACAGCGGCAAGCAACCCGGTGACCCGGTGCGCGCAGCCCATGCCATCGTCAAGGCGGTGGAAGCCGAGCAACCGCCCTTGCGCTTGTTGTTGGGCAAGGCCGCGCTGGGTTTTGCGCGCACCAAGGTCGAGGCGTTGAGTGCTGATTTTGACGCCTGGGCCGCGGTCACTGTGGGCGCGGATTTCCCTGAGTAAGGCCTGAGGGGGAAGAGTTGTGGCGGTCGCAACGGTTGCTTGCAGGCAACCATGACCGTTATTGTGCTGAATCCTTTTAGTCCTTACCCAAGGTTCTGTTGTGATGAATGCACCGCGTATTGCAGTCGGTCCAATCAAGGCCGTGATTTTCGATATGGACGGGTTGTTGCTGGACACTGAAGGCATCTACACCGAAGTCACGCAGATCATCGCCGAACGTTACGGTCGCACCTATGACTGGGGAATCAAGCAGCACATCATCGGTCGAGGTGCTCAGGACCTGGCCGACTATGTGGTGAAAGCGTTGGACTTGCCGATCACGCCGGCGGAGTTTCTGAAAATTCGCGAACCGCTGATGAGCGAGCGTTTCCCCAAGGCCTTGGGCATGCCCGGCGCCGAAGCGCTGGTGCGGCACTTGAACGCGCATAACATCCCGATTGCGGTGGGCACCAGCTCGTCGCGTCATTCGTATGGCCACAAAACCACGTTGCACCGCGAATGGTTTGGCCTGTTCGGCACCATCGTCACCGCTGACGACCCGGAAGTCGGCGCCGCCAAACCGTCACCGGATATCTTCCTCACCGCTGCGCGCCGCTTGGGCGTAGCGCCAGAAGATTGCCTGGTGTTCGAAGATTCACCGTTTGGCGTAACGGCCGCAAAAGCGGCCAACATGACGGCCATCGCCGTGCCGGATGAAGCCATGGCCGACAGCAAGTACGCGCATGCCGACCAGATCATCCGCAAACTCGCAGACTTTGACCTGGCCGCCTACGGCCTCCCACCCATGCGCTGACTCAACACCGTCAAAAAATGTGGGCGCTGACGGGCCTGCGATAGCGACCTTGAGGACGCCATCGCAGGCCAGCCAGCGCCCACATTGGGTTGTGCTGTTCTCCAGACCCCTTAGGCGCTGAAGCCACCATCGATGGTCAAGCTGGCACCCGTGATATACCCGGCTTCCGGGCCCGCCAGATACGCCACGAAACTGGCGATTTCCTCCACGTGGCCATAACGTCCCACTGCCATCAACCCGATCAATGTTTCGGCAAATTCGCCATTCGCCGGGTTCATATCGGTGTCCACCGGCCCAGGCTGCACGTTGTTAATCGTGATGCCACGCGGCCCCAGGTCCCGCGCCAAGCCCTTGGTCAGCCCCACCAGCGCCGCCTTGCTCATCGCGTACGGCCCGCCGCCGCCGAACGGCATGCGCTCGGCATTGGTGCTGCCGATATTGATCACGCGGCCGCCTTCGCTCATATGTTTGGCCGCTTCCTGCGTAGCAACGAACACGCTGCGCACATTGATCGCCAGGGTCTGGTCGAAGTCTTCCAGCTTGAAGTCTTCCAGTGGCGCGATGGCCAGCACCCCGGCGTTGTTGACCAGGATATCCAGGCGCCCGAAAGCGTCGACGGTGGCGTTGACGGCGGCGCGAATCGCTGTGGCATCGGCGCTGTCGGCCTGTATCGCCAGGGCTTGGCCGCCTGCGCTGATCACGCTGTTTTGCAACGCTTCGGCTTTTGCGGCCGAGCTGACGTAGGTAAAGGCGACGGCTGCGCCCTGCGCGGCCAGGCGTTTGACGATGGCGGCACCGATGCCGCGGGAACCGCCTTGAATCAAGGCGACTTTGCCAGTGAGGTTGTGTGCAGTCATGTCGATCTCCAAGTAGTTGATGGGGTGAGTATCGACCTCGTCCCGCCGCCCCGGTAGACCGTGATTGCTATAGTCTGTGTAAACCAAAAGTTTGCAATGGGGTAATATGGAAAGCTTTGGCAGTATCGAATGTTTTGTGCGCAGCGCCGAAGGCGGCAGCTTTGCCGAGGCCGCCAGGCACTTGAGCCTGACGCCGGCGGCGGTGGGTAAAAGCGTCGCCAAGCTGGAGGCACGCCTGGGTGTGCGGCTGTTCCAGCGCAGCACCCGACGCCTGACCCTGACCGAGGCCGGCAAGCTGTTCCTCGAAGAGGTCAGTGGCAGCCTCACCACCATCCAGAACGCCGTGGCCAACCTGGCCAGCGCCGAAGGGCGGCCGGTGGGCACGCTTAAAGTCAGCATGGGCACGGTGTTCGGCAATCGTTATGTGGTGCCGCTGCTGGCGGAGTTTATGCGGCGCTTTCCGGACATCAGCCCGGATTGGCATTTCGATAACCGTCAGGTCGACCTGATCGGTCAAGGCTTCGACGCTGCCATTGGTGGTGGTTTTGAACTGCCCCAGGGCGTGGTGGCGCGCAAGCTGAGCCCCGCGCATCGAGTGCTGGTGGCCTCGCCGGATTACCTGGCGCGACGCTCGCCGGTGCACGCGCCCGAAGATTTATCGCGGTGCCTGGGCATCCTGATCCGCTCACCGCAAACCGGCCGCGTGCGCACCTGGCAACTCACCGGCCCGGACCGTGAACAACGCCCGCTGGTGCTCAAGCCGCGCATGACCATGAGCGACTCCGAAGCCGCCTGCTGCGCCAGCGCTCAAGGCCTGGGCATTGCGCTGGTGAGCATGCCGATGGCCGTGCCGTTTCTGGACAACGGTGCGGTGGTGCGGGTGTTGCCCGACTGGTACGTCGACGACGGCAACATCTCCCTGTACTACGCCGAGCACAAACTGCTGCCCGGCAAGACCCGGGTGTTTGTGGATTTCATCATTGAGCAGTTTGCCGAGCAGCAACTGGGGCGACGGTTCAGCGCCATTTGATCACGGCGGCTTACCGAGGCGCGGCCATCGCGGGCAAGCCCGGCGCCCACTTTTAATCGCATTCCCCTGTGGGCATCGGGCTTGCCCGCGATGCAGGCGAAGCGGTCTACCGGCCGAACTGACCCGGCCAGCCAATCACTTTCTTCGGCCTCGGCGTGGCATACGTCCTGATCTTCGACGTCGACAACCCCAGCCGCACCAGCGATTCGGCAATGGTCACCGCGGCCGTCACCCCATCCACCACCGGCACGCCGGTGCGCTGGCGAATCTGTTCATCCAGCCCGGCCATGCCACCGCAGCCCAGGCAGATCACCTCGGCCTTGTCTTCGTGAATGGCCCGTTCCGCCTGACGCACGATGGCTTCCATCGCCGCCAGCGGGTCTTCTTCCAGTTCCAGCACTGCCATGCCACTGGCGCGTACCGAGGCGCAGCGCTGGTACAGGCCGGCGAGTTTCAGGCGGTCTTCAATCAAGGGCACGGTGCGATCCAGGGTGGTGACAACTGAATAGGCATGTCCCAGGAACATCGCTGTGCTGGCGGCTGCTTCCGTGATGTCCACCACTGGCACGTTCAACAGCTCCTGCAACCCTTCACGGCCATGTTCGCCATAGCCGGCCTGGATCACCGCATCAAACGGCTGGTCGTAGGCCATCACGCGGTCCATCACCGCGATGGCGGCCAGGTAGCTTTCGAAATTGCCTTCCACTGATTCGGCGCCGAAGTACGGCGTGAGCCCGACAATCTCAGTGCCTGGCGAGGCGACGGCCCGCGCCTGCTGGGCAATGGTTTCAGTGATGGATTCGGTGGTGTTGACGTTGACCACGAGGATACGCATGGAATGTCCTTGATTAATGACTGACGTTATCGACTGCAATGCTTTCGCCGCTGACATCGGCGTAGTGCGGCCGACGCTTGGCGATCAAGAGGTACAACAGCCCTGCAATACCGGCGCCAAACAGCCAGGAAAACGGGGCGACGCTGGCAAAACCGGGCAACAGCGCCAGCAGAATTGCGATCACCGCTGCGGGAATAAACGCCGCGACCGCACGTAAATTGACTCCGCGGCTGTAGTAATAAACGCCATTGGGGTCTTCGCTATACAGCTGCAATACGTCCACCTGGCTTTTACGGATCAGCCAGTAATCGACCATGATCACCCCGTACAGCGGCCCCAGCAGTGCGCCCAGGCCCGAGAGGAAATACACGATCACCAGCGGGCTGTTGTAGAGGTTCCACGGCAGGATCAGCACTGCCAACGTGGCGCTGATCAGCCCGGCGCGTCGAAAGTTCAGGTACTTGGGCGCCAGGTTGCTGAGCACAAACGCGGGGGCGACGAAGTTGGCCATGATGTTGACGGCCACGGTAACGATCAGGAAGGCCAGGCAGCCGAGCACCAGGAAGAAGGTATTGGGAATGGCTGCGATGATTTCGGTCGGGCTTTCGATCACCCGGCCATTGAGCTGGAACTGCCCGCCGCAGAGCAGCACGGTGATTGCGGCAAACACCAGGATATTCACCGGCAAGCCCCAGAAGTTGCCGACCAGAATGGTCTTGCGGCAGGGAGAGGAGCGGGCGAAGTCGCAGAAATTGAGGATCAGCGTGCCGTAGATCGTCAGCCACAACGCGCCACCGGCAAAGATATTGCGCCACATCTCGGCGCCGCTCAGCGGCTCGCGGATCGACCAGGCAATATTGCCGCCGACCTGGAAGTACATCCAACCGGCGAGCGAGGCCACCGTCACCAGAATCACCGGCCCGGCGAACGCCTCGTAGCGGCGCACCATTTCCATGCCGTAAGCCAGGATCACCAGCTGCACAAACCAGATCGCCACGAAACAGGCCCAACCGAGGGTCGACAGGCCGAGGATGGAGTTGTGGTCATAGTCGGCAAATCCTGGATGAATGGCCGACAGCAGCACGCGGAAAACCACCGAGGCCAGGTAGGTCTGGATACCAAACCAGGCAATCGCAATGACCGCACGAATCAGCGCCGGAATCTGTGCACCGTGGATGCCGAAACTGATGCGGCTGATCACCGGGAAGGGCACTCCGGTCTTCTGGCCCATAAACCCCGACAAGTTCATGAAGAAGTACACCAGCGCTGCGCCGATCCCCAGCGACATCAGAATCTGCCAGCCGCCAAGGCCCAAGGCATACAGGCCGATGGCAAACGAATAGTTGGCGATGTTGTGCACGTCATTGGTCCACAGCGCAAAAATGCTGTAGCGGCCCCAACGTCGGCCTTCAACCTTGGTGGGCGCCAGGTCTTTGTTGTGCAAGCGCGGGCTGAGCACGAGCGGGCCGGGGCTTGCGGCCACAGGGTTCAGGACGGAGGAGGGCAGATCCAGTGCGATGTTATTCGAGAGGCTTGTACGCATTCCGGCAGGCTCCGGCGCATCTGCTGCAACGTCGCAGATGGCAAAGTGTATGTAGGTTTTGTATTTATTGTATACAAAGCGTAAATCACCTTAAGCCACATGCGTGCCAGTTTTCGATCTATAAAAACGGTGTTTAATTTCGTTTTTACTGATTATTAAAATAACTATCTGAATTTAAAGCGATATAAATTGACCGTTTGAACAGGTATTTATTTTTTAATGGAGAGGCGCGCTATTGGATAGGCAAACAGCACGTGGGGAGGGGTGTTACGTTTTGGTGCGGTTAAATATGAATTGCACACATAAATGGCACCGATAGTTACATAGGTGTGTACAAAATTTTGTCCCTCACAAAGCAAATGTGGGAGCGGGCTTGCCCGCGATAGCGATCTATCAGCCAACAATTCATTGACTGACACACCCTCATCGCGAGCAAGCCCACTCCCACATTTTTTACTGCGACAGACCTCAGGCCTTGCTGATGATATTCCCGGCGTGCAGCCCGCATTCCTTCTGCGTGGCTTCTTCCCACCACCAGCGGCCTTCACGCTCATGCTGGTTCGGCAATACTGGCCGGGTGCACGGCTCGCAGCCGATGCTGATAAACCCGCGCTCATGCAGGCTGTTGTACGGCAGCTCAAGCATGCGGATGTAACCCCAGACTTCCTCGCTGGTCATTTGCGCCAGTGGGTTGAATTTGTACAGGGTGCGCTCGGGTGTAGAGAACGCCGTGTCAATTTCCAGCGCCGCCACCTGGCTGCGGGTGCCGGGGCTCTGGTCACGGCGTTGGCCGGTGGCCCAGGCGCTCACGCCGGACAGTTTGCGCCGCAGCGGTTCGATCTTGCGCACACCGCAGCACTCGCCATGGCCATCCTTGTAGAAACTGAACAGGCCCTTTTCCTTGACGAAGGGTTCCAGTTTGCTCTGGTCCGGCGAGATCAACTCGATGTCGATCTTGTAGAAATCGCGCACCTGTTCGATGAACCGGTAGGTTTCCGGGTGCAGGCGCCCGGTGTCGAGGCTGAACACCTTGACGTTCTTGTTCAGCTTCCAAGCCATGTCTACCAGCACCACGTCCTCGGCGCCGCTGAAGGAAATCCACAGGTCGTCACCGAACTGG